>Ga0307372_10005042_pt1 | contig 20028 bp, 17 predicted proteins | sample OX1MG_FD_202533 | JGI IMG/M metagenome (GOLD analysis project Ga0307372, IMG submission 202533) | Soil microbial communities from Risofladan, Vaasa, Finland - OX-1 | ecosystem: Environmental > Terrestrial > Soil > Coastal area > Acid sulfate soil | place: Finland: Risofladan, Vaasa | collected...
CCAGGCGTCCTCGCCGAGGTCAACTCGCTGATCGCGGAGCACGGGCTGAACGTCGAGGGGGAGCTGCTCGGGACCCGCGGCGACGTGGGCTACGTGATCACCGACGTCTCCGAGGCGCCCTCGGCGGACGTGCTCGGCGCCCTCGAGGCGCTCGACGCGACGGTGCGGCTGCGCGTCGCCTCGCCGAGCGCCTGACGGCGAGCCACGCACCGCTCCCGTTGACGGCTGGGGCGGCACACCTCATGGCACGAGGCGGAGGGCGAGTCGAGGGCAGAGGCGGACGGCTTCCTCGGCTGCGCCCTCGAGGCGCGGGTCGAGCTCCCCGCGTTCCGCGATCGGGAAGCCCCAGTCGTCGAGCGTGATCACCTCGGGCAGGACCTCGGCGCACACCCCGCGGCCGTCACAGAGAACGGGGTCGACCACCAACCTCATCGGCCGTCCTCCTCCAGCCCAGGCAGCGGCAACACCGGGGTGTCGGACGTGCCGGAACACCAGCCGTCGAGATGGCTCTCGACCTCCGCGCCGAAGACCTCGAGCGCGCTGCGTGCGAACCGCGCCGCACCGTCGGGGTGCGCGCACGCGCCACGGCCGTCGACTTGTCCGATCCATCGACGGATCAAGGCAGGGTCCCCGCGCCCGTTCCTCGCAAGCTCGCTGAACTCGTTCGCGATCGCATCGAGCCCGAACACGCAGGGGCCGCACTGGCCGGCCGACTGCCCTGCCAAGTAGCGAAGCACCCGGGCGGTCTCGACGAGGCCGCACCGATCACGCCCGAGGGCGGCGACGATCCCGGCCCCTGGTGAGGCACCGACCCGGCGGAGGCTCGCGCGCGACATGTCGAGGGTCGGCACGTCCCGTGCCCCCACCCATGCGGCCGAGTACCCGCCGACGAGGAGCGCCCCGAGGCGCTCCGCGCTGACGCCGCCCATCTCGAGGAGGTCGTCGAGCGGGGTGCCGACCGCCACCTCGTGCACGCCGCTGCGGACGACGTCGCCCGAGAGGGTTACCAGCATCGATCCCGGTTCCTCGGGCGTGCCGACGGCGGCGTACCACCCGGCACCGTGACGGGCGACCAGGGCGAGGTGCGCGAGGGTCTCGACGTTCTGCACGAGGGTCGGGCGCTTCCGGAGCCCGGACTCGACGAGCCGGGGTGGCGTCATCCTCGGAAGAGGTGCGCCCCGCTGCAGCCAATTCACGACGGCGCTGGCCTCGCCGGCGACGAAGCCCCGTGCGGCGGCAACGACCTCGACACGGACACGATCGGAGCGTCGCCGCTCCCGGGCCGCGCCGCCGACGACCGTGAGGACCTCGTCGGGCACGACGACCACCGCGTGCGTCGCGCCGACGAGGTCCACGGCGACCGAGATCCCGTCCAGGACGAGGTGCGGTGCCTGGAGGAGTAGGACTTTGTCCTTGTCGCTCGCCGGCTCCCCCTCGGTCCCGTTGGCCACGACGACGGGGGACCGTCCCCGCGGGGGTACGGACCGGAGCTTGCGCAGCAGCGGAAAGCCGGCACCGCCGCGACCGAGGATGCCCACCCGGGCGAGGTCCTCCCAGAGCCGGTCCACATCGGTCGGTCGGGCATACGTCGGCAGCGGACCGTGGCGGCGGAGGTGGGAGTGCAGCGACGGATCGACCGGGACGCCGGCCGGCGTGAGGATCCGGGGCAGGCGACCGTCGAGCCCGAGCGCCCGGTCCGACTTGACCCCCGCCGAGGCTTCTGCCGACCGGCTCACGCGGCTGCCCTTCTCTCGAGGCGACCGGGGCTCCGCGACGCCGTTGTCCGGGAGGTCCGCGAACCCGGCAAACCCGGCAAACCCGTCAAACCCGGCAAACCCGGCACGCCCGGCACGCCCGGCACGCCCGGCACACCCGGCAGGCCCGGCGACCCCTGCACACCCGGCAGGCCCGGCGACCCCTGCGGGGGCGGTGGGCGGCGGACGGAACCTGGACTCCGACGCCGGTCACGGAACCACCCGACGACGCGTGCGACGACGGCGGTGGCGACGAGTGCCACCGATCCCCACTCCAGGCCTGCGGCCAACCACAGGTGCGCGTCGGGACCGGCTTGCAGGGCGTGCACGAGAGCGACCGGCCACGACAGGTACGCGAGCCAGTGCACCGCTCGCCACGTGCGGTAGCCGAGCCTGCGGCGCAGGATGCTCGTGACGATGACCGCTCCCATGATGTCGACCGCGAGCGTTCCCAACCCGACCACGGCGGCGCGGTACTGGGAGACGAACGGCACGACCGCCGCGAGCCAGCCGATCGAGACGTACGGATCCAGCATCGCGGTCGAGATGTGCAGCGCAAGCAGCGCGAGCGCGAACAATGAGACGGTCCGGTGGAGCTCCGCCGTCACGAACTTGGGCTGTCCTCGGGGTGCCGAGCCGAGCCGGGTGCCGACGCCGAGCGCAAGGACCACGCTCAGCGTCACGAAGAGGACGAGGCCGCTGCCGCGTGAGACGAACCACAGCAATTGGGAGCTCCCTGCGGCGACGGCGGTCACTGCCGGGCCTCCGCGCCGGGGCCGTCGAAGATCGAACTGCGGGGCACGGGCACCCACCCGTCGGGGTGATGCGGCCAGCCACCCACGAGCCGGACGCGTCCGGCCCGGTCGACGAGGCGGGCCGCCAGGTCACGGGAAGAGAGCCACGACTCGGCATCTTCGCCCGCCACGATCGCGGCGGTGCTGGCCGTGTTCGCTTCGACGCAGGTGCGCGCGACCACGGTCGCGGTCCGCCAGGGGCCGTCCACGGGCGCGCCCGTGGCGGGATCGATGATGTGGTGCAGGGTGCGGCGGCCGTTCGTCCAACGGCGGTGCAGCACCGAAGACGTGGCGATCCCGCCGCGCATCAGCCGCACGACCTGTGATGCAGCGCCGACGTCCGCGTCCGGGTCCTCGCTGACCCCGATCGGCCATCCGAACCGTGGCGGGGAACCGGCGACGGCGATGTCGCCGCCGAGGTCGACCAGGACGCCGCCATGACCGCCGGCCGCGCGCAGCGCCGCGACCGCGGCACGGTCGGCGCCCAGACCCTTGGCCGTCGCGCCGAGATCGAGTCGGACGCCGGGAGTCGGTCGCAGCACGCGCCCCGACAACCGCACGGTCCGCCATCCCGGAGCCGGCCCGGCGGGTGCCCGGGGACCGCGCGGGTCGATCTGCGCGAAGTCCCGGTCGTAGCCGAGGTGGCAGAGCGCCGCGCCGACGGTCGGGTCCACCCGGCCGTCGCTGACGTACGCGGCGGCGAGGGCGAGGGTCAGGGCATCCGCCGCACCAGGGGAGAGGATCGTCGGGACGCCGGGGTCCCGCTCGGCGAGCGCGAGCTCGGAGTCGGGCCGAAACCGGCTGACCTGGCGGTCCAGCTCGTCGAGCACGCGGTCGACGGCACCGCAGGCGGCGTCCTCGGGACCGGGGGGCCACATCACGAGACGCGCCGTGGTCCCCAGCGCCGCTCGCTCACAGGCGGCGACCGACGAGCCGGAGGTACCGAGCGGCGTGGCCGCCCACCTCGGCGCGGCGGCGTCACCGGATGCGGCGGCACGAGACGGCGCCGCAGGGCTCACGCGCGAGCGCGTCATGTGTCACCTCCGTAGACCACGCGCCTGGCCCCCGGGGTCGCGGAGCCGCCCCCGGCGGCTCCAGCTGTGCCGCCGACGGCGCCACCTGTGGCGGCGCTCTGGATGACGACCCCCGACGGCGTGGTGAGCGTCACCGGCGCGTGGAGACTCGGTGCACCGCCTTGCGCCGCGCTGCCCGAGGGGGTTCCGGCCGATGCCGCCGACCCGGTGGCCGTGGTGGCCGCGGTGGTCGAGGCGGTCGGCTGTGCCCATTTGGCGAGCACGGCGGTCGTCCCCCCGACCCCGACCACCAGCGCGGCAACGGTCCAGTTCGACAGCCGCCGCACGCTGCGAAGTCCCGCCTCCCGCCACTGGCCGGCTGTGCGCGGGTCCCTCGGCAGGGAGACCTTGTGCGATCCCTGCTCCGATTCCATCGGTCCTCCTTCGATGCCGGATGCGCGTCGTGCGCGTCACCGCGGCCACGATGGCCGAACGACGGTGAGACCACCGTGAGCCGAGGATGTGAGCGGCTCTTACCTGGACGCCTCCTGCGCCCGCGCCGACGTGGACGGTGTCTCGTGCCGGGGGTAGCGGGAGGGATACGTCCGGAGCGGTCTTCTCATCTTCCTCTCATCAACCGCCCGTAACGTGGTGCGCATGAGGGTGCTCGTCGTCGAGGACGACGTGAAGATGGCCTCGCTCCTGAAGCGCGCGCTCGAGGAGGAAGGTCACGCCGTCGACGTCGCGCGTGACGGGCACGACGGTCTGTGGATGGCGAAGGAGAACCCCTACAGCGCCGTACTCCTGGACGTGATGCTGCCCGGCATCGACGGGTACGAGATCTGCCGGAGCTTGCGCGAAGCCGGCGTCTGGTCGCCGGTGCTCATGCTGACCGCCCGCGACGCGGTGGAGGACCGGGTGAAAGGGCTCGACGCCGGGGCCGACGACTACCTCGTCAAGCCGTTCAGCCTCCTCGAGCTCGCAGCGAGGGTCCGAGCGCTCGTGCGTCGCGACGACCGTGAGCGGCCGACCATCCTCTCCGTTGGAGACCTCCGGCTGGACCCCGCCACCAAGCAGGTCTGGAGGGACGACGTCGAGGTCAGTCTCTCCCCGAAGGAGTTCTCACTCCTCGAGCTCTTCCTTCGGCACCCGGGAACGGTGCTCACGCGCACGCAGGTGATCGACGCCGTGTGGGACTTCGCGTACGACGGGACGTCGAACGTCGTGGACCAGTACGTGACGTACCTGCGCAAGAAGATCGACAAGCCCTTCGGGCGCCACGACATCGAGACGGTGCGCGGCATGGGGTACCGCCTCCGCCGCCCCGCGGCCGCCTGACGTGCCGATCCGGGTCCGTCTCGCGCTCGCGTTCGGAGCAGCCGCGGCGGTGCTCGTCGCGCTCGGGGGTTGGATGTTCGTCTCCTTGCTGTCGTCGTCGATGCTGCGCTCGATCGACGCGCAGCTCACCACCGCCGCCGGCGTCGCCGGACGGTACGTGTCGACGGGGAGTGGCCAGAGATCGCAATCGGCGCAGCTCCCGGGCGAGTACCTCGTGCAGGTGGTCGACGGCTCCGGCCGAGTCACGGCGTCGGGCCCCGACGCGGGCCGCACCCCGTTGGTCTCTGCGACCGCTCTGCAGCACGCGGCGGACGGGCCGGTCGCAGAGACGCGGGTCATCGACGGCGAGCCGACCCGCGTCGTCGCGGAGCCGTACGCCGGGCACCCGGGGTACGTCGCGGTGGCGGCGTACTCGCTCGAGTCGTACGACAAGAGCGTGTCGACGATCACCGCCGGGGTGGCCGTCGGGGGCGCGCTGGTGATCGCCGTCGCCGTCGTCGGCTCGTACGTGCTCGCCCGGCGGGCACTCGCGCCGGTAGAACGGATGCGGAGCCAGGTGCAGGCGATGTCGGCGACCGACGACGAGCGCGGCATTCCGGTGCCCGGAACCAACGACGAGCTCTCGCACCTCGCCCGCACGATGAACGACCTTCTCGCCCGGCTGCACTCGTCGCTCGCGCGCCAGCGTGCGTTCGCCGCGGACGCGAGCCACGAGCTCCGGTCTCCGCTCGCCGTCCTGCAGGGCGAGCTGGAGCTCGCCGGGAAGTCGGGCCGTTCCAAGGAGGATCTCCAAGCGGCGGTCGCCAGCGCCGCCGAGGAAGTCACCCGATTGACGCAGCTCGTCGAGGAGCTCCTGCTCCTCGCGCGAAGCGACAGCGCGAGCCTCGCCGGCCCGACCGAACCGATCGACGTGGTCGCGTTGCTGCGCCACGTCTGTCGGGTGCACGAACGGCGGGCGGGCGCGGCCGGCGTGCGGTTGGTGGTCTCGGCACCCGGTGAGCTGACGGCTGTCGCGGACGGTCACCGCCTCCGCCAGGCGCTGGACAACCTCGTCGACAACGCGCTCCGGTTCGCTCCCCGGGACAGCCAGATCGAGCTGCGCGCCTCCGCCCAAGGCAACCTCCTGACCCTCGAGGTGCTCGATCAGGGGCCGGGATTCGACGAGGAGTTCCTTCCCCACGCCTTCGAGCGGTTCACCCGGCCGACGGGAGATAGGAGCAGGGCCGACGGTGGCACCGGGCTGGGACTGGCGATCGTCGATGCCATCGCCGCTGCCCACGGCGGGCGGGCCGCGGCGCGCAACCTTCCCGGCGGCGGGGCTGCCGTGCGGCTGGAATTCCCGGCGTCGTCTCCGCCCTCTGCGCCCTCGGCGCCCTCGGCGCTGCCGCCGCCCCCGTGGTCGCCCTCGTCGTCGCCTGCGACGTCGACGCTCGTCCACGGACCGGTTCGTCGACCTCGGCGCGTGACACGCAGGTTGTGACGCGGAGCGGCCGGGTAGCCGTGACGCGTGCGTTCACCCACCCCGTCGCCGCTTGCCGTCGCCGTCTTGGGCACCGGCCGGCACTCGTAACTTCATTTGATAGAACTTTCGTCAAATGAAATATTCGACAACTGCAACTCCGCCGCGCCGGAGATCCCGCCTCCGCGCGGACCCCCCGGCCTCCGCCACGAGGGCTGCCCTGATCGCCCGGATCACCGAGGTCGCACCGGGCGTCCGCAAGCTCTTCGAGGTGCGCCCGAGCGCCGAGGAGCGCGTGGCGTGGATGTCGCTCACGTCCGGAGCGGTGCACGCCAAGCTCGGTCGGGACGTGGTGACCGACACCGACGTGGCCGTCGAGGATCAGCTTCGTGACGCGCTCACCACTGCGGCCGGGTGGCCGGTCATCGGAGAGGAGCGGGGCGGCGACACCCCGGCCGACACCCCGTACTGGCTCGTCGACCCGATTTGCGGCACGCGGAACTTCGCGTCGGGGATCCCGCTGTTCTCGGTCAACGTGGCCATGGTGGACGGCGGCCGGGTGACGGTCGCGGTGGTCGGCGACGGGTCGACCGGCGACGTGCTCGTCGCCGAGCTCGGGAGAGGCGTCTGGCGCGTCCGAGGCGGCGAGGCGGCGGCGCCGCTGTCGGCGTCGACCTCGAGCCTGGTGGTCGACGTGGGCGCGTGGCCGGCGGCCGGGAGCGGCCGGAAGGAGGCCGCCGGTCAGTTCGCCGACGCCGTCGCCGCGGACCGCTGGGACCTGCGGTGCTTCTCCACGACCCTCTCCCTGGCGCTCGTCGCCTCCGGCCAGATCGCGGGGTGCGTGTTGTTCGCGGCGTCCGCCGCGGTGCACGTCGCCGCGGGCAGCCTTCTCGTCGCCGAAGCGCAGGGGAAGGTGACCGACCGTGCCGGTGCCGGGTGGAACCCCGGAGCGACGTCGCTCGTGTGCGCGGGAGACGCCGCCCTCCACGGCGCGCTCCTCGAGGTCTTCGGCCAGACCGGGTCGGACTAGGAACCGACCGGTGAGGAACCGAGGGGTCACTGCGGCGGCCAACGTCGGTTGCGGCCTCGAGCGGTCCCGCGGGTAAAGTACGGACATCAGTACTTTTTTGCACCTGGCGCCGATGGGGGTCGTCTTCCACGAGCACGTGGACGCAGCCATCGCCGTGGCATTGGTCGTGCTCGGACTGGGCGCGGGCTGGCTGGGAGCCGTCGTGGGGATCGGCGGGGGCGTGGTGATCGTCCCTGCGCTCGTGCTCGGGTTCGGCTTCGACACCAAGGTGGCCGTCGCGTCGTCCCTCGTGGCCGTCGTTGCGACCTCGGCTGCCGCAGGTAGCGCCTACGCGGGAGCGGGGCAGACCAACATGCGGCTCGCGCTCGTCCTCGAGGTCGCGACGACCATCGGTGGCCTCGTCGGCGGCGTCGTCGCGGTCCTGATCGCCGGGTCCTTCATCGACGGCATCTTCGCGATCGTCATGCTGTTGACGGCCGCGCTGGTCTTCCGGGGGCGCAAGGAGGGCGGGGCGTCGGACGAGCAGGAGGTCGCCGTCTCAGCGGACGAGGCGGGTGCCGTCGCCGTGGCGACCCTCGGAGCGCGCGTCGGGTGGGAGGAGCGGGGGCACCTCGGCGGGGGCTACCACGACCAACTCCGGGGCGTGGTCCTCACCTACCGGGCGGTCCGGCTGTGGATCGGGTGGGCGGTGTCGTTCGTCGCCGGCCTCCTGTCCGGGTTGCTCGGACTCGGCGGCGGCTTCCTCAAGGTGCCGGCCATGCACCTCGGGATGAGGATCCCCATCAAGGTCGCCGCGGCGACCTCCAATTTCATGATCGGCGTGACCGCGGTCGCCAGCCTCTTCGTGTACTTCACCAGGGGGTACGTCATGCCGTTCGTCGCCGCACCGGTCGCTTTGGGCATCGCGGTCGGCGCCTATGCGGGGGCGAGGAGCGCCCAGCGCGTCTCGGGCCGCACCCTCGGACGGATCCTCGCGGGCATTCTCGTCGTCGTGGCGATCCAGATGGGTCTGAAGGCCGCAGGGATTGCCAATGTCTGAGCATCCGCCCCGAGGTCACGGCGACCCGGGCGGCGACGACCTCGGGCGGGAGACCGAGCGGGTGCTCGACCTGCGGGCCGACCCCCGGACCAACACGGTGGTCAAGTGGGTGCTGCGAACGGGCCTGCTCGTGGCGCTCGTGCTCCTCCTCGTTGGACTGGTCCTCCAGCTCGTGGGCGGCAACCAGCACGCCGTCGAGGTGAAGATGTTCGACCTCTTGGCGCCGCGGCCTCTCGGCGAGCGCGTCATGGCGGTCGGGGTGCTGGTCCTCACCCTCACCCCTGCGAGCGGCGTCCTGGCGGTCCTGTTCAGCTGGGCACGCGAGCGCGATCGCCTCTACGTCGGGGTCGGATGCGTCGTCGTGGCCGTGCTCGCGGCGTCGGTCGTGGTGGGGCTCGGGTGAACGGCGCGCTCCGGGCGCCGCTCGATCGGTCGAGCCCGATGCCGCTGTGGGCGCAGCTGCTCGCCGCCCTGCGCGAGCGGGTGGCCCTCGGGGAGTTCGGCGACCGGTTCCCGACCGACGAGGAGCTCCGGCAAGAATACGGAGTCAGCCGCCAGACGGTCCGGGAGGCGGCGCGCCGTCTGCAGCTCGAAGGGGTGATCGTCCGCGCCCGGGGCCGCGGCACCTCGCTCGCGGCGATGCCGCTCGAACAGCCCCTGCACGCGCTCTACAGCCTGGCCCGCACCGCCCACGACCTCGGCCTGAGCGAGCACAGCGAAGTGCGGGACCTGCGCGTCGAACCCGCAGGGGATGCCGCGGAACCACTCGGGCTCGACCCCGGTGCCGACGCCGTGGTCGTCGAGCGCCTCCGCTACGTGGGCGACGAGCCGATGAGCCTGCACCGTTCGTGGCTGCCCGCCGACCGGGCCGCGGGGCTCCTCGCCGCCGACCTGCGCAGCGGCTCGCTCTACGACGCGCTCGCGTCCTGCTGCGGTGTGCGGGTGACCGGCGGGCGGGAGTGGATCCGTCCGGAGGTCCCCCAGCCTGCCCTACGCCGTCTGCTTGGCCTGCTGGACGGGGCGGCCGTACTCGTGGTCGAGCGCTTGGCGAGTGCCGGCGGCACGCCGGTGGAGTGGCGCCGGAGCTTCATCCGCGGGGACCGCTACGCCTTCCGGGCCGACTGGTCACCGCCGGGCCCCTGACTTGGCTCCGGGCACCCAGCTCCGGGCACCCAGCTCCGGGCACCCCAGCTCCGGGCACCCCAGCTCCGGCCCGCTCACGAGGGGCCGCGTCGGCTCGGCCCGGCGACGGCACCGGCTCGTGCACGACGACCACCGGGCACGGCGCGTGGGAGATGCAGTTGATGCTCACCGATCCGACGAAGGCCCCCGCGAGCCCGCCGTGGCCCCTGTTCCCCACCACGAGCAGGTCGGCCCCGCGCGCGCGGTCGACGAGGGCTCGGGCCGCATGACCTTGCACCACGACGGTCTCGACCTTCGCGGCGGTGGGCTCGTCGAGCACCGCCGACACCGTCCTGTCCAGCGCGAACCTGAGGTGCGCGAGCGGATCGGACCCCGGCGGCTCGGACGGCAGCCACATGTCGCGGTACGGGTCGTCCCAGACGAGCACCGCCTCGACGACGTCCCCGCGTCGCCCCGCCTCCTCAGCAGCCCAGCGCAGCGCTTCTTTCGAGGGGGCCGATCCGTCCACTCCGACGACGATCCGTCCCATCTGGCGATCGTTGTCCCGAGCAGGAGCGGGTGGCAGGGGAGAAGGTCACGGATCGTGCGGGCGAGGACGGGCGCCGTCTTGGCGCCCGGTGCCATCTCGGCGCCCGGTGCCGTCTCGGCGCCCGGAACCCTCAGTGCGCGATCTCCCACAGGTGCCCTGCGGGGTCCTCGAAGCTCGCCGTACGGACCCCCCATGGTCTGTCCAGCGGACCGTTGAGAAGCACCACCCCCCTCTCGGAGAGGATCCGGCACACCTCGTCGACGTCCTCCACGCCAAGCGTGAGCTGAGCTCGGTAGCCGTCGGGGCGCGCACCCGCCAGGCCGGGGGCGACGAGGTCCCCGGCTGCTCGCCGGTCGAGCAGGTTGACGAGCGTCCCGCCGAACCGGAAGACCACGGAGTCGGGGTCCTCGTGCACGACCGGCAGCCCGAACACCTTCTCGTAGAAGGCGCGTGCTTCCTGAAGGTCGTCGTGAAAGAGCGTGATCGCCTCGATGCCGTTCACCCAGGACGTCATGTGCCCCCTCCTCTCGATTGGTTCGCTGACGCGACTCTGACGGATCCCGGAGCTCGATGTCATCGAGGCCGCGGCAGCGCACGCCCGGGAGAGCGAGAGACCGCGGGCCGAGGGGCCGCGACCCGGTCCGTCACCCTCTCCGGGCACTACCGCACCGCGGAGTAGGGTGGCTACGACGTGGTTGAAGGGTCGTGCGCAGCGACAGCGCCACGTGCGATGCGATGCCCAGCGAACGGGCATCGCGGCGTCTGCGTCGCTCCGCGGGATTGCGTGAGCGGCCGGATCGGCGCACGGCCAGGGCACCGGACACCCCGTTCACGACAACCGAGACAGCGAACACGGAGTGGAACCGGACATGAGGTCGTTCAAGTGGCGCGTCGCGCTCGGCGTGCTGGCACTGTGGGGAAGCGCGGGCCTGGTCGCATTCCCGCCCACCTCAGGCGCCCAGACATCCCCCGCGACATCGGCCGCGACGACAACGCAGATCGGCGCGTATACGACGAACGATGCGTGGAGCTACCTCTCCGCGCCGACACTGCACCCACCGAAGGTCACGGACAGCACCACGCAACCGGGGAGACTGGCGAAGGGCAACTTCCTCGTGGCCAACTTCCCCAACGTCGTCAAACCAGGCCCGATGGACGGCCAGAGCGGGCCGTTGATCCTTGACGACCATCTCCAGCCGGTGTGGTTCAAGCCGCTGCCCACGAGCGTCGTCGCCATGGACCTCCAGCAGGAGACGTACAAGGGAAGACCGGTGTTGACCTGGTGGCAGGGGGTGATCAGCAATACGGGCTCGACGCTCAGCGGCAAGGTGGTGGTCGTCGACCAGCACTACAAGAAGGTGACGGCAGTCGTCGGCCAGGACGGTTGGGTGATCAGTCCCCATGACGCGGTGATCACAGGGAACGACGTGTGGGTCACGTCGTACAAGACCGTGCCGAACGTCGACCTGTCCACCTACGGCGGCGCGGCCAACGGCTCCTTGTACGATTTCGGCGTCCAGGAGTACGACCTCGCGTCGGGAAAGCTGCGCTTCACGTGGGACGCCTACCAGCACGTGCCGCTCTCCGAGGCCTACCAGCCCCCGTCTCCCAAGGCGACAGTCCCCTGGGACGCCTACCACGGTAACTCCGTCCAGGTCATCGGCAAGAGCCAGCTCCTGGTCTCGATGCGCAACACGTGGGCGATCTATCTCGTCGACACCGACACAGGAGACGTCGTCTGGACGCTCGGCGGGAAGAACAGCAGCTTCTCGATGCCGGCGAACGCGAAGTTCGAGTGGCAGCACGATGCCCGGCTCGGCAAGAACGGGGTGCTGACCGCCTTCGACGACAACTGCTGCGCCATCGTCGGCGCCGGGCAGTTCGGAACCCCCGGCGGCCCCGCCAAGGGGTTGGTCCTCAAGCTGGACACGAAGGCGCACCGCGCGAGGCTGGTCCACCAGTACCTTCACGGGGCCGACTTCGACGTCGCGTTCACCGGCAGCACCCAGCTGCTCTCCAACGGCAACGTGCTGGTCGGATGGGGCTCGCAGCCGTACTTCTCCGAGTACGCCAAGGACGGGAAGCTGCTCCTGGACGCCTCCTTCCCGGGCAAGGACCTGAGCTACCGCGCCCTGTTCAGCGACAGCTGGGTGGGCAAGCCGGACACCCTGCCGAGCGGCGCCGCGCGCAAGTCCCACGGCAAGACGACCGTGTACGCGAGCTGGAACGGAGCGACGCAGGTGACCGGGTGGCGGGTGCTGGCGGGTCGTGACGCCGGACACCTCAAGACGGTCGCCAAGTCGACGAAGCGCGGCTTCGAGACCGCGGTCCACCTTCGGCACACCTACAAGGTGTTCAAGGTCCAGACCCTCGGAGCGAAGGGACGCGTGCTCCGGACGTCCGAAGCGTTCATGGTGCCGACACCTGGTTTCTACTGATCCGCTGTCCGGGTCGGGAGACGGCCCGGACAGAACCTCCTGACGGGGGAGGTCGCCAGCACTTTGCCTGTGCGGTCGAGCGCCTGCACATCGAAGAAGCGCAGGTTCGCCGGCGCAGCAACCTCGATCGTCGTCTCGAAGCCGGTACGTCGCGCCGTGCCGAGCTTGGAGAGCGAGTGCCGCGACGAGCCGCCGCGGACCGACCAACGCGCGACCTCGGTCGCCCCGTTCCAGCTGGCGAAGACGCGTACACGGCCCGGACGCCGTTCGACCGCAACTGCGGGCGTCTCGGAGGGCAACCCGGTCCAGGTCTGGCGGAACGCGCGGTAGGACTTGCTCGACGCGAACCGGCCGCTGAGGGCCACCTTTCCCTCACGACGGTACTGGGTGAAGTACGGCTGCAACCCCCAGCCGACGAAGACGTCGCCGTTGGGCATGAACTGGACGCTCCCCTGGGCACCCGCCAGGAGCTCTTCACCCGGATAGTCGTACGCGTGCACGAGGTCGACGGTCCTCTTCGTCTCTGTGACGTGGAGCACCAGGCCGCGCGACTGCTTCCCCACCGGCGGCGCAGACTCGTTGTCGAACATGCTGACCACGTTGCCGGCGTGCCACCGCGCGTCGTGCTGCCAGGCAAAGCGCGCGCCAGGACCGAGCGTGAAGTCGCTCTTCTTGCCGCCCAGCCGCCACAGGATCGCGCCGGTCGTCCCGTCGACCTTGTAGATGGTCCAGGTGTGCCTCGCCGACACGAGGAGGTTGCCGTCGGGCAGTGGGTCGATCGAGTTCAGGTGGATCGGGGAGAACACCTTGTTCTCCGGGGGATACTCGCGGTAGGTCTCGGTCAGGTCGATGTGGTCCAAGCCCCGCCACTCGAACACCACCGCGCCCGTCGCCAGATCGACCCCCTGGATCCATGCCTCCAGCGACTTGGCGACCGCGGGTCCTCCGATCGGGGTGAGATCCGCTGTCACGACCTTGTAGGCGGTGAAGTACGCGGTCCCGTCGCGGGCGATCACGAACTCGTGCAGGTCCGTCGCGAGACCGTTCGTCGCCTTCACCCGGGCGACCTCCTCGTAGTGGGCGTCGACCACGACACACTCGCCCGATTCGGCGACGCCGTACGGGGCCACCCTTCCCTGCCACCATGCCAGCACCGGCTGCCCCTGGTAGTGCTGGACCCGCAGGTTGGTCGAGTAGTGGCGCGCAGGGCGGAACCACACGGGATCGCCTCGACCGTCGACGATCAGCGGACCGCCGGGCGTCACGAAGACCAGACCGCCTCCCGCTACGCCGCCGCCAGGCCCGGTGCGGGCGGAGACGTCGACGATCGGGGGCTCGAGGTCCGGGCGCGACCGGAAGTGCGAGACACCGGGGCGGCGCGTCGCGGCTCCCCTCGCCGCGGCGCCCGTCGACGGCGTCGCGGCGGCGAGCGCGTACCCGGCGGCCGCGGTACCGGTCAGGGCGAGGAGCTCTCTCCTCGAACAGCGCAGGTTCATCGGGTCATGTCATGGTCTGGGCGGAGAATCACTGTGCAGCGAGTCGTCACTGTGCCGTGAGTCGCAAAGATGGATAGCACGAATGACAGATGCGGCGCGGTGCGTTGGCGCCTTGACGGACGACGGCGTGCCCTCGGGGCGTAAGGGACCGACGCCGGGACCACCGACGAGGGACCGCTGACGACAGGACCAACGACTCTGTTCGGTGCACCCCGACCACCCCAACGTGGATCCCGGGCGGCTCGCTCCGTGGAGCTGCGTCGCCGACAACCGCCTCGGGGAGCGAGGTGACGATGGCCCGTGTCCACAGGAACGTGAGCCACCCACGTCGCGTGGGACTCACCGACGTCGACCCCTCCGTGGCCGCCGATCACGCCGGACCGGTGATCCCCCGCCGCCGCATGCGTCGAAAGAACCCCAGACTGCTCGCGGGCGTCGCGTGCGCGGTCGCCGTCGCGTTGGCGTCGTCGGCGTGCGCAGCCCAGGATCCTCCGAAGGCGACGTCGGCGCCGCCGCCGTGCACGGGCGGCACCTGCTGGGTGGACGTGAGCGTCGCAACGCTGTGGAGTGCCCCGATGTACCCGCGGGCCACGGACGTGCCGTCGCTCACCAATCCGGCTCACCCGCGTCAGTGGGTCCAGTCGATGAGCGTCGAGCAGAAGAGCTGGCTTGTCGGGAAGCTCGAGACCCAGGCCCTCTACGGCACCCGCGTCGACGTGGTGGGACGTGCCGGTGCGTCGTGGTCGCGCGTCGTCGTCCCGAGCCAGCCGACTCCCCGCGACGCGCGCGGCTATCCCGGGTACCTCCCGTCACGTCAACTGACGGCTACGCCGCCTCGCCGCGCCAAGGTCCGGGCAATGGTGCGCGCGAGGACGGCGTGGACGTGGAGCCGGTGGAACGACAAGGGGGTGGCAGGAGCTCGCGGCATGGAGCTGTCCTTCGGTACCTCTCTGCCGGTCGTGCGGACCGGAAGGAGCTACGTCGTCGTGTCGACGCTCGGTGGAGGCCGCGTCGCCCTGCGGCGACGCGCCGTATGGCTACGAGGTGTCGGCGCCAGCTACGTGCCGATCACCCGGCAGCTGGTCGTGGACGCCGAGCTGTTCGTCGGGCTTCCCTACCTTTGGGCGGGAACGAGCGGCTTCGGCGTCGACTGCTCGGGGTTCACGTACACCCTCTTGCGCGCCGAGGGCATCACCATTCCTCGTGACGCCGAGCCACAGAGCGTCGCCGGAACCCCGGTCACGGGTCGTTCCTTGGAGCCGGGTGACCTCGTGTTCTTCCGGACGGGGCCGTCCGGTCCGGTCGGTCACGTCGGTCTCTACGTCGGCAACGACGAGATGATCGACGCTCCGCACACCGGGGCTTCCGTTCGCCTCGAGCCCGTGCCCCCGTTCCCCTACTACGCGGGCGCCCGCCGATACCTGTCGACGTGAGGACCGTGTCGGTGCCCATTTCGCTCGCACCGGAATCCACCGAGCCACGCAGGCAATGCGCCGTAGCGTCCTCCCCTCGCCGACCGGGTCCGGCAGAAGCGACGTCAGGGAGCTCCGCCAGAGCTGCCGGAGACGACCGGTGTCACCAGGAGGCTGCCGCAGTCCCCTGCGACGGCGCTCCCCAGCGACGGCGCTCAGGTGCGCCGAGTGCCACGCACTCGGGGGAGTGACCAGCATGCCCACGAGCAGCGGGCAGGGCTGGTTCCCGATGGGGACGTCGGTGCCCTCCACCCGGGCACTGGCGGTCTGGCCAGGCTGGAGCAGGGACGCTCGGCCGTGCCCCTTCCCCAGCGGGCAAGCCACCCATGGGTCCCCGCAGTGCCCGGGTCGCCTCGGTGACTCGGTTGCCCGCGCTGTTCCGAGCCCATCGACGAGCGCTGAGCCGCCGAGGCCGTGCCGGACGCGAACGGGCCTGCAGTGACACCGACCGCGACCCCCGTGACGGCGACCGCCCCACCGTCGCCGGCTGGCGAAGAGATGGCGCCTCTCAACGACCCGGGGCCGCGGTGAGCGAGTACTGCGCGGACGAGTGCGATGGCACGTCTCGATCACCCCTCTGGCGTAGACCCCTACCCGAGTGTGGAGGCGGACGAAACACGGGCGACGACAGCGTCCGTGCGTGATTCCCCGCATCGGCTCGCAACGCGGCCACCTGCGAGCGCCCGGGTCGTTCGGCCCTAGCGCGTCGGCTGCGCGCCGTTCACCCTGGTCACGATGACCGTTGTCGTCGATCGCACGACCGCGCCCTTGCGCCTCGAGGAGGCAGGAGCGCTTTCGCCACAAGAGGTGCTCGCGCGCCTCGGCACCCGGAGCGGCGGCCTCTCGTCGCAGGAGGTTGCCGAACGCCTGGAGGCTTTCGGCCGCAACGTCCTCGCGGTCCGGCAAGCTCGCCCGTCGTCGGTCCTCCTGCGCCAACTCCGGAACCCCCTCCTCGTCCTCTTGATCGCAGCCGCGGTGGTCTCCGCATTCACCGGGGGAGGGACCAATTCGGTGATCATCGCGACCATCGTTGCCGCGAGCGTCGGCCTCGGCTTCGTGAACGAGTACCGCGCCGAACGAGCAATCGACGCCCTGCGCGCGCACATCCGTCACGACACCGAGGTCCGCAGGGAGGGGCGATCCCTCCGCATACCGGTCACCGAGCTCGTGCCCGGGGACGTCGTCGCACTGCGGATGGGCGATCTCGTCCCGGCCGACGTGCGCATCCTCGAGGCAGACGACCTGGAGTGCGACGAGGCCGTCCTGACCGGCGAGTCCCTTCCGGTGGAGAAGACGCCGGGACCGGTGCGCGCCGTCGACACGGGGCGCCTGACGAACTGTGCGTACATGGGAACGATCGTCCACCAAGGTTCCGGAGTCGGCGTCGTCGTCGAGACCGGGACCCGCACCGGGTTCGGCCAGATCGCCGCGGGACTCGGGGTGCGCCCGTCGAGCACTGCGTTCCAGGTGGGCCTCGCGCGGTTCTCCCGCCTCCTGTTCGGGGTCGCTGGCGTGCTGACGGCGTTCATCTTCATTGCCAACGTCGCCCTCTCGCGACCGATCATCGATGCGCTGCTGTTCTCGCTCGCGATCGCGATCGGCATCGCTCCCGAGATGATGCCCGCGATCGTGACGGTGAGCCTCGCGTCGGGCTCGCGGGCGCTCGCTGCCAAGAAGGTGCTCGTGAAGCGCCTCGTCGCGATCGAGGATCTCGGGAATATCGAGCTCTTGTTCACCGACAAGACGGGCACGCTCACGCAGGGAGCGATGAATTTCGAACGGGCCATCGACGCCGCCGGTCAGGACGCACGCCGACCCCGAGTGCACGGACTCGTGTGCAACGAAGCGACGGTGGACGAGCAGGCGCCGGTCGGCGGGAACGCCCTCGACGAGGCACTATGGATGGGCGCGACAGCCGAGACGGTTGCCGCTGCGTCGTCGTTCGAGCGGCTGCACCTCCTCCCCTTCGACCACGAGCGGCGTCTGGCGTCCGTGGTCGCCAAGAGTCCCGACGGACAGGTGCGCCTCATCACCAAGGGGGCGCCCGAGGCGGTTCTCGATCGCTGCGTCGACCTGACAGCTGTGGTCACGACGACGCTCGCGTCCTTGTTCTCACGGGGCGAGCGGGTGCTGGCAGTCGCCTCACGCGCTTGGGGGCACCCTGGCATCCTCGATGCTGCCACAGAGGGCGGGCTGACGTTCGAGGGGTTCCTGACGTTCGCCGACGAGCCCAAGACGGACGCGGGCGCGGCGATCGCCCGACTCCAGGGTCAGGGGATCGGTGTCAAGGTCATCACGGGCGACAACGGCGTCGTCGCGCAGAAGGTGTGTGCCGAGATCCATATGCCGTGCGAAGGGGTGCTATCAGGCGCTGACATCGAGGCGATGGACGAGCAACAGCTGCGCGACGCCATCCCGACGACCACCGTCTTCGCGCGCGTCGGCCCGGATCAGAAGTCCCGCATCATCGAGGCGGCTCGCCACATGGGCAAGGACGTCGCGTTCCTGGGTGACGGTGTCAACGATGCCGTCGCCCTCCACCATGCTGACGTCGGGATCTCGGTCGACTCGGCGACCGATGTCGCGAAGGACGCCGCCGACATCGTGCTTCTCGACAAGGACCTCGGGGTGCTCGCTGACGGCGTCGCGGAGGGGAGGCGCATCTTCGCCAACACTATGAAGTACGTCCTGATGGCGACCTCATCGAACTTCGGCAACATGTTCAGCGCCGCAGGGGCATCGGCGTTCCTCTCCTTTCTCCCGATGCTGCCGTTCCAGGTGCTCCTCAACAACCTGCTGTACGACACCGGGCAGCTGGCGATCCCGACGGACCGCGTCGACCCCGAAGGTCTGGACAGACCCGCGGCGTGGGACATGCGGTTCATCACCCGCTTCATGCTGTTCTTCGGGCCGGTGAGCTCGATCTTCGACTTCGCCACCTTCCTGGTCATGCTCGGCCTGCTGCACGCCGGTCACGTCGAGTTCCGGAGCGGATGGTTCGTCGAGTCGATTGCGACCCAGACGCTCGTGATCTATGTGATCCGAACGCGCAGGATCCCCTTCGTCCGGAGCCGGCCGAGCCTTCCGATGCTCGTCGTGCCGACGGGCGCAGCGCTCTGCGGGGCGGTCCTGCCGTACACGGGTGCCGCACACTGGCTCGGATTCTCGCCCCTCCCCTGGGACTTCTTCCTCATCATCGGAGGGATGGTGGTGGTCTATCTGTGGTTGGTCGAGCTGGGGAAAGGGCTCTTCTTCCACCGCTGGACGCTGCACCGGCTGCCGCACCGCGTCCCGTCGGCCGCCGAGAGGCGGGAGCGGCACCTTCGACGCGTGCAGGCGAGGTTCGTCCACCACCACCAAACCTCCACCTCTCGGGGGTCGCACCGCCGCCGAGGGTGAGGGGACGGGCCGACGATCGCAGGGGCCGATATCTCGGGCAATACCTCCGCTGGTGGTGTGTCACACCCTCGTTATTGGGCCGGACGAGACGGGGTCTGCCTGGCGAACCCGCTCTTCGACGAGGTCTTCCGCCTCGATGTGGAGCGTGGGAAGCCAGCGGTCCAACCACTTGGGCAGCCACCAGTTGCGGGGACCGAGCACGTGCATCAGCGACGGGACGAGCACCGTCCGCACGATGAACGCGTCGATGGCGATCGCCACGGCGAACCCGATGCCGAACTCCTGGATGACGAGGGCGTTGTTGATGAGGCTGAACGACAAGAAGACCAGGATCATGATGAGCCCCGCCGCGGTGATGACCCGGCCGGTCTCCGCCTGCCCCAGGGATACCGCGGCTCTGTTATCCCGGCTGGTCACCCACTCCTCGTGCATGCGGCTGACGAGGAAGACCTCGTAGTCCATCGACAGGCCGAAGAGGACCGCGAACATCATCACCGGGAGGTAGACCTCGATCGGACCCGCTTTGGCGAATCCGAGTATCGGCCGCAACCAACCGAATTGGAAGGCAGCGGTGATCGCACCGAGCGCTGCCCCGATCGAGAGCACGTTCATGATCGACGCCGTCAGCGGGACGAGCAGGCTTCGGAAGACCGCGGCGAGCAGCAAGAAGGCGAGGACGACGATGACGCTGACGAAGAGGGGCAGCTTTCCGGCAAGGATGTTGGAGAAGTCGATCCCCCCGGCGGTCTCGCCGCCGACGTGGATCGCCAGTGAGGTCCCAGCCGTCGCCTGTGGCACCTCGGCGCGGATCCGCTCGACGAGCTGCGTCGTCTGGGGCGCCTGTGGGCTGTACGCGGGAAAGACGAACGAGACCGCCGCCTTCCCGTTCGGGCTGACGCGAGGTGGGAGCGCTCTCGCCACACCCTGGGTGTGGTCGAGATGCGCGACGAATCGGTCGAACTTCGAGAGCTCCCCCGGTGCGTTGATCTTCCCGACGACCTGGAGCGGTCCGTTGAAACCGGGTCCGAACCCCTTCGCGAGAAGCTCGTACGCAAGTCGCGTCGTCGAACCTGACGGGTCCTCGCCCGAGTCCGCCAACCCCAGGCGCATGCTGAAGAACGGCA
>Ga0307372_10005043_pt1 | contig 20027 bp, 18 predicted proteins | sample OX1MG_FD_202533 | JGI IMG/M metagenome (GOLD analysis project Ga0307372, IMG submission 202533) | Soil microbial communities from Risofladan, Vaasa, Finland - OX-1 | ecosystem: Environmental > Terrestrial > Soil > Coastal area > Acid sulfate soil | place: Finland: Risofladan, Vaasa | collected...
ATGTCCGCTTCGATCGTCACGCCTAAGTAGTTCGCTTGACCCGTCAGGTCCGCGCTCAGTTGGTAGTCAACACCCCCCGTCTTGAAGGCGTCGTTTCGAAGGTAGGTCCACAGCACCGTGAAGAGCCCTTGGCGGTGAGCTTCCGCGAAGGCCGCCGATATCTCTTCGATCTGTCGCATTGACTCCTGGGAGCCGAAATAAATGGTGGCGCCAACGCCCACGGCTCCCAAATCAATTGCCTGGCGCACCGATGCGAAGAAGCGCTGGTCGGGTACGTTCGGGTAACGCAGCAGATCATTGTGATTGAGCTTGACGATAAACGGGATCCGGTGCACGTAGCGCCGCGACACCATGCCAAGGGTGCCCAGGGTGGTAGCCACCGCGCTGCAGTCCGCCGCGACCGCGAGGTCCACGAGACGAGCCGGATCAAAGTACTCGGGGTTAGGCGCGAAACTGGCGGCCGCTGAGTGTTCGACGCCTTGGTCTACCGGGAGAATTGAAAGATAACCCGTGCGAGCGAGTCGCCCGTGGCCGTAGAGCCAGCCAAGGTTGCGCAGCACCGCGGGCGAACGATCGCTCCCCACGAAGACTTCGTCGACAAAACCGGGCCCCGGCAGTGTCAACATCTCCTTCGAAAAGGCCGTGCTCTTATGGTCCAGTAGTGAAGATGCTTCGTCTCCTAGAAGTGCCGCGATGTCCATGAGAAGCAGCCTACAGGGTGGGGTTTGTCAAATTTCGGGGGCATTTTGGCTCACTAGGGTGGCGAGATGGATGCTGACTATCGCTCGTCGCTCCTGCGCCGGCTGCGCGCCGTGCACTCGCTCTACGAAGAGGCCTGTGCCACGATGAGCCTCGAACAGGTCAATCAGGTCGTGTTTGCCAACGCCCTGCCGATCGCGTTTTCCCTCGCCCACCAAGTCCTGATCGAAGACGCGACCGTGATCTTCACCGGGGGTCCGGCGCCGCAGTTCAACTCCGCCTGGGCCGAACGAATCGGTCTGTCGATCAACGATCACGGCAAGGAGCGTGACGTTGAGGACATGATGCACCAGCGCATCGGGGACTTCGACGCTTTCAAGGAGTTCCAACGCCTCGTCTTCGCCGCGACGGAGGGGCACGTGGCGACGTTGGACCCGGACACGCTGAACGACGTCTTGATCAAGGCGCCCTACCCGCCCGACCTGATCAACACCTTCTCGGCGCGGGTGGGCGGCGACCTCGGCATCTCGCGCAGTGACGCCCTCGAAAGCTGGATCTACCAGCACGCCCTACGACACATGGGCGAAATCGAACACGCCCGCGCCTTGGTCGGTTTGTCCGGCATGACGTCCTAGATTTATCAGAACGACTTCCGGGGGAAACATGGCCGACGTTCAAGGCTCCGTCAGTGAACGCTTCGCGTCACTGCGCGACGTCCTGGCGACGCACCTTGACGAGGGGCAAGATATCGGCGCTTCGGTCGCGGTGATCCATCAAGGCCAAGTGGTCGTCGACATCTGGGGTGGCTTCATCGACCAGGCCAAGACGAAGCCGTGGGCGCGTGACACCATCGTGAACGTCTGGTCCACCACCAAGACCATGACGTTTCTGGTCGCGCTCATGCTCGCCGAAGCAGGTGAACTGGATTTCTACCAGCGCGTCTCTCACTACTGGCCCGAGTTCGCCGCCAACGGCAAGGACGAGATCGAGGTTCGCCACCTCCTCGCCCACAGTTCGGGACTTTCGGGCTTCGATGACCCCATGCACGCCGAGCAACTCGCCGACTGGGAGTACTGCGTCAGCGCCCTCGGCGGACAGGCGCCGTGGTGGAGCGACCGGACGCGCCCCGGCTATCACGCGATCACGCAGGGGTTCTTGATCGGCGAAGTGGTTCGCCGCGTCACCGGTGAAAGTCTGGGCCAGTTCTTTAAACGCGAGGTCGCCGACGTCTTAGGTGCCGACTTTCACATTGGCTTGAGCGCAGCCGATGAACCTCGTGTGGCCCCGGTCTTCGCGCCCGACGTCGGCCTGCTCGACGGCCTGGAACCCGGATCCTTGGCGTATCGAACGCTGGCCATGCCCCCGCTCGACGCGAACTACGCGAACCTACGTTGGTGGCGCGCCGCCGAGATCCCAGCGGCTAACGGCCACGGCAACGCCCGCTCGGTCGCCCTGATCCAACAAGTCATCGCCCAGCGAGGCGCAGCGGCCGGGCACCGGTTCTTCTCCGAGGCCACGGGTGAGGAGATCTTTCGTCTGCAGGCGAGCGGCGTCGACGCGGTTCTAGGTGTCGAAATGAACTACGGGATGGGCTACGGCCTGGCGAGTGCCACCGTTCCCCTGGGACCGCGCAGCGCCTTTTGGGGTGGCTTCGGGGGCTCCGTCATCGTCATGGACCAAGACCTCGAACTCACCGTCGCCTACATGATGAACCAGATGCGCGTGGGACTCTACGGCGACACGCGCGGAGGCGACTTCATCCAGGCCGCGGTGCTCGCGGCGCTGGGTTAATCGACGCGCTTTTTTGAGACCGGGGTAGTGCGGCGCTTGCGATTCTTGCGAGGTGCGCTCGCGCCCAGCTCAACCAGGCGCTCTTTCGCGTCGTAGGCGTCGGGTTCGGCCAGGACGACGCGCGCGAAGAGCTCACGTGCTCCCACGAGGTCGCCGGCGCGGTCGTAGACGTCGCCCAACGCGTACCAAAGGCGCAGGTGGCGATAGCCCGGATTGCGCAATAACTTGGTGGCACCGGCTTTGGTCAGTAGCTCGATCGCCGGTTCAAAGAGTCGCTGATCGGCCCAGGCCTCGGCCATCACGATGCGCCCCTCCGCCAAGACCTCGGCCGTGGGCTCGCTCTCTTGGAGTTCGGCGAAGATCTTTTCAACCGCGCGATAGTGGCGCACGGCCCGCTCGGCGTCCATCACGAGGGGAAGGTGCTCAGGGTCGCCCGTGATGGTGAAATGCGCGCGCAGATGCACCTTGGACATCGCCCAGCGCTCCGCGCGGTAGGCCGCGAGGCCCGTCAACTCGCGCACCGACGCCACGCCCGGCACCGCGTCAGCGACGCTACGCCCGAGGCGAAGGGCCTCCTCGTAACGATGGCGGTCGTAGGCTTCGGCCGCCTTGGTGAGCGTGAAGACCGTCTTCTCGCGCATGTAGGCCGTACCGAGGAAGACGCGGCGCACCTCGGCCGCCACGTCACCCGGCAGCGCGTAGGGCGCCCGAGACTTCGCGGCTTTGGGCCGAGGGGCAGCCACCGGCGCCGAGACCAGTTCCCAGTCACCCATGGGTTCTGGCGCGCGCGAACGACGCTCGCCCTGGTCCATCTCCGCACCCGTACTCTCAAGGTGGACGGCGCCCTTTCGAGCGACCGAGCCCCAACCCTTGTCCTTCGCCGCACGCTCGGTTTTTTGCCGGGCGAGCTGTTCGGGCGACAGCGGCCGCGCCTGGTAGCCCGGCGCCTTTCGTGGACCGCGGCGAACGTCTCGCTCGGGACCGCGGGCCGGTCCGCGACCAGTGCGAGCGTTCGATCGAGCATCGCGCTCGTCATCCAATCGGTCCCGACGTGGCGTCGCCGCGGGGCGGCGTCCACTGATGCCTCGGGCGTCGCTCGAGCGTTCGTAGGGTCGAGGGCCCTTGCGAGTCGCGGGCGCAGCGTCGCGGGGCGCTCGTGTGCCCTCGTAGCGGTCGCGGCGCGGCGCACCTCCCCGAGCGTCGCTCGAGCGTTCGTAGGGTCGAGGGCCCTTTCGCGCCGCGGGCGCAGCGTCGCGAGAAGGGCGCCGTTCGTCGTCGCGCGCCCGGTTCGCCGCCCCGGCGCCGCGAACCGGCGCCTCACGGCGAGGACTACTTGAACGCTCGTAGGCCCGGGCACCCTCGCTTCGTGACGCGGGGGCGGCGTCACGTTGGCCAGAGGAGCGCTTGGTCGGCCGGGGGTTCTTCGATCCGGTCGTTCGAGGAACCTCGCCGCGAGCACCCCTGGAAGCTGAATTTTTAGCGGCCGGGCGCGCTCTTAGTCCGTCGCTGGAACGGCGAGGACGAGGAGTTGGGGAAGGCACCGATGCAGTTTAGTCGTCGCGGCGTGGCGCGACCGGGGCGTCAGGCTCGCGGCTCTTTCACGCGGTAGCCCACTGGTAACAACTCAACGTGGAAGCGATTGCGAATCGCGCCCCAGAGCCCTTCGGGCTGCCAGATAGAAATCGCGACCGCGAGAGAACCAAAGATGACCAGATACCAAACACCCCAGTTCTGGAGCGACTGCTGCAGGGCGAAAAAGATGATGGAACCAAGTATCGGCCCCTCGATCGTGCCCAGGCCACCAATCATCGTGGCGAAGAGCATCTCGGCGGCGAACTGGAGTTGGAACTCGTTGCCGGGCTGCACGAAGGGTTGGCTGACCGACAAGACACCCCCCGCGACGCCGCAGCCAATCGCGACCACCACGTAGATCATGCGACGTGTCGAGGTGACCTTGGCGCCGGCGCTTCGTGCCGCGACTTCGTTGTCGCGCATCGACGACAACAAGAGTCCGACTCGACTGCGCAACAACAAGTACGTGCCCAAGAGAACCACGAACGCGCCGATCCACGTGGCGAGGTAGACGTCGTGGTTGAGTTGCGTGGACGGCAGCGTCAAGAGGCCCGGCATATATTTTCCCGTGCCCCCGCCCAGATAGGCGACCGAGAGAACGAGCAACATCGCGCTGTCGGCCACGACCCACGTCGCGACTGAGAAATATCCACCCCGCAGGCGCAGCAACAAGAAAGTGATCGGTATGGCGATCACGCCACAGGCCAGGGCGGCGAAGGGAATCGCGACGAAGGGGTTCATGCCCTTGAGCGCGAAGTAGAGCGTCGCGTACGCTCCCATCCCCACGAATCCCTGTTGACCAATGGAGATCATTCCGGCGTAACCCGCGAGAAGGTTCCACATGGTCGCCATGATGACCAAGATGAAGAAGTTCGACAGAATCGAGACCCACGAGGCGGCGAGCATCCACGGCGCCAACGTGAAGAAGATTGAAATCGCGACCACGCCCCCCAGGGAGAAAAACGGTGAGAAGGTGCTGCGTTGAATCTTCAAAAGCGAACTCGTCGGGGTCAGGGTGTCGCTCACGCCATTGCTTCCTTACGGCCGAAGAGCCCCTGGGGCCGAATGGCCAAGACGATTAAGAATAAGAAGTTGCCAAAGAGGATCTGGTAGGCGGGATTAATGTGCGCGCCCCACTGCTGGGCGATGCCCAAGGCGATTCCTCCCACCAGGGTCCCCCACAGCGAGCCGATACCACCGATCACGACTGCTTCGAAGGCGAAGAGCAAGTTCGCACCCCCCGAGGTGGGCACGAACTCGGTCATCATGCCATAAGAGATGCCGGCCAGCGCCACCGTCGCGAAGGAGATAGCGGCCGCGATCCCAAAGAGGTGCTTATAGTTCGCGCCGCAGAGCTGCGCTGCCTCGCGGTCATCAGAAACGGCCCGGATGACCCTTCCGGTATTCGTGCGCGACAAGAACACTTGTAAGGCGCCCAGTACCAAAACGGCCACGCCGAGCACGGTGAGCGCGACGTAGGAGACGTACGTCGAGCTGTTGAGCTGAAAGGACTTCGAGACGAGCGATCCGATGTTCACCGACTGGCCATTGGCCGAGTAGACGGCGAGCAGGAGGTTCTCAATGATGACCGACAGGCCAAAGGTCACCAGCAGGGTCGTAAACGGGTCGCGGTCGATGCTCTTTTGCAACAAGGTGCGCTGCACCACGTAACCCAAAATGGCGAACAGCGGCACGACGATGAGAAAGGACCAGATCTCGGCGACGTGCCACTTGGGCGCCAGAAATACCGCGACGTAGCCCGCGACCACGGCCATGTCGCCGTGAGCCAAGTTGATGACCTTCATCACGCCGAACATGAGTGAGAGGCCACAGGCGAACAGTGCGTAGAACCCGCCGATCAGCGTTCCCTCGACCAGGATGTTGAGCAGCGTCACGCTGATTCCCTCTCGCCTTCAGCGCCCAGGTGTGAACCAAAGTAGGCGATCTCGATTTGCTCGGAGGTCAGCTCGTCGGGTCGACCTTCGAGTGTGGTGCGCCCTTCGAGGAGGCACAGCACTCGGGTGGCGACACGCAGGCCCTGCGAGACGTCTTGTTCGACGAGCAACACGCCGATGCCGCTGGCGACAATCTGGGGAATGATCTCGTAGATGCGTTCGATCACGATGGGTGCGAGACCGAGTGACACCTCGTCGAGCATCAACACCTTGGGGTTCGCGACCAGTGCGCGTCCAATGGCGACGGCCTGTTGTTCACCGCCCGAGAATTGGCGCACCTTGCTCTTTCGCCGGTCGGGCATCCACGGAAAGAGCTCGTACACGGCCGCGATGTCAAAGGTACCCGGCGCGGCCTTGTGCGCCCCCACCAAGAGATTCTCCTCCAACGTCATGGACTGAAAGAGTCGTCGTCCCTCAGGCACCAAAGAGATCCCCGACGTCACGCGTCGATGCGCGGGCGAGGCCGAGATGTCCTGGCCCTCGAAGTTGATCCCCCCCGACGTGGCGTGGTGCAGTCCGGCAATCGTTCGCAGGAGCGTCGACTTACCGGCGCCGTTGGCGCCAATGACCGCCAGCACGTCCCCGTGGCCGACCTGAAAGCTCACCGAGTCGACAGCGCACAACTGTCCGTGATGCACCGTCAAATCGGTAACCGAGAGTAACAAAGGGGTGTCCACGGCCTAGCCCAGCGGCGCTTCGTTGATGATCTTGCCACCCAGATACACCGAGCGCACGGCCTCAGATCTCAGGACTTCGTGGGGATCACCGTCGGCGATGACCGCACCGTTGGCGATACACATCAAGCGGTCCACGGTGGAGAGCAGCGCCCTCACGACGTGTTCAATCCAGATGATGGCCAGGCCGTCGCGTTGAAAATTCTTGATGACCTCGGTGAGTTCGAGCACCTCAGGGTCCGTCAGACCGCCGGCGATCTCGTCGAGCAGGAGCATCTTGGGCCGGGTCGCCAGCGCACGAGCGAGTTCGAGGCGCTTTCGATGCAGCAGCGTGAGCGATCCCGCGGGGCGGTTCGCGAGGTCCGCCAAGCCCGTTCGTTCGACGGCGTGGTAGGCCAACTCGTAACTTTCGCTCCCACGTGTGCGCGCGCCTTGCTGGGCGGCCACGAGCGCGTTCTCAAAGACGTTCAGGTGCTCAAAGGGCTGAGGGATTTGATAGGTGCGACCGATGCCCATGCGACAGCGCGTGGGCGCCCTCACCGCGCGCAAATCGGTGCCGTCAAAGTTGATGCTTCCTTCGTCGGGCTTGATGTCGCCCGATATCAGGCCGAACATCGAACTCTTGCCGGCGCCGTTTGGCCCGATGACCCCGAGCGACTTGCCCTCCTCCAACTGGAAGGAAATCCCTTCCGCCACGACCACTCGGCCGAAACGTTTCGAGATCCCTTCCAGTTGAAGCAGCGCCATGTGAAACCGTTTTTAATTAAGCGTTCGTTGGCTCGAGCGTTGCCTGGAGCGGAATGTGCTTGTTCAGCGTGTTGTCGACAACCCATGGCGACCACGCGAACTTCTTGCCACCCACGAGCTGCTTTGAACCCGGCTTCCACTGGACGCCGATGGGCTTGATCGTGCCGACGCCCTTGGCCGGACCCGCCTTCGAGTTGAAGTTGAGTGGACCACACATGCCGGTGTAGTTCACGTGCTTCATCGCGTTCGCGACCGCCAAGTGGTCCTTGGGGTTTTTCACGTGCTTGAGGGCCTCGATGACGACCTCAAAGAGCGAGTAGGTCGAACCCATGGACTGCACCCACTGCTGACCGGTCTGGGTCTGGTAGCCCGCCGCAAAGGCGCTGGCTTTCAAACCGTCGAGCGACGAGTGGTAGGGAGCATTCGCCGCGAACCAGCAGTCGGTCGCGACGTTGTTCGACAGATCGCCCAGCGCGTAGACGTCCGCGGGGAACAACATCACTTTGGCCACCGTCGCCAGTTTCGGGTTCCAGTTCTGCTGGCTGGCCTGCTTCCAGAAAGTGTTGAAGTCTGGAGGCAACGGCGCGTTGACGAAGAAGTCACAGGACTTACCGCCCACGCCCGTCTTGAACGCCTGAATCATCGTTGAGTAGTCGGTCGAGAGGTCGGTGTAGGCGCCTCCGTCAACGAAGGTCCAAGGCTGTCCACCGGTCGCTGACGTGATGGCGTCGAGCGTCGGGGGCCACGCCGCACGAAACGCGTTGCCGTCGGCGTCGTTGGGGAACATTCCGGCGTAGACGTGATTCGCGTTGGTGACCTTTTGGACCCGGTTCCACATCGGCAAGAAGGTCTCGACGAACTCCGTCAGGCCGAAGAAGAACATCGAGCAGTACTTAGGCGGCGTACCGACCGCTTGGCCGTGGGAACCGATCGAGTTGTTCGAATTCACGCCAGTCCACCAGCCTTCCCACGGGCAGACCGTCGAAACGCAGGGAATCCCGGCGGCTTCGCATACGGCGCTCACGGGAATCGTCGTCTCGGGCGCGGAACTGGTGACCACGATGTCAACGCCACTGGCTTGAATCAACTGCTGGGTGACCTGACCGGCGATCGAGGGGTTGGACTGTGAGTCCTTCACGATGATCTGGAAGCTGTACTTCGTGCCGCCGATGGTCATGCCCTTCTTAAAGAAGCTGGACTTCTTCACTTGGGCGATGACGTAGCTGTCCGGCGCCGCGAACTGGGCCAAGGCACCAGTCTTGGGGGTGACGTAGCCAATCTTGATGACGTGCGACTTGGTCTTGGCCGAAGCCATCGCCGCACCGCTCAATGCGGCGACGCCGCCCGCAGCAGCCGTGGCGCCCAGTGCCTTAAGTCCCAGTCGGCGCCCGAACTCAACGCTGCCCCAACCCGGAATCGTGTAGTCGTTCGAACTTCCCGACGCGTTCTCTTCCCCACTCATAAATCTCTCCCCTGATAAGTAGTTGACCGTGTTTAGCACAACGCGACTCTCGCGTTAAGTGCAACTAACCGTTTATTTTGTCCCAACCGACACTCGAATTATTTTTAAGCGTTCCGAGCGGCCTCCGCTTCTTCGAGTCCCATCAGCATGCGTCGCGCGCTGAGTCCCCCGCGGTCAATTTTGATGCTGACTTCCGAGATCTCCTGACCTCCACTTATGCGCCGCTGGAGGATATTCAAGGCGTCCACGTCTTCTTGAACAACGTTCATCTGCATCTTCTCGAGAAAAGTGTCGGTCTCGACGTCGCCGAGGGCGAAGTCCCGAGACAGCGCCCAAAAGTCCCACACGGCGGTCTCCGTCGAGGGTGTGAGCCCGTAAAAGATCTTCATATGATACGCGTGATTGTCCGTGCCATCAGGCAAGGGAGGCTCGTTAACGGGCGCGACGCGAGAGTTGAGCTTGTAGTACGAAGGCGGGAAGTACTCGATGTCTTGCCAGCGGTCGATGCGACCCGTCAGACCCGTGGTATTCGCGTAAAAGGGTGGGCATTCGACGTTCGTCATATGACGATAGACGTTGACGATACCGCCCGCTTCGTCCGTCTCCACCTCGATCGGCGTCGTGGCGACCTCGGGGGTGCCAATGGAACCGCGGTGCAAGAAGGTCTCGTGGGAGAGGTCGAGCAGATTGTCGACCAGAAGGCCGAAGTTGGCGTCGATCCTCGCCACTCCCGAGACGATCGACCAGTTCTGCGTGTCGGTCAGCCAAGGCGTATCGGGCAGCAGGGCGTAGTCCGCCTCGTCGTGACCCATCCAGATCCACACCCACTTCCCCTGTTCGATCAGGGGGAAAGTGCGAACGGCCAACTTGGTGGGAATGCGGTCTTGACCTGGGACCGACACGCAGGCGCCGCTGCAATCAAAGGTGAAGCCGTGATAACCGCAGACCAGTTGGTCATTGACGAGCATGCCCTGGGAGAGCGGGTAGCCCCGGTGCGGGCAGGTGTCGAGCAGGGCGACCACTCGGCGCGTCGAGTCACGGTACATCGCGACGTGCTCGCCCAGAATCGTGCGAGCCAGTGGGCGCTCACTTAGTTCCGAAGAGAGTGCGGCGACGTACCAGGCGTGTCGAATAAACATGACGAATCCCCCACAAAGAAATTTCTGGGATGGACGTCATTGGCCATCGACGGTGCTCACGTTAGTCAACGTATGCTACAACGTCAAGAAAGCAAGACGAAGTCAAGGGGGGCGGCCGATGGGTCTGCTGGACACGAACGTATGGGAATCAAACATCTTCTTAGATGGTTGGACGAAGGGTGGCGCGGGTGACGCGGCCGTGATGGAGCCCGCTACGGGCAAGGAGATTGGCCGAGTCGGCCGCTCGGACATCTCGGACGTCTCACGGGCCGCGACCCGTGCCGTCGAGGCGCAACGCGAGTGGGCGGCGCTTCCCTTCACGGCTCGAACCGCCGTACTGCGGCGGGCCGGCGATCTCTTCAATCAGTACGCCGAGGAGATCTCGCCGTGGATCATGCGCGAGTCGGGTGGCATCGGCCCCAAGGCGGGTCTTGAAGTGCACGTCGCGGCGGAAGAGTGTTACGAAGCAGCCGCCATCGGCTCACACTCCATCGGAGAGATTCTCCAGTCCGAACTGCCGCGTCTGAGCTTTTCGCGCCGGGTTCCGGCGGGCGTCGTCGGGGTCATCGCCCCGTTCAACTTCCCGCTCATTCTTTCGATTCGCTCGGTCGCACCGGCCTTGGCACTGGGCAACGCCGTCATCTTGAAGCCCGACCCTCGCACCGCGGTCTGCGGTGGCGTCGTGCTCGCGCGCGTCTTCGAAGAGGCCGGCCTGCCCAGCGGCGTCTTGAGCGTTCTGCCCGGTGGCGTCGACGTCGGCGAAGCTCTCATCACTGAGCCCGCGGTTCGCGTCATCGCCTTTACCGGTTCGACCGCGGCCGGGCGCGTCGTTGGCGCTCTCGCCGCGTCGCACCTCAAGCGCGCCCACCTTGAACTGGGCGGGAACTCGGCGCTCATCATCATGGACGACGTCGATCTTGAGAAGGCCGTGTCGGTGGGCGCCTTCGGCTCGTTCATGCACCAAGGTCAAATCTGTATGACGACGGGACGTCACATCGTCGACCGTCGCATCGCCGAGGACTACGCGCGGATTCTGGCCGAACACGCCAATCACCTGCCAGTCGGCGACCCGATGTCGGGCACGGTCGCGATGGGCCCGCTCATCGACGCGCGCCAGCGCGACCGTGTGCACGCCATGGTCACCGACGCGGTCAGCGCCGGAGCCACCTTGGCCGCTGGGGGAACCTTCGAAGAGCTCTTCTACCGACCGACGGTCTTGACCAACGTGTCGGTGTCGGCCTCGGCGTACTGCGAGGAGGTCTTTGGACCCGTCGCGCCGATCGTGTCCTACGACTCCCTCGACGAGGCGGTGGCCCTGGCCTCCGACACGCCCTACGGTCTTTCGCTCGGAATCTTGTCGGGTGACGGGCTGCGCGCGCTCGAGCTCGCGAGTCGCATTCCGACCGGGGCGATCCACATCAACGACCAGACGGTCGCCGACGAAGCGACCATCCCCTTTGGCGGCACCGGGATCTCGGGCAACGGTTCGCGCGTGGGCGGCAAGGCCAACCTCGACGCTTACACCGAGATCCAGTGGGTCACGGCCCAGGCCGACCTCCCGGCGTATCCCTTTTAAGGGCTCAGCGAGCCTTCACGGGCAGACTCGAGAGATTCACGTAGTTTCGCGCCAGCGACTGGGCCGTCGACTCGAGGTTGGCGACCTGGCGCAGGCGCGCGAGCTGCACTCCGTTTTCGAACTCGTCGGTGGGGTGAGGGTGCAACATCTGGGTCATGTAGGTCGAGAACTCCTCCGCGCGCCACACTCGTTCAAGACACGTGTCCGAGTACGCCTCGAGGAGCCGCTCGTCGTCCTCGAGTAGTTGAGCGACGAGCGCGGGCGCTAACTCGCGCACGTCGGCCAGCGCCAGGTTCATCCCCTTGGCGCCGGTCGGGGGAACGATGTGCGCGGCGTCACCCGCCAGCAAGAGACGTCCGTATCGCATGGGCGAAATCACGATCGAGCGCATCGCGGTGATGCCGCGCTCGAGGATGGGCCCCTGGTGGATCGCCGGCAGGTCGTCGGTCGCGAGTCGCGTCGTGAGCTCCTCCCAGATTCGCTCGTCGGACCAGTCCTCGAGCGATTCGTCCGGCGCGACCCCGAGATAGAGGCGGCTCACCTTGGGCGAGCGCATTGAGTACAGCGCGAAGCCGCGTTCGTGGCGACAGTAGATGAGCTCTTCGGTCGACGGCGCCGCTTCGGCGAGGATCCCGAGCCACGAAAAGGGGTAGACGCGCTCGTAGCGACGAACGATCGAGGCGGGCATCGCCGCGACCGAGACGCCGTGGCTGCCGTCGGCGCCGACCACGTAGTCGGCTTCGATCGTGAGAGGGCCATCCAGCGTCTCGGCTTCGACCGTCACCTTTTCATCAAGCAGTCCCGTGACGGACTGGACCTCGGCTTCGAAGTAGAGCCCGGCTCCCGAAGCGACACGCGCGTCGATGAGGTCCTTGACGACCTCCGCCTGGCCGTAGACCGTGATGGAGCGACCTTCGGCGAGGTCGCTCAGGGCCACGCGATACGCCTTTCGGTCAAAGCGCAGCTCGATGCCGTGATGCACCAGTCCCTCGCTTCGAAGCCGGGTCCCGACCCCGGACTCTTCGAGAAAATTGGCGATGCCGTACTCGATCACGCCCGCGCGCACCCGCTGCTCGATGTACTCTCTGCTTCGTCGCTCGAGGACCACCGCGTCGATGCCCGCACGTTCGAGCAGATGGCCCAGCAGCAGCCCCGCGGGCCCCGCCCCAATGATTGCCACTCTCGTGCGCTGCGCGTCCATGTACTCCCCCGTCGATCGCTCGTGGTTCTCTCAGGCCATTCGCAACTAGACAGCGTGGAGAACCTTGCTTATTGTAGTGAGCCACCACACCAATCTCCTTGGCCCCTCGACAACGTCGTCGGCGTCGCCAGGGACCGCACACCAGGGGAGTCACGATGGCCGTCGTCGTTCGTAACACGCGCCGTAGCGAACTTGCTCTCGTCGATGAGTTGGCCGGTTTCGGCGTCGCCACCATTCACGAAGCGCAGGGCCGCACGGGCCTCTTCGCTTCTCGACTGCGGCCGATCTACCGCCCGGTGCGAGTGGCGGGTAACGCGTTGACTTGTGAGGTGGCCCCCGGCGACAATTGGTCCATCCACGTGGCCGTCGAAATGGCCCGACCCGGTGACCTCTTGATCGTCACGCCGACCAGCCCGTGCGAGGACGGTTACTTTGGCGAACTCCTCGCCACGAGTCTTCGCGCGCACGGGGTGCGCGGACTCGTCATTGACGCCGGCGTGCGCGACGTGGCCGAACTCACGGCGATGGGCTTTCCGGTTTGGTCCAAGGCCGTGTGCGCCCAAGGCACCGTCAAAGAGACGCCGGGCAACGTGCAGACCCCGATTGTCTGTGCGGGCGCGTACGTGCGCCCCGGCGACGTCGTGGTCGCCGACGACGACGGCGTGGTCGTCGTGCCCTTTGAGAACGTCGCCCGGGTGATCAAGGCCTCGCGCGAACGCGAGGCGAACGAGGAGACCAAACGCGCCCGGTTGCAAAACGGCGACCTCGGCCTCGACCTGTACTCGATGCGCGAGAAACTCGCCGCGCGCGGACTGACCTACCTCGACGCACCCGAGTCGTGAGCGACCAGCGCGCGATTCCCTGCTCCGTCTTTCGCGGCGGCACCTCCAAGGGCCTCTACTTCCTCGAGCAAGACCTCCCCGAGGATCGAGCCACGCGCGATCGGGTGCTGCTCGCCGCCATGGGCTCACCCGACCCGCGCGAGATCGATGGCATGGGCGGCGCGCATCCGTTGACTTCGAAGGTCGCGGTCGTGAGGCCCTCGCGTCGACCCGACGTTGACGTGGACTACCTCTTCTTACAGGTCTGGCCCGAACGCGCCGAGGTCTCCGACACGCAGAACTGCGGCAACTTGCTCGCGGCGGTGGGACCCTTCGCGATCGAAGAGGGGCTCGTCGCGCCCACCCTCGGTGCGACGGACGTTCGCATCTGGATGGAGAACACCGACTCGGCCGCCGTGGCGCGGGTGCAAACCCCCGAGGGACGCGTTCGTTACGACGGCGACGCGCACATTGACGGGGTGCCCGGCACGCACGCCGGGGTGCCCATTGAGTTCCTCGACGTCGCCGGTTCGAGTTGCGGCGCGTTGCTGCCGACCGGTCACGCCCTCGACGTGATCAATGGCGTGGAAGTGACCTGCGTTGACAACGGGATGCCCGTCGTGTGCCTTCGCGCGAGCGACGTAGGTCTAAGCGGTTACGAGTCACCCGAAGCGATCGAGGCTCGAGAGGACGTTCGCGCGCTCGTCGAGGCGATTCGACTTCGCGCCGGCGAAATGATGAATCTCGGCGACGTGACCAACGCTACCGTCCCCAAGATGAGCCTGCTCGCGCCGGCCCAACACGGCGGTGCCGTCGCGACGCGCACCTTCATCCCCCAACGCGTTCACGAAGCTATTGGCGTGTTCGGTGCGGTCTCGGTCGCGACGGCCTGCCTGATACCGGGATCGGTCGCGTCGAACGTCGCGAAGCTCGAAGTCGCCAGCGGCACCCACACGCTGGACATCGAACACCCGACGGGCTACTTCTCCGTGACCCTCGACGTCAAACGTGACGGCGACCTGCTCGTCGTCGAGCGAGCGGCGCTTCTGCGCACGGCGCGACTCTTGATGCGCGGTCAAGTCTTCGTCCCTGGAGATCTCTGGAGGAACTCGTGATCATCGACTGCCACGGCCATTACACGACCGCCCCCCAGGCGCATAACGACTGGCGCAAAGCCATGGTCGCGGCGTACGAAAACGGCTCACCACTTCCGCCCTACCCCGAAATCAGCGACGCCGAAATTGTCGAGACCATCGAGGCCAACCAACTGCGCCTCATCAAGGAGCGCGGCGCGGACCTGACGATTTTCTCGCCGCGGGCTTCGGCCATGGAGCATCACGTCGGGGACGCCAACGTCGCGACTCGGTGGGCTCGGGCCTGCAACGATCTGATCGCCCGCGTGGTCTCGCTCTTCCCCGACTACTTCGTCGGCGTCTGCCAACTTCCCCAGACCCCCAACGGTTCGCTCGAAGGTTCGATCATCGAACTCGAGCGCGCGGTGCTCGAACTCGGGTTCGTGGGATGCAACCTCTCCCCCGACGCGAGCGGGGGACACTGGAGTGGACTGCCGCTCACGGATCGCTACTGGTATCCACTCTATGAACAGATGGTCGCCCTCGAGGTGCCGGCGATGATTCACGTCTCGAGCAGCTGCAACCCGAACTTTCACGCCACCGGCGCGCACTACCTCAACGCCGACACGACGGCCTTCATGCAGTTGCTCCAGGGCGACCTCTTCAGTGACTTCCCCAACCTTCGATTCGTCATCCCCCACGGCGGGGGCGCCGTGCCCTACCACTGGGGGCGCTTTCGTGGTTTGGCCGACATGTTGAATCGCCCCTCGCTCGACGTGCATCTGATGAACAACGTCTTCTTTGACACGTGCGTCTACCACCAACCCGGGATCGATCTCCTGGCGCGCGTCATTGAGCCCAAGAACGTTCTCTTTGGCTCGGAGATGCTCGGCGCCGTGCGCGGCATCGACCCCGAGACGGGTTGTTACTTCGATGACACCAAGCGCTACGTCGACGCGCTCGAGGTCAGCGAGGCGACCCGCTCGGCGATCTACGAGGGCAACGCCCGGCGGGTCTACCCGCGCCTCGACGCCCTATTGACGAGTCGAGGTCGCTAGGTGAGCTTGTTCACGATGGACGCGGACTGGCTGGTCTTTGACCCGTCACCGTCCAAGCCGACGTTCGTGCTCCCGCCCGGGGCGGTCGACGCGCACTGTCACGTCTTTGGCCCCGGCGATGAGTTCCCCTACGCGCCCGAGCGCAAGTACACGCCGTGTGACGCGGGCAAGGAGCAGCTCTTCGCGCTGCGCGATTATCTGGGCTTCAGTCGCAACGTCATCGTCCAAGCGACCTGTCACGGCTCGGACAACCGCGCCATGGTTGACGCCCTCGTGCACGCGAAGGGTCGAGCGCGCGGTGTCGCCACGGTTCGCCGCGACGTCAGCGCCAATGAACTCTCTGAGTTGCACGAGGCGGGTGTGCGCGGAGTGCGCTTCAACTACGTTCGTCGCCTCGTCGATCCAAAGCCCGACCACTACTACCTCGAAATCGTCGAGAAGATCGCGCCACTGGGCTGGCACGTCGTGATCTATTTCGAAGCCAGCGACCTCCACGAGAAGTGGGACCTCTTTAACAGCATCGAGACTGACCTCGTGGTCGACCACATGGGACGTCCCGACGTCTCAAAGTTCGTGGACGGTCCGGAGTTCGGCCAGTTTCTTCGTTTCATGGAGGAGAATCCTCGCGTATGGACGAAGGTGACGTGCCCCGAACGACTGACCAAAAGCGGGCCACCGAACTATGACGACGTCGTGCCCTTCGCCAAGCGGGTGGTCGACGCCTTTCCGGACCGCGTGCTCTGGGGCACCGACTGGCCCCACCCCAATCTCAAGAGTCATATGCCTGACGACGGACGACTCGTCGACTTCATAGAGCGCATCGCAACGACCAAAGAGCGCCAGGGTAAACTCCTCATCGATAATCCCACTCGGCTCTATTGGGGAGAAGGCCAGTGAACGAAAAGAACGATTTTGACGACATTCCCGGCACGACGGTCTTCACGACGCAACGCTCACTTCAAGGCTTTCACTTGAACCAGTTCTGCATGAGTCTGATGAAACCCGAGAACCGCGAGCGATTTCGCGCCAACGAAGAGACGTACCTTGACGAGTGGGAGCTCACCGACACCCAGCGCGACGCGGTCCTGCGCCGTGACTACAACGCCGCGATCGCCGAAGGCGGCAACATCTACTTTCTCGCCAAGATCTTCGCCACGGACGGTCGCAGTTTCGTGGACGTCGCGGCGCAGATGACCGACATGAGCGTCGAGGACTACACCAACATGATGCTGCACGGGGGACGCTCCCCCGAGGGCAATCGTTCTATTCGAGAGGGGCGCTAAGTGGCGCGGGTTTCAGCAGGGATCACCACCAGCCACGTGCCGGCCATCGGCGCCGCGATCGACAAGGGCCTCACCGAGAGCGACTACTGGAAGCCGGTCTTCGCGGGTTACGAGTTCTCGAAGAAGTGGATGAAAGAACAGCGTCCCGACGTCGTCTTTCTCGTCTACAACGACCACGCGTCGAACTTCTCGCTCGAGTGCCTGCCCACCTTCGCCATTGGCTGCGCGGACCGCTTCGCCGTCGCCGACGAAGGCTTCGGCCCGCGCCCGGTACCCCCGGTACTGGGACATCCCGAACTGGCCTGTCACATCGCCGAGTCCTTGATCCTCGACGACTTTGACCTGACGATCATGAACAAACTCGACGTCGACCACGGCCTCACCGTGCCGATGTCGCTGCTCTTCGGCCAGCCCGACGCCTGGCCCGTCAAGGTCATCCCCTTCGCCGTGAACGTGGTCGAGTATCCCCAGCCATCGGGAAAGCGATGCTTCCAACTCGGCCGAGCCCTTCGACGCGCCATCGAAAGCTTCCCCGAGGATTTGAACGTTCAGGTCTGGGGCACCGGCGGCATGAGCCACCAGCTCCAGGGGCCGCGCGCGGGCTTCATCAACTCGGACTTCGACCATGCCTTCTTGGACAGCCTCGTGAAGGACCCCGAGTCGACCGCGGAGATTCGTCACCTCGAATACTTGCGCGAATCGGGTTCGGAGGGCATCGAGATGATCATGTGGCTCGTCATGCGCGGGGCCATGGGCCAAGACGTGCGCGAAGTGCACCGTTTTTATCACGTGCCCGCGTCCAACTCGGCCGTTGGGCACCTCATCGTCGAACCCGCCTAATCCTCTTCAAGGAGTTCTCATGCGCATCGCCCTCGCCGGGGCTGGAGCCTTCGGCATCAAGCACCTCGACGCGTTGGCGCGTATCGATGACGTGGAAGTCACCGCCATCGTCTCTCGACGCCTCGAACAGGCGCGCGACGTCGCCCAGCGCTACGGCGCGAGCTTCGCCGGCACCGAACTAAGCGAGGTCCTCGAGCGCGACGACGTCGACGCCGTGATCCTGTGCACGCCGACCCAGATGCACGCCGACCAGGCCGTCGCCACCATGCTCGCGGGCAAGCACGTCCAGGTCGAAATCCCCCTGGCCGACAGTTGGAGCGACGCGCAGCGCGTCGCTCAAGTACAGTCAACGACCGGGCTCACCTGCATGGTCGGCCACACTCGCCGCTTCAATCCTTCGCACCAGTGGATTCACCGCCAGATCGTTCGAGGTGAACTGTCGATCCTCCAGATGGACGTGCAGACCTACTTCTTTCGGCGAACGAACATGAACGCGCTCGGTCAGCCGCGCAGCTGGACGGACAACTTGCTCTGGCATCACGCCGCGCACACCGTGGATCTCTTCGCGTACCAGTGCCAAGAGAAGATCGTCAGGGCCAACGCACTTGAAGGACCGGTCCATCCCGACCTCGGAATTCCCATGGATATGTCGATCCAGTTGCAAAGTGAGTCGGGCAAGATCTGTACGCTCTCGCTCAGCTTCAATAACGAGGGTCCCCTCGGCACCTTCTTTCGCTACATCGGCGACACCGGCACCTATATCGCTCGCTACGATGACCTCACTGACGGCCGCGACGAGGTCATCGACGTCACCAACGTCGCGGTGTCGATGGACGGGATCGAACTCCAAGACCGCGAGTTCCTCGCCGCGATTCGCGAAGGTCGAGAACCCAACGCCAGCGTGGGTCAGGTACTTGATTGCTACCGGGTCCTGGGCACGCTCGACGCGCAGCTCCACCCCGAGCGCGAAACGTGAGCGACCCCGGGTAACGCCTCTCTCTTCGAGTGAGCCGTCGCGAATCAGTTGCACAGCACGCGCCGCGTGAAACACCCGCTCACGAGTGGGCCTCGCCCACCGGCTCGCCAGCCTGAGGCGCGTTCTCGAGTTCCGGCGCGTCGACTCGCTGCGCCTCTTCTCGGCGATGCGGCAACATTCCACGCGCGATGCTGGGAAAGATGATCGCCGAAATGGCCGCCACCACGATGATGGCGGCGTAGTTCTTCGAGCCGATAAATCCTCCCGATCGACCAATTTGCGCGGTCGTCACCAGCAAAGTCAACGGCGCCATGAGCGAGACCGAACCGGCGAAGGCCAAGCGCCACGAGTGGCCCCTTCGGCGCAGGTAGGGTGCGACGACGAGCCGCGGAAGACTCAGGGCCACGAGGACCAGGCCCACGACGGGCCAGAGTCCCAAGGTGTCGGCGCGCAGCGAAGTCTGTAGTCCCACGCTCAAGAAGAACAGGGGGATGAGGAACGCGTTCGCGACGCTCGTCAGGCGCTCCACGATCGCCTTGGCACGGCCGATCACGCTTCGAAAGATGACGCCGGCGAGAACCGCACCCATGACGCTCGGAATCCGCATGACCCCACTCACCGCGACCACCACGAACAGCATCGCGAACGTCCCGCGAAGTCCCACCTCCAAGGGGTCGTCGCGCAAGAACCACCGATGGAAGTGCTTCGGAACTCTCGAACGAACCCGTCGAATAAAGCCCACGACGACCAGGGCGAAGATCACGAACCCGAGAGCCCGGGTCCCGAGTAAAACAGTGGTAGCGCTTGAATCGTGACGGCTAGCCACGCTCAAAACGTTCAGCGCCATCAAATAGCTGATTTCGGCGACGGTGCCGACGATGAGCACGTCTCGACCGAAGCGCTCGCCCATCCATCCTCTCACGTGCAAGACGGGAACCGTGATCCCCACTGACGTCGCCGCACCGGCCAGCACCCAGATGTCGGACGCCCCCGCCAGACGGCCCAAGAGGAGCCACGACGTCACCAGTGACACCGCGAAGAGCGCGACGCCCATGAAAAACGCACTCCGTGAAGCACCGCGAATCTCCGCGAAGTCGAACTCGACCCCCACCAAAAACATCAAGACGAGAAAACCGAGCTCCCCCAACGTCGACACGACA
>Ga0307372_10005045_pt1 | contig 20024 bp, 18 predicted proteins | sample OX1MG_FD_202533 | JGI IMG/M metagenome (GOLD analysis project Ga0307372, IMG submission 202533) | Soil microbial communities from Risofladan, Vaasa, Finland - OX-1 | ecosystem: Environmental > Terrestrial > Soil > Coastal area > Acid sulfate soil | place: Finland: Risofladan, Vaasa | collected...
GCGTCGGGCTCTGGGAGCCGCTGCGCCAGACCGTCGCGGGGGGCATGCCGACCCTGGCCACCTGTGCCGGCATGATCGTGCTCGCCGCGCGCATCACCGATGGCACGTCCGCCCAGCACGGCATGGGTGCGCTCGACATCCAGGTCAGGCGCAACGGCTACGGTCGCCAGCTGGCGAGCTTTGAAGCCGGTCTCGAGATCCCATGGCTGTCCGGCGCTCGGTTTCCTGGTGTTTTCATCCGTGCCCCGGTGATCGAGGACTCGGGCTCGACCCAGGTCCTGGCGACCCTCGGCGAACACCCCGTCGCGGTGCGACAGGACCACGTTCTGGCCCTGACCTTTCACCCCGAGCTGAGCGCTGATGACCGCCTTCACCGTGCATTTCTGACCCTGGCCGCGCGATGAAGGTGCGGGCGGCGCGGCTGCTCGATCTGGCCGCGATCGAACAGATCCATCGGGAGGCCGAGGCGCGGCTGTCCGCCGTCCCGCCTCCCGCCCGGCTCTGGTCGGTGGTGAGTCAGACCCTGAGCGCCCTGCTACCCCTGTCCCAGGAGACGTTGCTCTACGTGGCCGAGGAGGATGGTTCCCTGGTCGGTTTCGTTCAGGCCTCGGGCCAGCCGGTGTCGCTCAGCGTCTCGGCCCAGAACACCGTCTTCCAGGTCCTGAACCTGTGTGTTTCGGGGGGCCGCGACGAGGATGCGGTCGCCGCCCTGCTGATCGAGCAGCTGTGCGAGCAGACTGCGCGTCGCGGGGTCAACCGGCTCTTCGTGCGGGTCCGACGCGACGACGGCCTGCTGCCCTGTTTTCTGACCCAGGGGTTCAGGCAGTTCGCGACCGAGTCGGTCATGTACGCGGAATCGCCGCGGGCCGCCCCCGCGGCGCCCCCGGACGGTCTTCGAGCGGCCAAGGGTCGTGACCTACCGCAGCTCTACCACCTGTATCGCAAGGTGACTCCGCCCAGCGTGGCCCAGCTCGAGGCGCCCACGTACCGGGACTGGCGTCCGCTCCAGATCGGCACCGGTCGCCGGGAGCTGGTCGAGCGCGGCGAGGTTGTGGCCTGGTACCGCCTGGTCGCGGGGGACGAGACCAGGCCCGCGACGGTGTCAGTCATGTGCGTGCCCGAGGCCGCGCTGGTGGAAGAGCTCGCCGATCACGTGACCGCCGCGGTCCAGTCGGGTTCCTCGTGGTGCAGCCTGCGCCACTATGATGCCCTCATGATCGACGCCCTCCGCGGGCGTGGCTTCAGCATTCTTCTGCACCAGGTTCTGCTGGTGCGCGAGCTCCGCCTCCGCGAGCCGGTGGCCGAGCAACGCCTGGTGCCCTCCTTCGGATGACCGCGGTCCCCCAGGCCGGTCCCCCGCCGCCGTGGTCGTCGGAGCTCGAGCTTCTGGCCCTGACCCTGCCTCCTAACATCTATGAGTCGGCACACCGCCTGATCGATCCCGCGCAGCTTTTGGAGATCGTTCTCGACCTCGGCCGGGAGCCCGAAGCGCGGGTACCTGGCCGCGAGATAGTGCTGAGCCGGGAGGCGGTGACGGAGGATGACCTGGACCACGTGGCCCGGCACCTGGGCGAGTTCGGAGCCGACAACCGCGCCGGTATCGCGCGCACGCTGCACCGGGTCTCGGCCATGCGCAACCGCGCCGGCCAAATCGTCGGTCTCACCTGTCGCGTGGGCCGGTCCGTCACCGGTACGGCCGAGATCTTTCGGGATCTGGTGGTGTCGGGTCGGAGCGTCCTGCTGCTTGGACGCCCGGGCGTGGGCAAGACGACCATGCTGCGCGAGTGCGCGCGTTTGCTGGCTGACGACCTGCGCAAGCGAGTGGTCATCGTCGACACCTCAAATGAGATCGGGGGGGACGGCGACGTCCCCCATCCGGGCATCGGCCGGGCCCGCAGGATGCAGGTGCCGACCGTCCTGCAGCAGCACGCGGTGATGATCGAGGCGGTCGAGAACCACATGCCCGAGGTGATCGTGATCGACGAGATCGGAACCGAGCTGGAGGCCCAGGCGGCGCGCACCATCGCTGAGCGTGGCGTCCAGCTGATCGCCACCGCGCATGGCCAGACGCTGGAGAACCTGCTCGTAAACCCCACCCTCAACGACCTTTTGGGGGGCATCCAGAGCGTGACTCTCTCAGACGAGGAGGCGCGGCGGCGAGGCACTCAGAAATCGGTCCTCGAGCGCAAGTCGCCCCCCACATTTGACGTCCTGATCGAGATCCAGGATCGCGAACGGGTGGCCATCCACGAGCCTCTGGCGGAGGTGGTCGACACCGCACTTCGGGGACCGGTCCCCTCGCCTCGCATCCGTCTTCGCACCCCCGAGGGGCGGGTCATCTCCAACCTCGATCCCGCGCGTGCGGGAGTCGGCGAGTCGGCCCACTCGGCCCGAAAGCCCCGCGCCGTGTTTCCGTTTGGGGTCAGCCGAACCTACCTCGAGCAGTCGATTCGAGACCTTGAGCTGCCGGTGCGAGTGCTCGGAAACCTGGAGGGAGCGGACGCGGTGATCACGCTCAAGAACCACCATCGACGGCACCCCGACAGCCTGCGCCAGGCGGAGAGCATGGGCCTGCCGATCCACATCCTGCGCAGCAACACTCTGACCCAGGTCAAAGAGGCGCTCTCGCGCATGTACGGGGCCGATCAGGACCGCAACCAGACCCAGCTCGCCCTGGACGAGACTCTGGAGGCGATCCGGCGCGTCAAGCTCACCCTGGTGCCGTTGGAAATCGCTCCCCAGAACGCCTACGTACGCCGTCTGCAGCACCAGCTGGTGCAGGACAACGACCTGTACGCGCGCAGCACCGGCAAGGAGCCACGCCGCCGGCTGCGCATTCTGCCCGCCGCCGACGTCGAGTGAGAGGGCTGCTCATCACCTTCGAGGGTCCCGAGGGGTCGGGCAAGTCGACCCAGGTCGACCTGCTCCGAGATCGGCTATCCGCGGTCTATCTGCGTGAGCCGGGCTCGACGCCGCTCGGAGAACAGGTGCGCGACCTGCTTCTGCACGGCCAGGACATCGTTCCCGAGGCCGAGCTGTATCTGTTCCTGGCTGCGCGCGCCGAGCTCGTCGCCACCCGGGTTAAGCCGGCCATGAGCCGGGGCGAGGACGTGGTGATCGATCGCTACCACGACTCGACCCTCGCCTATCAGGGTGCCCGGGGCTTGAGCACGGGCTGGCCGGAAAGCTTTCCGCGCCCCGATCTCACCGTGCTCTTGGACCTCGAGCCCCAGTTGGGCGCATCCCGCCTGGGCGGCCGGGCACGGGACCGGATCGAGTCCGCGCCAAGCGATTTTCACCTGCGGGTGCGTCAGGAGTATCTGCGGCTGGCGCAGGCAGACGCCGGCCGCTGGCTGGTGCTCGACGCCACCCGACCGGCGTCCGAGCTGGCTTTAGCGATCTGGGTCGAGCTGGGACAAGCGCGCGTCCGCTTAGGGCGGGATTGAGCAGGGCCGGGACTTGATCAGCGTCCGCGGATTACGCAAGGGATTCGGCGAGGTGGCCGCCGTGCGCGGCGTCGACCTTGAGCTTGGGGCCGGCCAGACCCTGGTCCTGCTGGGGCAGAATGGCGCCGGCAAGTCGACCACGCTGCGTTGCCTGGGCGGTGTCCTGCGCCCCGACGCGGGCGAGATCAGCTTCGGCAGCCTGAAACTGCCTGGCGATCTGGACCGCGTGCGGCCCAGGCTCGGCGTGGTGCCAGATCAGGCACGGCTTTACGGGCGGCTGACAGCGCCCGAGTACCTTGACCACTTCGCGCGCCTCTACGGCGTACCGGCCGACCTGCGCCGACCTCGAATCGACGATCTTCTGGAGCGCTTCGACCTCGACCGAGCCCGGGGCCAGGTGCTCTGGTCCTACTCCAAGGGAATGGCGCAGAAGGTGGCCCTGATCCGCGCCACTCTGCACCAGCCGGAGTGGATTTTCTGCGACGAGCCCACCGCCGGACTGGACCCGGTGGCGGCCGCGCAGATGCGCGACTATCTCGACGAGCAGCGTCGCCGCGGCGCGGCTCTGATCGTCACCACCCACCTCCTGGGCGAGGCCGAGCTCATGGCTGACCGCATAGCGATCATGCGCGAGGGTCTCCTTCTTGAATCCGGCAGCTTGACCGAGGTCCTTCGCCGCCGGCTGGGTCGGCGTCGTTTCGTGGCCCATCTGGGTGGAGGGGAGACGCTCGAATTCGACGCGGATCCGGATTTGGACGAGGCGCAGCTGGGCCGTGAGGCGGCCCGGCTCCAGGCCCGGTTGGCGAGCCAGGGGCGGCCCTATTTCAAGCTCGAGGAGAGGGCGCAGACGCTGGAGGCGGTCTACGCGGCGGCGATGGCGGAGCCCGCCCGGTCGGGCGAGGTGAGCCGGTGGCCGAAGGCGCCGGCACCGGGGGTCCTGCCCTCCCAGCTGCTGGGCTCACTTCGCCGTGAGCCGGCCCGGCTGGCCTACCTGGTGCCCTTTTACGTCGGATCGTGGTGGCGTCGCGGGGATCTCTCCTGGGTCCTCTATCTGAACGCCTTCGTGCTGCTCGTGATCTCGGGCACCAGCCTGTTCGGGGATCTGCCGCTGGGTCTGCGCGGGCTCGCCGGCGGTCTGGGAGGTGACACCCGCAGCGCCCTCCTGCTGCCGCTTTTCTTCATGTCGTTTGCGCTTCTGGAATCGATCAAGAGCTCGATCGGGCTCTGGTGGGAGAAGGCCCAGGGCTCGCTCGAAGTGCTGCTCTTCGCTCCCCTGGACGACCCCGCCCTGATCTGGACCGAGGTCTTGCCCGGCATGGTCGTGAGCGCGGTCTGGATCTTTGCCTGGACCGCAGCCGGACTGCTCTTGCTCCAGAGCTTCGGCCACCCGGGCAATTGGGGACTGCTCGTGGTGTTCACACTGGTCGCCGCCCTCACCGCCTACTGGGCGGCGATGGGGCGCCTGCTCGGGTTTCTGCTCTTCCCCCGCGAGGGTGCGGCGGGCGGCGCCTGGTCCTTTCTGCTCTCGCCGGTCTCGGCCGCGGTGGCCGACGTGCCCTTGGCGCTGTTCGTCTTCGGATCCCCCCTGGCTCCCCTCTCGCTCGCCATCCCGCTCGCCGCGTGTCTCTTCCTGACCCTGATCACCGCCGCCACCTTCGATCGCGAGCGATTGCTCGACAGCGGGCTCGAGCGTTCCCGCGGGCGAGCGCGATGGCGACGGCTGCACCTGCTCCGCAGTCGCCTTCGGCTGCTTGGCGCAGGCCTGGGGCTGGCGGTCCTGCCGGCGCTGGGCGGGGTCTTGTACGCGGTCCTGCGCGGCGCCCACTCCTGGCCCCAGCTGGCCGGCGGCGCCGCCGCCGCGGGTGGCTCAGCGGGAGCTGGCCCCTCTGGTGGTCTGCAGGTGGCCGCCGGTGTCATGGCCGCGGCGAGTGGCGCGATCGCTCTGGCTCTGACCCTGCTCGTGCTCAGCTTCGCCGCCTTCTTCCTGCTCGGTGTGCCTCAGGTCTTGATCCTGCTCCTGGCCTCGGCGTTGTGGGGGGCACAGATCGGCTTTGGCCCGCACGCCCCACTGGCCGGTTGGATCGGTCTGGCCGGTGGCGTGGCGCTCCTCTCCCTGGCCCTCAACACTGCGGCCTCCCTTCCCATCTATCAGGCCATGGTGGCGGGAGGGGGCCGTCGCCTGGATCGCCTGCGCGCCGCCTGGCACGACTACTTTGAGCTCTACCGAGCCCTGGTCCTGCCCTGCTGCCTTGCCTTCGGCACAGTCCTGGCCATTCTTCTCCTGGGTCTGGCCTAGCTCATGTCGAGGACCGCAGCGGAGCCGGCGCCGACCCCGCGTCCGGCCGCGACCGTCGTCCTCGTCGACGGCCGTGCTCCCTGGCGAGTACTACTGGTGCGCCGACCGGCGACGGCGAGCTTTGGACCGGGCCGTCTGGTCTTCCCCGGCGGCGCCGTTGACGCCGGCGACGAACTGCTGGGCGAACCCGAGCGCGTCGCCGCCGTGCGCGAGCTGTTCGAGGAGGCGGGCATGCTCTTGGCCCGCACGGAGAATGGGCAGCGGGCTCGGGCGCGGGAGCAGCAGGCACTGCGATCGGCCGTCGACTCCGGCCTCACCTTCCAGCAGGGCCTGCTCCGGCTCGGCCTGCGCCCGGATCTGGCCCGCCTGGCCCCACTGGCCCGAATCGTCACCCCGCCCTGGCGCCCGCGGCGGTTCGACACCCACTTCTACATCGCCCAGCGGCCATCCGGCCAGTCGGTCATCCCTCAGATCGGGGAGGTGACCGATTGGACCTGGGCTTCGGCCGCGCAACTGGGCGCCGATCTCGACGCCCCCCTGATGGTGCCGACGCGCGCGGTCCTGGCCTGGGTCGGGGAGCAGGAGGACATCGTCGCCTTCATCGCCCGCCGGCGCCGGCGCCGGCGCCCGCCGCTGGCGGTCAGCCCCGCACCCCACGCCGACGACGATCCCTGGCCCGGCTGGCTGGGACCCTGGCCTCCTCCTTAGAGAGCTTGCGGTGGGTTTTACTCTCGGCTACCGCGGCGCGGGGTCTGGGGGAGGACGTCGGCGAGGAACACGTTCACCAGCTCGGAGTCCCACTGCGAATCGCGGCCTGCGGCCAGGCGGCGGGTGGCCTCCCCCTGCGGTAGACCCAGCCGGTAGGGGCGGTCGCTGACCATGGCGTCGAAGGCGTCACAGATCGCCACCACCCGCGAGGGTAGGGGGATCTCCACCCCGGCCATGCGATCGGGGTAGCCGTGCCCGTCGATTCGCTCGTGGTGATTGCGCACGATCGGGCCCAGGTGCGCGACCGAGCGCAGCGGACTCAGGATCTCCTCTCCGATCAGGACGTGGTTTCGCATCAGGCCCATCTCCGCGGGGTCGAGTGGCCCGGGTTTGAGCAGAATGGCGTCCGGTACTCCGATCTTGCCCACATCGTGCACCACCGCCCCCAGGTAGACATCGTCCAGTTCGATCCCGGACATGCCCGCGCCGGCGGCGAGGCGACGCGCCCAGTCCGCGACCCGCTCGGTGTGCGATTCGGTTCGCATGTCCTTGGCCTGGATGGTCTTGGCCAGGGCCACGATCACGCGCTGCGAGTCGTCGAGCCGATCGTGCAGGATCTTCATCTTGAGCAGCGCGGCGGAGCGGGCCAGGAGTTCGGCCGCGGACACCGGCTTGGTCAGGAAATCGTCTGCCCCGGCCTGGTAGGCCAGCACCCGGGCTTCGGACTCATCGAGGGCGGTGACCAGGATGATGGGGGTGAAGCGGGTCTCCGACCGACCCTTGAGGATCTGGCAGACAGATATGCCGTCCAGGCCGGGCATCATGACGTCGAGGATGACCAGGTCTGGAGCCTGTTCGGCCGCGGCGGCCAGCGCCGCCTCGCCGTCGGCCACCAGGGTCAAAGCGCAGCCGAGGGTTTCCAGGTGCGCCGCCGCCAGCTCGCGGTTGGCCCGCACGTCGTCGGCGACGATGACGCGTAGAACTCGGCGCAGACCGACCACATCAAGACCGGTCATGCCGCCTGGGGTCGGTCGAGTCAAGCCCATATCTGCAATGCAAGCCCAAAACGCGCTTGCTGTCAGCTAATCGCGCCGTCGGATGAGCGTCAAGCCCGCACCGCTATTCTCGATCAGCAGGTGGCGCCCGCGATCCGGTCGCATTTATATGGAGGCTGGCAGATGACCTCGATCCCGCCCGAGCAGAACCGTCGAGTCGAGGACCGCAGGCTTCTCCTGGGTCGGGGCAGGTACGCCGGAGACATGAATTCCAGTGCCATGCTCCACCTGGCGGTCGTCCGATCGACCCTCGCCCGCGGAAGCATTGTTGAGATCGACACCGCGCGAGCGGCGGCCCTACCGGGGGTGGTCGCAGTCTGGACCTGGGCCGATCTGCCCGCCTCGGCGCGGACCATGAGCGACTGGCTGGCGCCGGATCTGGCTCATCGCGCGCGCCCGGTGCTGGCCGAATCGGAGGTCCGTTGCGTGGGCGATGCCCTGGCCGTGGTCCTGGCCGAGGACGAATACGTGGCCCACGACGCGGTCGATCTGGTCGGCGTCGTGATCGATGAGGTGGCGGCCTCGGCTCTGCCCACGGCTGGGCGCGCCCACGCCCCCCGGCCTGAGGCGGAGGTGTTGGAGCTCGCCCGTCGGCACAATTTCGAGTTCGGTGACGTCGACGGTGAATTCGCGCGGGCCGCGTGTGTGGTGCGGGCGCACCTGGGGGCATCGCGGATCTGCGGCGCGGCCATGGAGCCGCGCGCCGCCTGGGCGGAGCGGGTGGGGGAGCGGCTGACGGTTCGGGCCTCGACCCAGAGTGTGTTCAACGTGCGCGCGGAGATAGCACGCCGCCTGGGTCTGGAGGAGCAGGCGGTGCGCGTCCTGGCCGAGGACGTCGGCGGTGGATTCGGGCCCAAGGGGACGGTCTACCCCGAGGACGTGCTGGTCGCCCTGGCCGCCTGGAGCAGCGGTCGGCCGGTGCGCTGGGTGGCCAGCCGGATCGAGGATGGAATGACCACCGTGCATGCTCACGGGACCGAACTTGACCTCGAGCTGGCCGCCGACGCCGACGGCCGTCTGCGCGCGCTGCGCGGGCACATCCTGCACGACGCCGGCGCCTACGGCACCTCGGGGGTGAACCAGCCCAACAACTTCGTCACCCACCTGATCTCGACCTACCACCTGCCAGCGCTGCGCATCGAGGCGGACGCGATGTTCACCGACACCGCGCCCACCGGCTTCGTGCGCGGCGGCGGCCGTCCCCTGGGCAATTTCGGGATCGAGCGCATGATCGACCGCCTCGCGCACGAGCTCGAGCTGGACCCGATCGAAGTGCGCCGGCGCAATCTGATCCAGCCTCACCAGATGCCTCATTCCACCGGCCTGGTGCTGGGCGGGCGCGAGATGGTGTACGACTCGGGCGACTACCCCGCGCTCCTCGACGCTGCTCTGGACGCGGTGAACGGTCCCGGAGGCCGTGATCAGGCTCAGGCTGGCGCGGGGAGCGTGCGCGGCCTGGGGGTGGCCTGCTGCGTCGAGCAGTCGGGCTTCGGCAGCGGCGAGCCGGCGCGGATCCAGATCACGCCCGATGGTGTGGCCCACCTCCATCTGGGTTGCACTCCCCAGGGTCAGGGTCACCGGACCATGGCGGCGCTGCTGCTGGCCGAGCGCCTGGGCTGGGCCCTAGACCGGGTGGAGGTCCACTTGGCCGACACCGATGTCTCGGCCGCCGGCGGCCTGACGGCAGGTAGCCGCAGCGCCATGCACGTCGGTAACGCGGTGGCGCTGGCGGCGACGACGGCTCGGAGTCGAATTCTGGATCTGGCCTCGGCCGCCCTGGAGGCGGATGCGCGCGACCTGGTGCTGGAGGCAGGTGCGGTCTCGGTGCGCGGGGTTCCCGCGATGCGAGTCGAGGTCGGCCAGCTGGTCCCCGCGGGCGGTCTGAGTATCGAGGAGCGCTGGGACGCGCCCAATCCGTCGGCCTACTCCTCGGCCTGCCACGCCGCGCTGGTCGAGGTCGACACCGCCACCGGCCTGGTCACGGTGTTGCGTTACGCCATCGCCTACGACGTGGGCCGGGTGCTGAACCCTCTCACCGCCACCGGCCAGCTCCACGGGGGCTGGATGCACGGCCTGGGAATGGCGCTGCTGGAGGAGGCGATCTACGACCCCGATGGAGGCTTCCGCAGCGCCAGCTTCCTCGAATATCTGGTGCCCAGCCCTCCCGAAGGCGCGGTCGACCTGCGCTTGATCTCTTTGTCCACGCCGACTCCGAGCAACCCCGAAGGCATCAAGGGCATCGGGGAGAACGCGACCATCCCGGTCCCGGCCTGCATCGCCAACGCGGTCGAGAACGCCATCCGTCAGCTCAATCCCATGGCGGCGGTGACGTCCATCCCGATCACCCCGGACGAGGTCTTGGCCCAACTCCGGGCGTAGACCAACGACCGGGCGCGGTGGCGGACACTTGTATCCGTGCGCCTGGCCGTGTTCGCCTCCCTCGTCACCCCGCTTCAGGAAGCGCAGTTGGGGGGAGCCCAGGCGTTTGCATGTGATCTGGCCGACGCTCTAGGGGGGCTTGGGCACGAGGTCGTGATCCATTGCGCCAGAGGTTCCCGGCTGCCCGGGCGTGAGCTCCAGATGTATCCCGGGGTTCCCTCCCCCCGCGCGCTCTGGCGCCCGAACTCGGAATCGAGCGGAGCTCATCCCGAGCTCCAGCGAGCCTTCGGGCGCATGATGGCGGGCATTGCCGCCGGTGGCTACGACGCCGTCAGCGGGCACGCCTTCGACGCCGAGGCGGTTACGGCAGCGGAGGGATTACCGGTTCTTCACACCCTGCACCTGCCCCCGCCGGCGCCCGCTCTGCTGGCGGTCGCCAGGAGCTCCGGCTCCGCCTTCGTGACCGTGAGCCGGGCCTGCGCTCAGCTCTGGCGGAGGGGGGGACTGGCGTCGATCGAGACCATCCGTAATGGGAGTCCGGACCAGCCTGCTGCAGCCCGCGGGGTAGGCCGCCAGGCCCTGATCGCGGGACGCGTGTCACCTGAGAAGGGCACCGCCATCGCCATTCGGGTGGCCCTGCGGGCGGGGTTGGAGCCGCGCCTGGTGGGGACGATTTACGACCACGACTACTGGCGCCGCGAGGTCGGCCGCCGGCCTCAAAACCTGTCTCGGACTGCACTGTGGCGGCTGATGGCGCGATCGGCGGTGCTGATTCTTCCGGCGCAGTGGGAGGAGCCGTACGGCCTGGTCGCGGCCGAGGCCCAACTCGCGGGGTGCCCGGTGGCGGGATACCGGCGAGGTGGGCTGGCAGAGGTGGTGTCCGAGGGCCGGGGCGGATTTCTGGTCGCCCCCGGCGATGAGGATGCTCTTCTCACCGCGATCGGACGTGCCCTGCTCCTGGACCGGGCCCAGGTCCGGCGCCAGGCTCGGCGCCGGCTCTTGATCGAGCCCTGCGCCCGGGCCTATGCCCGCCGCCTGGAGCAGCTTGCCCGAAGGGATCGGGGCGGAGGCTAGGAGCGCGAGTCTGAATCGGACATAAGCGACGCTTTATGTATTACCCTTTACATAAAGATTCAGTTATGTATGGTTTCCACGATCGCAGACTGCTGCCGGCGCACTTCAAGGCGCTGGCCAATCCGACCCGTCTGCGCATCGTCGAACGACTGTCCGAGTCGGGCGAGGAGAGCGTCAATGACCTCGCCCTGTTCATGCGGATGAGCCAGCCCCGGGTCTCCTGGCACCTGGCTCTGCTCCGGCGCGGCGGCGTGGTGACGCAGAGACGGGAGGGGCGGCAGGTCAACTGCTCCCTGGACCGGGAGTCGCTCCGGCGCTTCCAGCTCGCGTTCTGGGAGATGCTGGACCAGCACAAACGGATTGAGGTGAGGAAGGTTTGAGCAAGCACAACGGCAAAGGCAAGGTTCGAGTTGCGGTGGTGGGCGTGGGCAACTGCGCGAGCTCACTGATTCAAGGGGTCACCTATTACCGAGACGCGTCGACCGAGGACTTTGTCCCCGGTCTGATGCACGTCGATCTGGGCGGATATCACATTCGCGACATCGAGTTCGTGGCCGCCTTCGACGTCGACCGGACCAAGGTCGGAAAAGACCTCTCAGAGGCGATCTGGGGCGGGGCGAACAACACCGTCAAGTTCTCCGAGGTGCCGCATCTGGGCGTCAGGGTGGAGCGCGGGATGACCCATGACGGGATCGGTAAGTACCTGGAGGACGTGATCGAGAAGGCTCCCGGGGAGACCTGCGATGTGGCGGGCATTCTGAAGCAGACGGGCGCCGACGTGGTCGTCAACTACCTTCCGGTGGGTTCTGAGGAGGCCACCAAGTGGTACGTCGAGCAGGCCCTTAACGCGGGCTGCGCATTCGTCAACTGCATCCCCGTCTTCATTGCCCGAGAGCACTACTGGCAGGGCCGTTTCGAGGCTGCCGGGCTGCCCATCATCGGCGACGACATCAAGTCCCAGGTCGGCGCGACCATCATCCACCGCACCCTGGCGCGTCTGTTTCGGGAGCGCGGAGTCAGGCTCGAGCGCACCTACCAACTCAACTTCGGCGGCAACACGGACTTCTTGAACATGCTCGAGCGCGAGCGCCTGATGTCGAAGAAGATCTCCAAGACGCGTTCGGTCACCTCGCAGCTCGACTACGAGATGGGCGACGAGAACGTGCACATCGGTCCTTCGGACTACGTGCCCTGGCTGCAGGACCGCAAGTGGGCCCAGATTCGGCTCGAGGGCAGGAGCTTTGGCGACGTGCCTCTCAACGTCGAGCTCAAGCTCGAGGTCGTGGACTCGCCCAACTCGGCCGGGATCGTGATCGACGCCGTGCGTTGCTGCAAGCTCGCCCTGGACCAGGGCGTGTCGGGGGCCCTGGAGGGCCCGAGCAGCTACTTCATGAAGTCGCCGCCGCGCCAGTACACCGATCCTCAGGCCCGCCAGCTGACCGAGGCTTTCATCGACCAATACGCCAAGACCAAGACCGCTGAAGCCGTTAAGAACTAGCTACACGATCGGGGCCCGCCTTGTGCGGGCCCTCCCTCCAGGTCTGGGACATGGCGCCGCCGCAGCCGGCGGTGGGCTCTGGTTTCGGTTCAACGCGGTCCAGCGCGAGTACGCGCTCGACAACTACGCCGCCGTGCTCGCTCTGGACCGCAGCGATCCTCGTGTGCGGCGTGTCGCTCGCGCCGCGTTCCAAAACTACGGACGGATGCTGGCCGACTTCGTGCTCCTGGGCTCCCTCAGTGCCCACCAGCTTCTTCGACGGGTGCGATTTGAGGGCCTGGAGCATGTGGATGCGGGTCTGGCCACGGGCCGCGGGGTGGTCGTGGCGATGCCGCACATGGGCTCGTGGGACGTGGCCGGGTCGGCTGCGGGAGTGCGCGGATACGAGGTGACGACGCTGGCCGACCGCTTTCCGGGTTCTCTCGACGAGGCCGTGGTGGCCAGCCGGAGGCGGTTCGGCCTCGAGGTTCTGCCCCCCGATCGGGCCTCCCTGCACCTCCTGCGCGAGGGACTCCGGTCCAACCGGGTGGTGGCGCTGGTGTGCGACCTGCCCCATGGACCAGGGGTGGAGGTGGAGATGTTCGGGCGCCGCTTGAACATGCCCTCGGGACCGGCCGCGCTGGCCCAGCGGCACGGCTGCGATCTGATCACGGCCGCGATCGTCCGCGAGGGTAACGGATATGCTGTGCGCGTCGATCCGCGCCTCGAGGTGGCGGGACTGACGCGGCAGGGCATCATGCAGAGCGTGGCGCGAAGATTCGAGGTTCACATCCGGGCTCAGCCCGACCAGTGGTTCGCCTTCATGCCTGTATTCGGGTGACGCCCTGATCACATTCAGGGCCTTTCTGCTCGTTCAGGGCCTGGTCGAGCGCCTGCCTCGACGTGCCGGCTACGCCTGCGCCATTGTTGCCGCGCGCTTCGCCTATCTTTTCGCGCGGCGCGCCCGCGGCCGGCTCTACGTCAACCTCACGGCCGCCCTTCCGGGGCTGACTCCATTGCAGCTGCGCAGAGTCACGTGGCGCAATTTTCGGGATCACTCCAAGGCCTACATCGACCTCATGCGGCTGCCCAGCGCCCGGGTCGAGGATCTGCGGCCGCTGCTCCGGGTGAGCGGGGCCGAGCACCTGGAGACGGCGCGCGCATACGGCCGGGGCGTGCTGGTGGTCTCGGCCCACATGGGTTCCTGGGAGGTCGCGGCCGCCATCTGGTCGGCCACCATCGCGCCCGTGTGTCTGTTCGCCGAGGAGCTCGAGCCGCGGGAGATGTATGAGTGGTATCGGAGCACGCGCCAGCGCCTGGGCATCAGCGTGCTGCCCCTTAATCTAAGCGGATTGCGCCAGGTGGTGAGGGCGCTTCGCAACCAGGAGATGGTGGTCACCGCGATCGATCGCGACCTGATCGGCACCGGCCCGGTGATGGAGTTCTTCTCCCATCCGACGCGAGTCCCCGCGGGCCCGGCCGAGCTCGCACTGCGCTACGGCACCCCGATCCTGCCGGTGGCGGTATACCGACTCCCGGACGACAATTTTCAGGCCCAGGGCTACCCACCCATCCTGGCCCAGCCCAGTGGCGACCACGAGGCGGACGTGCGCCAAATCAATCAGCGCCTGGTCCGTCACATGGAGGAGACGATCCGCGCCCACCCCGATCAGTGGCACCTGCCCCACGCCATCTTTCTCGACTCCTAGATCGCCCCCAACGTGCCCCGCGGACGTGGCCACGGGCCCGCGCCAGGTGTCAGACTCCGTAGCATCTCGATGAAGATCGGACTGGTCTCGCCCTACGATTTCAGCCATCCCGGCGGGGTGACAGAGCACATCCGCCACCTCGGCCATTGGCTCACCGAAATGGGGCACGAGGTGCGCACTTTCGCCCCCTCCAGCCGGCACGACGCCGAGGGTCAGTATCCGGGCTTCTATCGCATCGGGCGAGTTTTCCGCCTCCCGGCCAACGATTCGGTGGCCCGGGTGACGTTGAGCTTCCACCTCGCGCGCCGGGTTTCGGAGATCCTCGACGGCGAGCGCTTCGACGTTCTGCACTTCCATGAGCCGCTCATGCCCGCCCTGCCCCTCACCCTGCTCCGCATGGCCCAGACGGTGAGCGTGGGCACCTTCCACGCCTTCGCCCGCTCGAACCTCGGCTACTACTACGGCCGGCCCATCCTCAAGCCCTATCTGCGCCACCTGGGAGCGACCATCGCGGTCAGCCAGCCGGCGCGGGACTTCGTCCGCCAGTACTTTCCCGAGGTCGATCCGGTGGTGGTTCCCAATGGCGTCGACGTCGACCGCTTCGGGGCCGACCTGACCCCGATCCACCACCTCCGCGACGGCTGCGTCAACTTCCTCTTCGTCGGCCGGCTGGAGAAGCGCAAGGGCCTGGGGGATCTGATCACCGCCTTTCAGCACGCGTCCTCCCGGCTCGATCGGGTGCGCCTGATCATCGTCGGCGACGGTCCCCTGCGGGGCTCGGTTGAAAGCATGGTGGCGCGGCGGCGGCTAAAAAACGTGGTCATGGTCGGTTACGTACCGGCCGAGGTGCTGCCTCGCTATCACGCCAGCGCGGACGTGTTCTGCGCTCCCGCCAGCGGACGGGAGAGCTTCGGTATCGTGCTCCTGGAGGCGATGGCGGCCGGACTCCCGGTGATCGCGACCGAGATTCCGGGCTATCTGTCGGTGGTCGCAGCCGGGGTTGACAGCCTGACGGTGAGACCGAACTCGCCGATCGAGATGGGGGCGGCGATGACCGTGCTCGCGCGCGATCCCGAGCTGCGGCAGCGTTTGGGTGCGGCCGGTCGGGCCAAGGCGCCGCTCTATGCCTGGCCCCGCGTCGCCGCCCAGGTGGTGGAGGTCTACGAGCGAGCCCGCCGGCTCTCTCAAGGGGAGGTGTCCGGTGTTCACGACCAGATTCCAGTCCTGGGTTAGGGCCCGGGCCCACACCCTGGCCGCTCGCCTCGGTAACCTCCCGCTGAGCCCCAATCAGGTCACCGTCGCGGGCATGCTGGTCACCTTCGGCGGATCGGTGATGGTCGGACTGGGCATGCTCCGCCTGGCCGGAGTGGTGCTGGCCCTGAGCGGGCTCTTCGACATTCTGGACGGGGCCCTGGCCCGAGCCACCGATCAGATGCGGCCGTTCGGCGCCTTCCTCGATTCGACCATCGACCGCTACTCGGAAGGCGCGGTCTACCTGGGGCTGGCGGCCTACTTTCTGGACCGCCATGACGCGTTCATGCGTCCCGAGGTGATCTTCTGCCTGCTCGCCCTGGGCGGCTCGCTGCTGGTCTCTTACGCTCGCGCCCGGGCCGAGGCCCTGGGATTTGAGAGCTCGGGCGGCCTCTTCGCACGCCCCGAGCGGGTGGTCGCGATCGTGCTCGCCCTCGTGCTCGCCAACCCCTGGCTGCTGGCCGCGGTGGTGGCGCTGCTCGCGCTCCTGACCAACCTGACCGTGCTCCAGCGCATGCGCGCGGTGTGGGTTCAGGCCGAGAATGGCGAATCCACCCGGCTCCGCCCCGGCACCGGGCCCCAGGCCAGCTCGACGGGGAGCTCGACGCCCTCTTGAGCACCGGTTCCCCGCGCCTCGTCTAACCTTCTGTCCAGTTTGGACGTCGACCCTTTCGAGCAGATCACGGGCCAGGAACGGGCACGGCGCCTGCTTCGGGGCCAGATCGACAGCGGTCGAGTCGCTCACGCCTACCTGCTGGTCGGGGAGCATGGGCTGGGTAAGACCCTGCTCGCCCGCGCCCTGGCCCAGTCCCTGCTGCCCGAGGCGGCGCTGGATCGACATCCCGACTTCTGGGAGGATTTGCGCAATTCCCACCTCTCGCTGGACGAGATCCGTCTCATGCCCTCGCGCCCACCCACCCATCATCGCCACACGCTGCAGCAGTTCTTGAGCTGGAGGCCGGCTCTGGGGGCCCGCCGGGTGGCCCTGGTGCGCGGGCTGCAGCGGACGGATCAGAACCTGCAGAGCATGGTGCTGAAGACCCTGGAGGAGCCCCACCCCGGTCAGGTGATCATCCTCACCGCTCCCAGCCTGAATCCCTTCGTGGTCCTTCCCACCCTGGTCTCTCGCTGCCAGCAGGTGCACTGCCACGCCCTGCCTGACGCTCAGGTGGAGGCGCTGCTGCGGACGCGGGGCGCGGGGCCCGAGCAGGCTAAAAGTCTGGCCAGGTTGGCCCGTGGGCGACCCGGCTGGGCATTGCGCGCGCTCTCCGATCCCGAGCTGGCCCGCCTCCAGACGGACTGGCAGGCCAGCCTCGAGCGGGTCTTTGGAGCTCCCGCCGACGTCGCCCTGCGCCTGGCGGCCGAGATCGACCAGGAGAGTCAGCGCTGGCGGGCGCAGCGCCGGACCGAGGATGAGGGTCTGGGCGAGGCGCAGGAGGACCCGGCCCAGGCCGCGGTCAGAGCGTTCCAGCTCGGACTGCGCCGGCGCATGATGGACGCGCCCGCGCCCCAGAGCGCCGGCTTCGCCGAACTTCTGCAGGCCTCCTATGAGACCCTGGGACACTTGGAGCAGAACGTGAGCGCCCGCCTCACCCTGGAGGTCTTCCTGCTGCGATGCCGCCTCGTTTCCTGAAGCCCGGCCTGGCCGGCTTTGAAGCCTACGTCCCGGGCCAGCAGCCGCCTGACGGCGAGGACTGGGTCAAGCTCAACACCAACGAGTGTCCCTGGCCCCCCTCGCCCCGAGCGCTCGCGGCCGTGCGGGATGCCGTGGGTCCCCAGCTCCGCCTCTACCCCGATCCCATGGCCACCCCGGCCCGCGCCGCCATCGCCCGGTTGCACGGTCTGGATCCGGCCTGCGTGGCCCTCGGTAACGGGGGGGACGAGCTCCTCGAAATGGCGTTTCGTGCCTTCGTGGGTCCCGGCTCCCGGGTCGCCTTCGTCGACCCCACCTACCCTCTGGTGCCCACCCTGGTGGCGCTGCATGAGGGGGTGCGCTCGGCCCACCGCCTGGGCCCCGCAGGGAGTCTTGATCCCGGGTTCGCCCAGGACCCCGCCGGACTTAAGATCCTGGTCAACCCCAATTCGCCGACCGGCACCTGGCTGGGCCGGGAGGTGGTTCAGGAGGTGCAGGAGCGTGCCCGAGGCCTACTCCTGCTGGACGAGGCCTACGTCGACTTCGCGCCCGAGGACCGGACCGACCTGCTCCGGGCGGGGGCGACGAATCTGCTCATCCTGCGCACGCTGTCCAAGTCCTACGCCCTGGCCGGGATGCGTCTGGGTTACGCGCTGGGGGCGCCGGAGGTGATCGCGGCCCTGGATCTGGTCAAGGACTCGTACAACATGGACCGGCTGGCCATCGTCGCGGCGAAGGCGGCGATCGAGGATCAGGAGCACCATCGCGATCTGGTCGAGCGGGTGATCGCCGGCCGCGAGGAGCTGAGCGGCGAGCTGGTCCGCCGGGGATTCGAATGCCTGCCCTCGGCCACCAATTTCGTATTCTGCCGCCCACCTGAGGGGCGGAGCGCGCTGAGCCTGTACGAACACTTGAAGTCGCGCCGCGTGCTCGTCCGCCACTACGCGGTCGAACCCATCGCGGGCTGGCTGCGGATCACGGTCGGCACCGACCAAGACCACCGGCGGCTGTTCGGCGCGATCGAGGAGATGCCGCTTTGATACCGACCCGGGAGGAGGCCTTGGAGCTGGTCCAGAAGAACACCTCGGGGATCGGGCTGAGACGCCACATGCTGAGCGTGGAGGCGGCCATGCGGGCGTACGCAGTGCGCTTCGGCGAGGACCCCGAGCGCTGGGGCCTGGTCGGATTGATCCACGACTGGGACTACGAGTCCGGTCCCGATCCCGAGCAACACCCGCTGCGTGGCAACGCCATGCTGCGCGAGCGGGGCTGGCCGGAAGACGTGCTGGAGGACATCGCGAGCCACGCCGAGTACCTGAACGTTGCTCGCTCGACCCGCCTGCGCCAGACCCTGCACGCGGTGGACGAGCTCTGCGGCTTCATCCTCGCCTGCGCCCTGGTCAAGCCCGATCGTTCCCTGGGCGCGGTCGAGCCGGGTACGGTGAGACGCAAGATGAAGGACAAGGCTTTCGCCCGCGGTGTGCACCGCCAGGTGCTGCTCGAATCCGCGGCCGAGCTCCAGGTGGACTTCGACGAGCACGTCGCATTCGTGCGCGACGCGCTCATCCCCCACGCCGCCGAGCTCGGCGTCAATCCTTGAGCCGACCCCGGGTGCTGCTCCTGCATCCCATCCTGGAGCCCGCCCTGTCGCTACTGCAGGACGGCCTTGATCTGGTGCACTGCACCTCCGACCAAGCCCAAGATCCAGCCCAGGTCGCCGATCTGGCCGAGGGCTGCCAGGGCATCGTGAGCCTCATCACCGATCGCGTCGACGCCGCCCTCCTGGCCACCCCGGGGCTGCGCGTGGTCGCCAACGTGGGGGTGGGTTTCGACAACATCGACCTGGTGGCCGCGACCCACTTTGGGGTCCTCATCACCAATACCCCGGGGGTGCTGGACGAGACCACGGCCGACTTTGCCTTCGCGCTCATGCTGAGCGCTGCCCGGCGCCTGGTCGCGGCCGACCGCATGCTTCGTGAGGGTGATTTCATGGGCTGGCAACTGGACCTGATGCTGGGCGTGGACGTGCACGGCTCGACCCTGGGCGTCGTGGGCCTGGGCCGCATCGGCCGCGCCCTGGCCCGGCGCGCCCGCGGCTTTGGGATGCGGATCCTGTATAACTCCCGCACGCCCGCTCCGGACGCCGTGGAGAGCGAGCTAGGGGCGCGCGCGGTGGGACTCGATGAGCTGCTCGGCGAGTCCGATTTCGTGAGCCTGCACGTGCCCCTGACGACTCAGACGCGCCACCTGATCGGAGAGCGTGAGCTCGGCCTGATGCGGCCGACCTCCGTCCTCATCAACACCTCGCGCGGTCCGGTCGTGGACGAGCGAGCGCTGGCCCGGGCGCTGAGCCGGGGCACCATCTTCGCCGCCGGTCTGGACGTGTACGAGCACGAGCCGGAGGTCGACCTAGAACTCCGACGGATGCCCAACGCCGTGCTGGCGCCGCACATCGCCAGCGCGTCCATCGCGACCCGCTCGGCCATGTCCGAGCTCGCCGCCCGCAACCTCTTACAGGCCCTGGCCGGCGAGCGTCCGGCCCACCTGGTCAACGCCCAGGTGTGGAGGTAGCCCCCCTGCGCTGGCGGCTGCTGGCTTTGGACCTCGACGGGACCATCGTTGGTCCCGGGCTCGAGCTCGATCCCCAGGACGAGGCCGCGCTGCGCCGGGCGGAAGCGGCGGGGATGGCCGTGGTGGTGTGCACCGGGCGCCCCTTCCCAGGGGCTCTGATCTGGATCCGGCGGCTGGCGCTGACTGGCCCCTTCGTCTGCTACCAGGGGGCCCAGGTCCGGCTCCCCGACGGGGAGACCCTGCTCGATCACGGGGTCGCCAGGCCTCTGGCAGCGGAGGTGATCGAGTACTGCCGGGAGCAGGACCTGCACGTTCAGGCCTATCGCGACGACCGGCTCCTGGTGGAGCGGGACCGGCCCGAGGCCCATGAATATGCCCAGCACGCCCAGATGGAGATCAACCTGGTCCCCGATCTGGTCGAAGCC
>Ga0307372_10005046_pt1 | contig 20023 bp, 20 predicted proteins | sample OX1MG_FD_202533 | JGI IMG/M metagenome (GOLD analysis project Ga0307372, IMG submission 202533) | Soil microbial communities from Risofladan, Vaasa, Finland - OX-1 | ecosystem: Environmental > Terrestrial > Soil > Coastal area > Acid sulfate soil | place: Finland: Risofladan, Vaasa | collected...
CCCGACGCCCAGCCCTTCGTGTGGCTCGAGTGGGTCGGATACGGCTGACTGCACAACCCCGACGCCCAGCCCTTCGTGTGGCTCGAGTGGGTCGGATACGGCTGACTGCACAACCCCGACGCCTAGCCCAACTTGCGACGCGAGCGGGACGCATTCGGCTAACTGCACCACGCCAACCCCAACGCCAACGCCTAGCCCGACTTGCGACTCGAGTGGGACGCATTCGGCTGACTGCACCACGCCAACGCCTACCCCGACTCCGACTGGCGGTGCCCAAGGCGCTAGCACTTCGTCGCCAAGCCCGTCCCCGGCTGGCGCTGTTTTGGGTGCTAGTACCACTCCCATCACGGGTGCAGGGCTTGGGATCTTGGGCGGCGCCGCGTTGATGCTTCTGGGTGCGGCGGCCTTTGTCAGACGGTGGCTCATCCAGCGAGAGAGCCGACCAACTGCCTGAGTAGAATCCTCCTCGACAAGCTATGACCCCCGCTGGTCCGGGGGGCCGTTGGGCCTCCCGGGTCGCCGGGGGTTTTGCTCTAAGTCGGCCGAACGGGAGGAGTCATGCTGGGTCTGGATCCGGAGTTCTCTCGGCTGCCCCTGGATCAGCTTTCCTTGGTCGCGCTGGAAGCCATGGCGGCAACCTCGGGCGTGGAGTACGGGGATCTTCGGGTGAACTGCGACAAGGTCCAGAGCATCCATGTTCGCGAGCACGACCTGATCTCGCTTAGCGAGTCCCAGCCGCTGGGCTTCGGGGTCAGGCTGGTGGTGGACGGCTCCTTCGGTTTCGCTGCCTCCAGCGACCTGACGCCGGCCGGGGTGACCCGGGCGGTGGCCGCAGCGGCGGAGATGGCCCGGCTGCTGCGCCCCCTGCTCCGAGAGAAAGTCGAGCTGGCTCCCGAACCCGCCCACCAAGAGACCTGGGTGGCTGAGGTTGAGGTCAACCCATTCGAGGTGGCTTCCGATACCAAGGTCGGCTTCATGCTGGAGTCCACCGACCGCTGCCTGCGGGCAGGGGCCAAGTTCGCCGAGTTCTACTGCCTCCAGGTGCAGGAGAACCGTTTCTTCGTCAGTACCGAGGGCTCCCGGATCACCCAGCAACGGGTCCGGCTTCACCCAGTCCTGGAGGCGGGGCTGGTGGACGAGCAGGGCTCGGGGCTGATCGAGACCATGCGCTCAACAGCGCGTCCGGTCGGGAGAGGCTGGGAATACGTGGAGGCGCACGGCTTCCCGGAGGAGGCGGAGCGCCTGGTGGGCTGGTTGCGGGAGAAGCTGGCATCGCCGCCGGTGAGCCCAGGAGCCTACGACCTGGTTATTGATCCCTCCAACCTCTGGCTCACCGTCCATGAGTCGGTGGCCCACGGCACTGAGCTGGACCGGGCGCTGGGCTACGAAGCCAACTATGCCGGCACCACCTTCGCCACTCCCGATCAGGTGGGCACCCTCCGCTACGGATCCCCGCGGATGCACATTACCGGTGATCGGCTGGAGCCCCACGGTCTGGCCACGGTTGGCTTCGACGACGAGGGGGTGGCCGCCCAGCGCTGGGACCTCATCAAGGACGGAATCCTGGTGGGCTATCAGCTCAACCGTCAGATGGCCCACAAGTTCCAGCTGCCGCGCTCCAACGGCTGCGCCTTCTCGGACAGCTGGTCGCACCTGCCCCTGCAGCGGATGCCCAATGTTTCGCTCCAGCCCGATCCCGACCGTGACACCACCGTCGAGGAGCTCTTCAGCGGGGTGGGGGAGGGGATCTACATCCTGGGCGATAAGTCGTGGTCGATCGACCAGCAGCGCTACAATTTCCAGTTCACCGGCCAGCGCTTCTACCGAATCCACAAGGGCAAGCTGGCGGGCCAGCTCCGCGACGTCGCCTACCAGTCGCGAACCCCGGACTTCTGGGGTCGGCTGGAGGCCGTCGGCGGCCCCTCGTCCTGGCAGCTCCAGGGCGCGTTCAACTGTGGCAAGGGTGAGCCGGCCCAGGTGGCTCCCGTCTCCCATGGCTGTCCCCCCGGTCTGTTCCGCCAGGTCAACGTCCTCAATGCCCGGCAGGAGGGCCAGTAGTGGATTTGGAGGAGATCCTGGAGGCCGGCCTGCGCGACGGAGGCGCGGCCATCGTGCTCGGGAGCAAGTCCACCGTGGTCAACTTCCGGCTGGCCAATAACACCGTCACCACCAATGGCCGCGAGGCGTCGACCTCCGCTGGAGTGATCGCGCTGGAGCAGGACCGGGTGGGAGCCCGGAGTGCCGACGTCACCGAGCGCTCCCAGGTGGTCTCGCTGGCCGGGGATGCCAGAGGCGTGGCCGTCCGGAGCCCCGAGGCACCCGATGCGATGCCGCTTCTCAGCCCTGAAGAGGCGGCCAGCGACTCAGAAGGTGGCGACGGGTCTGCCGAGGCGCAGCCCCAGGATCTGGAGCCGATCCTGGGGCCGGTGCGGGACATTCTCGAGCGGTCGCGCCAGGACGGGCTGCGCTGCTTCGGCTACGCCCAAGCCTCCGCCACCCAGGAGCGGCTGGGAACCAGGACCGGGGTCCGCCTTGAGGGCCATCGGCAGGCCGCCTCGCTGACCATCACCCTCAAGACCCCCGACTTCAAGCGGAGCGTCTGGACCGGGTCCTCTGGCCGTCGCCTCGCTGAGCTTGACGCGGCCGCTCTATATCGGGCCGCCGCCGAGCGGCTGGCCTGGACCGAGAGATCGGTTGAGCTGGCGGCCGGGCACTACCAGGTGATCCTGGAGCCCTCGGCAACATCGGACCTGATCCTGCGACTGATGTGGGAGATGCACGCCCGCGGTGCCGACGAAGGCCGAACCGTCTTCGCCGGCAAGTCGGGCTCCCGGGTGGGGGAGACCATGTACGCCAGCCAGGTCTCGCTGGACAGCGATCCCTCTGACCCCTCCATGACCGTGCCCGGCTTCGTCCGGGCGTTCGGTTCCAGTGAGTACAACTCGGTGTTCGACAACGGCTTGGCGGTACCCCCCACCGTCTGGGTCGACAACGGAGTGCAGCAGGAGTTGATATGCCCGCGGCGGTGGGCCCGGGACCATGGCCATCCGGTCCGGCCGGACGTTGACAACCTGCGGATGCGTGGCTCCAAGGCCACGCTGGCGGAGATGATCGCCAGCACCGACCGGGCACTGCTGGTGACCTCGCTCTGGTACATCCGGGATGTGGACCCCGCCGCCTTGCTGCTCACCGGGTTGACCCGGGACGGAGTCTTTCTGATCGAGCATGGCGAGGTTGTAGGAGCGGTCAACAACTTCCGCTTCAACGAGAGCCCAGTTGGGGTGCTCAACCGCACCGTGGAGCTGGGCCAGAGCCAGCTGGCGCTCTCCCGCGAGGTCGGCGACGCGGTTTTCGTGCGGGCGCCACCGATCCGGGTCGAGAACTTCTTCATGTCCTCGGTGTCGGACGCCATCTGAGGGCGTCCGGGCTGCGCTCGCGGCGCGGTTCAGCGGGCTGATCCCTGGCTCCCAGGAATCCCGTCTCACCTCAGCGCGACTCAACGAGCCAGCGGCAGATCGCCGTCAAGACTGACAATGCCAGCGGAGGCATGGAGGCAACAGTGGATCTGACCGGAACTGGCCCAGGCTGCGGCGGACCCGGAGATCGCGGGTGGAGCTGACACCTCCCCGCTGGCGCCGCTGGCTGGTTCAGGTTCAGGGACGCCGTAGGGGACCCACCTGGAATTCGGCGGCGACCCGGAGGAGCTCCCTGTGAACGCTGATCCAGGCCGTGTCCACTCCCGACCTCAGTGAAGGCCCGGGCCTTCAGCTGGGCGCCCCAATCCACCCTCGTGGTCGTCAGCGCCTGACTCCGGTGCTGGAACTAGGGCCGCCTACCGCCAGTCCCCCGACGCCTCCTGGAGTGAGCGCTGAACTGGTGGAGCAGCTGGCATTTCGGAGCCAGCTGCGCTACGTTTTCCGCCGAGCCCTGACCATGCTGGACGCGGCCGCCTCCGAGGCTGGCCTCACCCCACTCGGATACCACGCGGTGCTGGTGCTGGGTGGATCGGGGGCGGCCGGGGTGCCGGAGCAGGAGTTGGTGGAGCAGTTGGCCTCGAGTCGGGCCCACATCTCCGTCCTCAGCCGCTCACTGCTGGAGTCCGGCCTGGTCCAGCGCACCCAACTTCCCGCCGATAGAAGACGGATCGTGCTGAGACTCACTGATCGGGGCTGGGAGGTGGTGGCCCGGATCGCCGAGCGACACCGGGAGCGGCTGCGCGAGCTGGTCGAGGGCTGGGATCCGAGCGCCTTCGAGCAGGTCATGGAGAGGATCATGGACGTCTACTTGGGGCTGCCGGGAAGAGTCCGGGTAGAGCGGCTGGATCGCCACTCCCAGACGAGCTGAGCCCGCAACGATGCCGACCGCGATAATGGGCGGCCGGATGCCATCCTGCCCGAGCGCGACCGGCCCTGGTTTGGGATTTGGGCCCGGCGCCGGGGCCGTCTGATCGTGGGACATCCCGAGATTCCGCCTTATCTGCGCCGCCAGATGGATGGTCCGGCATATCTGGGACCGACCTCGTTCGCCAAGGTGGTCCAGCTCAGCGAGCCCGACGAACTGGACCGCTGGCGTCCCGACTTCGCCATCGTGGGGGCCCCGTGGGACGACTCCACTAGCTACCGACCAGGGGCCAGGTTCGGTCCCCGGGCGGTCCGACTGGCTAACTGCCAAGGTCCCGACTGGCATCTGGACCTCGAGGTGGCTCCGCTGGAGGAGATGACCGTGGTGGACTACGGCGACGCCGTCTGCCAGCCCGGCATGGTCGAGGCGTCGCATGAGGCGATCCGGCAGCGGGTCGAGGAGGTCGCGTCCCGCGGGATCGTGCCGGTCGTGATCGGCGGGGACCACTCGGTGACCCTGCCGTCGGCCACGGCGGTGGCCGACGTGGTGGGCAGGGGGCGGCTGGGTATGGTCCACTTCGACGCCCATGCGGACACGGCGCCGGAGAGCTACGGCAACCCGCTCTCGCATGGGACACCGATGCGTCGGCTGGTGGAGTCCGGAGCGATCCCCGGGGCCAATTTTGTCCAGATTGGCCTGCGTGGCTACTGGCCGCCTCGCCAGGTCTTCGACTGGATGCACGAGCAGGGGATGCGCTGGCACCTCATGGATGAGGTCTGGCGCCTGGGGATAGCTGAGGTGGTGCGGCGCGGGCTGGCCGAGGCGCTGGACGGACCTGAGTTCGTCTACATCTCGGTGGACATCGATGTCCTGGACCCTGGCTTCGCTCCCGGCACCGGCACCCCGGAGCCGGGTGGGATGAGCCCGGCTGACCTGCTCCGTGCCGTCCGACAAGTTGCCCTCCACACGCCGGTGGTGGCGATGGACGTGGTCGAGGTGGCCCCCGCCTATGACCTGGCTGAGCTGACCGCCCAGAACGCCAACCGCTGCATCCTGGAGCTGATCTCGGCGACCGCCGCCAAGCGCCGCCAGACCCGGGCACTAGCCCGCCCGGGCTGAACTTTCCGGCTACTCCAGAACCAGCACCAGCTGGCTTCTGGGCAGGCGGAGATAAGGGGTGGAACCGGGCCTAAGATGTGCCAGCCAGTCCGGCGGTACCAGCACTCCTAGGTGGAGGCGCTGCAGCCGCAGCGCCGTCATCTGGGGCGCGGTCAGCTCCGGATATCCAACCGCCCGGCCGTCCGAAACCACCCCGCAGCTGGAGCTGAACTCGTCTGCCAGCCGGTCGGTGATCTCCCACAGCTGCCGCTCCGGGATCTTGGACGCGATCTCGGTCCAGGGTGGAAGTCTGAGAGTGACCTCGCCCGCTGCCCCCGCCTCGATCTCGCAGGCCTCCACCACCAGCGGCAGGCCGTTCCAGAGCAGCGGTTCACCCAGGATCAAGGGCGGCCCCCGGCGCCGCCCCACCACGTAGCGGTCACCGGCCGGGTCCGAACGAACCCCTGCCCACTGGCGCAGGATGTCCAGCGCCCTACCCGCCAGCCACGGCTGACCTTGTTCGAGAGGACAACTGAGCGAGACGGTCGTCTCGTCGGAGGTGGGCAGACAGCATCGCCAGTCGAGCTGGTCTGGGCCGGATTCCGATCGCATCCAGGTCAGCGTAGTGCCGCCACGCTAGCCCGGTGTCTCCAGCCCGGCTGTCCCGATCCCGGCCGACCCGAGCCCGGTCGCCAACTGGGTCCGAGGGGGGGTGTCTTCCGATGTCTTCTCCCGGTCTCCCTTACCATGCACTCGCGGGGAGACAACGAGGTGACAGCGATATGCGGATAGCAGGCGAATCGGTCGGCCGTCGTGGTGCTGCGGCGCTATCGGCGGCAGCGGTAGTGGCGGCGCTTCTGGCCGTCCATGGCTATGGCCACCCTGGGTCGCTTGGGGTGGCCGGTGGAGTGATCCCCACCGGCCAGGCCAGTCCCACCCCCTCCGCGTCAGGGACCAAGCCCAACTCAAGTCCGAGCGCTTCGGTTTCGCCGTCGGCCAGTCCGAGTGGGTCAGCGACTCCCGGACCGCTACTGTCTTCGACCTCGTACGCCAGCTACACCTACCAGCTCTATCCCGGTACCCCGAGCACGACCGCTCGCCAGGCTCTGGCCGGCTTCAGCTTCACCGCCCAACCCTCCCAAGGTTCGGTGACCTTCACCCTCAGCTTTGCGGGCGGGAGTCAGCCACCTATCAGCAAGAGCTACCCAGCCAGCGACCACATCTACTTTATCGAGGCCAGCTTTGGCGACGACTCGGGCAACGCCGAGTACAACTTTGGAGATGACGGCTACATTGCGACTGACGCCTCCGGCCATGTGGTGCAGTGAGCATGGCGCGTCTAAACCGAATGAACAGACTCGCTGCCCGAACTGGGACGGTGGCTCCCAAACCCCCCGCCCAGACCGGATCTGAGACCGCCCACGCCGAACTCAAACAGTTGGTCCAGGCGTGGTCGCCATCGGCGGCGCGCATCTCCCTGGGGCTGGTGCTGCTCTGGTTTGGAGTTCATGAGCTGGTCCAGCCGAGCCTCTGGACCGGTTATGTTCCGGTGATCCCTCAGGCTTCGCAGGTAGCACTCGGCATGGTGCTGATGCACGGCTGGCTGCTCTCCGTCCTGGGAGTGGCGCTGATCTTGGGTGTGGCCACCCAGCTGGCGGCTGGAGTCAGCGCGCTGCTGGTGCTGGAGATTGTCCTGTCTTTGACCTTCACGGGCGGCTTCTCCGACATCGTGGCCCGCGACCTGGGAGTGTTCGGTCTGGCGGTGGCGGTGTTCGCCAGCGACCAGCAGAGATTGGTTCTGCGCGGCTAGCACGCCATCAGCGGATGGGACGCGATCGCCGCCCTCGAGTTCCTGACCAGCCTGAGAAGGGGCGGGCCCAGGCGCAGTGAGGAATCGCCGGGGAGATGGGGCAGCGCGCTGGGTCGGTGCAAGTAGTGGAGTCGCCGGTTGGGTCGAGACCCGACACTCGACCGGCAGCCGCTCCATGACGGTTCGCGGACGCCCCTCACTGCCCGGGTTGGCGAGTTACGCTAGCGGGGTCGCCCCTTCCAACTTGGAGAGGCGGGAATGAAAGCTAGGCAGGTGTGACTTCGATTATGAAGGCGGAAATGGATCCACTCCCGGCAGCTCCCGAATACCGGGAGGCGTCCCTGGAGGGAGTCGACCACATCGAGTTCTTTGTCGGCAACGCGCGCCAGGCGGCCCATTTCTACCGTTCCGCATTCGGATTCGACGTGGTCGCCTACTCCGGTCCCGAGACCGGAGTGCGGGACCGGGCCTCCTATGTGCTCAAACAAGGCGATGTCACCTTGGTGATGACCGCTCCCCTGACGCCAGAGGGTGAGATCGCGGACCACGTCCGTCTCCACGGAGACGGGGTGCGCACCTTGGCCTTCACCGTGGCCGACGCCTCGGCCGCTTTCCAGGACGCGGTCCAGCGGGGCGCCCGGGCCGTCGACGAGCCCCATGTCCTGGAGGACCCGAAGGGGGCGGTCCGGCTGGCCACCGTGCGTACTTTCGGGGACACCGTTCACACCTTCGTGGAGCGGACTGAGTACGACGGCAGCTTCCTCCCCGGCTACCGCGACGAATTCAAGAGCGGCTTGGGAGCCGGACTCCAAATGGTCGACCACTGCGTCTGCAACGTGGAGTTGACCCGCATGGACGAATGGGTCGGCTGGTACAACCGGGTCTTCGGCTTCGATGTTTCCCAGGAATTCGACGAGAACGATATCGCCACTCAGTTCTCGGCACTGCGCAGCAAGGTGGTGCGGGGAGGAAGTGGTGGCAGCATCACCTTCCCCATCAACGAGCCCGCCAAAGGGCTGCGCAAGTCGCAGATCGAAGAGTATCTGGACTACTACCACGGTCCCGGAGTGCAGCACATCGCCCTCCACAGCAACGACATCGTGGAGAGCGTCGACTGGCTGCGCCGCCAGGGCGCCGAGTTCCTGCGCGCCCCCGACAGCTACTACGAGACCCTGCCAGAGCGGGTCGGCCCCATCGATGAGGACCTGGAGCGGTTGCGCCAGCTCAACATCCTGGTCGACCGCGATGAGCACGGCTACCTGCTCCAGATCTTCACCCGGCCAGTCGAGGATCGACCCACCCTCTTTTTCGAGGTGATCCAGCGCAAGGGGTGCCGGGGCTTCGGCAAGGGAAACTTCCAGGCCCTCTTCCAGGCCATCGAGCGCGAGCAGGAGGCGCGCGGAAACCTCTGAGCGTGGTCCGGCCCGGAGCCGACGGGACCTGCCGATGAGCGCTCTGACGGAGTCACCCCGGGCTCCCGGCCAGCGGCCCCCGGTCTCGGTGGCGGTGGCCCGCCGGGAGATGCTGGCCGCAATGCCACGGCTGGACTCTGAATCGCTCCCGGTGGACGGGCGGGCCAGCGGCCGGGTGCTCAGCGCCGATGTGACGGCCCAGCTGCTGCTGCCGCCCTGGGACAACAGCGCCATGGACGGCTATGCGGTCCGCGCCCAGGACGTCCTGCGGGTGCCGGTCCGGTTGCCCGTGGTGGGGGCGATGGCGGCGGGGATGGCCCCCGGCTCGGTCCGGGTGGCCGCGGGATCCTGCGCCAAGGTGATGACCGGAGCCCCGCTGCCCGATGGTGCGGACGCGGTGGTGCCTTACGAGTGGACCGATCGGGGCGAGACCGAGGTGCTTATCCATGAGCGGGCCCGCCTCGGCAATGCGGTGCGGCGGGCGGGCGAGGACCTGTCGCCCGGTGACCTGGTGCTGCTCGCCGGCCACCGACTTCGGCCCACTGACCTCTCTCCTCTGGCGGCCTCCGGCCTGGCGGAGGTCGCAGTCTCCCGCCGTCCCCGGGTGGCGGTGATCACCACCGGAGACGAGATCCGCCCAGCGGGCAGCCCGTTGGGCCCCGGTCAGATCTTCGACAGCGCCGGACCGGCCCTGGAGGCGCTGATCGCCGCTGCTGGCGGTGAGGTGGTCCGGCGAGCCCGGGTCGGCGACGATCCGGAGCTGGTGGAGGCGGAACTGCTGGTGGCAGCTGCCGCTGCCGACCTGGTGGTCAGCGTGGGCGGGGTCAGTGTGGGCGACCACGACCACGTGCGAGCCACGGTGGAGCGGCTGGGACAGCTTCGGCTCTGGCGGGTGGCCATGCGCCCCGGCCGGCCGGTCGCCTTCGGCGAACTGGGGGGGAGCGTCTTCCTGGGCCTGCCGGGCAACCCAGTTTCGGCCGGGGTCACCTTCATCCTGTTCGGGGGACCCTGTCTGCTGGCCATGCAGCGCGCCAGCCAGACCGGCCCAGTCACCCAGTTCGCTGAGCTGCTGGAGGACGTCGACAAGCCCGAGGGACTGGAGACCTTCCACCGAGTGGCGGTGCGACCGCGCCCGGGCGCACTGCCCGGGGTGCGGCTGGTGGGATCTCAGAGCAGCGGCGCCACCCTCTCGCTGGCCCGGGCCGACGCCCTGCTGGTGTTACCGGCCAAGGGGGCGCGGCTGGAGAAGGGTACCTCGGTGGAGATCATCCCGCTCTGAGCTAGGCCTCCCGCTCCAGGCCGAGGTCCCCTCCAGCCGGGCCGGCCCGGCTGGCCGCCCCGATGGCTCCTTTGAGCACGCGCAGTCGACCCTCCCTCGACTGTCCGGCCGCGGCTCGACCGGCTAGGTAGGCGGCCAGTGGGGCGTACTGGCGAGCACCCGACACGTGGGCCGCTTCCCCGGCCAGCTCGAGGACCAGCTGGGCCTCCTCCTGCCGCAACACCGCGTCGGCCGCCCCCAGGTCCTTTAGATAGCGATCAAACCACTCATTCAACGGCTCTCTCCTTGCTCCGGCTGTTCAAGCGCTCGGTCCGCTGCCGCCGCCAGTTCGGCTGGGGTGTTGCAATTGATGAAGGACGCACCATCACGGTCCCACCGCCTCCAATCTGAGTCTTCCACCACTAGCACCCCGATTCCGGCCACGGCCGACCGCAGCCTGGGACCGCGCCCGGGTCCCGACAACTCTCTCGCCACCTTGCGCAGATCCTCGACTGCACCGGGCCGGTAAACGGCGAAGAGTGGCTCCAGCCGTCCTCCCCGCCGGGGCACCACCGCCAGGGCCCTGGGATCTCTGCGGGCGATCTCGGCCAGGCCCCGGGCCAGCTTTGGGGAGGGAAACGGCAGATCTGCAGCCAGCACCAGCACCAGCTCTTCAGGGGCCGCGGCCAGTCCGGCGATCAAACCGCCGACCGGTCCTTCGAATCCAGGTTCGTCGGCCACCACCGGCCAGCCGGTGCCGTAGTCATGGGGACCAGCGATGGTGGGAGGGCCGGCAACCGTCTCCATCCGGGCTGCGATTCGCCGCAGCAGCGGCGGGTCGCCCGGCCCCGGGAAGGGCAATGCTGGCTTATCCGCCCCCATCCGGGAGCCGGGGCCGCCCGCCAGGATCAGCAACCCCAGGGATGGTGCCATCCGCCTCTCGATCGGCGACGACTCAGCCGGCCCGGCCCGGCTGGGCTGACTCCAGCTCGACCCGCTGGGGATGGGTGTAGACGTTGCAGCGCTGGCCCCGAAGGAAGCCGATCAGAGTCACCCCGGTGGCCTCGGCGACCTGGACCGCCAGGGAGGAGGGGGCCGAGATCGACGCCAATAGGCAGATTCCCGCCGCGGCCGCCTTCTGGACGATCTCGAAGCCGGTTCGGCCGCTCACTACCATGCAGGCGTCCCGGAGCGGCAGCTGGTCGCGGAGCAGGGCCCGGCCGATCAACTTGTCGACGGCATTGTGGCGGCCGACGTCCTCGGCCACCTCGAGCCGGCCACCCCTGGCTCGGAGCAGCCCGGCGGCGTGGAGCCCGCCGGTGGTCTGGAAGGCTCTCTGGGCCTCCAGAAGCAGCTCAGGGAGTTGGAACAGCTCCCGGGCCGGCCAGACCACCGTTCCCTCCACGTTGGCCTGGACCGCCTGGACCGCCTCCAGGGTGGCGGTCCCGCAGATGCCGCAGGCACTGGAGGAGGGGAGGGCGCGCTGCCAGCCCAGGGCCCCCTCGGGCAACGGGGTAGCGAGATGGACATCCACCAGGTTCTCGGCCTCGGGGTCCAGGGTCACCGGGAGATCGATGCCGTCGAGATTTACCTGACCACTGGGGGCCAGCCTCAACTCGCTGACATCGCCGCGGCACTTCACCACGCCCTCAGAGTGAAGCAGTCCCAGGGCCAGCTCAACATCGCAGCCGGGGGTGCGGAGCATGATCGCCAGCGGCCTCTCGTCGATCAGCAACTGGAGGGCCTCCTCGCGGGCCACGCTGTCCCGGGCCAATGAGACGGCTAGGCCGTCGATCCTGGTGACCACCAGGCCCTGCTGGTCCGAGCGCCCGAGCCGGCTCTGCTGGGTCACGCCCAGGATCGTAACTCGGGCCGCTCCGGACCCAGCCCCGGCCCGGCGGGGCGGCTACTCGTCGTGGGGGCAGCTGCCCACCGGTTCGCCGTGGTGGCAGCCGCAGTGGTCGATGGTCTGCTCCAAGATCAGGTCCGCGTCGGGGTAGTGGAGCCGGGGCCCGGGGGAGCTGTCCTGCCCGGTCACCAGGCGCACCTTGATGACGTAGCAGAGCTGGCTCCCGCATTCGGTGGCGGCCAGCATGTTGGGGTTGCCCGCCCGCACCAGCCGCTCGGCCAGGGCCGCCGAGTCTACCTGGTCGATGCGGCGGTGCCCCACCGAGGTGAAGTAGGAGCCCTGGTCGAGGTCGAGCGGGGTCCCGGGCTCGCCGGCCACCGCCAGCCGAAGCGCTTGATTGGTCGCCTCCGCCCCCAGCTGGGTCAGCCGCCGGGTCAGGCTGCCAGCATCGTCGTCGGACCGAATCGGAGCCGCCCGCTGCAGCAGCAGCGGCCCGGCGTCGATCCCCCTGGCCACTCTCTGGAAGCTGATTCCGGACTGATCCTCGCCATTGGCGATGGCCCAGTAGATGGGCTCTGGACCCCGGTACCGGGGGAGCAGCGAGGGATGCACATTGACCCAACCCAGCCTGGGCACGGCCAGCGCCTTCTCGCGCAGTATCTGGTCGAAGCTGGCCACCAGTATCAGGTCGGCCTCGAGACGGCGCAGAGATGCCAGGGAGTCGTACTCGTTGACTCGGGCCAGACGCAGCAGTGGCACCCCCATGTGGTCGGCGACCTGGCTGAGGGCGTTCTCGCCCGCGATCACCGGGTTAGCCCCCAGGCTGGTGGCCATGCCGGCCAGTTCCGCGCCACTTTCGATCAGCGCCAGCAGCAGAGCCAGGCTGTAGTCGGAGGGAAAGCCGACAAAGCCGACTCGGGGGGCGCCGGCTGGTGCCGGCAGCGGCGGCCCGGTGGGCGAGATCGGCAGCCTCAGGTCTGGGACCATCCGGAAGGACTGCTTGGCCCACAGCCAGTCGGCCACGGTGGTGAGCCAGGGGCTGCGCCGGGGAGCCTGGACGGCCAACTCTTGGACCATGGATGAGTTCCATCGTAGTCGCCCCGGCCGGGCCAAGCGTCACGGTTTCGTTGAGCCCGCGCTACGCGCTTTGTCGCACTTCGGTGTCAAACTTCAGGGCGGCATGGTCGACCAACGGAGCAACCAGGCGGAAAGTCCGGCCCTCAGCCAGGGTTTGGCTGATTTGCGACAGACCTGGGAACACCTGGCCCGCGAGCTCGCGTCCGGGGTCCCAGAGCTTCCGGGCGTGATCGAGCAGGAGCTGGCCGGCCTCACCTTTCCCGATCTCAACGAAGAGACCCTGATCAAGGTCACCGAGTCCGTGGTAGCCAGGGTGGGTGCCGCCGGGTTTCCCAATGAGGCGGCGGCCTTACTCCGCCGCATGGGCCGGGCCATGTATGAGCTTCTGCTTCTGCTGGCCACCCAGGAGGAGATCCGGGGGATGGCGATTGCGCTGGCTCAGGAGTCCAAACCGCCGGCCGAGGTGAGTCGGATGGAGCCGCCAGAAGCCGTGTCTCTGCCCGTCCCCCCGGCGGCGGTGGCGCCATCAGCCCAGAAAGCCGCTGCTGGGTCGGGTCCTGTGGCTGCCGCACTCAACTCAGCCGAACCCGTCGTCGCGTTGACCAACCCCCGCGACCCGGTCAGGCCGTCCGCTGCTTCGGTCAAGGCACCGCCGAGAGCGGCTGCCGCCGCGGCCAGCGAGTCGGCAACGCCCAAACCACCGGGGTCGCCGCCCCAGGTACCGGCCGCCCCTTCCCTGGCGGCTGGTCGGCCGGTCCCGGTCAGGTCGGAACCTGTCGCGCCCAAGCCGGCGACGCCGACCTCGGCGCCAGGGCCCTCCCCGGCGCACGCGGCGCCTCCGCCGCTGCCGGCGGCGGCAGCGGCGCCGCCGGTGCAGGCTCCCAACGTCGCCCTGCCTTTAAGGCGGTCTGTCACTCCGGCCCCAAGCGCGCCTCCCGCGTCGGTGTCAGCCCCAATAGCAGCGCCGATGCAGCGGCCCACCGGTGCTGCTCCCTTCCAACCGTCTGTAATGCCGGCCCAAAGCGTGCCCCCCACGCCGACCCCAGCAGCAGCGGCAGCGGCAGCGTCGATGCAGCCGCCCAGGCCAGTGGCGCCGGCGGCCGCCCCGTCGGGCGCCGCTGCTGGAGCGCCGGCCAAGTCGCCTACGCCAGCGGCGCCTGTGGCAACCCGGCTGGCTGCCGCTGCGGTAGCGCCGGCCAAGTCGCCTACGCCAGCGGCGCCCGTGGCAACCCGGCTGGCCGCCGCTGCGGTGGCGCCCGCCAAGTCGCCTACGCCAGCGGCTCCGCTGGTCTCCCCGCCGGCGGCCGCTGGGGCCGCTGCCGGGACTCCGCTGCCCGAGCCAGCTCGCCCCGTATCGGCGGCGTCGTCGTCGCCGGTCACCGAGGCGCCCCTCTCGCCTGCCCCGACCCCGGCTCCAGTCCATCCTTCGGTGCCCCACCACCCGGAGGTGACCGACGAGGAAGTCCCGTTGTGGGGATTCGACCCCTCCGCCCGCGGCCACGGTGACCAGTCGGGTCCGGTCGAGGCAGCGGCTCCGGCGGTTCCGGCGGCAGCGCCTCGACCCCCTGGCCGGAACGCAGCGCCTTACGGGACAAGTAGCTTCGGCCCTCCTTCGGGTTGGACGGTCCGTCTTTCACCGCGCACGACGACCGAGCGGGAGAAGAAGCTGGTGGCTCGCCAGGCTCTGCTGGCTCCTCTCGTCGAGGAGATCATCGCCACCGCCAAGAGCCAGCAGGGGGACCTCTCCAAGCGAGGTAGTGCCCGGCGGGCCCTGGACAAGGCCCGCGAGCAGTTGCCTCTGGCGGACGCTGCGGACAGCTCGGCCCAGATTCACGCCCTGCTGGACAAAGGTGAGCTAGAGCAAGCGGTCACCCTGGCGGTGCAGCTTGCCGAAGCCTTCCCGGGAGAGGAGTCAGCCGCCGTCGCCTGCTCGGTCGGCGAGACGGCCAGACAGGCCAAGCAGGTGGAAGTTGCGGTGCTCTGCTTTACCAGCGCGGTGCTCTCCTCACCACCCTGTGACCGCGCCTGCTGGCAGCTCTGCAATCTCTCCGTGGAGCGTCGCGACGCCACGCTGGCCCCAGTCTGGCTGGAGTACATCGCGCGGTTTCTGGGGAGCCAAGGTGCCGACGCCGACGCCATTTCGGTCTACCGCCAGCTACTCAATCTCGCGCCCCGCCGCAGCGATGTCCGGGAATTGCTCCGAATCTCGTCCCTGACCGGAACCTTGCCTGACTGAATACTGGCCGGCTGCTCTGGCGGCAAGGCCGGGGAGCACCAACGGTCAGGTCAGGCCCCCATGGCCACCGCCTGGGACCAGCTGAAGGTGTAGCTGGAGGGCGGACCGGAGTCCAGTTCGAAGATCTCGCTACAGGAGAGGTTGGCCGGGTACTGGGCGTCGGCCACGCAGGCGCCCCCGAAGACCAGGGAACTGTGGGTTGGGGTGCTGGGGAACTCGAATAGCGTGTCCTGGCGGTGTCCCCAGCAGCCGGGCGCCGATGCCTTGGGACAGTCCAGGTTGCCCTGGTTGCGGCCCTTGGGATCGCGGTCGTGGAGCGCCCCGGCTCGGGCGTCGGCGTCCGCCTGGGCGGTTATTCCCAGGAGGGGCGGCAGCTGGCGGTCTACCCGCTCCTCGTTGGCGAGGATGAAGAGCTGCTGGTCGTCGGGGAGCGACCAGAACGAGGCCGGCCAGAGGGGGGCCGCCAGCCCCTCCGCCGCGTGCGCGTCGGTCAGCCCGACCAGCTCGGCACGGCGGCAGTCGGCGCTGTTCGGGCCCAGGTTGTTGCAAATGCTCACGAAATTGGTACCGGGCTGGTTGACCTTGGGATTGCCGGTGTCGAATGGAGTGGGTCCGCTGGCCACCGACGGGGAGGGCACGATCGGTCCCAGTTCCCTGCTGCCTGGCCCCTGTGTTCCAGATCCCGCGACCAGGTGGGGATTATTGGCCGAAATCGAGCCAGAGTCGCTCAGCGGACCAGCTGGAGTGGTGGCGCCAGCCTTCCTGGGACGGCCAGCTGTCATGACTGCGGTGGCTCCTTCCTGAGCGCCTCCGCCAAGGTCCTGACGTAGCCGCCAGCCAGCTGGGCGGCCTGGCTTCCCTGGGCTTCGGCATATGAGCTCACCAGTCCGCTGCCAACGATGATCCCGTCCGTCCAGGGGGCAACCTGGCGGACCTGGGCGGGGCTGCTGATTCCGAAGCCGACCGCCAGCGGTAGGTCGGTCAGAGACCGCAGCTGCTCCAGCCGGGCTCGGAGCCAGTTCAGGTCGGGCGAGGCGCCCTCGCCGGTCACCCCCAGCCGGGAGACGACGTAGACGAAACCCTGGCTGGCGGCGGCGATTCGGCGGGCTCGCTCCAGCTCGGTGGTCGGGGCGATGAGCAGGGGGAAATCGAGATCGTGGGCGTGCAGAGCCGCGCTGACCTGGTCGATCTCCTCCAGGGTGACATCGGGGATGATCGCCCCCCAGGCCCCGGAGGCTGAGGCCCGCTCCGCGAAACGCTCCACCCCGAACTGGTAGACCGGATTGAGGTAGGAGAAGAGGACGATCGGGACCAGGTGGCCGAGTCTCTCGACCAGTTCCAGGCTGGTCTCTAAGGTGGTCCCTGCCGCCAGCGCCCGCTGGCCGGCGGCGGCGATGGTGGGTCCGTCCGCGAGCGGGTCCCCGTAGGGGATTCCCAGCTCCAGGATGTCCAGACCGGCGCCGGCCACCTCGGTTATCACCGCCTCGGTGGTCTCGAGATCAGGGTCGCCCGCCACCAGGTAGCCGATGAGCGCCGCCCGCCCGGCTCGGCGGGTTTCGGAAAACAGCCGGGTGAGCCGCCCCCTCGAGGTCGCCTCAATCACTGCCGGCGACGACCTCGGGGGCGGTCTGCCCCTTCCGCTCCTCCAGCTGGCTGATGTCCTTCTCGCCACGCCCACTCAGATTCACCACGACCAGACTGTCGGGGCCGCCCTGGCCGGCCACCCGGTCAACCAGGGCCAGAGCGTGAGCGCTCTCCAACGCCGGAATTATGCCCTCGCGCTGGGCGCAGCGGTGGTAGGCCTCGATCGCCTCCTGGTCGCTCACGCCCAGGTAGGTGGCCCGGCCGCTCTCCTTGAGCAGAGCGTGCTCCGGGCCTACCCCGGGGTAGTCCAGCCCGGCGCTGACCGAGTGGGTGCCCAGGACTTGCCCGTCGGAGTCTTGGAGGAGATAGGACTTGGATCCATGCAGGATCCCCACCGAACCATAGGAGAGGGCGGCGGCATTGTCTCCTGGGCCAGGTCCCCGTCCGGCGGCCTCGGCGCCCCAGAGCCGGACCCCCTCATCCTCGACGAAGCCGCTGAAGATCCCGATCGCGTTGCTGCCGCCGCCGACGCAGGCGATGACGTCGCTGGGCAGCCTTCCCCACTGCTCCAGGCACTGTCGGCGGGCCTCATGCCCGATCACCTTCTGGAACTCGCGGACTAGGTAGGGATAGGGGTGCGGCCCGACCACGCTGCCGATCACGTAGAAGGTATCGTCGGCGGACGCCGCCCACTCCCGGATGGCGGCGTTGACCGCGTCCTTGAGGGTTTTGGTCCCGCTCCCAACCGGGTGGATGGCTGCGCCCAGGAGCCGCATGGTGGCGACGTTCATGGCCTGGCGCGCGATGTCCAGTTCCCCCATGTAGACCTCGACCGGCAGGCCCAGCTTGGCCCCGATAGTGGCGGTGGCCACCCCGTGCTGGCCGGCTCCGGTCTCGGCGATGAGCCGCCTCATTCCCATCCGCCGGGCCAACAGCCCCTGGCCCACGGCGTTGTTGATCTTGTGGGCTCCGGTGTGGTTGAGATCCTCGCGTTTGAACAGCACCGTGGCCGTTGTCGAGGAGAAGCGCTGGGCCTGGTAGAGGGGTGAGGGCCGTCCCACATAGTTGGTCAGAATGCCGTGATATTCCTGCCAAAACGTTGCATCACCGAAGGCGTTGTCGACCACCCTTTCGAGCTCAGTGACGGCGTGATGCAGCACCTCAGGGACGTACTGTCCCCCAAACCGACCGAAGTAGCCGCGTTGGTCAGGCGCTTGCATCAGCACGCCTGACCGAGTCGATAAATGCCCGCAGCTTGACCGGATCCTTGGCCCCCGCCGACTCCACTCCCGAGCGCACGTCGACCGCGTAGGGACGCAGGCGGCGCACGCAGGCGCCCACGTTGGAGCTGTTCAGACCGCCGCTGATCATGGCCGGCCGCTGACGCACCAGTGGTCGGACCGCCAGCCAGTCGAAGGTACGCCCCGAGCCACCGCGCTGCCTCGAGGCGGTCTCGAACACCGCCAGCGCCTCCGGGTACCGCTGCCAGCCGGCGCTCAGCTCCGGCTGGTTCCGCCCACTGCCTGCGCTCACCGGGAACACCTTTAGGTAGGGGACGCCGAGGTGGCCACAGAGCTGGGGGCTCTCAGCCCCGGAAAATTGGGGAATCAGGCGAGGCAGCAGCTCCCAAGCCCGCTCCAGATCTGCCATCGCCGGGTCCACGAACACAGCCACGATCGAGACCCCGGCCGGCACCTGGGCGGTGGCCGCCGCCGCCAGCTCGGGTGAGATCCTCCGGGGGCTGGGGGCGAAGATCACCCCCACCGCGTCAGCACCCGAATCGATGGCCAGGGCAACCTCGGCCGCCGAGGTGCAGCCGCAGATCTTCACCCGGGTGCCGCGGTCGGCCCGGGAGCCACCCAGCTCGGGCGGTCCCGCCGCATGGACCGGTGCCATCACCCTTGCTTCCTCCTCAGCGCTGATTCTCTGCCGAAGCCGGCGATTGCTTGGCTGAGCGGATCCAACTCGCCGGGTCAGCCGCCCGCATCAGCGCCTCACCCACCAGGAAGGCAGGGACCCCGCCCAGATGGACCCGGCGCAGGGCCGCCGGGTTCCCGAAGCCGCTCTCGCTCACCACCTGGATCCCGGCCGGGACCCGGCCGATCAGCTCCTCGGTCACGCCGATGTCGACCGCCAGGGTACGAAGGTCGCGGTTGTTGATCCCAAGCAGAGTGGCGCCCACCGCCAGGGCACGGTCCAATTCGGACGCGGAGTGCACCTCGACCAGAACGTCCAGCCGCCAGCCGTGCGCTTCCCGGAGCAGCTCCCTCAGCTGCTGGTCGGAGAGCCCGGCCACGATGGCCAGGACCGCGTCGGCGCCGTAGGCGGCGGACTGGACCACTTCATAGGCCGTGGTCAGGAAGTCCTTGCGGAGCAGGGGAACGGTGGTGCGGGCGCGCGCCAACTCCAGATAGCCGAGGTCCCCCTGGAAGTGGTCCGCCTCGGTCAGCACACTGATAGCGTCGGCCCCCGCCCGCTGGTAGCGGGCAGCGATCTCGGCCACGTCGAAGTTGGAGGCGATCAGCCCCGCCGAAGGCGAGGCCCGCTTGATCTCGGCGATCAGCGCCGGCGGCCTGGCCCGGGCCAGCGCCAGGCTCAGCGACCGGCGCCCGGACTGCTTGGCCTCGGCCCACTGCCGGAGGCGCTCCAAGGGATCGAGCGCCATCTCCTCCGCCAACCGCCCGGCCCGGGCCCGGTAGATGCCCTCCAGCACGTCAGACACGGGCGGCCTCCGGCGCGCCACCGTCATGGCGCAGCGCTTCCAGCGCCGCCAGCGCTGCTCCCGAGCTGAGACTGGTCCGGGCCAGGGCCAGCCCCTCATCGATATCCGATGCCGCGCCGGCGACCACCAGGGCCAGGGAGGCGTTGAGCGCGACCACATCGGCCCGGGGCGACCGCTCCCCCCGGAGAATGGCCAGGATCACCGTGGCATTGGTGTGGGCGTCGCCACCCCGGAGGTCGGCGAGGGAAGCCCGGACCCCGTAGTCATCGGGGTGGAGTACCCAGCGCCTGATCCCGTTGCCGTCGAACTGGGCGACGAAGGTGGGGCCCTCGCCCGCGACCTCGTCCATGCCGCTGGCCGAGTGCACCACCGCCCCCTGTTCGACCCCCAGCCCCCGCATCGCCTCCGCGACCAGGTCGACCTGGGACTCGCCGAAGACTCCGACCAGCTGGCGCTGGGTCCCGGCCGGGTTGCAAAGGGGACCCAGCAGGTTGAAGATCGTGCGCACCCCAAGTTCGCGGCGCAGGCCAGCCACCGCCATCATCGCCGGGTGATAGCGCTGGGCGAACAGGAAGGCGATCCGGTGATCCGCCAGCATCTCCGCCGCGACCTCGGGCCGGAGATCGATCGGCACCC
>Ga0307372_10005050_pt1 | contig 20014 bp, 14 predicted proteins | sample OX1MG_FD_202533 | JGI IMG/M metagenome (GOLD analysis project Ga0307372, IMG submission 202533) | Soil microbial communities from Risofladan, Vaasa, Finland - OX-1 | ecosystem: Environmental > Terrestrial > Soil > Coastal area > Acid sulfate soil | place: Finland: Risofladan, Vaasa | collected...
TTTTTCGCGCCAATCTGCTACGCTCAATGCGGAGCCCCAAGGGAGGTGCGGCGTGGAGGAGAGGACGGTGGGCGCTCTAGCCGAGGTCGCCTCCTATTATGACCAACAAGTGGATCGGGAGTGGCTCCGGCTGACCCGCCATCGCGTGGAGTATGGTGTAACCCTCCGCGCGATTCGCGATTCGCTCCCACCCCAGGCGCGCGTGCTGGATGTCGGTGGGGGACCCGGCCGTTACGCGGTGGCCCTGGCTGCCGCCGGCCATAGTGTGACGCTGCTCGATCTTTCTCCGCGGATGCTGGCGCGGGCGCGCGCTCACGCCGACGACCGGAAAGTACGGCTGGTCGAGTTAGTCGAGGGGACCGCCACCGATCTCTCGCGCTTTGTTGCCGGCTCCTTTGATGCCGTCCTGCTCCTCGGCCCACTCTATCACCTCCCGGCGGCCGAGGATCGCTTTCACGCCCTGCGGGAGTGCCGCCGGGTGTTGTCGCCGGGAGGCACGCTGTTGGCGGCCTTCATCACCCGCTACGCCCCACTGCGCTATCTGGCGCGCACCGATCCCCGGCTGCTGCTCCGGGATGCCGAGCGATATGAAACGTTACTGGAGTGCGGGATCTTACCGGAGCCGTTCGACATGGCGTTGCCCCATGCCTACCATGCGCGCCCGGAGGAGATCCCGCCCTTGCTGCAAGCCTCGGGCTTCGATGCGCTCCGCCTACTGGCGGCCGAGGGGATCGTCGATGGGGTGGAGGAGAGGGTGAGCGCCCTGCAAGGACCGGCCTGGGAGGCATGGGCCGACCTGAATTATGATCTGGCCTCCGATCCTGGCTTGCTGGCCGCAAGCGCCCATGTGCTGGCGATTGCCCATCGCCGCGATGACGAGTAGGCGCGATCCAGAGGAGATGTATCCGTTGCGGTTTCTCTTGCACACCCGTTCCTGGCCGCGGCACCCGCCGCTGGCCCGCGACCTCAGTCGTCCCGTCCCTGCCAGGGGACCACAGTCCCCGGTTGGGCATTTCCCGGCCCTGGCGCTCCTCCTCGCGCTGGTCCTCCTCTTCGCGCAGGCGTTGCCGCCCGTTCGTGGGGCCGGGCAGCTACCCGTCGGCCCCATCCTGCTTGCCGCCGCCCCGCCGACCCGCGATCTCTCACCCGCCCATTCCGCCCTATGGTGGGGCACGCCGAGCGATCACCTTGCGCGCGTGCCGGGGATCACCGAGGCGGGGGCCGTGACTGCCCTCTCTCGCTCACCCGATGGCCGGCATATCGCCTATGTATTGAACGGCACGGCGCTCTGGCAGGCCGATGCCGCCGGCGCGCACCCTCGGCTTCTCTACGCCTTGCCCGCGCATTTCCTTGGCCAGATTATGGCCCCTCGCTATACCCCGGATAGCAGGGGGCTCGGATTCAGTGCCGGCTGCTGCGCCAACTTCAGCACCTATGAAATGAACCTCGATGGGACACATCTCCGGCGGCTGTTGGCCGGCGGGGTGCGCCTCCTGCAGGACTGGTCCCCGGATGGGAGACACCTGCTGTTCACCCTGGATGGGGCCTTGTGGACGGCCGCCACGGACGGCGGCCAGGCTCGTCCGGTGGGCGGCGACGCGCCAAGCGCCGGCAGCTTCTCCGATGCCCGCTACTCGCCGGACGGCAGCCACATTGCCGCTACCCTCCATCCGGCCGAGGGCGCGGAGGAAGCTGCCGCTTCGGTGATCGTGCTCCTCCATCCCGACGGCCAGTACCTCACGATCCTCACCGGCAACCTCGGTCTGGCCGCGTCACAGCCCTCATGGAGTCCAGACGGGAAGTATATCGCCATGCTCGTGGCCTCGGGGGCACTGGGACCACTGGGCCGTTTGCACGATCTCTGGGTGATGCGCTACGACGGCAAGGGGTTACGCAATCTTTCGCGCGGCGCCGCCGGGGACGTGAGCGCCGTCGCCTGGGGACGATGACTCCGCCGGAAGGGCGGTGGGCCTGGCCCGCTGCCCTGGGGTTGGTGATCCTGGGGGCCGGTCTGTTCTCCGGGTGGCCGCTCCCACAACGAATCGGCCTGGCGCTTCTGGCCCTCCTGGCGGCCTGTCTCCTGGCAACCCAGGCGAGCACCTGGGCCTTGAGCGCTACCAGTACCCTTGCCCGGCGCTCCATCACGGCGGGAGAGACCCTGACCGTCCGGTACGCGGTACGGAATCGCGCTCCCTGGCCGATCATCTGGACCATCCTCCGCCCCGAGGGGATCGCTGCTCAAAGCGCCGAGACCCGCCTGGTGGCGATGCCTCCCTGGGGCCGCCGGTCCCTTGAGATCGCCCTCCCGTGCCGATACCGCGGGTATTGGCCGGTGGGCGGGTGGCGCCTACGCACCGGCGACCCATTTGGCTTTTTCGCCCGGTCGCGGTATGGGCGGGCCAGGGATATGGTGCTGGTCTATCCGCGGCCCCTCCCGTTGGAGCACCTGGCGCTGCCCTCTCCGTCAGGGCGGAGCGCTACTCCCCGTGGACGCGCCGGCGCGCAGCCTTCCGCCATGGTCCGTGAAGTACGCCCCTATCAGCCGGGCGACGTTCTCTCGCGTATTCACTGGCTCTCCACCGCCCGGCGCGGCACCCTGATCGTGCGGGAACCGGAGGGAGAGCCCACGGCGGAAACCTGGATCGTCGTGGATCTCGATGCAGGCGCGCATTCGGAGCCCGACGGGGACGAGACGGTAGAGCTGGTGATCGCCGCCGCCGCCTATCTGCTGGAGCGGCAGGAGCGGGCAGGCACTCCCACCGGGTTGCTCCTGGCCGGACCGAACACCCTGATCGCGCCAGGCCGGCAGCGCGGCCACGGACAGTCGCCGCGCGAGGCTCTGGCCCTGGCGGCGCCCGCTTCCGGCGACGTGACACGCGACCTGGAACGGTTACCGGCGAGGGCCCGCTGGGGTACCCTGATCGCGATCACCCCCTGGGCGGACGCCCGTTGGAGCGCTCGCCTGGCGAGCATGGCCCGTGCGGGCGGGACAGTGGTCTGCATCCTGGTGCAAACGCCGGAATCGGCCGACGGGGAGATCCTGGACGCGCAGGCCCTGGCGCTCGATCGCGCCGGGGTGCGGGTTCGGCGCTATCGTGGGTGGGCGCCGTAGTGGGGCATCAAGGATCCGTGCGGGCGCTCTCATGGCAAGCCGTTACTCGCTTCCTGGGAACTGCCGCGATTGCCCTGGCCATGACCATGATCGCGGTGCGGGCCCTGGGGGTGCTGTTTATGACTGGCGGCGCGCCCTCTCTGGTGGTGCTGTGCCTGGCGGCCGGGGTCTGCTCGCTTCCCGTGATCCTCTCCGGGCTTCCCGACTGGTTCTGCTGGCTGCTGGCCCAGGTTTTCGCGGGGGCGGGAGCCGTCTGGCTGGCGAACCGTCCGGTTGGCTTGACCGATGCGATCAGGAATCTGCCCGCGAGCGGACTCGCCCTGGAACTCCCCGGCCAGTCCGCCAGCCAGGCAATTAGCCTCAACCTCGGTGGCCATGGCGCGATCTTCATGCTCCTTTTGCTCCTGGGCCTACTAACCTGGGAACTGACCTGGGGAGTACTCTGGCTGGTGCTTCGCGCCGGCTACGTATGGCCGGCCATTGTGTTGGCGGGCGCGAACGTGCTCACCGCGGCCAGCGTCAGTAGGGCGGCGGAATCTCCCATTCTCCCGTTCATCGGGTTGGCGCTCGTTCTGGTCCTCTGGCATACCTGGGCGGCACGCTGGGCGCACGCGGCAAGACAGGCGGAGGCCGGCTTGCCGCTCCGCTGGGCAGCGGTCTCGCTGGCGGGCGGCCTCTGCGCTCTCGGTCTGACGGTTCCCGTGGCCTGGAGCGCGCTGCCTGCCTGGCAGGCCGGAACCTTGCAGCACTGGGCCTCCCAAACCTGGATCCGCTGGCAGCCAGACCTCCGTAACCCCTTGCGCCTCGCGGCGCCTCTTGAGAGTAGTGCGTTGGGTGCCGGTGGTTTTGGCGACCAGATTGCCCTCAATGGGCCATTCCGCCCCTATCCCGGCCTGGTAATGCAGGTTCAGGGAGCACCGCCCGGCCTCCGGCCCTATTGGCGAGGACAGGTCTATAGCCAATACAGCCAGGGAAGCTGGCGCCTGGGTGATCCGGGGCAAACCCTGACCGCCCCGCCTGGAGTGGCGATGCCCGCGAACGTGCCTCACCATGACAACCGCGTGGTGACCGTGCGGATCACCGTGGCCGCGCCAGCCGATGGACTGCTCTTTGCTCCGGGACGGCCGGTGACCGCCGGCATTCCCATCCGCGGCATCTATCCCGATCCCAACGTCTCCGGCAGCGAGCCCGCCGCGCTGTATGGGACGAATCCGCTTCCAGCCGGCGCCCACTATACGATCGCGGCGGAATTGCCGTTTACCACTCCCCGCCCGGGGGCGATTGGGCCGCCGCCGGATGGGCGGTACACCGCGCTCCCCACGGGGCTCGATCCGCGCCTCCGCCAACTGGCACTGCGCCTCACGGCGGGCGAACCGGATGAACTGGGGCAGGCGCGGGCGATCACCGCCTATCTCCGCGGATCGCTCTTTACCTATGACAGCGGGGTCGGCGCCCCGCCCTACGGACAAGATCCGCTCGTCTATTTCCTCTTCACCAGCCACCGCGGCTACTGCGTGCACTTTGCCTCGGCCATGGCCCTGCTGGCCCGCGTGGCCGGGTTGCCGGCGCGGGTGGTGGGCGGCTATAGTACCGGCGCGCATACCGCCACCGGCTGGGACGTGCGGGGTACGGACGCCCACACCTGGCCGGAAATCTTCTTTCAGGGAGTGGGGTGGGTGCCTTTCGAGCCCACTCCCGGATTCGCCGGTGCATCCGCGGGCGGCCAGACCGGCGCCGGCGCCGCGGCCCTGGCGGCCGGTACGCAGCCAATCGCCAAGCCGGCCAGGACCGTCCCGCTGGCTCCGGCCAAACCGGTAGCGACGGCGACCGCGCCCACGGTGAATTCCGGCGTCCATGTCCCACCTTTCTGGCCACCGATCATCCTGCTGGCGGTCACCGGGCTGGGAGCCGGGGGGATCGCCGCGTCCCGTCGCCGGCGAACCATAGGCAGTCTCTACCGGCAACTGGGTCGTGCCGCCGCCGTCCTGGCCCAGGGCCCTCGCTCCTGGCAGACCCCTCAGGAGTTCGCGCGCCTCTACGTCGAGCGGTCAGCCGAGGAATTTGCCGACGTGGCGAAAATCACCGGCCTGTATGCCGTCGCGACCTACGGCCAGGGGCGCCGACCGCCCGATCCACAAGAGATCCAGGAGGCGACCCAGGCGCTCCGCCGACTCCGCCGCCGCTGGCTGGTCGGGAAGCTGCGCGTGGGGCGGGACCGAGGGGGCGCCCTTCAGTCGCCGGACGGCCACACAACGTTCCGGTAGATGGTAGCGAAGTCGAGTTCCAGGCCGATGCTCGTCAGGTGCACGACCTCATCCGGCTCATGGACAGCGGTGAGCCATTGCCCATGCTCCAGGCGGCGCACCATGACCTCCGGGAACATGCTATTGACGAGCATGTATTCGCGCAGGCTGGGGGCATTGGCGTACCGGCGGAGTTTGGATACCCGATCCACGCGCTCGGTGGCGGGGGAAAGCACTTCGATCACCAGGGTGGGATTATCCACCTCGGTATCGGTATGCGCGCCATGATCGTCGGCGCACACCACGAAGAGATCCGGGTAGAAGTATTGGCCGCCGTCGGGGCGGACGCGCAGATCGCTGTCATAGAGGCGGCACCTTCCGTCACCCAGGTGACGATCAATCACCGAAGTCAAGTTGACCTTGATCCGTGAATGCACCCTGGTCCCGCCGGCCATGGCCGCCCGAGGTTCCGGACGCAGTCCGAGCACGACCTCGGGGTCGAGTGGGTGATCGGGGTCGCCCCATGGATAGACGACCCCATCCATGTACTCATGCTTGGTATCCGAGGCATTCTCGAAGGCCAGATAATCCTCGACTCGTACATATTTCGCCGCCGGCAGGCTCATCGGGCGTCTCCTTCCTACGCTTTTCATTCTACAACAGCCATCGGCTCCCGCCCTGGACGATAACGACGTGTTATCGTAGAGATGCATGGCATGGTAGAGAGCGTATTATTCAGAATCCCGGGCGAGCCTGACCCTGGGAGAAGGATAACTGCTTGAGTGGACAAAATGACCGTCGAGTAACCAGTCTTTCCGAGAACGGCCTCCTGGAGGGCCTGGTGGTCCGTTCGCAAAGCGGCTTCTACACGGTGCGCGTGGAGGAGCAAACCCTGGTCTGCTCGCTGCCAGGGCGCTTCAAGCAGGGACGGCGTACCGAGAAGAGCCCGCTGGTGATCGGCGATCGGGTGCTGGTGCGCCCGGCGAATGACCAGGAAGGAGCGATCGAGCGGATCCTCCCCCGTCGCAACGAGTTGGCGCGGGCGGCGGCGGGCGGGGTTGATCTCAAGCATGTGCTGGCCGCCAATCTGGACCTGGTTATCCTGGGGTTCGCCCTCCACGAGCCCGATCTGAACCTTCGCCGCCTAGATCGCTTCCTCCTGGCCGCCGAACAGGCGGAGATTCCCCCGGTGATCGTGATTACCAAACTGGACCTGGGGAGCACGGAGGAGGCGGAGCGAATCCTGCGGCCCTACCGTGATATCGGCTACCCAGTGGTGCTGACCAGCGTTCGTACCGAGTTGGGCCTAACCGCGATCCGTGATATTCTGGCCGGGAAAATCAGCACGATCATCGGTTCCTCCGGCGTGGGTAAGTCCAGTCTCCTCAATGCCCTACAACCGGGATTGGGCCTCCGCTTCGCCGAGATCAGCGCCGCTACCGGGAAAGGCCGCCACACCACCACGGTGGCCGATTTGCTTCCCCTGGACTTCGGCGGCTACCTGGCCGATACGCCCGGCCTCCGCGAGCTTGCGCCCTGGGATCTCGACCCGGAGGAAGTGCCGTTGCTGTTCCCCGAGATGCGGCCCTATCTGGATGCTTGCCGCTTCGCCCATTGCACCCATGTGCATGAGCCGGGCTGCGCCGTACGCCGCGCCCTGGAGGAAGGGCTGATCGACCCCGGTCGCTATCGGAGCTATGTCCACATCCGGGCCGAAAGCATCCGCGACGCCGCGCCTCCCGGCCGGCGGGGTGGATAGCTCAGAGGGTGATCTGAAAGGTGATGGTCGTCGTCTTGCTCGTCCCAATTCCGGTAACCGTAATCACCGCCTTGGCAGTGCCGGTGGCGGCGCTCGGCGACACGTACCAGGCATCCACGAACGAGCCGGTGGCGTCCGCCTGGCCGGAGCCCTGGGTGGTGCCTTGATTATGCGTGGACCCATCAGGATAGGTGACCACGATGCTGACCGCGGCCCGGGGAATGGTGCGGACCACGATCTCTTGCCGGCCGCCGATCCGCACGCTGCTGTTGTAGGAGGGATTGAGGGTGAGCGTGGTGGGCACGGCGGTGGGGGGCAGGGTTGGAGTGGGCAGCGGAGTTGGCGTGCGAGTGGGCGTCCCCCGCCGGTGACCAGGGGTGACCTTGGGGGTAGCGGTCGGCGTGGCGGTGGGCGGAGGCGGCACCAACTGGGTGGAGGTCTTCCAGTCAGCATCGAACGCCTTGGTGAACTCCTGGTTCACGGGGCCATATTTGACCAGAAGGCCAAACTCCCGCTGGCGCAGGAGCGATGTGTCGCTGAGGGATGCGCTCCCAAGCAATACCCGATCCTGGTCCACGTAGACCGCCGATCCAGAAAAGCCAAGGGGCAGCACGCCTCCCTGCACCTTAAAGGTCAGCATGGAGAGCAGCACCGCCTGCGAGGCACTGGGGTCGAGAAGGACACGGACCCGGACATTCCGGGCGGCGGCGGCCAGAATCGCCTGCACGATGGAACTGCTGTCCAGCGTCTCGGCCATGATATCCAGGGTCCGGGTGGCGCTATTGATTTGATCGATCACGGCGGCCTGATAATCCGGCGGAGCGAGGACTGTGTTATCACCAAAGCGATTGGGAGTTTGCCGCTCCCAGTCGTCATAAAAGACGGCCGCCGCTTGCTCGATATCCTTGGCATCGTGGTCGATCATCAGGAAGCGCCGCTGGGTCGCGCGGGCCGCCAGGGTAAGGGGCGCATTGGAGATCACCAGGGTACCGGCATCGATCACCACCACCGTTTCACCGGTGAGCGCGTAGGCCGAGTTGCCTCTCCTTACCCAGACGTCATGGGCGGCCAGACTCGTCATGGCGCTCCCACTGGAGGCGGAATGCGGATCGGCCATCGCGCGTACGTCCACTCCACGGGCCCGTGCGGTGTCGAGCGCGGCGATCAAAGGAGGATCGGTGATCGCGGTCGACTCCACCAGCACCCGCGTGCTCGCGGCGCCAATCAGGCCGAGCAGCGGATCCGGGTGCCTGGGCGAGGTCACCAGGAGGGTAAAGGGCTTGGAAGTTGATTGTTGTGGCGTGCGGGCAGCCGCCGGTTGCGCCGGCAACAGGAGCAGAACAACGGAGAACAGGAGACGGAGGAGCGGCGATCTGATCACGGCATTGAGGGTAGGGGGGCGCCGCCTGCCCTGTCAACCCAAAAGTGCATCGGTGTATCGTCGGTTCGCCGCGCGCTTTAAGGGAGTGGGTCTCCAGAGCCGCCTGAGATCGAATTAGGCGCGGCGGACTCTCCCGCGGAAGGCAGCCACCGTTAATTCTCGGGAGTGGTCTCTGGAGCGCCGCCGGCATCGGCCAACAACGCCCGTAGGCGGGCGATCTCGGCGGCATGGCGATCCCGTTCCTTCTCCGCCGCCTCACGGGCGCATTCCGCCGCCTCTCGTTCCTTCTCCGCCGCCTCACGGGCATGTTCCGCGACCTCACGGGCTACTCGCTCCGCGTGCCACGCGGCCTCGGCCACGTCATGCGCCTCCGCCTCCTCCTCGGCGTGAAGCAGGGGTGTGCCACCCGCCGTGAATAGGCGCAGCCGAGGCCCACGCAAGGGGTTTCGGGGCGCTTCGGCTGCTATCCGCAGCCCCACGCTGGTCAACCAGATGCCGCCCTCCGCCGCCGGAGTAATTTCGCCATACTGACCCTGAGCAACCAGCCGATACCCATGCAGGGCCATCTTTTTCCGCGGCCGGGGATCAAAGGTAATATATTCCTCCACCCCCATCTCGGCATACGCTTGGAGCTTGAGCCCCACGTCCTTCCGCGCCGTCCTCTGGGAGAGGATCTCGATCACCAGGGTGGGCGGCCTCCCCACCTTCCGCACATCATAGGGATCGTGGTCATCGATTTCCACTCCGGGAATCACGAATACATCGGGAAAGAAGACCCCGGTGCTGCCGTCCACCCGAGGATAGAGGAGATCGGTATCCGCGCGAACCAGCCAAACGACGCCCAGGCGCTCGGCATGGGTCATAAAGGTCTGAGCCAGATCCATGCCGACCGTGTAGTGCGCCTGCGTGCCGCCCAAGATCTGCGTCTCTCTTTCGTTGGGGACATAGGTGGCTACGCACCACGGTCGAGGGATCTCGGTCCGTATCTCGATCATCATCATTGCTCCCGAGGGAAAGGTCGCGCCGGTGACATGAAAGAAACCAGGGGAATCGACCGTCCGCCGGCACGAGCACTGAAGCCGAGGCCGATCCCATTCCGCTCCGATCAAGAACCAGAGTGGCGTCAAGGCCAGTATAGCACCCGCTCGGGACAAAATCAGCCTGGGATGCGCGCTTCCTCTCCAATCCGCGCCCCGGACACCCCAGCCGGTACAATGAGGGCCAGGGGGTGTTCGTGGGGATCACGATCCGTGAATACACGCCGGGCGATGCCGAGGCCCTGGCACGTATGTGGAATGAAAGCGGCGTGGGCTGGCCGGATGGCTGGTCGCGAGTTCCTACCTCCGACGACTATTGGCTCGACGAGGTGGCTCAGCTCGATCCGCTGGCGATCTATCTGGCGGTCGAGGACGATCGGGTGGTCGCCTACTGCGAGTTGAACGAGGACAGCGAACGGGCCGAGGTGATCTGGCTGGATCTAATCAACGTGCATCCGTCCGTCTGGAGCCGGGGGGTTGGCCGCGATCTGGTGCGCCGGGGGGTGGCGCTGGCGATCGCCCGCGGCTACCGGCGCATGGATCTCTCCACCTGGTCGGGGAACTTCCGCGCCGTCCCCCTCTATAAAAAGTGCGGCTTCTTCTGGCGCCCCGGCACCGTGGTCCACATGGAGAACTATCTTCCTCTCCTGCACACCATCCCGCCCTGCGCCCAGTTCTTCGCCCGCCACGACTGGTACAGGACCATGCGCCGCGCCCTGGCCGTCACCGAGGATGACGAGCGGAACGGCCACATCCGGGGTTATCACTACCGCTGGGAAGCGGATGGGGAAACCCTGGCAGTGTTCGTGGATCGGCTGATCGACGGCGTGGCGGCTATCGAGACCGACCGGTACGCGATCCAGACCGCCTTCGAGAGCGAGACGCTGATCGCGGGCCAGACGGGCACCGCCCGGTGGACGATCCTCAACAAGGGCGAGGGCGACCTTGACGTGGTGCTGGTGGCTCGCGGGCATGGGTTGCACGGTAGTCTGGAGCGGCGGCTCCGGGTCCGCGAGACGGAGCAGGTATCGCTCGCGGTGCGCGCCGAGCAAAGCCTGGAAGTACCACAACCTTACGTGGAAGCGGTGGTGGCGATTAATGGCCAGTTCCTCACCTTAAGGGGTTCGGTCCCGGTGCAGCCCGCGTTGAGCGTGGCCACCGATCCCGATACGATTGGCCTCGCTCCCCGCGTGCCGCAGGCGGTGCGGTTACTCCTTACTAACAACCTGGCCGAGCCGCTGACCCTGCTGGCCGGCGCCCTGCCGGTCGAGCCGACTCAGGATGGCCTGGCCTGGCTCCAGGTGCCGCCCCCGGAGGGGCTGGCGATTGACCTGCCGGCGCAGGCGGTGCGTCTGGAGCCGGGCCGGCAAGAGGCGGTAGGCTGTACGTTCCGTGCCGACTACGCCGGTTCCTTCCAGACCGCCCCCGCCCTGCAGGTGGCGGCGGGCGGCCAGGCCCGTTCGGTGGAGAGCCCGCCCATCGCCGCTCTGGCGGTGGATCAGGGGACGCCGGTGGCCGGCCGCGACGGCGAATACGTGCGGGTGGAAAATGGGGTGCTCCGTCTCTGGGTCGCTCTCAAGGGGGGTGAACTCAGCCTGGAGGACGCGATGACCGGGCGGCCCATCCTCAGCCACCAGATTCTTCTTGGCCCACCCTACTATCCGCGCGACCTCGACCGCCAACCATTTCAGATCGCCTGGGACGCCGAGAACGGGCAGCAGGTGCTGACCCTGGAGAGCTTCTCGCGGCGCCTTCCGGGCTTAAGGGTGCGCTGGACCCTCAGCATGGATAGCGCGCCGCTCGTCCGCTCCGAGGTCACTCTGGAGAACACCTCCACGCACCCGCTGCAGGTGGCCTTGCGCGCGATCACCCGCCCGCTTCTTGAAGGGGCGCGGACCACCTTGCCGCTGGCCGGCGGCCCCGTGGAAGGGCAGACGCGGGACGAGTTTCCCGATTGGCTGGAACCCTATCTGCGCGAGCCCGAACGGCTGGCCGAGGGCTGGATGGCCTTCCACACCCCCGGCGTCTCCGGCCAGGTGGGACTGGGTGGTGGGCTCTGCTGGGCCAACATGGCCGAACAGGCGCCCGCCGACTGGCGGGGCTTCGCGATTGTAACCCCCATACGGACTCTGGCTCCCGGCGGCCAACTGATCCTCGATCCCACCTACTTGATCGCCGGTCCGGTCGACGCGGCGCTGGTCCGCGGCCATTGGCGCCGCCTGTTTGGGGCCGCCGCCCCGCAAGAGATGAGGGCACCTCAACCGCCGCTCTCGGTGCGGGTGACCCCATCGGTGCTGGTGGCGCGGGAGGGCGCGGCTCACGGCGAGGTGATCCTGATCAATCATAACAGCGCCGGCGAGGTGGGCACGGTGGATGTGGCCTGCCCCGGCTGGGAGGCATTATGGGATGGGAGTCTCATGCGTAGCGACGAGAGCGCACCCTCCCACCAGCACCTCAACCTTCAGGCTCGCCCCGGCGCCGAGCAGACCTTCCTCCATCGCGGCGCCATCACCTACCGAGGCCGGTTGGCCGACGTGGGCAGCCGATTTACCATCCTTGCCCTAGCCGCCGGGGCCGACATACAGGTGGAGGAAGATGAACAGCAAGGTTCGCGGCGCCTTCGCGTACATAACGGGCGTCTGCGATTTTCGGTGACGCCGGATTACGCGGCGGCGATCACCGAGCTGGCGCTGGACGGCGCCGCGCAACTGGCCCTGGCCGAATCGTTCCCCCAGCCGGGCGCCTTCTCCTGGACAAGCCCATGGTACGGCGGTATTCACCCGGCGATCCGGCGCTGGCGGCCCGGCGACCAGGCGTTCCTCCTCGACGCGGGCGCCCTCCACGCCGCCCGGAGCCAGGCCACGATCATCAGCCGATCCGGGGCCTCTGGGGTGAATTGGCAGGGTGTGCGGGTAGTGACCGAGAGTAACCAGGACGGCTACGGCGGCTTGACCCAGGCGGTCGAGTACCTCACCCTGCCGGGGGCACCGCTACTGGCCGTGGTCCTGGAACTGAGTAACGGCACCACCGCGCCCTTCCCCGTGCAGGAGGTGCTGAGCGTATTCCTCCGCCCGTGGGGAGTGGAGAACGGCGACGTGCTCTACAGTCAGGGCGAGGATCTCGTGCGCCGGCACGCCGCCGAGCACAGCTTCACCGCCCCGGAAGCGCACTGGGCCGCCGTGTCGGTCCCACTCGGATCGGATCGCGAGGGCGTGGTGGCCCTGGTGCAGGGGACCGCCGGGCTGGGGGTGGTGACCGGGGTGCAGTTCGCCCGCATGGGGCCGCACCTCTTTGGGGCCTTGCGCACTCCAGTTGCCCCGCGCGGGGTGCGGCGGACGGTTCGCTACCTGGTGTTCGCGGAAGGAGTGCGCGACGCTCTCCGGTACCGGGCCCTGGACGGTCTGGGCGAGCTTCCATGAGCACGATCACGGTACGGAAGCACGATTGGCGCGGGCGCTTCCGCTATGCCTGGTCGGGACGGATCGTGGACCGGACCGCGGATCATCTGCTGATCGAGGCGATCTGGAATGGGCCCGGCGAGCCGCTCGTGGGCGAGATTACCTTCGCCATGGGCGACCGGTTCCTTGAATACTATTACCCCGGCAAGAGCTACGCGATCTGGCGAATCGAAGCGCCGGATGGGCACCTCAAGGGCTGGTATGGCAATATCAGCACCCCGGTGGCGGAGCATGATGGCACCCTTAGTTTTCGCGACTTGCTGCTCGATCTGCTGGTCTACCCCGACGGGCGGATGACGGTGCTCGACCGCGAGGAGATCGAGACGGCGCGGCACGAGGGTCTGGATCCAGCGGACGCGACAGCGGCGGAGATGGCGCTGGCCGAGGTACAGGCCATGGCGCGGGCGGGTGTGTTCCCCTTCCGCTCCACGGGCGCGCCCGTCACGGGGCCGAGCTAGGTGGTACCGCCCCCACCCATCACCCACTCATCGCGCCGCGACCGCCTGATCCTGTGGCTCTGGAAACGGCTTCCCTTCAAGGGAGGAACCAAGCTGATCATCGCCTGGTTCTTCAATATCCGCTACGCCGTGGGGGTGGCGGCGGTGATCACCAACGAGGCGGGCGAGGTGCTGCTGCTCCGCCACACCTATCGGCAGGATCATTATCAGTGGGGTCTGCCGGGCGGCTGGGCCAAGGGCCGCGAAAGCATGGAGCGGGCCCTCATGCGGGAGCTTGAGGAGGAGACGGGCTGGCGGATCACGATCACCCGCCTGGTCGCGGTCCACAGCGGGTTCTCGCTTCCCCGGATGACCCTGATCTTCCAGGCCCACATAACAGGCGGTAAGTTCCGGCCCAGCGACGAGGTATCCGAATACCGGTTCGTCCGGCCCGACGATCTGGACCGGGTGCTCCCAGCCGAGAAGATGGCGGTGCGGCAGGCGTTGGAACTGCTCTAAATAACGCTCAGGCCGCGCCGTCCGCTGGGTAGGTGCTCGGACATGCCCGCACCCTACGGAAGCACCCGGCCTGATCCGGGCAGGTTGTCAAGTTTACGATCAAAGCTGTAGATACCATCCACGAGACCGTTGCGGACGTAAGCGGCGGAGAATGCATCCGAGAAATCGACCTTCTCGCCCATTGCGAAAAGGTTCAGGGCCTCCAGGCACAGGCTCTTCTCCGCCATATGCAACCCCTCCATTGCGATCATGGGAAAGAGCCGATCACGGATGTCTTGATGAGAGAGGTTATAGTGCGTGGACGCGGAGAGGACATAGCAGATTTCGTGAACGACAATGCTGGTGGTGAATACATCCTCCTTTCCCATTGGGATACGTTCGATAAGGTCTCGGCTTTGGTGCTGCTTGGTGGGATCATCACCGATGAGATACCGAATGAAAATGTTCGTATCGACCAGTCTCATTCTTCGCCATCAAGCGTTTCAAGTTCGGATTGGACGAAACGTTCTTTCGCCGTGTCGATTATCGCCTCCAATTCTTCAGCCGAAATATCACTCCCTCCGCGACCATCGACCGTGCGCACGGAAGCATAGGCGCTTTCCACGGTGAAGGGAGAAGACGTGGCTCCGACAGGATTGATCCGATATGCCGCATCGCCAAGTTCAACAATTATCGGGCTGTTCCCCGCCGCTCCCAGGAGCGATCCGGCACGCATATCCTTGTCGACTCTCATGTGCTTGATTTCAGTTGCCATTGGCACACTCTCCACGATTAGGTTCTGCCCAGTCATTGGGCGCTACTCCTCTACGATACTCTATACGGTGAAATGAGCGGCAGCAGGGAGCGGATGGCGGTGCGGCAGGCATTGGGGCTGCTCTAAATAACGCTCAGGCCGCGCCGTCCACTAGGCGAGGACCGAGTTTGGTATCATGGCGCCAATCATCCGTGAGGCGGCGAGGGCGGACATGAGCGCGAAGATCACCAGCGCGTTCGGCGACATGCTCAAGAACTACCGCCTGGCGGCCGGACTGACCCAGGAAGGGCTGGCCGAGCGGGCGGGGGTGAGCGCCCGCAACATCCAGAACCTGGAGCGGGGCGAGAACAAGCCGCTCAAGGATACGGCCCGCCGCCTGGCCGAAGCTCTGGGGCTGGACGAGCGGGAGCGCACCCTGCTCTTGACCGCCGTGATCCCCGTCCCCCGCCTGCGCGCCGCCCCAACCACCGCGCTCCCGCCTCCCGCCCCGCCTCCCGTTGCTCCACCGGCCGCCCCCCGGCATAACCTGCCTATCGCCCTCTCCAGCTTCATCGGGCGGGAGCACGAGCGGGAGCGGGTAGGCGAGCTGCTGGTCGCGCACCGGCTGGTGACGTTGGTCGGGACCGGCGGGGTGGGGAAGACCCGCCTGGCCCTGGCCGTGGCGGAAGACCGCCTTGACACTTTCCCGGACGGGGTGTGGCTGGTCGAGTTGGCGCCCCTGGCCGACCCCGCCCTGGTGCCGGCTGCCCTGGCCCAGGTGCTGGGCCTGCGCGAGGAGCCGGGCCGCCCGATCCTGGAGACCCTGAGCAATCATCTGAAGGCCCAGCACCTGCTGCTGATCCTGGATAACTGCGAGCATCTGGTGGCGGCCTGCGCCGCCCTGGCGGCGGCGTTGTTGCGCGCCTGCTCGGAGGTGCGGACCCTGGCCACCAGCCGGGAAGCCCTGGGCGTGGGGGGCGAGCGGCGCTACCGGGTGCCCTCGCTCAGCGTCCCCGACCCCAAGCATCTGCCGGCGCCCGATCTGGCCGGGAGCTACGAGGCGGTACAGCTGTTCGTGGAGCGGGCTACCGAGCGGCGGGACGACTTCGCGCTGACCGAGGGGAACGCCCGCGCCATCGCCGAGGTCTGCGCCCACCTGGACGGGGTGCCGCTGGCCATCGAGCTGGCTGCGGCGCGGGCGGGGAGCCTGAGCGTCGCGGTCATCGCCGTCCGCCTGGACGAACGTTTCCGCCTGCTGACCGGTGGGTCACGGGATCTGCCCTCGCGGCAGCGGACCCTGCGGGCGGCGCTGGACTGGAGCTGGGAGCTGTTGACCACGGAAGAGCGGGCGCTGCTGGCCCGTCTGGCGGTCTTCGCCGGGGGCTGGGGGCTGGAGGCGGCGGAGGTGGTGTGCGCCGGGGAGGGTGTGGCGCCCTGGGCGGTGCTGGACGGGCTGGACGCCCTGGTGGGGAAGTCGCTGGTGCAGGTGGACGAGACGGGCGAGGAGGCCGGGCGTTACCGGCTGCTGGAGACGGTCCGCCAGTATGCCGCCGAGCGGCTGGAGGAGTTGGATCAGGCAGCCGCGGCGCGGGACCGCCATCTCGCCTGGTGCCTTGCTCTGGCCGAGCAGGCGGAGCCGGAACTGCGGGGGCCGGAACAGGGAGTCTGGTTGCGCCGCCTGGAGACCGAGCATGACAACCTGCGCGCCGCGCTGGGCTGGGCACGGGAGCGGAGAGCTGGAGAGGAAGATCTGCGCCTGGCCGCGGCGCTCTGGCGCTTCTGGGAGATGCGTGCCTATTTCGGCGAAGGGCTGGGCCGGCTGGAAGAGGCGCTGGTCAGGGGGGCGGGAAGTGCGCCCGGCGTGCGGGCGATGGCCCTGAACGGGGCCGGCATGTTGGCGTCCCGGCGGGGCGATTTCGCGCGAGCAAAGGCGCTGCACGAGGAAGCTCTGGCTCTCCGACGCGCCCTGGGGGACACGCCGGGCCTGGCCGCCTCGCTCAACAATCTGGGGAATATTGCCTACTATCAGGGCGATTGGACGCGCACGGTGGCCTTGTATGAAGAGAGCCTGGCCCTCTATCGCGAACTGAGGCACACAGTGGGCATCGCCACTGGGCTCAACAACCTGGCGGTCTTGGCAGCCGACATGGGCAACATCGAGCGGGCCATGACCTTGCATGAAGAAGGTCTGGCCATGTGTCACGAACGGGGGGATACCTGGGGCATTGCCCTTGCGCTTGGCAACCTGGGGGAACTGGCGGAACGGCAGGGCGACTACGCGCGGGCTCTGGCCATGCATGAGGAGAGTCTGGCCCTCTATCGCCAGTTGGGAGACACGAACGGCATTGCCTGGTCGCTCGGCAACCTGGGGCTTCTGGCAGCCGACATGAACGACCATGGGCGGGCCATGGCCTTGCACGAGGAGGGCCTAGCCCTTTATCGCCAACTGGGGGATAAGTGGGGCATTGCCTGGTCGCTGGGCAACCTGGGGAGTGCGGCCCGGCAAGACGACGAGGGGCGATCCCGGCGTCTTCAGCAAGAGGGCCTCGCCCTGGCGCGCGAGATTGGGGCGCGGGATCTGCTGGCGATAGGGCTACGCGAGATAAGCGCGACGGTCAGCGCCCTGGGGGCGCCGCTCCAGGCCGCCCGGCTGGGCGGGGCAGCCGAGAAGTTGCGCGAGGCCCTCGGCCAGCCCCTGACTCCCGCTGAACGTGGTGACCATGACCGAGCGGTCGCGGCCACACGGGCGGCCCTGGGCGAGGCGGCCTTCGCGGCGGCCTGGGCCGAGGGGCGGGTGCTGCCGCTGGAGGAGGCGGTCGCCCTGGCGCTGGCGGAGCCGGATCACCTTGACCGGTAGGGTTCGATACGGGTTGACAGACCCTCTCCCAATCCTGACGAACCGCCGCTTGGTATGCTGGGGGACGGGAGCCGCGAGCTCCCAATTGGAGGGCTGTGGACCATGGCGAATGAGGAATGCCGGTGCATGGCCGGTCGGATCGACTACCGCGACTTTGAGGAGCACGTCATCGGGGTAGATACGCGGGACGGGCGGTTCGGCGAGGTCTCCATCCACACCTGTCGCTGGTGCGGCCAGCGTTGGCTCCACTATCTCTACGAGCACGAGGGGTTCACTGCCTCAGGCCGTTGGTGGCATGGGCCAATCTCAATCGAGGAGGCCGGCCTGGTGACCGCCGACGCGGCATTGGACGTACTGGCCGTGCTTCCGTTCTATTATGTTGGCGGTAGCTATTATGGCGGTGACGTCACCAGGGGACACGGCCCGATTGGGCCGATCCTCTCTACCTAAGGAATCCCTTCAGTTCGGGGAAAGCGGAATCAAGAAGCGAATCTCGCCCGCGCCCGCCCGAAGGCGGCGATGAATGGCTCGACCAGATCGGGATCGAACTGGGATCCGGCGCTCTGGCGGAGGCGGATCGCGACTTGCTCCCAGGCAAGGCCCTGCCGATAGGGGCGGTCGAGGAGCATGGCGGAGGCGGCATCGGCTACCTGCATGATCCGACCCAGAATCGGCGTCTCCGGGCCGGCGATCGCGTGTGGGTATCCCTGCCCGTCCCAACGCTCATGGTGGTAGGCCACGGTGTCCACCACCGCGGCGTCATTGAGCACCCCGCGGATGATCGCCACCCCATAGGAGACATGGCGTTTGATTGCCGCGTATTCCTCAACGGCCAGCGCCCCCGGCTTCCGCAGCACCCGATCCGGTACTCCGATCTTCCCCACGTCGTGCAGGAGGCCGGCGACCGCGATCACCCTTCGCTGTTCGGTGGGGAGGTTCAGCTCATCCACCAGCAACAGGGCAAGCTGGGTCACATGCTCGGAGTGCTCGCGGGTGTAGCGATCCTTCGCGTCGACCGCCGAGACCAACCCCTCAAGCACCCCGAAAGGGCTGTCCCCCAGGAGATCCGCCGCGTCGCGGAGTTGCAAATCCTGCCAATAGGACGATGAGCCGCCGCGCGACCGGGTGATCACCCGCCGCGTGGAGCGGCGTTTGGCGGCATACATCTCGTGGTCGGCGACCGCGATCATCTCCTGGCGCGTGGCGCCCTGGCGGGGATAGCAGGCCAGGCCAATGGAAACCGAGATTGGGATGACCGCGCCGGAGGCTGCCAGGTGAGGGCGGCCCTGGACCGCCTCGCCAAGCCGCCTCGCCACCGCCATGGCCTCGCGGGCCGATGCCTGGCGGAGCAGCACCGCCATCTCGTCGCCCCCGTAGCGGCCCGCCACGTCGCCCTCCCGGCAGGCGGCGCGGACAATGCCCGCCACGGCGGTCAGCACCGCGTCGCCTACCGGATGGCCATAGGTATCGTTAAAGAGCTTGAAGTTGTCGATATCGATCAATAACAGGGCGAAAGGATCGCCCGTCGCCACCGCGTGATCGAGGTACTCCAGCAGCGTACTGTGGTTGAGGAGCCCGGTGAGCGCGTCCTGCTCGGCCCGAGCGGCGGCGCTGGCATAGAGGCCCGCGTTCCCCAGCGCCACCGCCGCCTGGGAAGCGATGGACGTGCAGAGCGCGACGACCTCCTGACCCAGGGTATGGGGCCGATCCCATTGAACCTCCAGGAGTCCTATCGCCTCGCCTCGCACCACTACCGGGATGATCAGTTCTTCCTGGAGAGCGTGGGCGTGGAGATAGGCAACCTCCTCGGCGGGCAGGGTAGGATCACCGAGGGCGCCGCGGAACGGCGATCCCGAGCGGAGGGTCTGTTCGAGGATAGGATACACATCGAAGGCTCCGACCATCCGCCCGGGCTCGACCTGAGGCCGCCCTGGTCCCACCTGTTGCGCCACCACGTTAAAGCCGCGCTTATCGCGATCGGCGTGGCCAAAAGTCACCCGCGCGGCCTCCAGGGTAGTGACCAATCGAGCGGCCAGTTCGCGGAGAATCTGGTCGCTATCAAGGGTCGAATTGAGCGCCTGGGCACTTTCGAGCAGGAGGGCCAGGCGCGCGCGCTCCGCCCGCTCCTGTTCGCGCAGGCGCATGTTGCTGACCACGGTGGAGATCTGACTGGCCAGGGCCAGCAGGGGGCCGGCCTGTTCGAGATATAGAGGTAGGGCACACTCCCCGTTGTCGACCACGATCAGGCCACTGAATGCCTCATTGGAGCGCAGTGCCACCAGCAAGCAGGGTGAAGGAGCGCCAGGAAGGAGGGCCGGCATTTCTTCCGTGGCATGGGAAAGCCAGCAGGCAACCTCGCCTCGCGCCATGCGATCCAGGCCGGAGACCGCGGCGCCATCCGGTTTGATGCTGATCGGCGCCCCGTCAAGGGGCTGATAGCCCTTGCCAGTGATGGCGCGGCGCGGCTTGAGCAGCGTC
>Ga0307372_10005051_pt1 | contig 20012 bp, 18 predicted proteins | sample OX1MG_FD_202533 | JGI IMG/M metagenome (GOLD analysis project Ga0307372, IMG submission 202533) | Soil microbial communities from Risofladan, Vaasa, Finland - OX-1 | ecosystem: Environmental > Terrestrial > Soil > Coastal area > Acid sulfate soil | place: Finland: Risofladan, Vaasa | collected...
GGAGCCGCGGCTCGGTCGCAAGCGCGATCCCCAGGTCGAGGAGGCGCTTCTCGCCGTGGGCGAGCGCGCGCGCCGGCTTGTCGCGCGCATCGGCAAGGCCGACCAAGTCGAGAATGGCGAGCGCGCGAGCGGTCAATTCCGTCTCGGCGCGTACCGGGCGCCAGAAGCGGAAGCAGTGTCCGGCCTTCACGGCAACCGCCGTCAGCACGTTCTCGAGCGCGGTGAAATCGGGAAAGATGCTGGTGATCTGATAGCTGCGCGCGAGCCCCAACGCCGCGCGGCGCGGCGCCTTGAGGCGGGTGATGTCGCGGCCGCACAGCACGATGCGGCCCGCGTCGGAGCCGAGCAGGCCCGCGAGCTGCGCGATGAAGGTGGTCTTGCCGGCGCCGTTCGGGCCGATGAGCCCATGCACCTCGCCCGGCATCACGTCGAAATCGACGCAATCGGTCGCGACGAGCCCGCCGAAGCGTTTGATGAGCCCGCGGACCGAGAGGACGGGCTGGGCCGCGGCGGTCGCGATCATGCCTGCGGCTTCGCCGCCGCGTCGGCGGCGGCTGCAACGCTCGCGCTCGCCGTCCGCGCCGCTGCCGGAACCCCCGACAGCATGCCCCACACCCCGCGCCGCCAGAACAGGGCCGCCAGCACCAGCATCGGGCCCAAGATCGCCATCCAGTGCGCCGTGAACGGCGTCACGATCTCTTCGAGGATGATGTAGAGCGCGGCACCGACGACCGGACCCAAAAGCGTGCCGATGCCGCCCATGACGATCATCATGATGACCTCGCCGGATACTCTCCAGTCGAGGAAATTGGGGCTGATATAGGCTTCGAGATTGGCGATGAGCGCACCCGCGAGACCGGCAATGGCTCCGGCCACGACGAAGGCGGCGAGCTTGTAACGGTAGGTCGAGATGCCGACCGTGAGCAGCCGCGTCTCGTTCTGGCGGCAGGCGTCGAGGACGAGGCCGAAGCGTGAGCGGACGAGACGGTGCGCGAGCCAAGTCGTCGCCGCGAGCAGCGCCAGCGTGACATAGTAGAATTGGGCAGGCGATGCCATGTTCACCAGCCCGCCGAAACTGTCGTGGTGCGGCAGCGGCATGCCGTCGTCGCCACCAAGCTGCTGCTGGCCGATAGCGAGATAGAACAGCATCTGCGCGAAGGCGAGCGTCAGCATGATGAAGTAGATGCCCCTGGTGCGCAGCGAAAACGCGCCGATCGCGACGGCGATCGCCGCAGCGGCCACGACCGCCGCCGGAAAGGCGATGAAGCCCGACGTGATGCCGTTGAACGCCAGAATGCCGACCGTATAGGCGCCGACGCCGAAATAGGCGGCATGGCCGAAGCTCACCAGGCCGCCATATCCCAGAATGAGGTCCAGGCTCATCGCCAGCATGCCGTAGATGAGGATGCGTGCGCCGACGACCGACACGTAGGCGCTTCCCATGAACGGTACGGCGAGGGCCGCGAGCGCGATGAGTGCGAGCGTCAGCTTGCGCACGACCACGTCATCCCCGCGCCGGGAACAGCCCTTCCGGCCGCACCAGAAGCACGAGCGCCATCAGCATGTAAATGCACATCGACGACAGCGCCGGGCCCAGCGTGTAGCCGAAGGCCTGCGGTAGGAACGTCCGCCCGAACGTGTCGACGAGCCCGACCAGAAGCGAGGCGAGGAAGGCGCCGCGCACCGAGCCCATGCCGCCGATCGTGATGACGACGAAGCAGAGAATGAGGATCGAGTCACCCATGCCGGAATCGACGGAGACGAGCGGCGCCACCATGACACCGGCCACCGCCGCCAGCGCCACGCCGAGGCAGAACACCATCGCATAGACCCGATCCACATTGACGCCGAGCGCGCCCAGCATGCGCTTGTTGCTCGCGCCCGCGCGAATCAGCATGCCGACCCGGGTGTGGTTGTTGCCGTAGTGGAGCGCGAGAGTCACCACGAGCCCCACGGCGGTGATCGCCAAGCGATAGGCCGGGTAGGGAATCCCGGGCAGAAGCTCGATCGAGCCGTCGAGCCATTGCGGCTTGTGCATCTGCAGCGGGCTCTCGCCCCACACCACCGTCGCCATCTCGTTGATGAACAGCAGCAGTCCGAACGTCGCCAGCACCTGGCCCAAATGGTCGCGGTCGTACAGATGCCGCATCACCAGGACCTCGATCACGCCCGCCACCGCAACAGCGCCCGCCACCGCGCCCAGCACCGCCAGCAGAAACGAATGGCTATGCCCGTAGACCATGACGCCGATATAGGCCGCGAGCATGTAGAACGAGCCGTGCGTCAGGTTCAGCAGGTTCATGATCCCGAGCACGAGCGTCAGCCCGCCCGCGATCAGGAACAGCATGATCCCGAGCTGCACCCCGTTCAGCGTTTGCTCGATCAGCAGCTGCGCGGCGCTGGCCGTCAAATTCGACTCCTCATGCGGCCCTTGTCGCGGCACCTGCTCACTTGCGCCTCATCGGCTCTTGGCCGCCCGGCCCGCCTCGGCCGCGAGCATGCCGTCCACGATCTTGCGCATCGCCAACATAGGCTTGTCGCTGCCGATGGCATAGGTCGGCGCGTCGGGGCAATCGTCGATATTGCGCTGCTGCTGTTCGATCGCCCACACGTCCTCGTCGATCACCGAGTTCAGGAAGCGCCACGAATCGGACGAGGACTGCCACTCATGTCCGATGACCTGGAAGTAGTGCGTGGTCCCTTCGGTCTCCGGCGTCACGAAGTGGTGCGGGGCGATCGTCCATTTCCCGCGGCCTTGCGGCAGTGTGCTGTCCGGACCGCCGGTTCCGGTTTCGGCCACGCCGGTGTCGATGCGGTAGAAGGATGGCCCCCTGAAATCGGCGATATGCCAGCGATCGATGTTGGTTTGGGTGTTCGACAATCGTCCGTAGCCGGACGGCGGCGGGATGTTGCGGGTCTGGCGGGTGAAGTGATATCCGAATCCGTCGACCTTCAACTCGGTCTCCGCCGGCCCCATGTATTCGTTCCCGCCTCCGGATGGAATGTGGAGATAGGCCACGTGCAGGAGGTCGGCGAGATTGTCGTTGAGCAGCAGGTAGTTCGCCTTGGCATGGCGATAGAGGTTCGTCCGCTTCCAGCCGGGACGTTCGAGCCAGCTGCAATCGAAAATCTGCGACGCGTCGGCTTCGTCCGGCGAACCCATCCAGACCCAAACCATGCCGCAGCGCTCCTCGACCGGATAGGTCCTGAGCTGAATGCCCATCGCCGACGGCTGTCCGGGCACGAGGACGCAGGCGCCATGTTCGTTGTAGGTCAGGCCGTGATAGGGGCAGATCAGCTTGTCGTCCGCGGTGATCCTGCCAGGAGAAAGCGGCATCCGGCGGTGGGCGCAGCGGTCCTCCATGGCCGCGATCTTGTTCTGCGACGTCCGGAACAGGACGATCCTCTCACCGATAACCGTCCGCGCCATTGCCTGACGGTGACCGATGTCCTCGGACCAGGCGCAGACATACCAGCAGTTTTTCACGAACATCTTGTTCCCTCCCTCCGCCTCACCGCATCGGGCACTTGTCGGCATAGGCGTCCTTGTGCGCCGTGAAGATGGTGCTGCGGTACACCATCCGGATGTCTCCGCCGTTCGCCTCCGCTTGGACGAGATAGACATTCTGGATCGGCATCTGGTTGGTGTTGAACCGCATCGGCCCGCGGGCCAGCTCGAAATGCGCGCTCTTGAGCCCGCGGCGCATCGCCTCGGTGTTGTGGAGGTTGCCCTTGGCGGCGCTCACGGCCCGGTCGAGCACGGTGACCGCGTCATAGCCCAAGTCGGCGTAGATCGACGGCCGGCGCTTGTATTCCTTCTCGTAGGCGGCGGCGAAGCGCTTGTTGGCGGGATTGTCGAGATCGTCGTTGTAGACCGCGGCGGAATAGGCGCCGTTGGCGGCCCGGCCGATAGCGTGGATGGTAAGCTCCTCTACGCTGAACCCGGAATAGCTCGGGATTCCTAGATGAGCATCGGCAAACTGGCGGACGAAGGTGATGCCCATGCTGCCGGGATAGAAGAAGTAGAGCGCGTCGGGTTTGGCGGCGCGTACCTGCGCGATCTCGGCCGAATAATCGGGCTGGTTGAGGCCGGTGTAGATCTCGCCCAGCACCTTGCCCTTGTAATAGCGCTTGAAGCCCGCCACCGCGTCGCGGCCGCCCTGGTAATTGGGCGCCAGGATGAAGACGCTCTTGATGTTGGGCTGTTTCGAGACGAAGGCTCCAACCGCTTCGTAGGTGCTGTCGTTCTGAACGCCGGCACCGAAGAAGTAGGGGTTGCACAGCGCGCCCGAGATCGGCGACGGCCCCGAGAAGGAGTTGACGAACAGCGTTTTCGAGTCGACTACCGGCTTATAGACCGCCATCGTCACGTTCGAGAAGACGACCCCGGTCACGAAATTGACGTGGTCGCTGTCGATGAACTTGTGCACGGCCTCGACACCGGTCTCGGGATTGAGCTTGTCGTCGGCGGTGATGAGCTCGACCGGCTTGCCGCCGAGCTTGTTGCCGTGCATTTCGAGGCCGAGCTTGAACCCTTCGAGATGGCGCTGGCCGAGTTCAGCGCCGGGGCCCGACAAGGTGGTGAGAAACCCGATCTTCACCTTGTCCGATTGGGCTGCTGCTGGCAGCGCGGCTGCGCCCAGCACGACGAGAAGTGCTGCGCTCGCGAGTTGGCAAGCCCGTCTGTTCATAGGTTCTCCTCCTGGTTCATTATTTCAGGTGTCGAGCACCGAGGAATGGAAGATCGCTTCCATCGCCAACGGCGCCGGCAGCAGCCTTTGGTCGACCATGTAGTCCATGAAACGGACGAGATTGGCGCGGTTCGCGGCGAGGCCCGAGGGCCAGAGATCGCGGCCCATCTCGCTTTCTTGCCGCTCGAGCTCGTTCCGCGCGAAGGCGAGCATCGCGAATCCGGGGTCGTGATAGAAATCGTGGGAGATCATCTTCGACTGCTCCCAGGCCGCGATGAGATGGCGCGGCAGGTCGGGGCACTGCTGCACCGCCTCCTCCTTGACGGCGAGGAGGTGCATGATCGGGTAATGTCCCTGCTGCCGGTAATACGTCCTGCATTCCGCCGGCACGTCTGGGAACAGGCGGCGGACGCGGTCGCCGCTCTCCTGCACGATGTAGGACGGGTGCGGGTAGACGAGGGCATCGATCTCGCCATCGACCAGCATCTGGGAGATGTCTTTCCCCGGCGCCGCGCGGGAGATCGGCAGCTTCTCGTAGGAGAAGGGCACCTCCTCGGGATGTTCGGCGACCCAGTTGATCCGCTGCCAGGGCACATCGTAGCAGGACTTGAGGTCGCCCTTGGCAAGCACCGACATCGTGACCTGGAACGCCCACACGCCGACGCGCTTTCCAACCAGGTCCTGGGGCGCGCGGATGCCTGCCTTGGCATTGACGAAAATATGGTTCTGGCTGAACAGCCGGCGGGGGAAGACCGGGACTGCGGTCATGCGCAGCCCGCGCTGCTTCGCCAGGAGATAGGACCCGAGCGACACCTCGGCGACATCGAATTCCCGGTCGATCAGCATGCGCCGATGCCGGTCGATGCCTTGCCGCCGTGGCGGCACCATGCCGACTTCCAGCACCTCCCATTCAATTCCGTCGGGCGGCGGCACGAGCCCGAGGAAGAGAGGCATGTGCCGGTCGTAGCGATCGAGCGCGATGGTCAGCTTCATTGCGCCGGCCCGGGTTCAGCGGCCGAGACCCGCCGGGTACGGGCTCTGCCGGCGCGCGATTCCTCCTCGTGAACGCGGCGCAGCAGGCGCCGCATTGCGACGACGGCGTTGTCGGTCGGGATCGTCGACATCGGAGCACTCGGATCGAGCTCCTCCATTCTCTGCTGCTCCTCGCAGGCCCAGATGTCCTCCTGGTTCACCGGGTTGATCACCCGCACCAGCTCGGGCACCAGCTCGGGCGGCCAGTCGCAATGGACGATCTTGAAGAAATGGGTCGTCCGCGCCGTCTCGGGAGTGATGAGCTGATGAACCGCGAAGCTGAGCTTGCCCGCGCCCTGCGGACGCCCGCTCTCCTTCTTCCCCGTCCCCGTCTCGGCGAAGCCCACGTCGTTGATGTAGAAAGAAGGCGCCTCGTAGGTCGAGTGGTTCCATCCGTCGGCGCGGCCGGCAATTTGTCCAAGCTCGCCGAAAAGGCCCGGGACCGGAACGTCGTCCCAGTCCCAGCGCACCTCGATCCCGCGTCCCCGCTCGCTGATCGCCGGGACCGTCTCTCCCAGCGGATAGGTATTGCCGCCGAAGGAGGGGTTGTGCAGATAGGCCTGATGCAGAAGATCGCTCAGATTGTCGTTGAGATAAAGATAGTTTGCCTTGACGTGAAAATAGAACTTGTGGCCATTCGTGCCGGCAGCATCGAGACGATTGCAGGAGAAGATCATCGTCTCATCGGCAAGATCCGGATCGCCCATCCAGACCCATACCGCACCGTATCGCTCGGCGGCAGGATAGCGCCGCACACCGATTCCTCTGGGCGGAGAGTCCTGGCCGGGAACGCGCACGCATCGGCCCGTGGCGTCATAGGTCAGACCGTGATAGCAGCAGATCAACGTGTCGCCGTCGACCTTGGCGTGCGACAGAGGCATCCGGCGGTGCGCGCAGCGCCCCCCGAGCGCTGCGACATTGCCGCTTCCGCTGCGAAACAGGACGATCGGTTCTTCGAGAACGGTTCGCCCCAGAGGGCGGGTCGACCCCACTTCGCTCGACCAGGCCGCTACGTACCAACTATTACGGATGAACATCGTCGCGCCCTCCTCCTGGTCGTCCTGCGCCCGTGTTTCGCGGTTGCGCCGTCCTGGATCAAAGCGCGGCTCTGCGCCGACCCCATCTTCTGCGCACGACTTTCTGCTCATGCGGCCCGGAACAACTCTAACGTTGGAAAACGGTGATCACAAGATAAAACAAGTTGCGGCATTTGATCATTTGAGATTATCAATTCGCTGCGGCCACGCGGCGTCTTCGAGCTTTCGTCCGATGGATCCATCGCTGAACACACTTCGTGGTTTTCTCACCCTCGCGCAATATCTCCATTTCCGTCGCGCGGCCAAGGCGCTCGGCATCACGCAGCCGGCCCTGAGCAACCAGATCAAGGCGCTCGAGCGATCGCTCGGCCTCCGCCTCTTTGCACGAACGACGCGCTGGGTGCGCCTCACACCGGAAGGCGAGCGATTCCTGCGCCGCGCCCGACGCGTTCTTTCGGAGCTCGACTCGGTCTTCATGGAAATGTCCAATCCCGGCGCACCGCCGCGCGGCAGTGTGACGTTCGCCTGCATCCCGACCATCGCCGGCCATATATTTCCACGCATAATTAATGAGTTTCAGAATCAGCATCCCGAGATCACGGTCGCGATGATCGACGAGGCGACGGTCGAGATGGAGCGGCGCATCGCCAATCGCGAGGTCGATTTTGGCGTGGGTGGATCGCCCCGCCGTACCAACGAACTCGCCTTCGCTTCCGTCTTCTCTGATCCCTTCGTCGTTGTCTGCCGCAGCGATCACGCGCTCGCGCGGCGCGGGCGCGTCGCGATCGGCGACATCCTGAACCTTCCTCTCATTTCGCTCAGCAAGGAGTCGAATGTGCGCCACTCGATCGAGAGCTATTTCTCGCTTTCCGGGCGCACCTTCGAGCCGCGCTATGAACTCATCCACCATTACACCGTCGGCGCCATGGTCGAGGCCGGATTGGGCGTCGCCTTCCTGCCCTCGCAGGCGACGGACATGATGCGCGGCTCGCCGCTGCTCAAGATCATTCCGACCGACGAGCCCGCATTCGCCCGCCATGTCGGCTTGATCACGCGGCGTGGAGAAACCTTGTCTCCTGCCGCGGACAGCTTCTATGCCTTCACAGTGGCGTCCATGCGTCGTGAAGCGCCGCCCCTTCCACCTTCCGAGGGCGCGAGCGAGACAGCCGTCGGAAGGCGCGCTCGCAAGCCCAGCTGAACGGCAGACAGTCGGTCGTGAGGGTCCTGATGCCCCCATCGATCGGAGCGCCGCATGCAGAACGAGGATGATCAGACGCCAAGATAGCGGCGTTGGAGGGCCACGTCGTCGGCCAGCTCAGCGGAGTTGCCGGACCACACGACTCGACCCTTCTCGAGGACATAGTGTCGGCTCGCGATGCGGGTGAGCGCCTGGACGTTCTTGTCGATGATAAGGATCGACAAGCCCTCCCGTTTCAATGTTTCGAGCGCACGCCAGATCTCGGCTCGAACGAGCGGCGCCAAACCCTCGGTCGCCTCGTCAAGGATCAGCAGACGCGGATTGGTCATGAGCGCCCGTCCAATCGCGAGCATTTGCTGCTCGCCGCCCGAGAGCAGGCCACCGTCGGTCGCAAGACGCTCGCGCAGTGGCGGGAAGAGCGTGAGGACGGCATCGAGATCCCAGCGTCGCTGTCCTATTACGCGGCTCGCCATGGTCGCGACGAGATTTTCGCGCACGGTGAGATTGGGAAATATCTGCCGTCCCTCGGGCACCAGGCCTAATCCGCGCTGTGCGATACGATAAGAGGGCAGACCCTGGATCGGCCGTCCTTCGAACCGGATCTCGCCGTGCCGCGGCGGGAGAATTCCCATCACCGACGACACGGTGGTCGTCTTGCCCATCCCGTTCCTTCCGAGGAGTGTGACCACCTCCCCCGCGGCGACGGCGAACGAGACGCCGAACAGCACCTTGCTTTCGCCGTAGGCGGCCTCAAGCCCTGTGACCTCGAGCATCACGGTTCAGCCTTGATTGAGCGAAGTGGATTTCGTCCTTGGGATCACCGGCGCCGGTTTCCTCAGTAGAAGCTCGGCGGTTCCGACCTCCCGAGTCCCTTATGCGATTAACACCGGTTGCTGTCGTGGCCGTTATGGGCATGTGGGCAACACGACAGCATTGTCGAAGCGCAGCGGCATGTCCACAGCCGTACGCCGAGCACACCGTTCACGCACTGGCTCATGATCGCCGTGTGGACCGCCGATAGAGCCTGATGCGGGGTCCGTCCCGGCCGAAAGCCGTAGCTGAACCCGAAAAATCGACTTTATCGATGGCGCTCAGCACCTCGGCGACCGCGCCCTGGACGATCTTGTCCTCCAGCGTCGGCACGCGGACCCATGGCAACGCTCGCGCCGTCGGCTGGTGGCGACGCCGCCAAGGCCACGTCCCCAACAGTCGACGGCACTCCCGATCCGTTCAGCTCGCCGGCACGTAGGCGTTCGTGAAGTAATCGTGGATCGGCAGCTCCTTCTTGATGCCCCCGTATTTGAAGAGGATGTCCTGAGACTTCTCGATCACCTTGGGCGCCATCCAGGCCGTCGGCTTGCCCTTGGCCCAGTCGGGATCGAGAAGATTGAACGACAGCTCGAGCGTGCGCAATACCACCGCCCGGTCGAGCGTCGGCGAGCGCTTCATCAATGAGTCGATCGCGCCCTCGGGATCCTTGCGCGAGGCGACGAGGGTTTCCTCCATCGCCTCGACCATCTTGCGGACGAGCGCCGGGTCCTTCTTGATTATATTGTCGCTGGTGATGAGCGAGAGCCCGGGAACATTCACGCCGGCGCTCGCGTAAGGCAGCGTCGAGACCTTAAGCCCCTTCCCCTCAAGAATCGAAACCATCAGGAAATCGAAGGAATCGATGGCGTCGACCCGCCCGGTCAGGAGCGCGGTCATCTTGGCGGCCGGCTCCATGTTGATGAGTTGGACCTTGCCGTCGAGACCGGCGGATTTGAGGATCGAGGGCAGAAGCTGCGAGGTCGCACCACCCGCGGACCAGCCGATCTTCGCACCCGCCATGTCCGAGAATTTCTTCCAGCCCTTGTCGGCGGGAAAGATGAGGGCGAGCGGGCTTTGGCGCAGATAGCCGCCGACGATCTTGACCGGCATGCCCTGCGAGACAAGGCCCATGACCGCCGCGGTGTCGGCGGTGCCGAACATGACCGAGCCGTTGCCGACGGTCTGCGCGGTCACCGCCGAACCATTCCCTTCCAGCACATCGAGATCGATGCCGGCCTTCTGGAAGATGCCCTTGTCGATGCCGTAGTACCATATCGCGTGGTAGCCGCTATTGACCCAATCGAGGCGCAGCGAGACTTTCTGCGCTGCCGCGGCCGGCGCGGCGCCAAGAGCGATCCCGGCCGCCAGAATGACAGCGCAGGCGCACGCAACCAATCTATCGAGCCTCTCGATCATGTTCGGACTCCCCTCCAAGTTCCAACTGCGCTCATTGCGGATGCGCTCGCTGCGACGCGTGCCATGGAATCGAAATACGCTCAACCACCTCGACGAGATAGAAAAAAGCCATCGCCAGCGCCGACAGGACGACGAGCGTGGCGAAGAGCAGCGACGTGTTGAGGTTGCCCGAGGCCTGTACCAGCAGATAGCCCAGTCCCTTGTCCGAGCCGACGAACTCGCCGGTGAGCGCACCGACGACGGCGAGCGAGGATGCCACCTTGAGGCCGCCGAATATCGCCGGCAGCGCATGCGGCAGCCGAAGCTTGAGAAAGATGCGGCGCGGCGGCGCCCCCATCGAGCGCGCGAGCTGAATCATCGCAGGATCGATGCTGCGCAAGCCGAAGATCGTGTCGATCACGATCGGGAAGAAGGCGATGAGAAACGCCACCGCGACCTTGGGCAGGACACCGAACCCGAACCAGACGATGAAAAGCGGCGCCAGCGCGATCTTGGGGATGCTTTGCGTCGCCACCATGGGCGGATAGAGAAGCCGCTCGAGCATCGGCGAGATCACGATCATCATGGCAAGCGGAATCGCGAAGGCGGCCGCGGCGACGAACCCGATCAGAATGGTCGCCGCCGTCCACCACATCTCGTACCACAGCGTCGCGATGTTCTTCACCAGGGACACGAAGACGGGCTCGGGCCCGGGCAGGAGATACTCCGGCATGGCGAAGAGCCGCACGATCAGATCCCACACCACGAAAACGAGCGCGAACGAGCCGATGGTCCAGAAGATGGGATGGATGCGCTTGATCATGGCCTAGCCCCGGATGACCCCCATTTCCTGAAAGAGATGATTGACCCGCTGGATCGCAGCGGAGAACACCGGGCCGTCGCGCACGTCGAGACGGCGCGGCCGTGGCAGATCGATGCCGATGACCTCGCACACACGACCGGGTCGCGGCGTCATGACGATGACGCGATCGGACAAAAAGACGGCCTCCTCGATACTGTGCGTTACGAAGACGACAGTCTTGCGCGAAGACTGCCAGATGTTTTGCAGATCAATCTGCAGTTGTGCACGGGTCAGCGCGTCGAGGGCGCCGAACGGCTCGTCCATCAGGAGAAGCGGCGGATCGTGAATGAGCGCGCGACAGATCGCTACGCGCTGGCGCATGCCGCCCGACAATTCCCAGGGATACTTCGCCTCGAAGTCGCCGAGCCCGACCGAGGCGATCAGCTCGCGCGCCCGCGCCTTGTGCGGTTCGGGGCGCATTCCGCGCATCTCGAACTGGATCAGCACGTTGCCAAGCACGGTGCGCCAGTCCAGCAGCAGATCGCTCTGGAACACGATGCCGATATTGGTATGCGGTCCGCGAACCGGACGGCCCTCGATGCGAATCTCGCCGCTTGTGGGTGCGATCAGGCCGGCGATCATGGTAAGGAGCGTGCTCTTGCCGCAGCCGCTCGGCCCCAGGAGCGAGACGAACTCGCTCGCGCCGATATCGAGATGGACCCCGTCGACGGCAAGCGTCTTCGAGCCGTCGCGCGCGACGAAGGATTTGGAGACGCCGCCCACTTCGATGAAGGCGGTCGTCTTGCGGCTTTCATTCTTGGTTGCAACTTCCAACACCGGACGGATCACCTACACGCTTTCCGGAAGGTCGCGGTTCGGCAGCGATAATCGACTGCGAAGCAAGGCGCGGTCAAGCGCGCAATGCCTCGGCCGATGCCATCGCCGCGACTAAGGCGGCCGGACGCAAGGGCGTCGCGAAGGCTTCGAACCCCGCGGGGCGGAGCGCGTCGCACACCGCATTGACCACCACAACCGGCGGCGCGATCGCCCCGCCCTCGCCCAGCCCCTTTACGCCGAGCGGATTTCGCGGTGACGGCGTTTCGCGGTGGAAGATTTCGATCGGCGGCACATCCGCAGCGGTGGGCATGAGATAATCGGCGAGCGAGCCGGTCAGGAGCTGTGCCTCGTCGTCATAGACCATCTCCTCGAGCAGCACGCCGCCGAGCCCCTGGCACACACCACCCAGAACCTGCCCCTCCGCGAGTTCGGGATTGATGAGAACGCCGGCGTCGTGAACCACGACGTACTTCCGGATCAGCGGCGCACCCGTGGCGCGATCGATCTCGACGATCGCAGCATGGACGGCATAGGACCATGTGACGGTCGGCGGCTCGAAATAGGCGGTCGCCTCGAGCCCCGGCGCCATACCGGCGGGCCGGCCGTGATCCCAGCCCGGCCGTGCCGCGTGCGCGACCTCTCGCAGGGTCAGGCTCATGCTGGGCACGCCCCGGACCCCCACCCTGCCGTCCCGAAGTTCGAGATCGCCGGTGCTGCATTCGAGCACATGGCCCGCGATCGCCAATACCTTCTGCCTCACCTCCTCGCTCGCGAGCACGATGGCCGAGGACGAATTCACGGCGCTGCGGCTGGCGATCGTGCCATAGCCCATGGCGATCGAAGCGGTGTCGGCGATGACGACCGTAACCTGATCCGGGGTGACGCCCCAGGCATCGGCGGCGATCTGGGCAAACACGGTCTCGTGCCCCTGCCCCTGGCTGCAAGCACCGGTTGCGACATAGATCGTGCCGGTGGGATCGATGCGGACCGTCGCGCCCTCGAACGGCCCCGCCCCCGTACCTTCGACATAGCAGCCCAGCCCGAAGCCGATGAAGCGGTTCTGGCGCCACGCCTGTTCCTGCTCGCGCCGGAACGCGTCGAGCCCGCCCAATGCTGCGACCGCCTGGCGGAGCGCTGCCGGATAGTCACCGCCGTCATAGACGATCGGAACGCCGTCGCGATAGGTCAGGCCCACAGGGTACGGCATGTTCTCCGGCGGAATCATGTTCCGCAGCCGTACCGTAACGGGATCGAGCCCCAGCGCGCGCGCGACGAGGTCCATGAGGCGTTCCATCACGAAGGCGCCCTCGGGTCGGCCGGCGCCACGGTAGGGCGCGTTCGGCGTCTTGTTCGTGGCGACGATGGTGATCGATGCCTCGTAATTAGGCACATGATAGGGACCGAGGAGATGAACCGCAGTGTTGACGGGCGTGCCGACGCCGACCGGCATGTAGGCGCCGGAATCCTTGAGCAAGTGGTCGCGGATCGCGAGGATGTGGCCCTCGTCGTCGAAGCCGATCTCCACGTCGTGCCGGTCGTCGCGGGCGTGCGCGGCGTTGAGGATGTGCTCGTGCCGGTCCTCGATCCATTTGACCGGCCGCTCGAGTCGGCGTGCGAGATAGGGGATCAGCACGTCCTCGGGATAGACGTGTCCCTTGACGCCGAAGCCGCCGCCGACATCGGGCGCGATACAGCGCACGCGCGCCTCCGGCAGGTCGAGACGGGCGGCGACCTCGCGCCGCACCCAATGCACGACCTGCGTCGCCGACCACACCGTCAGGGCGTCGCCGACGGCATCGTATTGCGCGACGACGCCGCGGCACTCGATCGGCATCGCGGCATAGCGGTGATTGTCGAAGCGGTGGCGGAGCGTGCGGGCGCCCGACGCAAACACCGCCGCCGCGTCGCCCTTGCGCATGCGCAGCCGGGCGATGACGTTGCTCGACAGCGCCTCATGCACCAGCGCTGCGGCGGGCGAAAGCGCCGCATCGATGCTGCCGACCGGCGGCAGCGGCTCGAGCTGCGGTTCTATCAGCGCCGCGGCGTCCTCGGCGACATAGCGATCGGCCGCCACCACGACGGCGAGCGCCTCGCCGACGTGGCAGACCTTGCCGGCGGCCAGAATTGGCTGATCGGGGACGTTCATCTCGTGCTCGACCGCATCGCGCCAGGCCTTGGGCGGACGGTTCTGCATGCCGGCAATGGGCTTCAGCCACGAATTGATGTCCGCACCGGTGAAGACGGCGACAACGCCGGGCACCGCGAGAGCGCGCTCGATCCCGATCGACCGGATCCGTGCATGCGCCACGGCGCTCCGTACGAAGGCGACGTGTAGCATATCGGGCAGGCGAATATCGGCGATGAAGCGGCCGCGCCCAAGGAGCAGCCGTCGATCCTCCCGCCGCGCGACCGACCGGCCGATGAAACGCGGTGCACCCGTTTCCATGGTTTCGAGCCCCCCGGACTCACGTGCGCGACAGCGACGGTATCTCTCGCAAAGCTACAGATTTCACCATGGCTTCACAATCGAGCGTTTTGCCCACGCCAGCGATTCGACGATCTTGCGGGCGCGCGCGGTTGTCCCTTATCATCACGGCAATTCGTCGCGGCGACGAAACATCGCGCGCGTTCGCCTTGAGCGAGAGACGCTGTGAAGCCAGCTCAGTTCGAATACCATGCGCCGACGACGCTCGACGAGGCGATCCAGCTGCTCGAACAATACCAGGGCGAGGCGCGGCTTCTCGCCGGCGGGCAAAGCCTGATGCCGATGATGAATTTTCGCATCGTCACGCCCGCCGCGCTGGTCGATCTCAACCGCATTTCCGGTCTCGATTATATTCGTTCCGATAACGGCATGGTGCATGTCGGCGCGATGACGCGCCACCGGACGGTCGAGTTTTCGCCGGTCGTCGCCGAGCGGCTGCCGCTCCTGGCCGAGGCGATCAAGCTCGTGGCGCATCTGCCGATCCGGTCGCGCGGAACGATGGGCGGCTCGCTCGCGCATGCCGATCCCGCCGCGGAATTGCCGATGGTGCTGCAGGCCCTCGAGGGCGAGGTCGTGGCCCGCGGGCACGCGGGCGAACGCGTCATAAAGGCGGCCGATCTCTTCGAGGGGCTGATGACGACGAGCCTCGCCGCCGACGAGATCATCGTCGAGGCGCGCTTTCCGGCGATGCCGCCGGGTGCCGGGTTTGCGGTCGAGGAGTACGCGCGGCGACGCGGCGATTTTGCGATCGCGGCGGTCGCGGCGTTGATCGAGCGCGACGGCGAGCGCTGCGTCAAGGCGCGGCTCGCGACCGCCGGCGTCGGGCCGATGGCGACACGCCTTGGCGACGCAGAGACCATCCTGGTCGCCGGCGGCCTCGGCGATACCGTCATCGAGCAGGCGGCAGCGAAGGCCGCGGAGATCGTCTCGCCCCTGTCGGACCCGCACGCGTCGGCCGATTACCGCCGCCATCTCACCCACGTCCTCACCGCGCGGGCGCTTCGCCGCGCCCGCTCCATTCATTAGCAGGAGTGCCATGTCGGAACCGGTCACGATCCGACTGACCGTCAACGGCAAACGCTTGGAGGGGCGGTGCGAGCCCCGCAAACTGCTGGTCGATTTCCTGCGCGAGGATCTGGGTCTCACCGGCACCCATGTCGGATGCGAGCATGGCGTGTGCGGCGCCTGCACGGTCCTCTTCAATGGCGAGTCGGCGCGTTCGTGCATCATGCTGGCGGTGCAGGCCGAAGGGGCCGAGCTCGGCACCATCGAGGGCCTCGCCAAGAACGGCGAGTTCCATCCGCTGCAGCAGGCTTTCCACGAGAATCACGGACTGCAATGCGGCTTCTGCACGCCGGGGATGCTGATGGTGGCGCTCGATTTCCTGCGCCTCAATCCGGCGCCGACGGAAGCGGAGATTCGCGAAGCGATCTCGGCCGTGCTGTGCCGCTGCACCGGCTACCGCGATATCGTCCGCTCGATTGCCGCGGCGGCGGAGAAGATGCGCGCCGGCGGCGAAGGGACGCGGTGATGGCCGAGCCCGGCCGAAGGCCCTTCATCGGCCAATCACTCCTCCGCCGCGAGGATCGCAGGCTGCTGCTGGGCCAGGGGCAATATATCGGCGACCTCGTGCTGCCGCGCATGCTGCATGCCGCCTTCGTCCGCAGCCCGCTCGCGCATGCGCGCATCCGCTCGGTCGATCTGGCGCGCGCCGCCGCCGTTCCCGGCGTCGTCTTCGTCCTGAGCGGGATCGAGCTCGCGCAGCTACTGCCGCCGGTTCCCGATCACCAGGTCGCGCTGCCGAGCAAATGGCGCACGGCGGTGCACCACCACATCCTCAATCCGCAGCAGTCGCTGCTCGCGGCCGACAAGGTGCGGCATGTCGGCGAGGCCTACGCGGTCGTCGTCGCCGAAAGCCGCTACGCTGCCGAGGATGCGGCGGCGCTGGTGGACGCGGTGTTCGAGCCGCTGCCGGCGGTGGTCGATCCCGAAGAGGGTCTTCGCCCGGGCGCCCCGATCGTACACGAGCAGTTCGGCACCAACCTGATCGCCGAGCTTGCCGTCACCAAGGGCGATATCGACGGCGCCTTGCAGCGCGCGCCGCACCGCCTGCAACGGCGCTTCCACCATCATCGCTATGCGGCATTGCCGATCGAATGCCGCGGCGTCGCCAGCGCCTATGACGAGCGCACGCAGTCGCTCACGACCTGGTCCGCGACGCAGGTCGTGCATTGGGTGCGGCGCGAGGTGGCGGCGACACTGGGCATGCCGGAGGCGCGCGTGCGCTGCGTCGCGCTCGACGTCGGCGGCGGCTTCGGCATCAAGGGCCATGTCTATCCCGAGGATCTCCTGATCCCGTTCCTGGCGCGCCGGCTCGGCCGGCCGGTCAAGTGGATCGAGGACCGCCACGAGCACCTGATGTGTTCGTGCCACTCCCGCGACCAGATCCACGATGTCGAGATCGGCTTCGACAAGGACGGCCGCATTCTTGCCTACCGCGACCGCTTCATCGCCGATTGCGGCGCCTTCAACCCGATCGGCAGCGGCGCGATCTACAATACCATCGCCCACCTTGCCGGCCCCTATCGCATCGACAACTTCGCCGCCGAGGCGCGGATCGTCGCCACCAACAAGGTGCCGAACGCTCCCTATCGCGGCGCCGGCCGCCCGGAAGCGGCGCTCGCGACCGAACGGGCGATCGACCTCATCGCCGGCACGCTCGGGCTCGAGCCCGCCGAGGTGAGGCGTCGCAACATGATCCGGCCCGACCAGATGCCCTACAATGTCGGGATACTCTATCGCGACGGCGAGCCGATCGTTTATGACGGCGGCGACTATCCGGCGGCGCTCGAGCAGGCACTTGCCGCGGTGGGTGGCCTCGAGGCGTTCCGTCGCCGGCAGAGCGAGGCGCGCCGCGAGAACCGTTATCTCGGTCTCGGTCTCGGCTGCTACACTGAGGGCACCGGCGCCGGCCCGTTCGAGGGCGCTACCGTCCGCATCGATCCCTCCGGCAAGATCTATGTCGCCTCGGGTGCCTGCCCGCAGGGACAGGGCATGGAGACGATCTTCGCCCAGATCGTCGCCGACACCTGGTCGGTATCCCCCGACGATGTGGTGATCGCGCTCGCCGACACTTCGGTTATTCCGCTCGGCTTCGGCACCGTCGCGAGCCGCAGCACGGTGACGCTGTCGGCGGCCATCCATCATGCGAGCGAGCGCCTGCGCACGAAGACCTTTGCCATCGCCGCCAATCTCCTCGAATGCGGGCCCGAGGATCTGGAGCTGCGCAACGGCACCGTCGCGGTGATCGGCGTACCGGATATGTCGGTACCGCTTGGCAGGGTGGCGAAGGCGGCACAACCGGGCTGGGACCATGGCCGGCCGGCCGGCGTCGAGGCGGGGCTCGAGGACACCTATTACTGGGAGCCGCCCACGGTCACCTGGTCCTATGCCGTCCATGTCGCCGTCGTGGAGGTCGATATCGGCACCGGCGCGGTGAAGATCGAACGCTATGCTGTCGCGCACGATTGCGGCGTCGTGGTCAATCCAATGCTGGTCGAGGGCCAGATCATCGGCGGCGCGGTGCAGGGGATGGGCGGCGCCCTCCTGGAGCGCTTCGTCTACGATGGCGAGGGTCAGCTACATACCGGATCGCTGATGGATTATCTCGTGCCGACCGCGAGCGACGTTCCGGACATCGCGCTCGTCCATCTTCATTCGCCCTCGCCGCTCAACCCGCTTGGAGTTAAGGGACTGGGCGAAGGCGGGGCGATCGCGCCCCCCGTGGCGATCGCCAATGCCGTCAGCGATGCCCTCGCCCCCTTCGGCGCCGAGTTCAATACGACGCCGGTCCTGCCCGAGCAGGTCATCGCCGCCGTACGGCGAGGTGCCGCGCACCGTTGAGCATCCTGGAGTTCGCGATGAGCAAGACCAAACTTCGCGACAAGCTGGACCCGGCAGTCGTCGGCATGGCGCTCGAGTCCATCCTCAAGAAATATGTCGCCCGCTTCGGCGAACGGAAGCCTGACTGGCACGCCTTTGCCGACGCCGCCACCGACGGCTGGCGCCGGGCGCAGCACCGCTTCATCGGCAATACCAGCGGGAAGCCCGACGAGAACATCATTCCCGCGGGCAGCTTCACCCTCTCGATCATGGCCGTCCCGCCAGGACAGGGCAATGCCGCCCATACGCACGAGGTCGAGGAGGTGTTCTTCGTGTTGAAGGGCCACCTCACCGTCTTTGTCGAGGATGAAGATGGGCGCCACGTCGAGACCGTCCTGGGGCCGTGGGATTGCGTCTCCTGCCCCGCCGGCGTCATCCACGGCTATCAGAACAATACCGTCGAGATGGTCTATCTCAATGTCATGGTCGGCAAGGCCAAGCCCGATCTGATGGGCTACACCGATGCCGAGTTGTTCAAGCGCCGCGCCGAGCACATCGACGCGACGCAAACCTCGAAGGAGGGTTGATATCATGGCACGGCTCAGACATTTCGCGATCGTGGTGCGCGACCTCGAAAAATCCGCAAGGTTCTACACGGACGTTTTCGACCTGAAGGAGGTCGGGCGGGAGACGCTCGACTTCGCCGCCGCGGTCTATCTGAGCGACGGCGTCATCAACCTCGCCCTCCTCAATTACTTTGGCGAACGCGGTTCCGGCCTCAAGGATGCGAAGACCTTCGCCGGCGCCCATCATTTCGGCTTCCAGGTCGACGACCTCGCCGCCGCGCAGAAGCGGATCGAAGCGGCCGGCGGTTCCTTCTTCTTCGATCTGGGCGACAACCCGGAAAAGGAGAATTTCGAGCGCAAGTTCAAGGACCCCGACGGGATCATCTTCGATATCTCGCGCAAGGGCTGGCTCGGCGCAACAGGCTGACTTCGAGCGGCGCGCCATTGCGCCATCGCGTGGGCTCTGAATCCGCGGCGTCGAGCGAGCAACGAGGTGGCGTCGAACAGTGCAGGCGTTGGAGATGGCGGCATGCAGAATGAGAAATCGCTGCGCGGCGCCGGACGATTTGAAGCGCCGCGCGTTCCGCCCTCGACGTCGGATCACGAGGTGTGAGTTTTCCGCCCGATTGTTGGCACGTAATCCTTGAATATGCCGCGATTGGAAGCCGAGCGTCCGGAAGGGAGACGCATCGGCCAGCTCCTCGGCGCCTTCACGCCCACCGAATGCGCCAACCACCGCAAAAACTCCGGCCCAGCCACGTTCGCCCTCAGCCAGATCAAGCCTTGGGGCGCGACCTCTCATTGAGCTAGATCAATCCGGCTCACGGCGCACTTGGCCATAATGCAAGCTGGCTTGCGTCAGGAGCGAATGGATGGACCGTCTTCTGCTTTTCGTTACGTCATCGATGGTCTCGATCGCATCGGTGCCGGCTCTTGCCCAGCAGGCGCCCGGCACCGGCGCGCAGGGCCCATACCCGCCCTACGGTCCCATGATGTGGGGAGGATGGGGGACGGGCTGGCACCCCGGCATCGTCATCGGCCCCGTCGTGATGGTGCTTGTTCTGGTCGGGACGATCGCCCTGATTGCTTGGCTCGTACGGTGGAGCATGTTCGGCACCTTCCATCGACACGGGTTCCATGGGCATGGCGTCCGGTGTCCCTATTGCGGGCAAGGCGGCGGACGCGCGGCCATCGACATCCTGGAGGAACGCTTCGCGCGCGGCGAGATCGATAAGACCGAGTTCGAGGAGAAGCGCAAGCTTCTAGGAAGGTGATCA
>Ga0307372_10005054_pt1 | contig 20003 bp, 19 predicted proteins | sample OX1MG_FD_202533 | JGI IMG/M metagenome (GOLD analysis project Ga0307372, IMG submission 202533) | Soil microbial communities from Risofladan, Vaasa, Finland - OX-1 | ecosystem: Environmental > Terrestrial > Soil > Coastal area > Acid sulfate soil | place: Finland: Risofladan, Vaasa | collected...
ATCGTCAGCGGGCATGGCAGATTCTGTCCGGGTGCCTGGGTTGGTGTCAGCACCCAATCTCTAGGCGATTCCAGACACTTGTACCATGCCCGTCAGCGAATCCCTGCTATGCGGTGAATAAGATGGGCTAGCATGTAGCGTTCGTTAGTATATATGCCAGTCGGAGGTGCGGCTCGTGCCGGGGGGTTGCTCCTGTGCGATGGCAGGGTGGTTTCTCTCGGTTGGGTATATCCGGGCGGTGCGGGAGTGTGAGGGCGCCAGCATCGTGTCGTGTCTCGGGCGGCTGGTAGTGGCTCGCGGGGATCGAACTGGCCCGGCTGGGTGGACGCCGCTACGGTAGGGCGTCATGGCCTGCCCAAGCCGGCATCGTCCCGGGCTTGTCGCGGCACGGCCGCATCGAACAACCAGCAACGGAGGAAACCCATGCCGGCAAGCAACAAAACCGCCATCGTCACCGGCGCCGCGAGCGGCATCGGCCGCGCCATGGCGCTCGGCCTGCTGGGGGCGGGCGTCAACGTCGCGGCGGTCGATCGTACCGCCGCCGGCCTGGAATCGCTGGCGGCCGCGGCGGGCGGGAAACCCGGCGCAGTGCAGACCATCCACACCGACCTCGCCCAGTCCGAGGCGTTCGATCGCATCGTGGCCGCCGTACTGGACCGGCACGGGCGGATCGATGTGCTGGTGAACAACGCCGGCATCGGACAGGCCTCGATCCGCGCCGATGCGCGCACCACGCCGATCCGGTTCTGGGAGGTGACGCCGGAGCAGTGGAGCCGGTTCGTCGCGGTGAACGCCACCGCGCCGATCATGATGGCGCGTGCCGTGCTGCCGCACATGCTGGCGGCGAAGGCGGGCCGCGTCATCACGGTGACCACCAGCCTCGGTACGATGGTGCGCGAGGGCTACTTGCTCTACGGCGCCAGCAAGGCTGCCGCGGAGGCGGCGATGGCCGGGCTGTCGGCGGATCTGAAAGGCACCGGCGTCACCTGCAACGTGCTGGTCCCGGGCGGGGTCACCAACACGCCGCTGGTCGGCGAGCACGCGGGTGACCGCACCCGCATGCTGCAACCCGGGATCATGGTGCCGCCACTGCTCTGGCTGGTGTCGGACGCCGCCGCCGCGGTGAACGGCAGGCGGTTCATCGCCGCCGATTGGGACGTGGCGCTGCCGTCCGCGCAGGCGGCGGAGAAGGCGGGCGCGCCGATCGCGTGGCTGGGCATCGCACGCATGCCGATCGAGCCGGGGTGAGCAAAACCTCTCCCGCGCTGGCGCGGGAGAGGTCAAGGCGCGAAGTGCCGGGTGGGCCCGCCAGCGTACGACGAACCAGCCGAGAATCACCGCCGGTGTCGCATCCATGTCCGTGCTGAGGAACGCTGCCGGCTCGTGCTCGCCGGTCGGGTCGCGCACCAACACCCAGCGGATCGGCACCGGCGGGATGCCGGCGTGGTACCAGACCGCGGTGCCGGTCGCGACCAACAGCTTGCGCTGCTGGGCATTGTACCATTGGGAGACGACCACGGTTGTCCAGACGGTCTTCTTGCTGGCCAGCACGGCATGCAGCGTTGGCAGGCGGCGCCCCTTCAGCGGGGCAACCAGGAGGCAGCGCCAACTCGCCGGTCCTCTCACCCCACGGAGTGCCGTCTCCGATACCGCGAAACGAAACGTCCATGCGACGCCCTCGCCTCCTCCCCGCCGCACGTTCAGGAGCTGATACCGATCCGCCGAATAATTGCCTCTCGGCGGTCCGGCGCGCCCTCTGTATCCTGGCCGGCGCTAACCAGGGAGGGCCAACAGATGCTCGGGCTGATGCAGCAGCAGCCGTTGCTGGTGTCCTCATTCATCCGCCATGCGGCGCGCAACCACGCTACCGTCGAGGTGATATCCCGCCTCGCCGACGACACGATCCATCGCACCAATTACGCCGAGGTCGAACAGCGCTCGCGCCGGCTCGCGCGCGCGTTGCAGCGCCTCGGCGTGCGGCACGGCGATCGGGTGGCGACGCTGGCGTGGAACAGCCACCGCCACTTGGAGCTGTACTACGCGGTCTCCGGCATGGGTGCGGTGTGCCACACGGTGAACCCGCGCCTGGCGCTCGACGACATCGCCTACATCGTCAACCACGCCGAGGACGTCGTGCTGTTCGCCGACGCCGGCTTCGCCGCGCTGGTCACCGCGCTGGCGCCGCTGGTGCGCGAAACCGTGCGCAGCGTGGCGCTGCTGGCCGACCCAACCGGCATGCCCGACATCACACTGGCGCCCGGGATGCGCCTCGCCTGCTACGAGACCCTGATGGCGGAGGCCGATGCCGACTACGACTGGCCGGAATTCGACGAGAACACCGCCGCGGCGCTGTGCTACACCTCCGGCACGACGGGGCGGCCGAAGGGCGTGCTGTACAGCCACCGCTCCACCGCGATCCACGCGCTCGGCGCCAACCAGCCGGATGTGTTTGGCATCCGCGCCACCGACCGCGTGCTGCTGTGCACGCCGATGTTCCATGCCTGCGGCTGGAGCATTCCGTATATCGCGCCGATGGCCGGTGCGGCGCAGATCTATCCCGGGCGGCATTTGGACGGCGCCAGCCTGCACTATCTGGCCGAGACCGAACGCGCCACGTTCAGCATGGCAGTGCCGACGGTCTGGCTCGGCGTCTTGCAGCATCTGCGCGACACCGGCGGCAAGCTGACCACGTTGCGCCGGCTGTTCAGCGGCGGCTCGGCGGTGCCCGAGGCGCTGTTCCGGGCCTATGCCGAATACGGCACGCACATCATCCACGCCTGGGGCATGACGGAGATGAGCCCGCTGGGCGTCGCCAACCTGCCGAACGCCGCCACCGCCGGACTGCCGCCGGACGCCGCGGCGAAGCTGCAATTGAAACAAGGTCGCGGCGCATGGGGCGTCGATATGAAGATCGCCGACGCCGAGGGCAACGCGCTGCCCTGGGACGGCGTGGCGTTCGGCGACGTGTACGTGCGCGGCCCGTGGATCTGCCGCGAATACTATCGGCACGGACCGGACGGCGCGGCGGCCCCGGACGGCTGGTTCGCCACCGGCGACGTCGGCACGATCGACCCGCACGGCTACCTGGAACTGGTCGATCGCTCGAAGGACGTGATCAAGTCCGGCGGTGAGTGGATCAGCTCCATCGTGCTGGAGAACATCGCAGTGTCCCACCCCGACGTGGCGGAGGCCGCGACCATCGCCGCGCGCCACCCGAAATGGCTGGAGCGCCCGCTGCTGCTGGTGGTGCCGAAGCCCGGCCGCCGCGTGGAGCCGGACAGCGTGCTGGCGCTGTTCAAGGGCCAGGTCGCGACCTGGTGGATCCCCGATGCGGTGCTCGTGCTGGACGAGCTGCCGCACAGCGCCACCGGCAAGCTGAACAAGGTGGCGCTGCGCGAACGCTACGGCGACCACCTCCTGGCGGGCCAGGTCGCCTGATCACCGATACGTCAACGCCACGCCCCGTTCCGGGTTATCGGAGAACAACGAACCCCACACCAAATTACCCCTGTGACCACCAGCGGGAGGTGCCGCCATGCCATTCGATGGAAGCGAATTCGTCGCCGCACCGGTTCAGGAGATGCCGACCGGGCCTGGCCTATGGGCAACGTTGCGGCAGGGGGCGCGCCGCCTGCGGCCGAGCAGGCGTGGCTTGCCGTCCGAGTGCCCCGGTTCCATGCCGGCCGCCACGCCGGAGGCTCCGGCGGTACATGTACTGCTCCTGGCGCGCTCGCTGATCGTGGACGAACCGCACTGGATCCAGCGCCGCTACGAGACGCTGGATGGCCGGCGCTGCGCCGTCGGCGCGTTGCGCGGCGCGGCACGTCTGCTCTCGCTGCGCGGGTTGAACAACGAAGCGCACAACCTGCTGCTGCAGGTCGCGGTCGGGCGCGGATTTACCGATATCGAGAAAATGAACGACCACTCAACGCACCGGGAGGTGGTGTCGGCCTTCGACGCCGCCATCGCCCGCGCCCGGGCGCGGCCGTAAGCCTCTCCCGCCCGGCGCGTGCGGAGGTGTGCTGCTACACAAGCAGCAGCGCCAAACTTCCTGCGCCAACCACGAAGCAATAATACGCGAACGGATTGAGCGCCCAGGCGTCGTGCTGGCGGAAATAGCGCATCAGGAAGACGGTGCTGGCGAAGGCCGTCACCCCGGCCACCGCCGCGGCCAGCGCCGACAGCGCGAACACCCCCGGCGGCACGCTGGCGTGCAGCAGTTTCGGCACCTCCAGCACCGTCGCGCCGAGGATGATCGGCGTCGCGATCAGGAAGGAGAAATGCGCCGAGCCCTCATGGTCGATGCCGCGCAGCAGCCCGCCGACGATGGTGGCACCCGAGCGCGATATTCCCGGAATCAGCGCCGTGCATTGCCAGCAGCCGATCATCAGCGCGTCCATCGCGTTCAGGGTGGTCAGCGGCCGGCGGCCCAGCCCGCGCAGCTTCTCGCCAAACAGCAGCAAACCCCCGTTCACCGCCAGGAACACGGCGGCCACCATCGGCGAGCCGAACAAGCCGCGGAAGAACTTCTCCGCCACGAAACCCAGGATCACCGCCGGGATCGTGGCGATGACGATCAGCACGAAGACGCGCCGGCTCTCGCCCACCTGGTGTGCCCCACCGAGACCCAGCACACCGGTCGCCAGCGTCCACCAGTCGCGCCAGAAATACAGCAGCAGCGCCGTGGCGGTGCCGAGATGCAGCATGACCAGGAACGGCAGGAACTCGGGCGCGTGCTGGTCGATGTGCCAGTGCAGCAGCGCCGGCAGCACGACGGCATGGCCGAGGCTGCTGACCGGAAACAACTCGGTGGCGCCCTGGAGAACGGCGATGACGACGGCTTGCAGTGCGTCCATGCAGCGAATCCCCGGACCGGTTGTGAGCGCCGCTGGTGGCGCAAACCAGCCTGGTTGGCAACCCGAATGGCGGCGCGCGACGCCAATCCCGATTGACAGCCCCGTGCGGCGCCGCCAGGAGGTGGCTCATCGCTTGGCATTGCCGGGACCGGAACCAAACCCACGCATGATACCCCGACCGCTTTTCCGATGGTTGCTCAGTCGGCCGGGTCCACTCGGGGCGCATGCCGCTGCCTACCGCGAATGGAACTGGGGCGATCCGCATGTCCGGCTGCTGCGGTCCTTGTGCGACCGGCGCCGCGTATCGATCGATGTCGGCGCACATGCGGGTTCCTACACGTGGTTCCTGCGGCGGTACTCCGCCGGTTGCATCGCCTTCGAGCCGAACCCGCAACTGGCGGCCGGTCTGCATCGAAGATTCCCCACCGGGGTCGATATCCGCAACCTGGCGCTCTCCGACCGCCCGGGCAGCGCCGTTCTGCGGATTCCGATCCGGTCATCGGAGCCCGACCCGGGCCGCGCGACGATCGAAGCCAACAATCGCCTCGACGGTGCATCCGGCATTCACGCCGAGATCGAGGCCGAAATGGTTACCCTCGATCAGCCGGTGGATCAACCGGTTGGGTTCATCAAGATCGACGTCGAGGGGCATGAACTGAAGGTCCTGCACGGCGGGGAACGCATTCTCGTGCAAGACCAGCCGAATATGATCCTCGAACTGGAGGACCGCTACAACCCAGGGATTGTCGCCACCGCATTCGCCTGGCTCGGCGAACGCGGTTATTGCGGCTGGTTTCTTCAGGCGAACAAGATGCTCCCGATCAGCGAGTTCGATCTTGAACGGCACCAGAGCGCCGCGACATCCGCGAACTACGTCTGGAATTTCGTGTTTTCAACCGATCCGGCGATCGGCGACCGGCTGCGATTGTGAGCCGGCGTCAGTCGTTCAGCGGATAGGCGGCCATGAGGCGTTTCTGCTGCCGCCAGTGCCGCCACATCGCCCGGAGGCCCGCCGGCTTGTGGCCGCGCGCACGATTGGCCGCCCCGATGCGGAACGCGGCGCCATAGTGGAAGAACTGCGCGCGCCAGGCTTCCAGCAATGGGGTCGCGGGATCCCAGACATGGGTCGCCTCGGAGCCGACCCCGTTGATCTCGATGACACGGAAGCCCTCGCCGCGGGCGAGCGCCTGCGGCGAGCCGAAGCGCACATCGATGCGGCCGAAATAGAACTCCGGCAGCGCCCGGGCCAGCCGCTCGACACGATCGGTCAGTGCCTCGGTGGCCAGCGCGGTGCCGTTGCGGAAGATCGAGCCCTTGCAGTGGTTGCCGACGAACACCAGCCGCACCACCTCGCCCTGGCGCGGCACCGCGTGCTGGCGATGCGCCAGGCGCGGCAGGTAAAGTTGTGCGAGGCGGCCGGCACGCGGATCGGCCAGGATCAGTTGCCGCAGCGTCGAGCGTCCGTCGCCGGTGACAAACGGGGGAAATTTCAGCGTGATCGACGTGATGCGGCCGCGCGATTCGTCGGGATGGCGGATATAGAACAGGCCGGCCTCGCCTTCGTCGGACACGAACTCCTGCAACAGCACGCGAGTGCCGCGCGGGTAGGCCGACAGATAGCGCGACAGGGCGGCGCGGTCGTCCACCAGCCGCACGCCGGTGCCGTTGCAGCCGACATCCGGCTTGACCACCAGGGGATAGACGAGGCCCGCCTGGGCCATCGCCTGTTCCGCCGCGGCCAGGTCAGCGGATGCGTCGTCGCTGCTGTGCGTTGTGATGCTGGTGTAGCGCGCCAGCACGTCGCGTTCGGCGCCGGCGATCTGGTCGAGAATCTCGCGCTTGGATTCGCCGCACAACCCGCCCACGGCGATGGTTGGATTTGCCGCGGTGGGCAGGCTGAGATCGCCGTAACGCAGCCCGAGCGCGATCCACTGCGCGACCACCGGCGCATAGAACAGCCAGCCCGGCCAGAACTCGAAAAACGACACGACGGGCGGGGTGCGCGGCGGCGCGAGCACACGGGCGACGCGCAGGGCCGGTTCCAGCTTCATCGCCGCACACCTTGCAGACGCGCCGCGGCCAGCCGCCCGGCGACGATGACGAACAGCACGAACCCGGCCGCGCCGAGCCACCGCCAGGCGCCGAAATGATCCATCAGGAACTGCCCCACTTGCAGCGACGCGCCGAACAGCAGGCTGGTCCAGCACGTGGTGGCGATGACCGCCGCCAAGGCGAACTGGCGAAAATCGGCGCGCAGAAAGCCGCATGTCGTGTAGGTCGGCAACCGCAGTCCCGGCAGGAAGCGGCTGACCAGCACCACCTTGAAAACGCGGCCCTTCAGCCACGCACTGACTGCTTCCGTGCGATGCGGCGGCAGCAGGCGGGCGATCCAGCGCAGCCGCGCCGACAGCCTCCCCAATCCGTAAAGCCCGAGATCGCCCAGCACGATGCCCACGAACAGCGAACCCAGCGCGAGTCCCACCGAAATTCCGCCCTGCGCCGCCTGCATCGCCGCGAGCACGGTCGCCGCATCCTCCAGCACAAAGGTGGCGAGCACGATGGTCATTGCCTGGAAAAGCGGCGAATGCCCCGCCAGCACAAGCAGCGAGGCGATCCAACTGCCGAGCATGATCGTCTCGCTGACCTCTTCCTGACGCGTCGCCATCTCACATGAGGGCGGCGACGCTATACCGCCTAATCACCAATCCGTGAAGCGAGTCTGCTGAGACCGCACGGCTCGTGCCATAGTGAGCCAATCATGGAGTCCCCGCATCACGATCGCTCGGCCGGTTCGGCGCCTCGTGCCGGGCACCACGACCACGTGCACGATCATGGCGCCGCAGCGCGGCACGGCCGGGCATTCGCGCTCGGCGCGGCGATCAACCTCACGTTCGTGCTGGTCCAGGCCGGCTTCGGGCTGGCCGCCAACTCGATGGCGCTGCTGGCTGACGCCGCGCACAATTTCGCCGACGTGCTGGGATTGCTGTTGGCCTGGGGCGCCGCCTGGCTGGCGCTTCGGCCGCCAACACGGCGACGCACCTACGGCTGGGGCCGCAGTTCGATCCTCGCGGCGCTGGTCAACGCCATGGTGCTGCTGATCGGCGTCGGCGCGATCGGCGTCGAAGCGCTGCGCCGGCTGGCGGCGCCCGAGCCGGTCGCAACGCTGACCGTCATGCTGGTTGCGGCGATCGGCATCGTGGTGAACGGCGGCAGCGCATTGTTGTTCCTGCGCGACCGCGCGCAGGACCTGAACATCCGCACGCAGTTCGTGCATCTCGCGGCCGACGCGCTGGTTTCGGCCGGCGTGGTGGGTGCGGCGGCGGCGATCCGCGTCACCGGATGGCTGTGGCTGGACCCGGTGGCAAGCCTGGCGATCGTCGCGGCGATCGTCGCCGGCACCTGGGGCGTGCTGCGCCATGCGGTGGACCTGGCGATGGACGCGGTTCCGGCGGGTGTGACGCGGGACGCGGTGCAGGACTGGCTCGCGGGGCTGCCGGGCGTCGTCGAAGTGCACGACCTGCACATCTGGGCACTGTCCACGACGGAGACCGCACTCACCGCACATCTGGTCCATGCGGGCGACACGAGCGACCGGCGGCTGCACGACCTGTCCGCCGAACTGGCCCGGCGCTTCGGCATCGGCCACGTGACGCTACAGCTCGAAAGCGACGCGGACGCTGCGCTGTGCCGGCTGCGCCCGAATGATGTGGTGTAGCCGGTTGCCGCGTCCGCGCGGTCCTCGCAACGATCGGTTGGGCGCCGATTGGACAAGCTCGGCTACCGGTGAGTAGTCTTGGCGTGAGGAACGACGAGGGGAAGTCCATGAGCGTGGCCTGGACCGATACGACGCACCAAATTGCCGGCGGCAGGCTGCACCTGTCGCGTGCCGGCGGCGGCCGGCCGCTGCTGATCCTGCACCACGATATCGGCACGCCGGACCGGCTGGCGTTCTATGACTCGCTGGCAGGCAGCTTCGACGTGCTGGTGCCGCATCACCCCGGTTGGGGCAAGTCGGAGCGCCCGCAATGGCTGCGCAGCGTGCGCGACATCGCGGCGTGCCACACTTGGCTGCTGGCCGATCTCGGCCTGAGCGGCGTGTCGCTGGTGGGACTGGGCTTCGGGGGCTGGATCGCCGCCGAGATGGCCAGCCAGGCACCGGCCGCGTATCCGCGGCTGGTGCTGGTTGGCGCGATGGGCATCAAGCCGCCGCAGGGCGACATCGCCGACCAGGCGATTGTTTCGTACCTCGACTATCCGCGCGCGGGGTTCCACGACCAGGCGGCGTTCGCCCGCGTCTATGGCGAGGCCGACACCGACCAGTTGGAGCAATGGGACATCTGCCGCGAGATGGTGTTCCGTACCGCGTGGAAGCCGTACATGTACAGCCAGACCTTGCCACATTTGCTGGGCGGGGTGCGCGCCAAGGCGCTGGTGGTTTGGGGCGACGACGACCGCCACGTGCCGAAGAGCGCCGGCGAGGCTTATGTGAAGGCGCTGCATGACGCCAGGCTGGAAACCGTCGCCGCCTGCGGCCACTATGTCGATATGGAGAAGCCGGACGAACTGGCGAGGCTCGTCACCGGTTTCGTCAACGCCAACTGACTCGAGATGAACCGGGAAATTAGGGGGAGCATGCCATGCACCTGATGTACTTCACCGAACAGCCGATGGCCGCGTATGACGCGAAGGAAGGGCTGAACTACGGCGCCACCGCGCTGACTTTTTCCAACAAGCACTACGATTCGGTGGCCGGCAGCCGGCTGTACAACGAGTATCTCGAAGAGTACATCCTGGCCGAGGAATGCGGTGCCGACGGCATCATGCTGAACGAGCACCACAACGCGCCGTTCTGCATGCAGGCGCGCACCAACATGTTCGGCGCAATCCTGGCCGCGGCGACCAAACGGGTAAAAATCGTCTTCCTCGGCAATCCACTGCCGCTGTCGGACAATCCGGTGCAGCTCTCGGAAGAGCTGGCGATGATCGACATGATCTCGAAGGGCCGGCTGGTGTCCGGCTTCGTGCGTGGCGGCGGGCAGGAGCAATTGGCCAACGGCGTGAACCCGGCGTACAACCGGGAGCGGTTCATCGAGGCGCATGACCTGATCCAGAAGATCTGGACCGAGCCGGGGCCGTTCCGCTGGGAAGGCACGCATTATCAGCACCGCGTGGTGAATCCCTGGGCGCTGCCGATGCAGAAGCCGTATCCGCGGGTGTGGATTCCGGGCGTGCTGTCGAAGGAGACGGTGATCTGGACGGCGCAGCAGCGCTATCCCTACATCGCGCTGAACACGTCGCCCGAGGCGACGAAGGTGATCTGGGATACCTATTCCCAGGCGGCGGCCGAGGTCGGCTACACCGCGGGGCCGGAGAATTTCGGCTATCTGATTCGCGTGCACGTGCAGGACACGGAAGAAAAAGCCCTGCGCAATGCGCGCCAGTTCATGTGGATGCAGGGTGAGTTCACCGGTCTGGCGCATCCCGTGTGGGCCAACCCGTCCGGCTACTTTTCCCCGTCCGGGCGGCGCGGGTTCGTGGAGTTCGCGGTCGGCCGCGCCAAGAATCCGCGCGGGGCGCCGACCTTCGAGGATCAGGTCGCCAGCACGATGATCATCGCCGGCACCCCGGACCAGGTGATCGAACGGCTGAAGTGGCTGATCGAGCAAACGCGGCCCGGGATCATGGGCATTTGGGGCAACGACGGTACGGTGCCGAAGGAGGACCGCCGCCGCTGCATCGAGCTGCTGTGCAGGGAGGTGATGCCGGCGGTGCGCGAACATGGCGCGAAGCTCGGGCTGAAGGATCCGTGGGAGGCGAATGCGCCGGTGCATTTGCGGTATTCGACCGACATCCCGGTGCAGCGGGCGGCGGCCGAGTAGGGGATCGACGCGAGTAAGGAACATCCTTGGAGTCCGTCCGGGAAAGGAACTGAGTCTTTTGAATCGGTTGGCCGCGACGCCCGGTCAAATCCCGGTGATCTCAAGAAGAACTCGGACCAATGTTACGGAGACGGTCACCACAAATGCTTGAATCCGCCCAATGTCTTTCCGGACAGACACTGAGTCAACGACCAGAAATAAGTGAGCCGGTTGTCATGGGACGGGCACAATTCCCGTCATCCCCGCGAAAGCGGGGACCTGTGTCGCATGGGTCCTCGCTTTCGCGGGGATGACGGGGAACCGCGACCCGCGTCATGCGATTCACCTGTTTCCGGGCGTCGCCTTGGTCTCGTTAGAGTGCCGGGCGGTACCAGTTCGGTTTGCGCTTCTCCCGGAACGCCGTCGTCCCTTCATGCCCTTCCGACGAATGCCGCTGCGTCCAGCTTTCATGCGCCAACATCGTCATCTGCCGCTCGTCCAGCAGCAACCCGTTGGCACCAAGGAACGACCGTTTCGTCATGGCGATCGCGCCCGGTCCGCCGAGGAACACCGCCTCCAGCACCGCGGCCAGTTTCGCTTCCATCTGGTCCGCCGGCACAACCTCGTGCACCAGCCCGATGCGTAGCGCCTCCTGCGCGTCGAACCGCTCGCCGGTCAGCGCATAGCGCCGCGTGTGCCGCAGCCCCATCGCATGCACCATGTGGGTCGAGATCGGCGTCGGAGCGACACCCACCCGCACCTCGGTCAGGCCGAACAGCGCGTCCGGCGTGGCGAACGCCACATCGACGCAGCACACCATCCCCGCGCCGCCGCCGAAACACGCGCCGTGCACCAGCGCGATTGTCGGCTTGGGGAACTCGTTCAACAACTGCATCGCCCGGGTCGTCGCCATCGACGCCGCGTAGTTCTGTTCCGGTCCGTAATTCGCGGCACGGCCCAGCCAGTTGATGTCGGCGCCGGCCTGGAAATGCCGCCCGGCACCGCGCAGCACCAGGCAGCGCACCGCCGGATCGGCCGCCGATTGCTGCAACCCTGCGATCAGCGCGGCCAGCAGGTCCTCGTTGTAGGCATTGCCGACCTCTGGGCGGTTCAGCGTCGCAGTCGCCACGCCGCGCGCATCGACGGTCAGCAGGACAAGGTCTTTCGCCGGATCTTCGCTCATGATGCCACCTTTGCCGGATCGGTGTTGCCGCCGCACACCAGCACGCCCACGCATGCGTCGGCCGGCGGAACGAAAGCGCCGGACAGCAGCGCCGCCAGGGCGGTTGCCCCGCCCGGCTCGGCAATCAACCGGAACCGGTCCCACAGCAGACGCTGCGCCGCGACGATGGCGGCATCGGAGACCATCACAGCCTCGGCGACAAAGCGCAGTGCCAGCGGGAACATCAGCCGGCCCACCTGACGGGCGCCCAGGCTGTCAGCCGCGATGCCGCTCACCGGCGCATCCACCGGACGCCCGGCGCATAGCGCGTCGTGCAGCGCGGGGCAGGCTTCCGGCTCGACGCTGATCACAAGCGCGCTGCCGGCATACCAGGCGGCCATGCCGCCGATCAGCCCGCCACCGCCCGTCGCCACCAGCACATGCGTCAGCTCCGGCGCGTCCTGTTCGAGTTCGCGCGCCACGGTGCCCTGACCGGCCAGCACGTCGGCATGATCGTAGGCGTGCACTTCCAAGGCTCCGGTCTCGGCCTGGCGCAGGCGCGAGGCGGTCAACGCCTCGGCATAGGTCTCGCCGGTCTGCACCACGCGCGCGCCATAGCTCGCGATGCGCGCCACCTTTGCGGTCGGCGTCAGCACGGGCACGAAGATCTCCGCCGGCGCCGCCAGGGCGCGCGCGGCATAGGCGACCGCCGCGCCGTGATTGCCGCCGGACGCGGCGATCACCCCGGCAGCCGGCAGCCGGTCCGACAGCAGCCGGTTGAACGCGCCGCGCGGCTTGAAGCTGCCGGTGTGCTGCAGCAGCTCCAGTTTCAGCGCGACCGGGGAGGATACGCCCAGCTCAGCGCCGGCGACGCGCAGGAGCGGCGTGTGGCGGACATGGCTGGCGATGCGGCTGGCGGCAGAAGCGATCTCGGCGCGGCTGACCATGGCATCGACGCTGGCACGGCGCCCCCGGTCAGGCAAGACGGCGCTATGAGCCGCTCTGGTTCGAAAGCCGCACGCTAGCAGCCTGCCGGACTGAGTAAATTTTCGAAAGAATTAGTCGCATAGGGGCAGAAAGTGGACATCATATTTCCCATTGATGGCGTGTAGCGAAATGAAAAGCTATCTTGTTCTTGTTTTGTACTCAAGTCCGACAGGCTCCTAGAGCATTTCCACCCTGAGCGAAATCGTCGCGACATCCATGTCATTGCTAGGAGCGAAGCGACGAAGCAATCCCCCGCCTGACGGGCGGCAGCTCCCCACGCGGGGGATTGCTTCGTCGCTTCGCTCCTAGCAACGACAGGGGGCGGGGCAGCGTTTTCCAGTCAGGGTGGAAATGCTCTATGTGCCGGTGGCATGCGATCGGGCCTGCGCTATGAACGCGCGGATCATTGCCGGGTCCTTCACACCCCGCGCGCGCTCCACGCCGGAGGAGACATCGACCGTCGTCGCGCCCGTGGTGCGGATCGCCTCGGCGACGTTGTCCGGCGCCAATCCGCCGGCGAGGACCCACGGCGCCGGTGCGTTCCAGTCGCGCAGCAGCGACCAGTCGAACCGCGCGGCATTGCCGCCCGGCCGAGTGGCGGCCGGTGGCGGCTTCGCCTCCAGCACCAGCGCGTCGGCGCCGCCCGCATCGGGCGGCAGGTCCGCTGCCGTGTCGATGCCGATCGCACGCCATATCGGCAGGCCGAAGCGCGCGCGCAACCCGGGAAAATCCAACCGGCCGTAGAGCTGCAGGATATCCAGCCGCACCGCGTCAAGCACCGAGGCGATCGCCTCGGCGGTCGGATCGACGAACAGGCCCACACGCAGCGGTCCCCCGGGATGCCGCGCCGACAGCGCCGCCGCCTTTGCGGGTGTCACATGGCGCGGCGAGGGCGGGAAGAACACGAATCCAACATAGTCGGCGCCGGCGGCAACCGCGGTGTCAAACGCCGCCGGATCGTTGATGCCGCAGATCTTGACCCGCACGCGGCTCATCGGATCGCCGCGGCCGGCTGTCCCGCAACGGGCGCGGCGCTGATCGGGTGCGAGCCCGTCATGCGGCGGGCGGCCCCAGCGCCGCTTGCGGCAGCCGCGCCCTGAGCTCCTGCACCTGCGCTTCCAGCAGGCGCACCGCCTGCTCCGCGCGCCGGGCGCGTCGGCGCTGGCCCAGTTCGGAGATCCAGACCAGCAGCCCGCCGGCCAGGAACGCCAACGCCATGCCGCCGAGGACGGCGAGCGACAGCGGCGTCTCCAGCGACAACCCGGTCGGCCACAAGCCGATCCGCACCGGCGCGGTATTGGACAGCGCGAACAGCAGGAACAGCAGCAGGAACGGTGCGAGGATCAGCAGGCGCATGCGGCGTTTCTGGCACAAGGCGGCCGCGCAGGAAACCTGAACGAAGGAATGTCAGGGCTCTGCCTTGAAACCCGCCCGGGGGCTTTGCCCCCGAGACCCCCACCAGAGGCAGAGCCTCTGGACACCATCCGTTTTGGTTGGGCGGACGGTCGTGCTGGCACAGGCTCCCCTCCGGTCCGTCCGACCAACTGAAGGGATTCAGGGGCAAAGCCCCTGGCCTTCCCTGCCTCAGGCCGGTGCGTGCTCCCGGGCACCGCGCGCCGGCTTGCCGCGGTTGACGCGCTCGCGCAGTTCCTTGCCGGCCTTGAAGAACGGCACCGCCTTCTCGTCCACCGGCACGGCCTCGCCGGTGCGGGGATTGCGGCCGGTGCGCGCATCGCGGCGCTTTACCGTGAAGGCACCGAACCCCCGCAGTTCGACACGCTCCCCGCGCGCCAGCGCCTCGGAAATTTCCTCGAAAATGGTGCCGACGATGATCTCAACGTCCGCGGCGCGCAGATGCGGATTGGCGCCCGCGAGTTCGGCAATGAGTTCCGACCTGGTCACCCCGATTTCCCCGCCATTCCGAACGATGCTTCAGCCATCGGAACGATGCCAGACTGCCCACGCGCCGTCAAGCATAACGCCTTGGGAAATCACGGTTTTCCACAAGCCGACGAACAGCGGGCCAAGTGTCCCGGACAACGTCCGTTCGGCGAAGCCGCGGGTTGTGACGTCTTCCACCGGCAAATCGGCCGGCACGCCCTTCGCCGAGGCCAGCCATTCGCGCGCGTCGTGCTCGCCGCCGATCGCGTCGATCAGCCCGAGCTTCAGCGCCTGGCGGCCGGTATAGGCGCGTCCGTCGGCAAGCTGGCGAACCTTGTCAGGGTCCATGTGCCGTCCGGCGGCCACCATGCCGACGAACTGGTCGTACATGTCCATCACCAGGGTCTGCAGTACCTCGTGCCCCTGTGGTGACAGCGGATGGGTGAAACTGGGCTGATCCTTCAGCGGCCCGGAGACAATGGTCTGGGCATCCACGCCAAGTTTGGCGAGCAGCCCGGAGACCTCCGGCGCCTCGAGCAATACGCCGATCGAACCGGTCAGGGTCGCTTCGTGGGCGAAGATGCGCGTGGCGGGCACCGCGATCATATAGCCGGCGGACGCCGCCAGTCCGCCCATCACCACGACCACCGGCTTCTTCGCGGCGACATGGGCGATGGCGTCGTGCAGGCTCTCGCCGCCGGCGACGCTGCCGCCGGGGCTGTCGATGCGGACGATCAGCGCCTTCACGCTGTCGTCACCGGCCAGCCGATCCACGTCCCGGTTGAGCTGGTGGTCCTCGGTGATGATGCCGCTGACCTGCAACCGAGCGACATGTGCACGCTCGAACCCGAGGCCGCTGCCGCGCAGCGCCACCAGCACCGCGGCAAGCACCGCAAGAATGGCGAAGCTCCGCCAGAACATCAGCCGGCGCTGCAGCCGCCGCCGGTCAAGAATCAGGTCGGATTCCAGCGACATCAGCGGAAAACCCCTCTCCCGCCGCGGCGGGAGAGGACGGCGCGGCGCGCCGGGAGAGGATGATCGGAGTGCCACGCGGCACCCTCATCCGCCGCTGCCCGGCGACCCCTCCCGCGCGGCGGGAGAGGTTTTGCCCTCGCCATCAATCCTCCTGCTGCGCCTGCTGGTTGCGGCGACGGATCGCGGCACCCAGGATATCGCCCAGCGAGGCCCCCGAATCCGACGACCCGAACTCGGCCATCGCCTGCTTCTCCTCCTCCACCTCCTTGCCCTTGATGGTGAGGTTCAGCTTGCGCGCGGCGCGGTCGATGGCGGTGATCTTGGCATCCACCTTCTCGCCCACCGCGAACCGGTCCGGCCGCTGGTCGCCCTTGTCGCGCGCCAGCTCGGCCCGGCGGATGAAACCGGTCAGCACGTCGCCGACCTTCACCTCGATGCCGTTTGACTGGATGGCGCTGATCACGCAGGTCACCACGTCGCCCTTGTGCACGCCCTCGAGCACCGAGGCTGCCGGATCGTCCCTGAGCTGCTTGATGCCCAGGCTGATCCGCTCCTTCTCCACGTCAACGTCCAGCACCTTGGCCTTGACCGTGTCGCCCTTGTTGAACCTGGCGATGGCGAGTTCACCCGACTCATCCCAGGACAGGTCGGACATGTGCACCATGCCGTCGATATCCGCCGACAGGCCGATGAACAGGCCGAACTCGGTGATGTTGCGGATCTCGCCCTCGACCACCGAGCCGATCGCGTGCTCCTCCACGAATTGCTCCCAGGGATTGCGCTGCACCTGCTTCAGGCCGAGCGAAATCCGCCGCTTGGAGCTGTCCACGTCGAGGATCATCACGTCCACCTCCTGGCTGGTGGCGACGATTTTTCCCGGGTGGACGTTCTTCTTGGTCCAGGACATCTCGGACACGTGGACCAAGCCTTCCACGCCCGGCTCCAGTTCCACGAATGCGCCGTAATCGGTGATGTTGGTGACGCGGCCGGTGTACCTGGCGCCCGGCGGGTATTTCGCAGCCACGCCCTCCCACGGATCGGCCTCGAGCTGCTTCATGCCGAGGCTGATGCGCTGGGTCTCCGGGTTGAACCGGATCACCTGCACCTTCACCTGCTGGCCGATCTGCAGCGCCTCGGACGGGTGGTTGATGCGGCGCCAGGCGATGTCGGTGACGTGCAGCAGCCCATCGACGCCGCCCAGATCGACGAAGGCGCCGTAGTCGGTGATGTTCTTCACCACGCCATCAAGGATCTGGCCTTCCTTCAGGCCCTGGATCAACTCGGTGCGTTGCTCCGCCCGGGTTTCCTCCAGCACGGCGCGGCGGGACACGACGATGTTGCCGCGCGCGCGGTCCATCTTGAGGATCTGGAACGGCTGCGGCGAGCCCATCAGCGGGCCGACGTCGCGCACCGGGCGGATATCGACCTGGCTGCCGGGCAGGAAGGCGACCGCGCCGCCGAGATCGACGGTGAAGCCGCCCTTCACCCGGCCGTAGATCGTGCCGGTGACGCGAAGCTGGGTCTCGAACGCCTTTTCCAGGCTGGTCCAGGCTTCCTCGCGCCGCGCCTTTTCGCGCGACAGGACGATGGAGCCGTCCTTGTCCTCGTAGCGCTCGACGTAGAGTTCGATGAGGTCGCCCGGCTTGACGTCCGGCCGGGCGCCGGGCGGGCCGAATTCCTTGAGGAGGACGCGGCCCTCGGATTTCAGGCCGACATCGACGATGGCGTATTCATCGGTGAGGCGTTGGACGCGGCCGGTGACGACCGAGCCGTCGAAGCTGGAATCGCGTCCCAGCGTTTCATCCAGGAGCGAGGCGAAGTTCTCGCCCATGAAATGGTCCTGGGTCGGGGCCGGCGCGATGGCGCGGGCGGTGGCGGTTGCTGCCATATGGAGGTTGGTTTCCGTTACGGATGTCCGGGTGGTGGCCCGGGGATTGCCGTGGTTTGCGCGCTTCGTGGGAAGCACGTCTTGCCCGCGGGAGGGACCGCGGGCCGGGTTGCGATCAAGGCGGAAACGCTCGCTACGCGAGCGACGCCTGCACAGATACGCGGCATTTCCGCGGAGTCAAGCGGCGGAACCGTGACGAGCGGTAGGCTCGCGGGACCGAGATTGGCATATCGTGAACGATTCCTGCCCCGTAACCAGGGCAATTGGGTGAACGAGGCAAGTCCAGGGTTCTGCCCTTTTGCCCTTTTGCGCCGCGGCCGTGCACGAAGGCGTCCCGGGCGGGGGATGAGGCGGTCGAGAGGAGGAGGTCGCCGCGGTCGGCCAGCATGGCGGAGCCTGATCGCGGAGTTCCTCGGAGACCATACGATCCGCCTTGGCGTCAGCGGAAGGGGCCGGCCGGCCGCGCGCGGTTCCGCACTTGCTCGGTCATACAAAGCTCGAAAGGACCGTCCGCACCCTCGGCATCGAGGTGGACGACGCGCTCGGCATCTCCGAGCAGGTTGCGTTGTAAGCTCAAATGGAGCTCGTGACCGGCGGGAGCGCGGTCCGGGCGGGAACGCGTCGCCGCGCCGGTCACGCACGTCCGGCAGCCCGAACGCGGCTTTACCGTCGGTGTGGTGCGACGCTTCCGATTGATCCGGCGTATGATCCATCACGCCTGGGCCCATTGGGGGGAGAATCGCCATGAAGATCACCGACATCATCGCTCATCCGCTGTCTGTCGCGCTGGCGCAGGGCAGATGGACCGCGCATGAGTTCATGGACCGCGCCCAGATCGTTCTTGTGGAGGTCCGCACCGACCAGGGCATCGTCGGGTTCGGCGAGATTTCCGGCGGCCCGCAGACCGTCATCTGCGATCTGGTGAAGATTTTTTCCAGTGTGGTCCAGGGCATGGATCCGCTTGGCCATACGGAGATTTGGGGAAAATTGTTTTCACTGACCTCGCCGCGCCCTGGGGGTCTCGGCGGTTGGGATGGCATGCCGGCGCCGCTGCCGCGCAACCAGCGGCCGCAGATCACGGCGGCAATCGGCGGGATCGACATCGCCTTGTGGGACATCAAGGGCAAGGCGGCCGGGTTGCCGGTGTTTCGTATTCTCGGCGGCACACGGACCGAAGTTTTTACCTATGCGACCGGCGGGTACTATCTGGAGGGCGAGCCACTCGGTGCCGCAGCCGAGGAACTGGCGGGTTTCGTTGCTTCTGGGTATCGTGCCGTCAAGCTGAAGTGCGGGGCGCTGTCGCTGCGTGATGAGGTGGCGCGGATCCGCGCGGTGCGGCATGCGATTGGCCCCGACGTGTTGTTCATGCTGGACATGAACGCCCCCTATGATGTCGCGGGCTGCATCAAGTTCGCGGCGGCGGTCGCGCCTTACGACATATTCTGGCTGGAGGAGCCGCTGCATTGGTATCTACAGCCGGCCGATTTCCAGCGCCTGGCCGCTGCGTCTCCCGTCCCGCTGGCGCACGGTGAGCGGGAGTGGCACCGCTACACCGTTCGCGATTTCATCGACTCCGGCGCTATCCGCTATGTGCAGTTCGATTCCACGCGACATGCTGGATTCACTGAATCTCTACGGATCGCGCATTATGCGGAACAGAAGGGCGTGTTGATCGCACCGCATTCGGTGGGATATTTGCACGGCCATTTGGTCTCGGCGTTCGGTGATGCTGCGTTCGCCGCCGAATCGCATGGCGATGCGGGGCGGCATCCGCTGCACCACGCGATTTATCGGGGTGGGGCCGAGGTTCGCGGTGGCATGGTGTGCTTGTCGGAGGCTCCGGGGTTCGGGCTGGAGATTGATTGGAAGGGCGTCGAGAAATTCCGGGCGTGAAGTCATGGCGTGACCATTTGCGGTGGGGCCTGTCCCTTCCCGGCGCCTTAATCGCGGGCCCTTTGGCGAGGCGTGGGTCGATCAACCGCCGGCGGGAGTATCCGAATTTCCGTGTGCGAGGCGTGGTTCAGTCTCACCCAACATTGGGCGAACGACTGTAAGCGAGGGGTGATCGTGGCGGCAAGGCCATAGCGCCGCCTCGCGGCTGTTCCTTGGTTCGATCAAGGCGCCTGTTCCTTCGTCCCGACCTGGCATCCCTCCGGCGCCGCGCCCGGACCGTGTCAAATCCGCCGCTTGCGGCGGGACCGGTGCCACGCGCAGCCCCCGCTTGGGGGCGAGCATGGCGAGGACCCACGATTTGCCACGGCCCGGGCGCGTCGCCACGCTGGGCCAGAACGTCGTGGCGCCGCGGTCAGTCACGGCCATAGCCGAGCGGCGGCTGCACCGCCGCGATGCTGTCCAGATCGAGATCGATCATCTCCTGAAGCGCTGCCGCAGTGGCA
>Ga0307372_10005057_pt1 | contig 20001 bp, 20 predicted proteins | sample OX1MG_FD_202533 | JGI IMG/M metagenome (GOLD analysis project Ga0307372, IMG submission 202533) | Soil microbial communities from Risofladan, Vaasa, Finland - OX-1 | ecosystem: Environmental > Terrestrial > Soil > Coastal area > Acid sulfate soil | place: Finland: Risofladan, Vaasa | collected...
GTCGGCGGGTGCGCTCCGTCTCAACCAGCCCATCGTCGGCCTGGCCGCGACCCCCACCGGCGCCGGCTACTGGTTGGTCGCTTCCGATGGCGGCGTCTTCAGTTTCGGTGACGCCGCGTTCGGCGGGTCGGCGGGTGCGCTCCGTCTCAACCAGCCCATCGTCGGCCTGGCCGCGACCCCCACCGGCGCCGGCTACTGGTTGGTCGCTTCCGATGGCGGCGTCTTCAGTTTCGGTGACGCCGCGTTCCACGGGTCGGCGACGGCCGATGTCAGCCCCTTGCTGGTCGACCAGCTCTCGGACACCGGCGGCGCGCGGCAGGTGATCACCGTCGATGCCGCGAACTCCGGCAGCACCATGGCCACCATCTCTACTTTCCAGAACGACGGCAGCGGTTGGTACCAGGTGTTCAACTCCATGCCCGCCGTCAATGGCGTGAACGGCTGGATCCCCGGGCCCCAGCGCAGCGAGGGTGACGGGGCCACGCCCGAGGGCATTTACGCCATTGGCCCCACCATGTACGGCGTCAATCCGGGCCCAGGAACGCAGTTCCCCTATCACCAGCTGGTGTGCGGCGACTGGTGGGACGAAGACGCAGCCAGCCCGACCTACAACACTTTCCAGCACGTCGCCTGCGGGACGAACCCGCCGTTCGCCGGCGCTTCGGAAGCACTGTGGACGGAAGGAAACGCCTACCCCTCCATGGCTGTGATCAACTTCAACACACCATCGACAGGTCCCATCGGGTCAGCCATCTTCCTCCATGCCACCATCGGCGGATTCACCCAGGGCTGCGTGTCGCTCCCGCTGTCCGACCTCACTGAAGTGCTCAGGTGGCTGAACCCCGCCCTGCACCCGGTCATCGTCATGGGACCTGACTCCGTCATTCGGTCGTATTGAGCGCCGCCTCCGGGCGGCGCCCCATTAGTTGGTCGGGCCGCCGTGATCCTCACGCGTCCCGGGTGATCATCCGCCACGCGCCGAGGATGGTCCAGCCCACCAGCCAGGCGACGATGACGCAGACGGCCACCGTGGTGGACTCTGGAAGCAGCCCGGCATTGCCCCCGTCGCCGCCCGGCCCGCCACCCCCGCCCCCGAACACGGGGAGTCCGCCCGGGCTCAGGTGAGCCGTGGCCAGGCCGACCACCGCACGCTGCAGGTTCGACAGATGGGGGATGCGCGCTCGGGAGAGGATGGGGGTCAGGACGACCTCAAGCACGATCATCATGATCACTGCCACTGTCCGCTGCCCGATGAGCGAACCGAGACCCAACCCGACGATGAACCCGATGACCGCCTCGAGTTCGAGCCAAAGCCCACTCTTGATCATCAGCGAGTTCGACGGGTAGAGGAACTGGCGGGCGTAGCCGGAATAATTCATCCTGGCGATCAAACTGGCCGCCCCCCGGATCTGGGTCTGGGAGGGTTGCGGTTGGCCATTGGCGATGCCGGAACCGGGGCCGTTGCCGGGACCGTTGCCGCACGGGACGCTGTTGAGCACCGCATTGAGCGTCGAAGCGTTTGGTGTTGACGGTCCGATCCTGATTGCGAAGTTGCAGATGACCTCGTCGGCATGGTCGGAGGCCCAGGTCTGGAGGCCGGCACTCGACAGGCCGATGGGCACGTTCACACCTTGGTAGCTGAGCGTGGTCGGTGCGGCGAACACACACACGGCGCAGACAATGGTGAAACCGACCGCCACCAGGGGCACGATGATGGCGAGCCCGGCGGGGATCCGGGCCAAATACAGCGCCAGGCGCGATCGGCCGGTGACCACCAGGTGTCGGAACATTCCTTCGCCGAGATCGGCGGATCCGGCGGTGGCGCCGAGGGTCGCGGCCACAATGAAGCCGAAGACGTACAACACGCCCGAGACCAGCGCGCTGTAGATGACATAGCCGCCTGCAGGCCCGTAGGTATGGGGCGCAAAGGCATGGAGCAGCAGCCGGATGGCTAGGAACACCGTGGGGATCCCGACGGTCACCAGCATCAGGGCGATCATGAGGCCGCGACGCTTACGCAGCTCCATGAACCGGGTGGTGATCATCGCTCCCGAGGGGATCCACGATCCCCGATGGTCCGGTTGCGCACCGGTCGTCGCCGGGCCAGGAGCCGAAGAGCTGACATCGGGCAGGATCGTCATTGCGATTCCCCCAGCCGGCTCGTGACCTGGAGGAACCACGACTCGAGCGAGGCTTGGACCACCTGGAGCCGGTACACCGAGATCCCGCCGTCGACGAGCAGGCGGTTGACCTCGGCGACCACCTCGCGCCCTGTGCCTGCCGGCAGGGTCAAACCAAGTCCCGTCGGTTCAGCAGTGACCTCGGACCCGTCCGCGGCGCCGATGGCGGTGGCGGCAACGAGCGCCCTGGCGCGATCGGGATCGGAACAGTCGACCTCCAGCACGAGCGACGCGCCGGCCAACAGCTCGGAGATCGGCCCTTGGCGGATGACATTGCCCCGGTCCACGATGGCCACGGCGTCACACGTCCGCTCCACCTCGTCCAGAAGATGAGAGGACAACACGACCGTGCGCCCCTCGGCCACGAGCGACAGGATCATTTCACGCATGTCCTGCATGCCGGCCGGATCCAATCCGTTCATCGGCTCGTCGAGGATCAGCAGCTGCGGATCCCCGATCAGGCACGCCGCGACCCCGAGGCGCTGGCGCATGCCCATGGAGTACGTCGATATCCGGTCATCGGCGCGGTGCAGGATGCCCACGCGCTCGAGCGATGGATCGATACGATCCCGCGCGGCCCGCTCTCGTGCGGCCGCGAGCAGTCGGAGGTTCTGCCTCCCGGTCAGGTGGCCATGGAATCGGGGCTCATCGACGATGGCCCCGACCCGGGCCAACGCTGCAGCGCGATGGCGGGGAACGGAGTAACCGAGCAGGGACATCGTCCCGGCGTCCGCCTGGGTCAATCCGAGCAGCACCCGGATCAGTGTGGTCTTTCCCGCACCATTTGGACCGAGGTAGCCGAACGCACATCCGCGCGGGATGAGGAGCTCTACGCCGTTCACGGCGACGTTCTCCCCGAACCGCTTGGTGAGTCCGTGTGTCTCGACGGCCCACTGGCTCTCTGTCGCCCGCTGGTCGGAAGAGCCCGAGAGTGTGGCAGTGCTCATCAAATCGCCTGCACGCGTGCTTCTCCTCTTCCCGGTGGCAAGTTCGCCCGCTGTGATCTCACGGTCGACCGTTCCCAGCTAACCACACGCCACGGCCGCTTTCAGGTCAGCTACGGGAGTTGTCAGCGGGTGATCGGCCGAAGGCCACCTCATGGGCCGACTCACCGGCCGCTTCTACAACTTGTTGGAGCACAATCTCGCTGTGGGCCATACCGGGGAACATGACCTCGTACGGCCCGGGGGCCAGCGCCACACCCCGCCGGAGCATGGCGTGGAAGAAGCGCGCGTACACTCCATTGCCCGCCCACACCTTGGCCGTTGCGTAGTCGACCGGCGCCGTCAATGCGGGCCCTGTGGCCGTGTCCAGCGTGTCCAGGAACAGCCCGACGAGCGGCCCGAGCACCGGCACCGACACCGCCAGGCCACCGTCGGTGATGGCAGACGCCAGGCGCGCCCCGAAGGCGGCCGCCCGGAGGTGGAGCGCGTCGTAATCGGTGTCGGACAGGTGAGCCAGCACGGCCAGTCCGGCCGCCGTGGCCAACGGGTTCCCCGACAGGGTGCCCGCTTGATAGACCGGGCCACCGGGTGCCAGGGCCGCCATGAGGTCGCGCGGCCCGGCGAACGCCCCCACCGGCAATCCCCCGCCGATGACCTTGCCAAAACACCACAGGTCGGGCGTGACCCCCGACCATGTCGTGGCACCGCCGGCACCGATCCGGAAGCCGGTGATGACCTCATCGAAGATCAACAGCGCGCCCGCCGCGTTGCATGCGGCACGGAGGCCCTCCAAGAAGCCCGGTTGGGGAGCCACCAGGTTCATGTTGGCCGCCACCGGCTCCACGATGACGCAAGCCACGCGGTCGTCGAGCTCGGGCACCGCGTTGTAGGGCACCACTTCGGTGGCCGCCACCGCTCCGGCGGAGACACCGACCGATCCGGGAAGCCCGAGCATGGCCACGCCGCTGCCGCCGCCGGCCAGCAGCCCGTCGGAATGACCGTGGTAGCAACCGTCGAACTTGACCACCCGGTCCCGACCCGTCACCCCCCGGGCCAGGCGCACGGCGCTCATCGCTGCCTCTGTGCCCGACGAGACCAGGCGGACCTGCTCGCATCCGGGCACACGCGCACAGATCGCCTCGGCCAGAAGGACCTCGCCGGGAGTCGGCGCGCCGAAGGTCGTCCCCAGAGCGGCCGCCCGTGTGATCGCCTCGGTGACGACCGGGTGGGCATGCCCAAGGAGGACCGCTCCGTAGGACTGCACGAGGTCGATGTAACGGGTGCCTTCCGCATCGACGACGTAAGGACCTTCGCCGCTGACCACCGTGTACGGGGTCCCGCCCACCGAGGCAAAGGAGCGGACCGGTGAGTCGACACCACCGGGGAGCACCTGCTGGGCCCGATCGAACCATTCGGCGTTCGACGCCGACACCGGTTCAGCCACCCAAGGCCTCAGCCACCTCTGCCGCGAAGTAGGTGAGGATGAAGTCGGCGCCGGCGCGCTTGAGCGCGATCAGCTGCTCCATGGCCACTGCGGGCCCGTCGATCCACCCGGCTGCGGCTGCGGCCTGAACCATGGCGTACTCGCCACTGACGTGGTAGGCCGCCAGGGGGACACGGACGGAGCGGCGGGCGGCCGCCAGCACGTCGAGCGAGGTCATGGCCGGCTTGACCATGATCATGTCGGCCCCTTCGGCCAAGTCCTGGGCAATTTCAAGAAGTGCCTCGCGTCGGTTGCGCGGATCCTGTTGATAGGCGCGACGGTCCCCGCCCCCGGCAATGGTCACGTCGACGGCGTCACGAAACGGGCCGTACAGGGCGGAGGCGTACTTGGCGGCGTAGGCCAGGATCGCGACCCGGTCGGCACCACCACCGTCGAGCGCGGCCCTGATGGCGGCCACCTGCCCGTCCATCATCCCACTCGGTGCCACCACGTCCGCCCCCGCCCCGGCCTGGGCCAGGGCGATGCGCTGGTACAGCTCGAGCGTCGGATCATTGCGCACCCCGGAGTCGGGGCCGAGCACCCCGCAATGCCCATGGTCGGTGTACTCACAGAGACAGAGGTCGGCCATGAGGACCAGCTCATCCCCCACCGCGTCGCGCAGGGACCGGAGGGCGCTCTGCACGACACCGTCAGGGTTCCAGGCCTCACTACCCTGGGAGTCCTTCCGGGTGGGCACCCCGAAGAGCATGATGCCCGGGATGCCGAGCGAGACCAGGCGCTTGGCCACCACCACCAGCGAGTCGACGGTGTGCTGGGACTGGCCGGGCATGGAGGCGATGGGGACCGCCGAGTCGATCCCCTCCCGCACGAAGAGAGGGGCGATGAGGTCGTCAACTCCGAGGCGCGCCTCGGCCACCAACCGGCGCAATGCCGAGGTGCGACGGAGTCGCCGCAGGCGACGCACCGGGAATCCGGGGCCGGCGTGTGGTGGCGGGGAGGAGATGGCGGGTGCCATGCCCAACCAGCCTACGGTCCGACGCCCTGGTCACCGGCGAAGGTAGCCACCAGCGCAGCCACCATGCCCGCCGTTGACGCCTCGGGTGCTTCCTCCACACCTGCCATGCCCATGGCCCGTGCAGCCTGGACCGTTGTCGGTCCGATGCACACCACGCGGGGCGGGACGGGCAACCGCTCACCGTCAGCACCCCGGAGAGCCAGGTAGGCGGCAACCGAGGACGTGGCGGTGAAGGTCACCGCATCCGCCTCGGCAATCTGGGTGAGGAGCGTCGGTTCGGGCGGGGGGAGGTTGACCGTCCGGTAGGCCTCGACTCGGCGGACCTGCCATCCTTTCTTGCCCAAGCCGTCTTCAATGGTGGATGGCGCCAGATCCCCACACGGGAAGAGGACGGCCGCGCGCGGCGCGTCGGCCGGGCAAGCGGGGAACTCCTCAACGAGGCCGCGGGCCCGGTGATCGTTCGGGACTAGGTCGGGCTCCACACCTGCCACGCGCAGGGCGGCGGCCGTCTCGGGACCCACCGCGGCGATCAAAGTCGCGCCCAGGGACCTCGCATCGCGCAACGCACCCATGAAGCGGTGCACCGCGTTGACCGACGTGAGGACCACCCACCGGCAGATGCCCACCTCCGCCGCGGCGGCCCGCAGGGCGGCCCCCCCATCGGACGGATCGGTCTGCACGGTCAAGGGCAACTCAAGTGTCCGGGCCCCTGCCCAGTTCAGGGCGTCTATCAGACCCTGCGCGCGCGGTCCCGATCGCGTGACGACCACCGTGCGACCGGAGAGGCGACCCGGCGCGAAGCGCGACGGCGCTCCTTCTCCGAGCGCCGCCACTGGTCCCACCACGATCACGGAGGGGGACACGAGGTCAACCTGGGCCAGCTGGTCGAGTGTGGTGCGAACCACCCGTTGGGCCGGAGTGGTCCCGCGCTCAATCACGGCGACCGGCGTGTCGAGCGGTTTGCCGCCCCGTTCCAGGGCCTCGGCGATCTCGGCCCGGGTCGTCATCCCCATGAGAATCACAAGCGTGCCGTCGACCCGGGCCAATGCGGCCCAGTCGATTCCTCCCGGCGCAGGCGGGTCACCGACCCGCCCGGTGACCACGGTGACCGAAGAGGACAGGCCCCGGTGGGTGACGGGAATACCCACCGCGGCCGGTACCCCGAAAGCCGAGGTGACCCCGGGAACCACTTCCCACGGAATGCCGGCCCGGGACAGGACTTCGACCTCTTCACCCCCCCGCCCGAAGAGGAACGGGTCCCCCCCCTTCAGCCGCACCACCGTGGGCGCGCGTTGACCATGGGCGACGAGGAGTCTGTTGATCTCGTCCTGCCGAGACAGGCCACCGCGTGCCGCATCGGGCTGCTTTCCCACATCGATGAGCTCGGCCGAAGGCGGTGCCAGGACAAGGAGCGACCGATGGACCAAGCGGTCATAGATCACCACGTCCGCCTGGGAAAGGAGCTCCGCACCCCGGCGGGTCAGGAGGCCTGGGTCCCCGGGGCCGGCGCCGACGAGATAGACGGTCACCGCGCCACGAAGGCACCGGGCTGCACGGGGGCATCGGCATCAAAGCCGTCGATACCCGAACCACCACCATCGACCAGGAGGCGGCGGGCGAGCTCGCCACCCACGGATTCGGGATCTTCGCCGGTGTGCGTCATTCGGATCACCGTGCGTCCGTCACCGCTGGCCAGCAGTCCGTGCACCCGCAACTCCGACGAATCAGCCACCGGCTCAGCCCACGCCCCCACCGGCACCGCGCAACTGCCACCGAGGCCCGCCAGCACGGCTCTCTCAGCCCGGATGGCCCGGTGGGTGGCGTCGTCGTCCACGGTGCGGAGGACCCGGATGGTGTCGGTGTCTCCGGCCCGGCACTGCAGAGCGAGGGCGCCCTGACCCGCCTGGGGCAGCACGTCCATGGGATCCAGTATGTCGCTCAGGCGGCTGGTCCAGCCCAACCGGTCCATGGCGGCCACGGCGACCACGACGGCGGATACGCTGCCGTCCTCCCCCGTTCGGACCCGGCGCTCCATGTTCCCCCGTACCTCGGTGAACATCAGGTCGGGGCGCAGATTGGCCAGCTGGGACCGGCGCCGGGCCGAACCGGTGGCGACGAGGCCCCCGGGCGGCAGGTCCGCCAGCGCGCACCCGACCAGTCCGTCGCGGGGATCGCCCCGGGGGGGCACGGCAGCCAGAACAAGACGTTCCCCCATGACCGATGGCATGTCCTTGGCCGAATGCACCGCGGCATCGGCCCGTCCGTCCGCCACCGCTGCCTCCACCTCGGTGACGAAGACACCCTGCCCACCAATCTGGTCCAGAGGCAGGGAACTTTCGTCGCCCCGTGTGCGGATGACGACGACCTCGACCTGAAGCCCGGCATTGGACATCCGGAGGGCGTCGGCCACCAATTCGCATTGCAGGAGAGCTAGCGGTGACCCGCGCGTGGCCAGACGGAGTGTGCTCATGGCGCCTCCTAAAGATCGAAGAGGATGCGAAGAGCCTCAACCAGGCGTTCACCACGCGGCGTGCCTGCCGTCTCCTTCAAGAGCATGGTCGGCTCATGGAGCATTTTGGCCATGGTGGCCCGGGTGGCGGCGTCGACCTGTTCCCATTCGGCCTCATTGAGGTCCGCCAGCTGGGCTCGGTGCCGCTCAAGCTCGGTCTCGCGCAGCGACTCCATTCGAGCCCGCAGGGCCGCAATGATCGGCGCAGCCCCGCGCTGGCGACTAGCCGTGCGAAAGCGTTCGACCTCGGCGGCAATGATGAGCCGGGCCGCCTCGGACTCCTCGGCACGGTCACCCAGGGCCCGGGCCACTGACGCGCTCAAGGTGTCCATGTCCAGCAGGGTGATCCCAGCCAGCGTGCCGACGCCCGGTTCGACGTTGCGGGGGACACCGAAGTCGATGACCAACATGGGTCCGGCCACACCGGAGAAGTGGTCCGTGGTGAGCACGTGGGACTCGGCGGCCACGGCGGCCAGCACAACGTCGGCGCCGGCCAGCGCGGCATGGACGTCTTCGAGAGGAGCGGCCCGCAGCTTGGCGGCGCCGCCGGCTTCGCGGACCAGATCCGCGGCCCGGGCCAGCGATCGGTTCACCACGACGATGCTGCTGGGTGCGTGTTCGTCAGGGATCTCGCGCAGGGCCCGGCAGACGCCGAGACCCATCTCCCCTGCGCCGAGGACCACGACCCGCTTGCCCCGGAGACCGCTTTCCTGATCGCCCCGGGCCACTGTCACGGCGGCGTAGGCGAACGAGGTGGTACCCCGAGCGATGCCGGTCTCGGTGCGCACCCGCTTCCCGGTCTGCAGGGCGTGCTGGAAGAGCGCCGAGAGCACCGGTCCGCAAGCGCCCTCCTCCTGCGCGTACTCAAAGGCGCGGCGGACCTGCCCGACGACCTCGCTTTCGCCCACGACGGCCGATTCCAAGCCGGACGTGACCGAGAAGAGGTGCGACGTCACGTCATCGTCGAAGCGGATGGTGGCCCGGGAAGCCAGCTCATCGGTTGAGACACCGGAGTGCTCGGCCAGGACGTCGTAGACCTCGGCCACCGCATCGTGAAAACGGTCAACCACCGCGTAGACCTCGGTGCGGAGGCAGGTCGAGAGCACCACGGTCTCCTGCACGTTGCGGCGGTGACGAAGGGCGCCCAGCACCTTGTGCAGGTCGGCGTCGCCTACCGCGACCGCCTCAAGCAGCGAAAGCGGGGCCTGCTGGTGCTGCAGTCCTACGACAACGACGGACACTCTGTGACCTCCTGGGTCGGACACCAAGCATGCCGGTCCTTCGGCGCCCCATGCCAGTCACCCTTCTCCCGGGCACCGGGAGGACATCCGGAGGGTGCTCAGATCGGTCCAGAAGTGGGGGTCCGGCCCACCGAGCGAATCAGAGGGACCCGGTCGCTGTCAGCTGGGGCACCGCTCTCGGGGCCGTCGGGCCGGGCCCGGTAGAAGCCGAGGACCTGCAGTTCGACGGAGAGATCGACGTAGCGCAGGTGCACCTGCGCCGGCACGACCAGGACGCGGGGTGCGAAATTGAGCAGCGAGGTGATCCCCGCCTGTACCAGCAGGTCAGCCACCTGCTGGGCCGCCCATGCGGGCGTGGTGATGACCCCGATGGCGGGTCGCTCTGCCGGCCGGAGTTTGGCAATTTCGTCCATGTGGCGCACCTTCAAGCCCCCGATCTCCTCACCGACCACCGCGGGGTCGATGTCGAAGAGAGCGGTGATACGGCAACCCCGGGAGGCGAACCCGGCCGAATTGGTCAGGGCCCGACCCAGGTTTCCGATGCCCACCACCGCCACCGGCCAGTTCTGGTCGGTGCCCAGTGCACGATCGATCTGGGCGATCAGGAAGGCAGCGTCGTAACCCGACCCTCGCGTGCCGAACGAGCCGAGGAGGGAGAGGTCCTTGCGCACCTTGGCCGCGTTGACCCGGGCCAGGGTGGCCAGCTGCTCCGAGGAGACCGTGGCCACGCCGTTGCGGACCAGCCCGTCAAGGATGCGCTGGTAGATCGGGAGGCGCACCACCGTGGCCTCCGGAATACGCCTCGTCGACGGTGGCGGCTCAACGCTCACGGACCGGGATGGTACCGACCATCATTGCGTCGGCACCAAAGCTCACCAGGCCAGCACCATCAGTTCGCCGGCACCTACGTTCAGCCAATGCGCCGCCGAGGCCTCCCCGGCGATCACCGCCAGATGCCCGTTGGCGTCGACCAGCAGCCCCAGCTCGCCGTGTGCCAGTTCGGCGAACGCATTGACGCAGCGAAGGTGGATCCCGTCCGGCACCAGGGCGGATGCGAGCGCCTCCGGGGCCCCCAGATCACCGTCGGTCGAGGACAGCACCGCAATGCTTCCGGTGGAAGGCAGCCCGGCGCCGCGGGCGTCGACCACGGTGGCCGCCAACTGGATGTTGCCGAAATGGTCGACCCAAGTGACTTCCGCCCTCAGGCACGTCCGTCCGTCGTGCAGGCGCCCCTGTTCCACCACTCCGCCGAAGAGCCGCACCACCGAATCGGGATTGACCGGGTCACCCAGATCGGCCGGCGGCGTGCCCCGGCACAGGGCCGCGGCGGACGGGGCGAAGAGGTCACGACCGTCGAAGGTGTTCCCCAGATCGTCGGGTCGGTGCCGGCGGTGCAGCTCGTATGCGTGGGCGAGGGGAGCCTCTGCGCCGAGCTCCGCCGCGGCGATCAGCAGACCGTTGTCGGGCCCGACGAAGAACATCGGGCCGCCGCCGGGCAGGGACACCTCAATACAGAGTCCCCGTCGACGGTCCCCCACGCCGGGATCGACGACGGCGAGGACCACGCCGGGGCCCAGGTGGGGCACGGCCCGCATCAGCGTGTGGCTGCCGGCCCGCACGTCGAACGGCGGGATGTGATGCGTCAGGTCGATGACGGAAGCGCCGGGGGCGCCGGCCACCACCACCGCATGCACGACCCCGACGAACTCGTCCTGAGTCCCGTAGTCGGAGAGGAAGAAGACGGTCTGTACGGGACTCGGTGCCATAGTGAGGTCCTTCAGCGCAGGAGGGAGCGCGCCCTCTCGGTGGCGGAGGCCACCGCTTCCATGAAGGCCGAGCGTACGGCACGCGCCTCAAGCGTGCGGATCCCCGCCGCCGTGGTCCCGGCCGGTGAGGTGACCATGGCCCGCAACACCTCGGGGTCCTGGCCGGTCTCCGCCAGGAGCTTGGCCGAGCCGAGCATCGTCTGGACCACCAGGGTCCGGCTGATCTCACGGGTGAGGCCCATCTGCACGCCTGATTCGATGAGGGCCTCGGCCACGAGGAAGAAGTAAGCCGGTCCCGAGCCCGAGAGGCCGGTCACCGGGTCAAGCTGGCGCTCGGGAAGGCGGACCACCGTCCCCACGGCTGCCATCACCTCCTCGGCCCAGGCCAGGTCCGCGGACGTGGCGAACGACCCACCGCTGATGGCCGTGACGCCGGCACGCACCAGGGCCGGGGTGTTGGGCATCGCCCGGACCACCTTCGATTCGCCGCCCAGTGCGGTCTCCAACCGGGCGCACGGGATGCCGGCCACAATGGAGAGGACGCGCGTGACCCCAACGGCCCCGAGCACGCGGCAGGCTCCTTCGGCGGCATCGGGCTTGACGGCCAGCACGGCGCCAGAAAGGCGCTCGCCAGAGTCGCTGAGGAGACCGGCTTCGGGGACGCCGAACAGCCTGACACCGGGGAACTCGGCCGCCAACTCGTCCCGGCGGCCGGCGTCCGGCTCGACGACCGCGAGGTCGGTGGCCTGGGCCCAACCCGAGGCGAGGAGCCCCCCCATGAGCGCCCCTCCCATCTTTCCGCCTCCGACGATGAGCAGGTTGACCGGCATGGGATGACGATAACGAGTGCAGCCCGTGCCCTACGACCGGCGGGGCCGGCGCCGGTAGACGGAAGGGTGAGCCAACGTCATCGCGGTCGGGAAGTGATCATCGGTGTAGAGCACCGACGACCCGGCGATGCGGTCAAGCTCGTCCTCGTCGATCAACCGGGCGGGGACGCGACCGACCAGGTACACGGCGTCTTCCGGGCCAAGGGCGAACCACATGCCGAAGAGGCCGGCATTGCAGCGCAGGAGGTAGGCGAAGACCTCGGCCGCATTCTCTTCTGGAGCCGGCATGAACTGGGCCTCGTGGTGCAGCGTGCGCTGGCGCAGGGTGAGCCAGACGGTGATGAAGTCCTTCTCCTCCCCCTTGAATCGCAGGTACCACCGGTGGGATGCCGTCCGGTCGGTGACCTCCTGGCGCTCGGCGGCCACCAACAGGCCTGCGCCAGCCAGCTCGCGCGCGGTCCAGGCATCCACGCAGGCGACGGCGGCGGCCATCTCCTCATCTTCGGGCAGGTCGACGAGGGGCACGTGGCCGCCGGTGCCCGCTCAGGAGCACTCGACGAGGCGGCCCGAGCCGATCTCGTCGTGCAGTTCCAGCAAGGCGTTGGCGGCGGCCCGCCAGGTATAGCGTCGGGCCCGCAGCACCGAGGCCGTGGAGAGGCGCTCAGCCATCAGCGGCTCGCTGAAGATCTGACGCACGGCGGCGGCATAGTGCTGCGGGGTCGGGTCGTCCACCAGGAAACCGGTGCGCCCATGGTCGACCAACGTGGTCAGCCCTCCCACGGCCGAGGCCACCACCGGTGTGCCACAGGCGGCGGCCTCCAGGGCGACCAGCCCGAATGACTCGGAACGGCTGGGGACGATGCTCACGTCGGCCGCCCGGTAGTAGGAGGAAAGCAGCTCGTGCGGTTGGGGGTCGATGAAGTGGACACCTTCGCTGACCCCGTGGGCATCGGCCAGATCGAAGAGGCCCTGCTGCGCCTTCTCGCCGTGCGGCCCGCTCGGGCCCCCCACCACCACCAGCCGGTACGTCTCGTCGCTCGTGGCGCGCAGGTGGGAGAGGGTCTCTATGGCTGCGTCGGCGCCTTTGAGCGGTTGGATGCGCCCGTCGAGGGGGAGCCCCAGGGCGCGGCGGGCCTGCGGCCGGTGCCCGGGCCCGAAGAAGGCGTGGTCGACGCCCAGCGGAACGATCCGGATGCGGTCGGGATCGGCCCCGTAGAGCGAGGCGATCTGCTCGGCCTCCACGGTGCACGACGCCAGGACGGCGTCGGAACACTCAATGATGGAAGCTTCGGCCTCGGCCCTCCGGTGGGGCATGTCGGCCTCCACCTCCTCGGGCATCGCCTCCGCCTTGACCCGGTCGAGAGTGTGGAAGGTGCAGACCAGCGGCAGGTTGAGTTCATGCTTGATCACGTGGCCGGACAGCCCGGACAGCCAGTAGTTGGCGTGCACCGAGGTGAAGGGACCCCCGTCGTCGTAGGGCAGGGCGGACAGACTGGGTGAGGTCATCCGCTCCAGCACACCCTCGGTGAAAGCTTCGACCACGGTGGGCAGCGCTTCCTTGGGGAGCACGGTCAGGGGGCCGGCCGCCACATGGTGGACCCGCAGGCCGGGCTCGACCTCGACCACGGGGGCAAGGTCGGGCGACCAGGCGCGGGTGAAGACGTCGCAGGACACACCTGAGCGGGCCAGGGCGGCGGTGAGCTCGCGCACATAGACGTTCATGCCGCCGCCGTCCCCGGTGCCCGGCTGGGCCAGGGGTGAAGTGTGGAGGGAGAGTACGGCGAGCCTGCGCATGGCGGTCAGATCCTACCGGCGGTCACCGTTTTCCCGACCCGGGCCGCCACCGGGGCCCTCCGGGGACGGGATTCAGGCAGGGGCGACGGGCTCGGCCGGCTGCGGCACCGGAGCTAGGCCGGCCTCGGCCGAGAGGATGGAGGAGGACACGTCGGCGGTCGGGGTCCCGTGCTCGTCGTCGTAGTCGCGGCGGAACGAGAGGTAGATGCGGATCAGCGCCTGCTTCTGCTCCTCACTGATGGTCTGATCGGCCAGGATGAGCCTGGTCAGGTCCGAGGTGCCGTCAGGGGCATCGAGGATCCCTGCCTGCACATACAGGGTCTCGGCGGAGATGCGCAGCGCCTTGGCGATCTGCTGGAGGATCTCGGCCGAGGGGCGCCGGAGCCCACGCTCAATTTGGCTCAGGTAGGGGTTGGAGATGCCGGCGAGTTCGGACAGCCGACGCAGGGAGAGCCGGGCCGTGCCTCGCTGTTCGCGGATGAACGAGCCGAGATCACGCCAGCGATCCTTGGGGTCCGCGCTCACTCCTGCAAGCGTAGTGCTTGCGTCCGGTCAATTCGGGTCGAGCGGCCCGGTTCGGGTCGGGCGCCACTTCGTTCGGGTATGGTCGACCACGACCGTCCACGCAATGAGGAGACCGCATCGAAATGGCCGACTACAGCCTTCCTGACCTTCCCTACGACTACGCCGCTTTGGAGCCCCATGTCTCGGGTCAGATCATGGAGCTCCACCATGACAAGCACCACGCCGCCTATGTGACCGGCGCCAACACGACGCTGGAGAAGCTGGCCGGTGCCCGCGACAAGGACGACTTCGCCGCGGTGGTCGGGCTCGAGAAGACATTGGCCTTCCACATCTCGGGCCACGTGCTGCACTCGATCTTCTGGAAGAACCTGAACCCGGACGGTGGCGACAGGCCCGATGGATCACTCGGCTCGGCCATTGACGAGCACTTCGGGTCCTTCGACAAGTTCAAGGCTCACCTGACCCAGGCCACATCCACCATTCAGGGGTCGGGGTGGGGCGCCCTGGCCTACGAGCCTCTGGGGGGTCGTCTGATCATTGAGCAGATCTATGACCACCAGGGCAACGTCGGCAACGGGTCGGTCCCCCTCCTGGTCTTTGACGCCTGGGAGCACGCCTTCTACCTGCAGTACAAGAACGTGAAGGCCGACTTCTTCAGCGCCCTGTGGAACATCGTCAATTGGGCTGATGTGTCGGCCCGCTTCGATGCGGCCAAGGGCCTGAGCTTGTAGCTGGGCGCCCTCAGCCGGCCGGTGGGATTCCGGCCGGGTGCGCCGGCTCCAGATTGAGGTGCTGCTCACAGGCCCGGCGGGTCGGATCGGCTTCGAGATCGGCCGCCAGAATGAGGGCGCCGCAGGCCTCACACGACCCGTAAGAGCCGTCACTGAGGCGCTCCAGGGCCCGCTCGACGTCGCCCAGGACCCGGTCCGACCGGGACAGATCGAATTCATAACGGTCTTCCACCACGCCAACGGTACCGCGAGCCGCCCGGCGCTCCGTAGTGTGACGGCGTGACCACCAAACCCCCCCGGGCGCCGCTGGTGGGCGCCGGCATGCTGGTGCCCTGCCTGGACGGCACCGACCGCCCGTACCGGGACCTCGATTGCGCCGCGTCCACCCCGGCGCTGCAGGTGGTGGCGGACAGGGTCGGCAAGTTCCTCCCCTGGTACTCGAGCGTGCACCGGGGTGCGGGGTACAAGTCCCGGCGAGCCACCGCGGCCTACGAAGAGGCCCGGGCCAGCGCCCACCGCTTCACCCGACGACCCGAAGACGGCGACCACGTGGTGGTCATCGTCCGCAACACCACCGAGGCCATCAACCACCTGGCCTACCGTCTCCGCCTGGCACCCGATGATGTGGTGGCCACCACCGTGGTGGAGCACCACGCCAACCTGCTGCCGTGGGCCCGGGTGGCTCAGCGCCGATGGGTCGAATGCGGAACCGACGGCACCTTCGGAGTCGAGGACGTGGTGGCGGTCCTCGACCACGGGCAGACCCCGGCGCTCCTGGCCATGACCGGAGCCTCCAATGTGACGGGATGGCTCCCGCCGGTGGAGGAGATCTGCGCCGAAGCGCACGCCCGCGGCATCCCCGTCCTCCTCGATGCCGCACAGCTGGCCCCCCACCGTCCCCTGCCGGGCGGTCCCGACTTCCTGGCCTTCAGCGGTCACAAGATGTACGCCCCCTTCGGCGCCGGTGCGCTGATCGGTCCCCGGCGGGCATTCGCCACCGGCGATCCTTTCCTGGCCGGCGGGGGCGCGGTCGACCTGGTCGACCTGGACGAGGTCATCTGGACCGAGCCCCCCGATCGGGAGGAAGCGGGGTCCCCCAACGTCATCGGCGCGGTGGCCTTCGGCGCAGCCATGGACGAGCTGGACCGCATCGGCTGGGAGGTCATCGGTGCCCATGAAGCGGCACTGTCGGCCCGCTTGCGGGCCGGATTGCGGGCCACCCCGGGCGTGCGGGTGCTCGGACCGGGCGTCGGGGCGGACGCCGACTCTCTGGCCGTGGCGACCTTCACGGTGGAGGGGATGCACCACGCCCTGGTGGCGGCCCGGCTCAGCGCCGAGTTCGGTATCGGGGTGCGGCACGGATGCTTCTGCGCGCACCCCTACCTCCTGCGCCTCCTCGGGGTGGACAAGGCGGGGGTGGCCGAGGCCCGGGCCGCCGTCCAGCGGGGTGACCGCAGCGGCATACCGGGCGCCGTGCGGGCCAGTTGCGGGCTGGGGACGTCGAGCGAGGACGTGGAGGCACTGCTGAGCGCCCTCGGCGCATTGGCGGCGGGAATCCCTGCCCCGGTGCCCTACGAGCAGGACGCCGTGACCGGCGACTACTGGCCCCAGGGAGAGGCGCAGGGTTGGGCCCTGGGCGACCGTCCCGGCGGGTCGGCCTGTGCGCGGGGGTAGTCCCCTGATGGGAAGGACGCCGCTCGGCGCCGCGCTGCCTGTCCTGGCGGTGTGCGCGCTGCTCCTCCCCGCCTGTTCCGGACCGGTCGACGGCTCCGGGTCAGCGGCGGGAAGGGTGGCCTGGGTGGCCACGGACGCTTCGGTGACCCTGCCCGGAACCGTCCTGACCCCGGTCGACCTGCGCACGCGGAAGGCGGAGGCCAAGGTGAGTGTCGGCAGCCTGCCCTCTGCCATGGCCTTCACCAAGGGCGGCACCGGGCTCCTCGTGGTCACCCAGGGGGACGACACCCTGCACGAGATCAACCCGGCGAACCGTGCCGTCGAGCGCTCGGTCGGGGTGGGGGTGGAGCCCGATGCGGTGGCGGTCGCCCCGGGTGGTTCGGGTGGCGCGGGCATCGCACTGGTGGCCAACCTCGCCTCCGACTCGGTCACCCCCGTCGATCTCGGCACCTGGCGTGCCGGCCCGGCCATCCCGGTGGGTTCGCATCCGGTGGCCATCGCGGTCGCCCTGGACTCCTCCGGCGCGGCGACGGCGCTGGTGGTCGATTTCGGGAGCGACCAGGTGACGCCGATCACCGTGCGGACCCTGCAGGCCGGCACCCCCATAGCGGTGGGGCCGAGCCCCCAGGCGATCGCCATAGCGTCCGGGGTGGCACTGGTGGGGAATTTCGGTGACCACACCCTGACGCCGATCGTCACGGCGACGCTCCAGTCCGGTCCCCCGGTGGCTCTGCCGGTCGATCCGACCGGCATCGCCGTGGCGCCGTCCGGGGCCACGGCGTACATCTCGGGCGGAGCCAGCATCGTGCCGCTGACCGTGGCCGGCCTGGTGGTGGGGACGCCCATCCAACTGCCCGATGTGGCGCAGGCCGTGGCGCTCGGCGCGGGAGGTACGACAGCCTGGGTGGCGCTCCAGGCGGGCGACCTGGTGCCGGTAGACGTGCCATCGGGAGTGGTGGGTCACCCCATCGCGGTCGGAGGCCATCCCTCGGCTGTGCTCATCGACGAGGGGTGACCCAACGGAGACGCCCCGTGCCAGGCACCGGATGTGGAGCCTGGCACGGTTCCGTCAATAGATGACTAAAATGGTCATGGTTATGGGGTAGGCGCTGCGCAGCAGATCAAGGAGCACGGAGATGAGCCTCACCGACAGGGAATCGACCACACGGGGCACCCTCCGCTCACTGTTCTCGTTCCCCAATCCGGTGAACGAAGTGTCGGCCCGCCTGGTGGCCGGGGGCGTCATCGTGATGGCCCTGTGCACCATCGTGTTCGACCTCCGTTGGGCCACCGTCGTGATCGCCTATGGCTTCATTGCCCGCGTGCTTACCGGGCCGTCGTTGAGCCCGCTCGGTCAATTCGTGACCCGGGTCGTCACGCCCCGCCTCCCCATCGCACCGCGACCGGTGGCCGGTCCGCCCAAGCGGTTCGCCCAGGGGGTGGGCGTCACCTTCTCGGTCGCCGCGTTGCTCCTGACCGGGCTCGGCTACTGGGGTGCCGCGCAGATCGTGCTGGGGATGCTGGCCGGCGCAGCGTTCCTGGAATCGGCGTTGGGCTACTGCCTCGGTTGCAAGACATTCGCAATCCTCATGCGGGCCGGGATCGTCCCCGAAGAGGTGTGCGAGCGCTGCAACAACATCTGGGCCACATCGGGCACCGCCTGAGGGGTCGGCGCAAGGCGCCTGGACCCGCACACGACATGCGAGAGCGGGGTGCGAGGTAGGGGAGCTGGCCGAGGAGGGGTCGAGTCGATGACCGGGGTCCGGAACCCTCGTGAGGCCCGCGATCGGCAGGCCGCGTCCCGACGGTGACGGACAGATCGAAGAATCGGGCGCTCCTCGGAGACCGTCCTGTGCCGACGAACTCGAGCGTGCGGCGGGGCCGCGCTCGTTACGCCGGTCTTCCGAGAACGAGCACGGCCTCGTAGGGCTTGGTGATGGACCCGCCCAGCTCGTTTCCGACTGCCTCCGCCAGCCGGTCATAGAGGTCGCGACGACGGTCAGCGTCGAGGTGCCGGTGGCTGGCATACGTGTCGAGCAAGGACAAGAAGCCCTCGGCGGTGTAGGTCACCGAGAAGGCGAAGACGTGTTGGACGACATCGCGGAACCGGCCGGAGGCATGAAGCTCAGCGGCTGGGTCGTAGTCAGGACGATCCGGGGTGAGCCGAGGCAGCACGTCAAGCTCGGGAGCGGCCAGCTCGTACACCCGTCGGACCGGGATCCAACGTGGGTCACGGGTATCGGGCACATGTGCGTTCCACCAGAGCGCGACTGTCCCCTCTTGTCGAAGCACGCGGGCCGCTTTGTGGTAGCCGACGGAAGGGTCGACCCAGTGCCAGGCGGTGGCCGACGCGACGACATCGAACGAACTGTCGGGGAGCTCGATCGCTTCGAACGTCGAGATCGAGACGCTCGGGCCCTTGAACCGGGCAAGCCGGGCGCGGGCGATGGCGGCGAGCTCAGGACCAGGCTCGACACCCACGACGTCCCAGCCGGCCTCGACCATCTGCGCGGTGGCTTGGCCGGATCCCACGCCGAGCTCGAGCACACGTGGTCGTGCCGGCAACTGCCCGCAGGCGACGATCGCGTCGATGACTGCATCGGGGTAGTCAGGCCGCACCTCATGGTTGCAGGAGTCGCCGCTGCGCAGCACGCGGGACCATCATGTTCGGGTGGATAACGACCTGCCCCGGAGGAACTGGGCGGATCGGACCCGCCCGTTGTGGCGTGTCGGTAACCGTCTCGAAGCCTCCCAGCTCCGGCGATTCGGGATCAGCGGGATGACGGTGCTGCGACGAACCAAGATCTTGGTGATTGAGACCACCGGTCGCCGCACAGGGCGACACCGATCCACACCCGTCGCCTATTGGATAGGGGACGACGGCTACCACTACGTGGGTGGGGGGGCAGCGGGCATGACCACGATTCCCGACTGGGTGGCGAACCTGCGCGCCAACCCCGCCGCGGCGGTGATTGTGAAGCGCCGCAGAGTGCCCGTCCACGCCGAAGAGCTCGACGCCGATGCCTATGACAGGGCCCGTGCTCACGCAGTGGAACTTTGGCCGGTTGTGCCCAAGTACGAGCGCATGTCCGGGCGACGCGTGCCCTACTTCCGCCTTTGCCCTACCAACCCGCCCGCCAGCGAATCGAAAGAACCGGGTCAGCAGCATGCTTCAGAATCACCTGCGGCGAGGCTGAGGGTCATACACCGGCGACCACTGTCATTCAATGTTGTGTACTCGCGCCCTGCCCTAGTGTCCTGGCAGGCTGAAGGGCCATGAAAATCGCATCAGGCTCCAGCACTGATAGCGGTGCAGTAACCGGCGAGCCGTTCGAGGATGTCCTCGGC
>Ga0307372_10005059_pt1 | contig 19994 bp, 20 predicted proteins | sample OX1MG_FD_202533 | JGI IMG/M metagenome (GOLD analysis project Ga0307372, IMG submission 202533) | Soil microbial communities from Risofladan, Vaasa, Finland - OX-1 | ecosystem: Environmental > Terrestrial > Soil > Coastal area > Acid sulfate soil | place: Finland: Risofladan, Vaasa | collected...
ACCATCGTGATCTTGACTGGCCCGCGTGAAACGTTGGGGTTGGCGGGGCCGGGCGGGGCGGGTCCGGGGGATCTAGGGTTGGCTCATGGGAGTTGCGGCGGGGCAGCGGGCGTCGGTCAGGGCGGTGGTGACCGAGGAGGACACCGCGATCTCGGCTGGCAGCGGCGACGTGCCGGTCCTCGGCACCCCCCGGCTGCTGGCACTGGCCGAGGCGGCCGCCGTGGCGGCGGTCGCGCCGCATCTGGCAGCGGGCATGACCTCGGTGGGAACGTCGGCGTCGCTGGAGCACCGGCGGGCCAGCCCGGTCGGGACCGAGGTGGTGGTGGACGCGGAGTTGACCGAGGTCGACGGGCGGAGGCTGGTGTTCAGCTTCATCGCCCGCGAGAGCGGGCGCCGCGCCGCGCCCGGGGGAGCCCGGCAGGGCGACGAGGACGACGGGGATCTCGTGGTGGGCGCTGGCACCGTGGAGCGGGTGCTGGTGGACCGGCAGACGTTCCTGGCCCGGGTCAGCGGCGATCACCCGTCCTGACCTGTCCGCTGGCGAGACGGCCCACAGGGCGGGTCAGATGCCGGTGGTGGAGCGGGGGTAGGCGTCCGCCGGGTCGGTGATCACGTTGACCAGGTAGGGCACCTCTGAGGCGAAGGCCCGGCCCAGGGCGGGAGCGATGCCGTCCGGGCTGGTGACCATCTCCCCGGCGCCGCCGAGCGCGCGGACCACCTCGTCGTATCGGCACCTGGGCTGCAGGTCCGCCACGACGTCGTAGCCGTACAGGGACTGCATCGGGTGCTTCTCCAGCCCCCAGATGCCGTTGTTGCCGCAGACCATGACCACCGGCAGCTGGTGCCGCACCAGGGTGTCGGCGTCCATCAGGGAGAATCCAGCCGCGCCGTCGCCCAGCAGCAGCACCACCTGCACCGAGGGGCGGGCGATCCGGGCCGCGATCGCGTACCCGAGGCCGGTGCCCAGGCAGCCGTAAGGGCCAGGGTCGAGCCATCCGCCAGGACGCCGCGGTTCCAGGTACTTGCCCGCGTAGGAGACGAAGTCCCCGCCGTCGCCGATCACCACGGCGTCATCGTCGAGGAGGCGGGCCAGCTCACCGTACACGCGCATCGGGTGGATCGGGTCGGCGCCCGATGCCAGCAGCGCGGTGTCGGCGGCCATCGCCTCGCCGCGGGCGCTCTGCAGCCGGGGCAGCCAGGACACCTCCCAGGGCCGCCCGGGCCCGGCCGCGCCGGGCCGGGTGGAGGCCCGGCCGAACGCCTCCGGCAGCGCCGTGAAGAACGCCGCCAGATCACCGGCGGCGGACGCTGCGAGCGGCCGGTGGGTGGTGAGCTGGCCGGGGGCGTCGGCCACGTGCACGACCTGGGCAGGCTGGGCGCCGTTCCCGCCACCGAACTCCCCGTAACCGAGCCGGAAGTCCAGCGGCGTGCCGGCCACGATCACCAGGTCGGCTTCCCGGAACGCGACCGAGCGCGCCCGCGTGACGAGCAGCTCATGGCCGGACGGCAGGATGCCGCGTGCCTGGCCATTGGTGATCACGGGGAGCCGGAGCTCCTCGGCGGCCGCCCGGGCACTGTCCTGCGCGCCGCCGATCCACACGTCCGAGCCGAGCACCAGCACGGGGCGGCTGGCGCTCGCCAGCAGGCCGCCGATCGCGTCCACCGCTTCGGGGTCCGGCCCGGGGGTGGGTGCCGCCGGGGTGGCAGCCGGGGCGGCCGGGGCCTCGCCGAACAGGGCCTCCAGCGCGAAGTCGAGGAACACCGGTCCCCGGTGCGCGGTCGTGGCGACCCGGAACGCCTCGTCGACGGCGGCGCCCACGCCGGTGGCCTGATGCTCCGTCCAGGCGCGTTTGGTGATCGGGCCGAGCAGCAGCGGGTGGTCGATCTCCTGCAAGCTGCCCGAACCCCAGCGGTGGTCCGGTGCCCTGCCCGCCAGCACCACCACGGGCGACCCGTTGAAATGCGCGGTGGTGATCGCGCTGATCCCGTTCGTCACCCCGGGGCCGGCCGTCAGCACGGCCAGGCCGGGGCGGCGGGTGAGCCGCGCCGTCGCCTCGGCGGCGAACACCGCTGTCTGCTCGTGCCGGACATCGACCAGGCGCATGGCCGGGTCTGCCTTGACCGCGCCGTCATAGATCGGGAAGACATGCCCGCCGGACAGGGTGAACATGGTGGTCACGCCGTGGCCGGCCGCGGCCGCAACCGCCTGCGCGCCGCCGTGACGGGCGGGTCCGCCGCCGCTGGCCGGGCTCGGCGCTGTGCTGCTCGCGGTGGGTTGCTGCCTGCCCTCGGTCATGCCGGCGACGTTACCAGCACGTCACTTCCGCGCCTCGGCGGGCGAGGCGGGGCACCGCTGGCTGGGAGCGGCGCGCTCCAATAGCGGCTCTGGTGGTGGCCGCCCCCCGCATGGACGGCGGCCTGGTGCGCCGCGTGGGTCGCCGCCTCGTGCGCCGCCGCGCCGGCGGCCGCGTCATCGACGGCGTCCGGAATGACATTCCCCGGAACCTGCATCCATTCCGGCTGGTCACCGGCATCGCGGGGCGCTGGCATGACGTCCGCGACGGCGGCCGTCCCCGCCTTGCCCTTCGCGACCTCGTCCAGCCGCATGCGTGCGTGGCGGCCGTCCCAGCCGGGATAGATGATCCAGTGCACGTTGGTCGCGCGGGCCAGGCCACCGTAGGCAGCCTGGGCGGAATCGACGGGACCGGAGCCCAGCGTGATCGCGTCCAGGCGTGCCCGGGCGCCGGCCGCCTGGGCGGTGTCGGCCACATGCAGCAGGGGCTTGACGCGGATCCCCAGGATGCGGACCGGTTCGATGCGGATCGCCCCGGCCCGCGCGACGAGCCGGGCCAGGTACGCCTCGGTGATTCCCCGCCAGCCCGAAACCGATCTTGTCCGCGTTACCGAGCCTGGCTTTCTCTGGCCGGATCGACAGCAGCAGCAGGTCTTCCCCGAGACTGTCCATGCCGATGACGATAACCAGCCGCGCCCGCGCCGTCACTAGGGCGCATCGCGGTTTCCTGGCCGCCGGCGCATGCCTATCCTTTGACCGCGCCCATGGTGAAGCCCCGGATGAAGCGGCCGAGGAAGACGTTGTAGAGCAGGGCAACCGGCACCGCGACGATGATCGCCGACGCCATGAGGGCCTGCCAGTAGAACACATCACCGCGGATGAGGACGGTCGGCACTCCCACGCTCACTGTCATGCTCGACGAACTCGAGATGAAGGCCAGTGCGTAGATGAAATCCTGCATGGTGAGCGTGAAGGTGAACACCACGACGGTGAAGATCCCCGGCAGCGCGAGCGGCAGCACGGTGCGCACCACGGCCCCCACGCGGCTGTAACCGTCCACCTGGGCCTGTTCCTCGATGTCGCGTGGTATCGACCTGAAGAAGCCCATCAGCAGCCAGGTCGACAGCGGGATCGTGAAGCCCGGGTAGACGACGACCAGTGACCAGATGGAATCCTGCAGGCCGATCGTGGTGATCAGACGTGACAGCGGCAGGAACAGCAGCGTGGGCGGCACCAGGTAGGTGACGAAGATCCCGATGCCCACCCGCTCGCCCCACCGGCCCGCGAGCCGGGCGAGTCCGTACGCCGCTGGCAGGCTCAGCGCGAGCGTGATCGCGACGGTCGCCAGCCCGATCACGATGTTGTTGACGATGAACTGAAGGTAGGGCGTATTGGTCAGCAGGTCGGTGATGTGGCTCAGCGTCGCCGGCTTGGCGAGGACGAACGGGTTGTGGGTGGTGACATACAGGTCGGAGTCCTGGCGGAACATGGTCAGCGCGGCCCACAGGAACGGGAAGCCCGCGAAGATCGCGAACCCGATGGCCAGCAGGTAGACGGCTACCCGGCCGCTGACGGTCCGGGCCCGCACGGCGGCCACCTCAGCCCACCTCCGCCCGGCTGGCGAGCCTCAGCATGACCGCAGCAAGCCCGAGCAGCACCGGGAACATGAACAGCGCGTCGGCAGCGCCGACGCCGAGGTCCCCGCCGTTGATGCCCTTGAGGAACGCCCAGCTTGCCAGGACCTGGGTCGCGTTTCCCGGGCCGCCGCCGGTGAGGACATACACGACCGCCATGTCGGTGAAGGTGAACACGATCCCGAACAGCAGCGCCACCGTCATCACCGGGCTCAGCAGCGGCAGCGTGATCCCGAACAGGCGCCGCCAGAAACCCGCCCCATCGACTTCGGCCGCGTCGCTGACATCGGCCGGGATGGCGGACAGGCCAGCCATCATGATCACGGTCGCGAGCGGCAGGATCCGCCACGTCTGCAGCGCGATGACCGATCCCATCGCCAGGCCGCTCTGCCCGAGGAACACGATGTGGCCACCCGGCGGCACGATGCCCAGCACCTGAGCGAACCAGTCGAATGGGCTGAAGATCGAATCCAGCATCCACAGCCAGATGACGGCGCTGAGGGCGACCGGGGTCGTCCACGGCATGAGAATCAGGAACCGCACGAACCACCGGCCGCGGAAATTCGTGGTGAGCACGAAGGCCAGCATGGTCGAGAGCACCACGACGAGGATCTGGGAGATGGCCGTGAAGATCACCGTGTTGGTCAGCGAGGTGAGGAAGACCGGGTCCTTGATCGCCGCGATGAAGGTCTGGAAGCCAACGAAGTGCAGGCTCTGGCTGCCCGTTGTCACATCGCTGAACGCGTACAGGAAGGCCAGCACCAGTGGGTACGCCACGACGAGGACCAGGTAGACGACGGCGGGCGTCACCAGCGCAGGGCCCAGCAGCCGTTCGGAGTCCAGCAGGTACCGTGCCCGCCGCGGTTTCGCCGTGGTCTTGGGGGCCGGATCCTCGGTGATCGTCATGGCTTCACCTTCGGCGTGCCGGCGGCCAGCTCTCCGGTCTTCTGGTCGAAGTAGCGCAGGTCGGCGCCATCGACAGCGAATGGCACCCGGTCCCCGGCAGCGACCGGCGTGGTGACGGTCGACGGCAGCTTCGCGATGACCCTCGCCCCAGGATCCACCTCCGGGAGGTGCCCGTAGACGTACCGGTCCGAGCCCAGGTTCTCCACCCGGATCACCGAGAATTCGAAGATCACCTGGCCGGGCCGTTCACCCGTGACGGAGACGGGGAGGAATTGCTCCGGCCGGAACCCCAGCAACGTGCCCTCGCGGGTGAGCAGATTCATCGGCGGTGAGCCTACGAATGTGGCCACGAACGTGTTGGCGGGGTGATGGTAGATCTCATCGGGCGTGCCGATCTGCTGGATCTTCCCCTCGTTGAGGACGGCGATGCGATCACCGAGGCCCATCGCCTCCACCTGGTCGTGGGTGACATAGATGGTGGTGACCCCGACCCGCTGCTGGAACTCCTTCAGGTCCTCGCGGGCCGACGAACGCAGCTTGGCGTCGAGGTTGGACAGGGGCTCGTCGAGCAGGAACACCTGCGGTTCGCGCACCAGGGCGCGGGCGAGGGCGACCCGCTGGCGCTCCCCGCCGGACAGCTGCCGGGGCCTGCGGTCGAGCAATGACTCCAGCCCGAGCCGGCCGGCAGCCCACCGCACTTTGTCCGGCCGCTGGTCCCTGGGCACACCTGCCGCCGCGAGCGGGAACGCGATGTTCGCGAACACGGTCTTGTGCGGGTACAGCGCGTAGCTCTGGAACACCATGGCGATCTGCCGCGCCCTGGGGGGCAGGTGGGTGACCACCTGCCCCCCGATGATGACGTCTCCGTCACTGGGTTGTTCCAGGCCAGCGATGAGCCGCAGCAGGGTTGTCTTGCCGCAACCGGACGGCCCGAGGAGGACGAGGTACTCGCCCTCCCCGGTCACCAGGTCGATGCCGTCCACCGCGGCGGCGGCGCCGAACTCCTTGCGCAGTGACTTGGTTTCCACCACGGCCATCTGGTCACACGCCGCCCTGGTGGGCAGGGATCAACGAAGTCCTCACACCAGTCCCTTGGCCCGCCACTTGCTGAAGATGGCCTCACACTGGGTCGCCGCGGATGCGACGGCGTCCTTCGGGGAAGCCTTTCCCTGCGCCGCGCTCGCCATCATGGTGGGGAGCACATTGGTGGTGAAGATCTCCCCGATGGCCGCGTTCGCCGCGCCCGGGTACCCGACGTTCGTGGTCCACTGCTGAGCACTGGCGAGCAACGCGAGCTTGCTGGCCGGCTTGGATCCGAAGGGATCGTTCTGGAGCCAGCCGGGCAGCGCCGAGGCCGCGCCGGTGCTGGAGAAGGCCGGGAAGTCGTACAGCTCGGAGTTGTACACCGCGCTGTGCGCGGCACCGACCAGATCCAGCAGGAACTGCTTGGCCTTGTCCACGTTCGACGCCCACTTGGGGACCATGTAACTGCGGACGACGTGCTGGCTGGCCAGGCCCTTCCCGCTGGGGCCTTTGAGCGCGGGCACGAAGAAGATGTCGTTGGCGACGCTGGCGGTGGTGGTCTGGGCGGTCCGGTAGGCGGAGATCGAGTTGAGGATGTAGGAGAGCTGGCCGGCGACCAGGCCCTGGTTGTTGGACGCCGCGGTCCAGCCGAACACCTCCGAGGTCATGGTCTGCTTGAAGAGCTTGGCCATGTAGGTGACGGCGTCGACCACCTCTGGTGAGTTGAGGGTGACGTTTCCCTGCGCGTCCTGGACGCTGCCGCCATAGGACCAGATGAGCGCGCGCGCGGCCATGTTGGAGTCCACCTCGGGCGACATGCCGATGCCCATGCGGACGTGCTGCTTCGTGTAGATCTCGGTGCCACCGGTCAGGAGATCGTCGTAGGTGGCCGGGCCGTTGGCCATGCCCGCCTTCGTCCACAGGCCCTTGCGGTAGTCGCCGGGGTCAGGCGTCCACGTGTGGCAGAACGCGTAGTACTTGTGAGTGTGGGGGTTGTAGCTGGACAGCTTGCAGAAGCTGACCTGGTCGCCGTACTTCGCCTGTGCCTGCGTGACCACGTCTGTCAGGTCGTGGACGCTGGGCTCGTACGCCGAGGCCGGGGTGATCCACTCGATCAGGTCGTGGCCGGCACCCGCCGCGAACTCAGCTGCGGTGCGGGCAGGCAGATCCGCCTGGTTGATGTGGTCGACGATGACGGTGACGCCGTTCTTCTGGCCCCACGCCTTCGCCCACGGGTCGAACCAGGTGTCGTAGCGCGGGACGAAATGGCTCCAGAGCAAGATCTTGATGGTGCCGCCGCTGCTCTTCTTCCCGCCGCCAACCCCGGCCACGGTGCTGCAGGCAGACAGTAAGGCCGACGCCGACCCGAGCACGACGCCGGCGGTTCCTGCCTTCCTGAGGAAGTCCCGTCGGCTGGGCTGCGCGGCATGCACCCCGGCGGGGGAGGAACCGGGGGGCGAATTGTCTGTGCTGCTCATGACAACCTCCTTGCGTCGCTTCATCGCGTGGCCACGTGTGCCAGTGACGGTCGGTCCCGGGGTGTCCAGCTTGGTCAGCACGACGCGCACAGGGACAGGACCGTCAGGACGGGCGCCCGCCCGGGCGTGCGCCCGCGGAGGAGGGGGATTCTCCCCAGCGCCGGGATCCGGTGGCAGCGCGGGACCGGGGGTGCTCCCGGCCGCGGCGGCAGCTAACGGGACCTTGACCGGGACCCGGGCGCCGACGTGTGTGCATGGGAGCGGGGGCTGCGCCATCACGTCCTCTTCCGGTACGTACATGATTAGCGTGCGTCCGCCTGGCCACATCGCTGGGCGGGTGCGATGTCACTAATGTCGCGTGATGATGTCCATGGTGTGGCCAAAGATCACCGGGTGCAATGGCCAAGGCACCGAAAAAAGGAAGGATCTTCACGAGGGCAGGTGATTAGCGGGCGCCCGGGACCGCCGCCCGGGACCGCCGGGGCAGGTGATATGGCAGGTGATCAGAGGGTGGCCGAGAGCGCCTTGATCGGCATCCTCAGGCGGCCGAGCATCTCCAGATCCTGCTGCGCGGGGCGGCCGAGCGTCGTCAGGTAGTTGCCGACGATGATGGCGTTGATGCCGCCCAGCATCCCGGTTTCGGTACCCAGGTCGCCGAGGGTGAGCTCGCGCCCGCCCGCGTAGCGCAGCACCGCCCGCGGCAGGGCCAGCCGGAACGCGGCGATCGTGCGCAGCGCGTCGGCCGCCGCCAGCGGGGGCCGGTCCGCCAGCGGCGTGCCGGGCCGCGGGTTGAGGAAGTTGAGCGGCACCTCGTCCGGCCCCAGGCCCGCCAGCTGGGCGGCAAGCTCGGCGCGCTGCTCCACGGTCTCGCCCATGCCGGCGATGCCGCCGCAGCACAGCTCCATCCCGGTCGACTTCACCAGCTCGCAGGTGTCATAGCGCTCCTGCCAGCTGTGGGTGGTCACCACGTGCCCGAAGTAGGAGCGGGCGGTTTCCAGGTTGTGGTTGTAGCGGTGCACGCCGAGCGCGGCCAGCTCGCCGGCCTGCGCCGGGGTGAGGATGCCCAGCGAGCAGGCCACGTTGATGCCCACCTCGCCGGCGATCGCCCGGACCGCGTCACCGACCTGCGACATCAGCCGCTCGTCGGGACCGCGTACGGCGGCCACGATGCAGAACTCGGTCGCCCCGGTGGCCGCGGTCGCCTTCGCGGCGGCGACCAGCTCGGCCAGGTCCAGCCAGACCGAGCGGACCGGCGACTCGAACCGTCCCGACTGTGAGCAGAAATGGCAGTCCTCCGGGCAGCCGCCGGTCTTCACCGACACGATCCCCTCGACCTCCACCTCCGGGCCGCACCAGCGCATCCGCACCTCGTGGGCGAGCGAGAGCACCTCGTCCAGCCGGTCGTCGGGCAGCAGCAGGCACCGCAGGACCTGATCGGCGTCCAGCCCGGCACCGTCGGCCAGGACCTGGCTGCGGGCCTCGTCCAGGATGTCGTGGGTCACGGGAGCTCCTCTGGCGAACGGACGGCTGAACGGGTTACTGAACGGCTGGCAGGGTGGCCAGCTGGGCGGGGGGACAGGCGTGCTTCTCCTCGAATACTGCCGGATCGAACCGGCCGCCCAGCGGCGGGGCCAGCCCTTCGCCGGCCAGCTGGCGGAAAGCGGCACGGTCAAGCCTGCCCGCGCCGTCAGGCAGCACCCCGCACAGTGCCCGGCCAGCCAGGGCAGCCAGATCGGTGAGGTTACTGCATTCTGCTAGCTGGGGGTTTGCGGGCCAGCAGCCGATGACCAGGCCGGCCAGGGGCAGGCGGCGCGCGGCCAGCGCCTCCAGGGTGAGTGCGGTGTGGTTCAGCGTGCCCAGCCCGGCACCGGTCACCACCAGCACCGGTGCGGCCAGCGCCCGTGCCAGGCTGGCCAGGGTGGCCCCGCCCGGGCCGTAGCGGACGAGCAGCCCGCCCGCGCCCTCCACCAGCACCAGGTCCCGGCTGGCGGCCAGGTGCTGGATGCGGCCAGCGGCCAGGTCCAGGTCCAGTGGTGCCATCCCGGCGGCGCGGGCCGCTGCCTCCGGGGACAGCGGCGCGGGGAAGCGGGCAAGCTCGTGCGTGTCAGTGATGCCGGCCAGCCGCTCGACCTCGGCCAGGTCGCCCGGCTCGCCCGGGGCGGCCCCGGTCTGCGCGGGCTTGACCGCCGCGACCCGCTGGCCGCTGGCATGCGCGAGCGCGGCGAGTGCGGCGGTGACGACGGTCTTGCCCACCCCGGTGCCGGTGCCGGTGACGACCAGGACGCTACCCACCGGCGTGCCGCGTGCCCCGGTGCAGCCGGGTCACCAGCTTGTAGCGGTCCCCCCGGTAGCGGGACTGCGCCCATTCGACCGGGGTGCCGGCGGTGTCGAAGGAGTGCCGCGACAGCAGCAGCAGCGGCATGCCGACGTCGACCCGGAGCAGGGGCGCGTCCTTCGGGTCGGCGAGCACGGTCTCGATGGTCTCCTGCGCCTCGGCGATCTCGATCCCGTAGTCGGTGGCGAGCGCCTCATACAGCGACGGGTGGCGGTCCAGGTTGCGGCGCAGCCCGGGGAAGCGCTGCGCCGACAGGTGCGAGGCGTCCACCGACATCGGCTCGCCGTCGGCCAGCCGGAGCCGGTGGATGCGCAGCACCCGGCTGCCAGCCCGGATGCCGAGCAGGGCCGCGAGCTCGTCGTCGGCGGCGATGTAGCCGGTGTCCAGCAGCACCGTCTGCGGGTTGAGGCCCTGTGCCCGCATCCCCTCGGTGTAGCTGGACAGCTCCAGCATCTGCGCGACCTTGGGCATGGCCACGAACGTGCCCTTGCCCTGCATCCGCAGCAGCCGCCCCTCGACCACGAGCTCGGCCAGCGCCTGCCGCACGGTCGTGCGGGACGTCCCGTACCGCAGCGCGAGTTCACGTTCTGGCGGGACGGGAGTGCCAGGTGACATCGCCCGGGTCAGCTCGAGCAGCTGCCGCTTGACCGCGTAGTACTTCGGGATCCGCGCACCCGGCTGGCCGGGCGGGTGGCCGGGCGGGGGGCGGCCGCCGCCGGCGTCGCTGGGAGCAGGGGAGGCGGTCACGGTCACTTCCTTCCCGCTGCAGACACCGTCCGGACATGATCCCGCACTGCGGCCAGTGCCCGGTCAGCGGCCTCGAAGTCGCTCTCGGTCAGGTCGGCCCGGGCGGTGAGCCGCAGGCACGAGCCCCCGGGCGGGACCGACGGCGGCCGGAAGCACCCGGCCAGCACCCCGTGGTCAGCGCAGATCCGCTGGGCGGCCACCGCCAGGCCCGGGTCGCCGATGCCGACCGTCAGCACGGCCGCCGCCGGCTCGGTCACCGCAAGGCCGTACCCGGTGGCCAGGTCAGCCAGCCGGCGGGCGTTCTGCCGCGCCTGGGTGGCCAGGTGCGGCCGGGCCGCCAGCACGCGCAGTGCGCCCAGCGCCGCGCCGGCGCTGGGCGGGGCGAGCGCGGTGTCGAAGATGAAGCCCCGGCCGGTCTCGGCCAGCGTGCCGGTCACCTCGCTGGCACCCAGCACGGCCCCACCCTGGGCGCCGAGCGCCTTGGACAAGGTGACGGTGCGGACGACGCCGGGCTCGGCGGCCAGGCCCGCCTCCCAGACCGCGCCACGGCCGCCGGGTCCCACCACGCCGAGCGCGTGTGCCTCGTCGACCAGCAGCAGCGCGCCGTGCGCCCGGGTGACCCGGTGCAGGGCCGGCAGCGGCGCCAGGTCCCCGCCCAGGGAGAAGGCCGATTCGGTGACCACCAGCGCGGCTGGCTCGCGGCGCTGGCGCAGCGCGCGCTCCACTGCCGCCACGTCCTGGTGGCCGGTGATCTCCACCCGGGCCCGGGCCAGCCGGCAGGCGTCCACCAGCGAGGCGTGATTGGCCTCGTCCGACACGATCAGGGTGGCAGCGCCCGGGCCGGCCTGCGCCGCTGGCGGCCGCAGCGCCGCGGCGAGCGCGGTGACCGCGGTCAGGTTGGCCAGGTAGCCGCAGGAGAAGACCAGTGCGGACTGCGCGCCAGCGAAGGCCGCCAGCGCCTGTTCCAGGGCGGCGTGCAGGGCGGTGCTGCCGGTGACCAGCCGCGACCCGGTGGACCCGGTGCCCCACTCACGGGCGGCCTCGATGGCCGCCTCGATCACCTCGGGATGGGTGGCCAGGCCGAGGTAGTCGTTGGACGCCAGGTCGGTCAGCCCGGCGTGCCCGGGACCGCGCGGGTGCAGGCCGCGGCGCAGGCCGGCTGCTGCCCGGGCGGCGGCGGCCGCCCGCAGCGGGGCCAGCGGATCGGGTGCCTGCGGCATGTGGGCATCCTGCCAGCTTGCGGCGGCGGGCCGGGAAGGTGCTCCCCGGGTGCGATGATGAAACGTGCCAACCCTGACCGATCTGGCCCGCGGGCTCACCCCGCTGACCGAAGCCGACATCGAGTGGCTGCACGCGCTGGTGTCGGACTGGCAGCTGCTCGCCGACCTGTCCTTCGCCGACCTGGTGCTGTGGGCGCCGATGCGGGACGGGTCCGGCTGGGTGGTGCTGGCCCAGATGCGCCCCACCACCGGGCCGACCACGTTCCACGATGACGCGGTCGGCACCCGGGCGGCCATCGGGGAGCGCCCGTTCGTCGATGCCGCCCACGCCGAGCAGCGCATCTGCCGGGAGGGGGACCCGGAGTGGACCCAGGGTGTGCCCGTCCGGCGGGAGTCGATACCGGTGACGCGCCGGGGCCGGGTCATCGCGGTGATCGAGCGCAGCACCAACCTCAGCTCGGCCCGCACGCCGAGCCGGCTGGAGCTGACCTACCTCAAGGGTGCGGACGACCTGGCGCAGATGGTCGCGTCCGGGATGTTCCCGCATCCAGGCGAGCAGCCCGCACTGGTCCGCTCGCCCCGGGTCGGCGACGGGCTGCTGCGGCTGGGCCGGTCCGGGAAGGTGAGCTATGCCAGCCCGAACGCCCTGTCGGCGTACCGCAGGCTGGGCCTGTCCGCCGACCTGGTGGGCGCCGAACTCGGCCCGCTGACCGCGCGGCTGTGCGCGCCGGGCCAGCCGGCCGACGATTCGCTGATGGTGACCGCCAGCGGCCGGGCCCCGCGGGAGACCGAGGTGGAGGGGAACGGCTCGGTCGTCCAGCTGCGGTCCATCCCGCTGGTGGTGGGCGGGCTGCGGACCGGCGCGCTGATCCTGGTCCGCGATGTCACCGAGCTGCGCCGCCGCGAGCGGGAGCTGATGACCAAGGACGCGACGATCCGCGAGATCCACCACCGGGTGAAGAACAACCTGCAGACCGTGGCCGCGCTGCTGCGGCTGCAGGCCCGCCGGCTGTCCGCGCCGGAGGCGCGGGCGGCGCTGGAGGAGGCGGTGCGCCGGGTCGGCTCGATCGCGATCGTGCACGAGACCCTGTCGCACACCCCGGAGGAGATCGTCGACTTCGACGACATCGCCGAGCGGGTGGCCGCGATGGCCGGCGAGGTGTCGGCGCCGGAGGTACGGGTCATCCCGGTGGTCAAAGGCCGGTTCGGGCTGCTGCCCGCCGCGGTGGCGACACCGCTCGCGCTGGTGCTCACCGAATTGCTGCAGAACGCTTTGCAGCACGGGCTGGCTCACCCGCCTGGCGTGCCGTCGGGGGGGACACTGCAGGTGACCGTGGACCGGGCGCCGGGCAGGCTGACCGTGACGGTCGAGGACAACGGGGTGGGGCTGCCGGACGGCTTCAGCCTGGACACGGCGACCAGCCTTGGCCTGCAGATCGTGCGCACACTGGTGGTGTCAGAGCTCGGCGGCCGGCTGGAGATCTCACCGCGGCCCAGCGGCGGGACCGCGGTCCTGGTAGATCTTCCGCTGGAGACGCCACCTGCCCCGAAGACGGGGTTCTAGGCGTGCGCGCGGGCGCGGATGCGGCTGGCCCGGCGCTTGTAAGCGCGCCGTTCGTCCTCGCTCATGCCGCCCCAGACGCCGGCGTCCTGGCCGCTCTCCACTGCCCACTGCAGGCAGGAGTCCATGACCGGGCAGCGTCGGCACACCTGTTTGGCTTCGTCGATCTGGAGCAGCGCCGGCCCGGTGTTGCCGATCGGGAAGAACAACTCTGGATCTACCTCACGGCAGGCGGCGTGGTGGCGCCAGTCCATGCGGTCCACTCCTCTGTCACTGCCGGGCTTGTAGCCCGGATCCGCTGTCCCAGCTCTGCTTGTGAATGATTTCACGAGCTAGGCCATATGTCAGGGCCGCACCGGGCCCTGGAAATCGCAAAGTTCGGTCGGTTCATTAGAGCCTCGCCCCCGCACTGGCTCCCGGCCGAGGCCTGGAAGTCCGGTTACTTACCCGGCCGACCAGACGACAGCGCACCACATGCACGCTGCCCACTCGAACCAGATCAAGCCTCTCAATCTCGTGGATCAACCGCAAGAGGCTTTGGCAAAGGCTTGGTTGTTTTTGATGTCAGATGGATCACATTCGTAGGCATGTGCCCGCTTCGTGGCTTGCCCTTCGCCGTCCGTTTCCGCAGGTCGGCTGTCCTGCCATCTACCAGCGGCTTTGGGTCAGGCGATGACCCGCAGGACGTCCGGGACCGACTGGAACGTGACATGCTCGCGCTCGCCTACATACTCCCCGTCCACCTGGAACGCGATCGGGCGGGCAGCCCGGAACGCGACCGTCTTCTGGTCGTGCAGGCTGACGATGCTCCTGCTGGCCGGGATCCGGTGCTCCCCGACACCGAGCATCTGCCGCAACGTGTTGAGCGTGGGCAGCGTGCTCAGGGTGCGCACGGCGAACACGTCGAGGCCGGTGTCGAAACCGGCCTCGGGACTCGGGTTGACGGGCCGCCGCCCCAGGTAGGTCCAGGGAGCCGCATTCGAGATGAACGCGAAGAACAGATGCCCGATTTCTGGCAGCCCGTCCCGTTCCATGGTGAGTGCGGGCTGGCGCCGATTGGTGACGCCATAGAAATGGCGGATCGCGGTCCACAGGTACAGCCCGGCGGTGGCGGTCTGGCCGTCGGCACGCAGGCCCTCCATCGCCCGGACCACCTCGGCGTCGAACCCCAGGCCGGCGTTGAACGTGAAGTAGCGGTCCTGTGCCAGGCCCACGCCGATGTGCCGGGACCGGCCCTCGATCAGCGCCGCGAGCACGCGCCCGGTCGCGTCGATCGGGTCGGGTGGTATCCCGAGCGCCCGGATGAACACGTTCGCGCTCCCGCCGGGCAGCGCGGCCAGGGCCGGGCGCGTGTCCGCTCCGCCGCCACCGGGCGTGCCTGGTGCACCGGCCGCGCCGGGCGCACCGGCCACCCCGGCCGGCGGGATGGCGTGCAGCAGCCCGTTGACCGCCTCGTTCACGGTGCCGTCCCCGCCGAGCGTGAGCACCAGGTCGAACCCGGATTCTGCCGCCTGTCCGGCGAACTGTGCCGCGTGACCCCGGTACCGTGTCTGCACGACCTCGAGATCGAGCTCGGACGCCAGTGCCCGTGTGATGACGTCCCTGCGCAGTGGCGTGGTGGAGGTGGCACGGGGATTGACGATGAGGAGCGCGCGCACGTGCTCAGGGTAGGCGAGGACCAGGAGGTGCCCGGAATATGGGGTATAGCCCGCCAGCGCTCCGCGCCGCCGCCGCGGTCGAGGCGGCCGAGTCGGTCATGGTGCTCGTGGCCACCGCGCTCGCCGGCATCGACACCGCTACCGGGCGGTCCTACCAGCTCAGCAGCGGCATCGCGCTGACGCTGATCGGGGTGGCGTGCGCCGCCGCGCTGGCCGTCGTGGCCGCCGGGCTGGCCCGGGCCCGGCGGTGGAGCCGCACGCCGGCTCTGCTCACCCAGCTGTTCATCGGCATCGTGGGGATCTACCTGCTGCAGGGCCAGCGGCTCGACTGGGGAGTGCCCTGCGTGGTGCTGGCGGTGGCCGGGTTCGGCACCCTGCTCGCCCCGCCCAGCCTGCGCGCCCTCACCGGTCAGCAGGAGGCCGGGAACCCGCCGGACGTGCGCTAGCCGCTGCCGCCCACGGCCGTGCCGCCGTCGGTTATCGGGAAGGCTGGCCGGGTTCAGTCGTCGGCGGTCAGGCCGGCCCGGAGCTGGGTGAGGGTCCTGGCGAGCAGCCGCGACACGTGCATCTGCGAGATGCCGAGCTCGCTCGCGATCTGCGACTGGGTCATGTTGCCGAAGAAGCGCAGCAGCAGGATCCGCTTCTCCCGTGACGGCAGCTGCTCCAGCAGCGGCTTGAGCGACTCCCGGTACTCCACGCCCTCCAGTGCCTCGTCGAGCATCCCGAGCGACTCGGCCACCGCGGGCGCGTCGTCGTCGCCCGAGTCGGGCGCGTCCAGCGACACGGTGGAGTAGGCGTTGGCCGACTCCAGGCCCTCCAGCACCTCTTCCTCGGTCATCTGCAGGTGCGCGGCGATCTCGGCGACGGTCGGCGCCCGGCCCTCCCGCTGCGCCAGGTCGCCGATGGCCTTGGTGAGGGCGAGCTTGAGCTCCTGGAGCCGCCGCGGCACCCGGACCGCCCATCCCTTGTCGCGGAAGTGCCGCTTGATCTCACCCACGATGGTCGGCGTCGCGTAGGTGGAGAACTCCACACCGCGGGCAAGGTCGAACCGGTCGATCGACTTGATCAGGCCGATGGTCGCGACCTGGGTCAGGTCGTCCAGCCATTCGCCCCGGTTGCGGAACCGCCGCGCCAGGTACTCGACCAGCGGCAGGTGAAGCTCGACGAGCTCGCCCCGGATCCGCAGCCGCTCCTCGTCCCCCGCGGGCAGGGCGGCGAGCCGCTCGAACAGCTCCCGGGCCCGGCCGCGGTCGGGTACCGCGTGCTGGACCTTGGGCGCCACGGCCAGACTGGCCTCTTCCACCGGGACGTCGAGCTCCTCGGCGACCGCGATCTCGATCTCCTCGGTCACCTGTGGGCCGGCGCTCTCGGTCAGCCGGGTCTCGGTTTCCCCGGTCACCCAGGCCTCGACGACTCTCGGATCTTCCGCAGCATGACGGTGACCTTGTCACCCGGCCCGACCCAGGCGTCCGCGCTGCCCGCCAGCGCCGAGAGCACCGTCCAGGCGAAGGTGTCGCGGGCGGGCGGGCGGGGCTGGGTGGCGAGGGTGGATACGGCGATGCTCATCCGGTCCTCACCCAGGGTGAAGTCGCATTCCAGGTCGGCGCTGGGGGCCGCCTGGGCGAGCAGCATGCCGCATGCCTCGTCCACCGCGATCCGCAGGTCCTCGATCTCGTCCAGGGTGAAGTCCAGGCGGGCCGCCAGGCCGGCGGTGGCTGTCCGCAGCACCGACAGGTACGCGCCCTCGGCTGGCATGCGGATAGTCACCTGGTCCTGGACCTGGCCGTCTTCCGCGCCGGTGCCGCCCGCCATGACAGCCGTCGGCGCGGACACGGCTCCCCGCGCGGTCGTATCTCCGGTCACTGGTGTCCTCCACTGGCGGCGGCCGCCATGCGGTCGGTCGCCGTCGGCTCTTGTCTGCAACCTACCGTCCACAGCGAGTGGTACCTACGCTCCGCCCCGCCCGAACGTCGACGATGCCTGCTGCGCCTGGCGGGACGGTGGGTCCCGGAGTGGCGTGACGCCGGAGGCCGCGCGGGTCTCCGCGCGGCCTCCGGCGTCGCTCTGGTGACGTCCTGGTGTCAGCCTTGCTTGGTCTCCCAGAAGATCTTGGAGATCTCCTCGATCTTGCCGAGCAGCTCGTCGGCCTTGCCCACGTCCGTGCTGCCCTTGGTGCCGCCCGCGCCGGCCAGCTTGGTGGCCTCGTTGAACAGCTGGTGCAGCTGGGGGTACTTCTCGAAGTGCGGTGGCTTGAAGTAGTCGGTCCACAGCACCCACAGGTGGTGCTTGACCAGTTCGGAGCGTTCCTCCTTGATCTGGAGCGCGCGGGCCCGGAACTCCGGGTCGGAGTTGTCGGCATACTTCTGGCAGATCGCCTTCACGGACTCGGCCTCGATCCGGGCCTGTGCCGGGTCATAGACCCCGCAAGGAAGATCGCAGTGCGCGTGCGCCGTGGCCTTCGGCTCGAGGAGACGTGCGAGCAGCCTCATCGATCTCCTTCTTTCATGTCGGATCATGGGTACCGGTGTCCGACACTACCCCGTCGGTATGCCCGTAGTCCGGGAGGGATGGATGCGCTGGCCGCTCTGGCGGGTCGCGGTTGCCGAGCGTTCCATGCAGCCTGCCCTGAATCCCGGTGACTGGCTCTTTGTCCGCCGAACGATAAGACCGGGGCGCACGTTGCGGCTCCGCCCCGGCCAGCTCGTGGTGGCCCGGCATCCCGGCCGGCCGGACCTGCTGATCATCAAGCGGGCGGCCCGGCGGGAGCCCGGTGGCTGGTGGCTGGAGTCCGACAACACCGATGCTGGCGCGGTGGACAGCCGCGCCTTCGGCGCCGTCCCCGGTGCCCTGATCGAGGGCCGGGTGCTGCTGCGCTACCGGCGCGGGCGCCGCTGAACGGCGGAGGGTCCATCCCGCGACGCGGGATGGACCCTCCGGTGCTGCCAGCCGGTGTCAGGCGGCTTCTGCTGTCTCAGCCTCAGGCATGGCCTGGCGCGCCACCAGTTCCTGCATCTCCGCGTCGGGGAGCCGGGTAGCCAGCGCCCAGTAGTAGATGCCGACGCTGAAGAGCACGACGATCCCCGTGTCCAGGAACCCGAAGGCGATCGTGCCCCGGCCACCGCCGAACGTGCCGAGGTAGGAGATGACGCCCATGCCGATCAGGTAGACCGGCAGCCAGACCGCCGACTTCCACTGCAGCTTCGGCCGCTCCGAGTCGAAGATCATCGCGGCACCGATCAGGACGTACCCGAGGACCACCACGATGCCGAGCTTCCAGAGCGTGTCCCAGCCGGTCCAGTAGATGATCAGGTTGGAGACGATGAAAGCGATCGGTGCCAGCACGGCAGCTCCGGGCAGCCGGTACGGCCGCTTCGCGTCCGGCACCTGCATCCGGAAGGCGCCCATGGCCAGCGGCGCTCCCGCGTACATGAGCACGCTGGCAGCGGTCACCAGGCTGACGAGCTTGTACCAGCTCGGGAACGGCAGGAAGAAGACCAGCCCGACGGCGAACGCGAAGATGAGGCCGAACCACGGCACGCCCCGCTTGTCGGTCCGGTCGAAGATCTGCGGGTAGTAGCGGTTCTTTGCCAGCCCGTAGGACAGGCGCGAGGTTGAGGTGTTGTAGATCAGGCCGGTGCCGCTGGGCGAGATGACCGCGTCAACGCGCAGGAGGAACGCCAGCCAGCCGAGCCCGACAATGCCCGCCAGGCCGGCGAACGGCCCGTTGATGATGTTCTTGTCGGGGATGTTGGCGAACCCGTGCAGCAGCTGGCTGCCCGGCAGCGCACCGATGAACACTACTTCGAGCAGGCAGTAGATGACGACGCCGACGAGAACGGCGCCGATGATGGCCCGCGGGATGTTGCGCTGCGGGTTGCGGGCCTCGCCGGCGAGCTGGTCGGCCTGCTCGAAGCCCAGGTAGGCGAACACGATGCCGCCGGAGGCGATCGCGCTGAAGACGCCCTTCATGCCGGTGGGCATGAACCCGCCTGCCGCGGTGAAGTTGGCGGTGTGGAACTTCGTGAACAGGATGATGATGGCCAGCACCGGGATCGCGATCTTCCACCAGGTGATGGCGCTGTTGGTGTGGGCCAGCCACTTGACGCCGAGGAAGTTGATCGCGGTGAAGGCCGCCATCAGCACGACCGCCACCAGATAACCGAGCGGCGTGATCAGGCCCGTGCTGGGCCCCGACGAGTGGATCAGGGCTGGCCACCAGTAGGAGGCGTAACCCTCCACCGCCAGTACCTCGATGGGCGCCACCGACGCCGCCTGCAGCCAGGCGAAGAAGCCGAAGGAGATGCCGGCCACGCTGCCGAAGGCATAGTGCGGGAACCGACCGGCTCCGCCCGCCACCGGGTACATCGCCCCTAGCTCGGCGTAAACCAGCGCGATGATGATGACCGCGATGCCGGCCAGGATCCAGGAGATGATCGCAGCCGACCCAGCTATGAGCGCAGCGCCCAGCGCCGCGAACAGCCAGCCCGAGCCGATGATCGATCCCTCGGACGACATGAACAGGCCGATGAAGCCGACGTCTCGTCTGAGGCCGGTGCCTGAAGCCTGTTCTCGGGCGGCTACCGATTCAGTTGCCATGTTCCGGACCTTCTTCCGGGTTCGCATACGGGGGCTATCCGCCCCAAGAGGTTGGGCCTCATGGTAATGATCGTCAAGGAACATGAGAAGGAGCCACCCGGCTTCATTTCGGTAACACGAATCACGGCCCGCTCGCAGGTCAATGCATTGGCCGATGACTGAACGGGCATTCGCGGCCGCCCCCGGGCGGCTCCCCGGGCACAGCCGGCCGGTGCGCACAGGCGGGATCGCGGGTGCTCAGGATCAGCCGCCGGGTGTCCGGTGTGAACCGGCGAGTGCGCCGGGCCGGCCGGCTAGCTTGCCGCGGTGGAGGCCTGACGCTGGCCGGCGCTCCGGCCACGCAACCGGAAGGCCCGGACGTTTGCCCTGCTCGCGCAGGTCTCCGAGCAGTACCGCTTGCCGCGGGCCGGCCCGCTGTCGATGAAGACGCGAGGGCAGCCGATGCCCGCGCAGGCGGCCAGACGGCCGGTGCCCCACTCGGCGACCATCGCGGTCAGGCCGGCGACGGCGCCCGCCGCGTGCCGGTCGGCGACCGACCCGCTG
>Ga0307372_10005061_pt1 | contig 19980 bp, 17 predicted proteins | sample OX1MG_FD_202533 | JGI IMG/M metagenome (GOLD analysis project Ga0307372, IMG submission 202533) | Soil microbial communities from Risofladan, Vaasa, Finland - OX-1 | ecosystem: Environmental > Terrestrial > Soil > Coastal area > Acid sulfate soil | place: Finland: Risofladan, Vaasa | collected...
CCTGCCCGCGGGCCATCAGCGGGTTGACCACCACACCGCAGTCGTCGACCGCGACGTACCGCAGGATGTGGACCTTGCCGGTCTCGGTGTCGACCTCGACCACGCAACCGTGCGCCCCACTCGGGTAAGTCATGTTGGCCGGCTCGTAGTAGTGGGTGTACTCCAGCCCGAGCTCCATGCCTGCCGGCAGCTTGTGCGGCTTGTAGGCGGTGAGCGCCACGTCCGCCAGCGACACCGACGCGCTCGGGTCGCCCTTGACCGACAGCTTCCCGTCGCTGGCCTCGATGTCGTCGGGACTCGCCTCCAGCATGTGCGCGGCGACCTGGGTCAGCTTCGCCAGCAGCTGGGACGATGCCTGCTGCACCGCGGGACCGGCCACGGCCATGGCCCGGCTGCCCATCGTGCCGATGCCCTCCTGCACCGCCGCGGTGTCGCCGTGCACGACCGTGATCTTCTCCATCGGCACGATGCCGCCGAGCGCGTCCACGGCCACCTGGGCGAAGGCGGTCTCGTGGCCCTGGCCGTGCGGACTGGTGCCGACCGACAGGGTGAGCGAGCCGTCCGGGTTCATCCGGACCTTCGCCGACTCCCAGCCGCCGACGTAGCCGAACTGCTCGAAGAACGCGGACGGCCCGAAGCCGCCCATCTCCACGAAGACCGACGTGCCCACGCCGAGCGGCCGGGCACCCGGGGTACCGCGACGGCGCTGCTGCTCCTCGCGTAGCGCCGGGTAGTCCAGCTTGTCCAGCAGCATCCGCTGCAGGCGCGGGTAGTCGCTCTCGTCATAGGTCACGACCGGGAACTGCGTCGAGTACGGCATCTCCTCCGGCTGGATGAAGTTGCGCTGCCGCACCTGCGCCGGGTCCATGCCCAGATCGTCGGCGATCACGTCCATCATGCGCTCGATCAGGTACGCGGCCTCCGGCCGCCCGGCGCCGCGGTAAGCCGAGATCGGCGTGGTGTTCGTGGTCACGCCGCGGAACGACGCGCCGATCTTGGGGATCTTGTAGCAGCCGCCCGACATGAACGAGGTGAGGATCGGCAGCCCGCTGCCGGTGGGGTCCGGCCAGGCGCCGCAGTCCTGGATGATCTTGACCTGGAGCGCCAGCAGCTTGCCGTCCTCGTCGTACCCCGCCACGATGTCCTGCACCTGGCCGCGGCCGTGGGTCATCGACACCATGGACTCGCTGCGGGTCTCGACGAACTTGACCGGCCGTCCAAGGCGGCGCGACAGCTCGGAGGTCAGGATGTACTCGGGGTAGAAACTGGCCTTCGCGCCGAAGGCCCCGCCCACGTCCGGTGCGACCACCCGGACCTGCTGCTGGCTCAGGCCGAACATCACGCACAACTCGTTGCGCACGGGGTGCGGTGCCTGCAGCGTCGCCCAGAGGGTCAGGCCATCGGCGGTCCAGTCGGCGACGCAGCCGATCGGCTCGATCGGCACTGGCGCCAGCCGCTGGTTGACGATCCGCAACGACGAGCGGCGCGGCGCGGCGTCGATCTGCACCTGCGCGTCGTCCTCGGACAGCGGCATCTCCATGACCACGTTGCTGGCCTGGCCAGGGACGATGGGGGTGGCGCCAGGGGCCAGCGCGTCGCCGATCGTGGCCATGACGGGCAGCGGCTCGTAGTCGACGCTCACCAGTTCCGCGGCGTCCGCGGCGAGGTACCGGTCGGTCGCCACCACGACGGCGACCGGCTCGCCGACGAACCTGACCGTGTCCGTGGCCAGGCACGGCCGCTCCATCCCCGGCACGGACCGGGTGAACGGCAGCCCGGGCAGGTCCGCCGCGGTCCACACGCCGAGCACGCCAGGCAGTTGCCTAGCCGCTTCCGTGTCGATCGCGGTGATCCGGGCGTGCGCGACCTGGCCGCGGACGAAGGCCATGGTCACCATCGCGGGCAGCCGGATGTCGTCGACGTAGCGGCCGCGGCCGGTCAGCAGCGGCGGATCCTCCTTGCGACGCACCGATGCGCCGATCAGTGAAGTCACGTTCGTCCCTTCTGCCGTGCGGGTCACCGTGACCGTCGCCGACTCCGGCCGGCGGCGTTAGCATCAGTCCCCGCCGGCTCGCGCCGACGGCGTTGTGATCAGTCAGAGTATGGGCGTTGTTAGCCTCCTGTCTACGCTTATGACCACATCGTCCTATCGATCTAGCGGAGGTTAGTCGTTAGGCTTCTAGCGCACCTTGTTTGACGAAGACCGGCAGAGAGGCAGGCGACCGTGGCCAACACCATCTTGATCAGCGGCGGCACCGTGATCGACGGCACCGGCGCAGCGCCGGTCGCGGACCAGGCGGTGCTGCTGCGCGACGACGCCGTCGTCGCGCTCGGCCAGGCGGCGCTGGACGAGGCCGCTGTCACCGGCGTGGACGAGCGCATCGACGCGAGCGGCAAAGCCGTGCTGCCCGGGCTCATCGACGCGCACACGCACCTGAGCTTCGGCGAGCCGACCGGCAACGACGAACTGTTCTTCCACCGGACCGAGGCGTACTCTTCGATGCTGTCCGCCTACAACGCGCGCAAGGTGCTGCGGGCCGGCGTGACCAGCGTGCTGGACGCCGATTGCCTGTGGAACATCGGCGTGGAACTGCGGGATGCGATCGTGGCCGGGATCGTGGCGGGTCCGCGGATGAAGGTCGGCGGTAACGCCCTGATGACCTCGCTGGGCGGCACCGCTGGCCGGCTGATCAGGGACGAGGGCGCGACCGGCTATGCCACGGTCGTGCACGACACCAGCGGGATCGTCAAGGAAGTCCGCCGCCAGATCAAGTACGGGGTGGACTGGATCAAGGTGATGATCACCGGGCTGATCCCGAGCATGCGGGGCCCCGAGGTCCAGGTCTGGAAGTTCGACGAGATCAGGGCGGTGTGCGACACCGCGCACGAACTCAACACCAAGGTCGTCGGGCATTGCCGCAACGCCCAGAGCACCAGGGACGCCGCCCGGGCCGGGATGGACCTGATCTACCACTCCTCGTACCTCGACGACGAGGCGCTGGAAGCGGTGATCGAGTCCGGCTCGGCGCTGTGCCCCACCTTCACCCTGCTCGGCAACCTGGCCGACTACGGCGAGAAGATCGGCACGGCGCCGGAACTGCTCGAGGTGTTCCGTGCCGAGATCGAGGTGACGGCCCGGATGCTGGCCAAGGCGCACAAGGCCGGGGTAAAGATCCTTACCGGCTCGGAGACTGGCTTCGCGGTGACGCCGATCGGCGAATGGCATGCACGTGAGCTCCAGATGCTGGTCGACTACCTGAACATGACGCCGCTGGAGGCCATCACCTGCGCCACCGGGAACGGCGCGCTCGCGATGCGGATGGAGGGCAAGATCGGCACGCTCGAGCCGGGACGGGCCGCCGACGTGCTGGTGGTCGACGGCGACCCGCTCGCGGACATCCGGATACTGCAGGACAAGTCCAAGATCTCCGAGGTCATCTCACGCGGCCGCCGCGTCGACCTGCTCACGCCGATTCCGGAACGGAAGGTCCACCCCGGAGAGCAGGTCCGCTTCCTGGCCTCCTGCCCGCTCACCCGCTCGCTCGCGCTGACCGAGGCGGACCTGGAAAAGCTCTCCCACGTCTGACACCCTCGCCGGGGGGCACTGGTTCCTCAGAGCAGCGCTTGGTACTGGCCGCCGTCGACCGGGATCGCAGCGCCGGTGATATAGCGTGCCTGTTCCGAGCACAGGAACGTCACCACCGCGCCGAAATCGGCCGGCTGGCCAAGCGCGCGGGCTGGGATCGTGTTGACCTCGTCGGCCAGGGTGTCGCCGTAGACGTCTTTCACTCGCTGAGTCTCGTGCAGGCCGGGCTGCACCGAGTTGACCGTCACGCCGTCCGCGGCCACCTCGCGGGCGAGTGTCTTGAGGAACCCTGTCGCTCCGGCCCGCGCCGTGGTGGACAGGATCAGGTTCGGGATCGGTTGCCGGACCGAGATCGAGGTGATCGCGACCACCCGGCCCCAGCCCTGGGCCCGCATCCCCGGCACGGCCGCGTAGCACATGCGCATAACCGAAAGCAGATTGATTTCCAGCGCTCGCTGGTAGTCCGCCGGTGTGACGCCAGCGAAAGTGCCTGGCCGAGGGCCCGGGCCGTTGACGACCAGGATGTCGAGGCCATCCAGCGCCTCGTACGCCTCGGTCACGAACCGCTCGCATTCGTCGGGAGACGTCAGGTCGGCCACGATTCCGACCGCGCCGCCGGCCCCGACACCTCCGGCCCCCTCGACACCCCCCACCCCGCCGAAACCTCCGGCCCCGCCGGGAGCATCGTCCAGCAGGGTTACCGCTGCTTCGACTCGGGCCGGGTCACGACCGCAGATCGCGACCCGGGCGCCCTCCGCCGCCAGGGCGGCGGCACAGGCATAGCCCAGCCCCGCGGTCCCGGCCGCCACTGCCGCCCGCCTGCCAGCCAGTCCAAGGTTCATCGCAAACCGGAATTCATTGTCAGTCCAGATTCAGAGGGACGCCATCTTCGGTGACCGAGATGGCGCCGGAGGGGCACGTGCGGGCGATGGCGATCAACCTGGCTCGGTCGAGTGCCGCAGCACCGTCGACGGCCTGGGCGATCTCGTCGGCGTCGAACTCGAAGCTACCCTGCGCGTCGGCCACGCACTTGCCCGAACTGATACAGACGTCCTTGTCCACTCGCGCCAGCAATGCCATCTCCGCACCTCGTTCCGCACAATCACCTGACCGCCTCGCCGTCCGATCATCCCAAGTCGGCCGGTATCGAGATGAGCCGGTCTTCGGGGCGCTGAGCACCTCAAGCGCCGAGCAGGACCTGGTAGGACGACCAGTAGGGCCGGGCAGTTGTCTTGTCCCGCTCCGGCGGGTTCTCCGGATCGCGCCGCGCTCCTGCACGGAACATCCGCTGCACCGCGACCGGCACCAGACCGGTGAGGTGGCCCTCTCCTGGATCCTCGTTCGTCACCACGCCGGCGGCCAGGTCCTGGCCGATGCACACGTGCATGCCGGCCGCGAAGCTCAGCCCGAAAGGCGCTATCCCGTCCGGCATCGTCCTGGTCGGGTCGAACGCGTCCGCGTTGTCACCGAAGATCGCCGGGTCCCGGTTGACCTTGGCCAGGTCGATGACGACCTTGCTGCCCTCGGCGATGTGCACGCCGGATCTCAGCGTGATGTCCGCCAGCGCCCGCCGGACCCCCACCGGGCTGGACGGGTTGAGCCGGATCGTCTCGTGCACGCACCGCTGCGCGAACAGTCGGTCCTCGCGCAGCCGGTCCAGGTCATCGGGGTGTTCGGCCACCCAGGACAGCGCGTGGTCGATAGTGCGCACGAAAGCGGTAGCGCTGGTATGCGCGCCGGCTAGCAGGAAGAACGCGACCTCGCGCGTCATCACGTCGTCCGCAAGGCTGAGCTCGTCCCCATGCCGCAGCAGTGCCGTAAGGACATCTCGGGGCAGCGACTCCTCCCCCGCCCCGCCGGCCGTGACCGCGTCAAGCAGGCTGCGCCGCCGGGCGATGGACGGCACGAGGAACTCCTCGCGCCAGGCCCGAAGCTGGCCCGCGATGACAGCGGTGCGTTCGGCCCGGTCCTGGGTGGAGTGCGCGAGCGTGGCGCCCTCGATGAAGTAGCCGACGTACCGGTGCAACCGTTCCGTCTCTGCCCGGGTGCCCTGCGGCCGGTCGACTCCGGCGGTCACCGCGGCGAGGTTGAGCATGAGCTCGTGGCCGAAGTGGACCAGTTCGGTCCGCCCTGCGGCCACGTGCGGGACCAGCGTCTGCTCCATGACACCGGGGAACAGGTCGCGTTCGTAGTGCTCGAACGTCTCGCGGCGGAACATGCGGTTCTCCAGCCGGCGACGCAGCCTGTGCTCGTCCCCGTGCAGGTTCACCAGCACGCCGTCCATGACCACGGCGCCCGCGTCGTATAGCCCCTGGCGCAGATCCTTCTGCCGGTACGCGTCACGTGCGTCGGAGAAGTTGTCGATGACTATCTCGGTCAGCGTCTCGGTCAACCCCGCCCACCTTCGCCCTGTCAGCCATGCGTCGCTAGTAACCTAGCGCCGCATGTGGGATGGTATGCGGAAAGCTGCTCCGCGTCTATGCCGGTGGAGGTGCCGATGACTGCCGTTCCGGTGAGCGGGCTAGCCTCGCCCGCCACGCGCGCGACGATCCTGTCCGGCGGGGTCGCGCACGACTTTCCCGCGCTCTCGGCGCGACTGGCCGAGTTGCTCGGCGGGATCGGGCTCACGACGACGATCAGGACCGACATCGAGCAAGCCGCGCAGGCCGTGGCCAGCACCGACCTGCTGGTAGTGAACATGCTGCGCTGGCGGATGCTCGACGGCCGCTACGCCGCTGCGCGGGACGAGTGGGGCCTGGCCCTGAGCGAGCCGGCCCGGACCGTGGTCAGCGACTGGGTGGATGGCGGCGGGGCCGTGCTTGCCCTGCACGCGGCCTGCATCTGCTTCGACGACTGGCCAGGCTGGAAGACGCTAGTCGGCGCCCGGTGGATATGGGACACCTCCGCGCACCCGCCGGTCGGCCCGGTCCAGGTGAGCGTGCGAACCGGTCCGGGCGGCCGGCACCCGATCGTCGACGGGCTGCCCGACAGGTTCTGGACCGACGACGAGATCTACGGGTTCCTCGATCTTGCCGATGACGTGGAACCGCTGCTCACCGCCGAGCACGGCGGCACCGCTCACCCCCTGCTCTGGGCGCGGGAGGTGGGCGCCGGCCGGGTCGTGCATACCACGCTCGGTCACCACCTGCCGTCCTACCAGCCGCCCGAGATACAGCGGATGGTGCGGCGCGGCGCGTTGTGGGCTCTCGGCGCGCCGCGCGATGTGGTGCGAGCCGCCTGAGCCGGCCTCAGGCGTCGGCGCTGGGTGGCGACAAGCGAGCTGGTCAGGCGTTGGTGACGCCCAGGGACAGGCCGCCGTCGATGGTGAGCACGGTTCCGGTCACCCAGTCGGCCGTGGCCAGGTATGCGGCGCCTTCGGCGATCTGCTCGCCGGTCCCGATCCGGCCGAGCGCGTGCGCGGGTGCCAGGCTCTGCAGCCGCTGCAAGCTCTCCCGCGCGGTGCCGAGACCGGCCCTCGTGTTGATCTCCGTGGGCACGGCGCCCGGCCGGATGCAGTTGACCCGGACGCCGGACGGGCCGAGTTCGGCGGCGAGCACGCCGGTGAGGGTTTCCAGCGCGCCCTTGGTCGCGGCATACGGAGACGCACCGGGGAACGCTCGCTGGGTGTGCACCGAGCCAAAGAGGATCACGTTGCCGCGGCTTTCCCGCAGCGCGGACAGCGCCGCGCCGGTGAGCTGCATCGGCCCGACGACGTTGGCGCGGAACACCTCGAGCAACCTGTCCTCGTCAAGCTGGTCGATCCGGCCCCGGTACATGTTGCCTGCCGCGTTGACCAGCGTGTGCAGGCCGTCGCCATGCTCGATCGCGGCCGCCACGAGGTCGTCACGGTCCCGCTTGCGAGTGACGTCGGCTGGCACGGCCAGGCACGCCTCGCCGATCGACTCGGCCACCGCGCCGACCTTGTCCGGCCGCCGGCCGGCGATGGTGACCCGGGCGCCGAGTGCCGCGAAGTGCCGTGCGATCGCCGCGCCGATGCCTGACCCGCCCCCGGTCACGAGCACGGAGGTGTCCTTGATATCGCCCATTCAGGCCTCTCTCGGCGGCCTGACCGCACGGGCGGCGCGCAGGTGCACGAACTCCGGGTTGGAGCGCACGTACTCGGTCACTTGGGTGGCACCGAACTGCTCGCCAAGTAGCTGCATGGCGATGTCGTGCCGCACGTACTCGGTGGAGAGCAACACGACGGCCGGGTTGTCGGTGTAGATACCCCAGCCGTCGCCGTCCTCCATGCCGCCGATCACCGCCTGGCGGAGGTCCCCGACGACCACGAACAGGCGGTAGCCCAGGTAGTCCAGCACGAAGTCAGGCGGCGAGAACCGGTGCCTGTAGGTGTGGCCGACCGGTTCCGGCTCCTCACCGAAGACCAGCATGGTCACGTCGACGCCGCGTTCCTGCGCGTCCGCGAGCGCTGGCCCGAGTACGCCGACTTCTTCCGGCCAGATCGAGACGAACAGGTCGCGTTGTGCTTCGCGGATGATGTCGGCTGACCGCTCGATCAGCGCGTCGTAACCGTTGACGTTGTTAATCAGGTGCGCCTCGCGCGGCGCGGCCAGCGACGGCAGCTCGGCACGCAGCGCCTGCAGCGACTGCTCGAATTCGCGGCTCATCCGGCTCAGCAGCGCGTTGGGCGGCAGCGGCACGTAGCAGGTGGCGTCCTTTGAGGTACGCGTCTCGAAGGCGGCGCCGCGTGCCACGAGCTTGGCCAGTGTCTCGTACACGGTACTGCGCGGCACGCCTGAACTCTTCGCCACCTCGTAACCGTTGAGCGGGCCGCCGGCGCCGATCAGGGCCAGGTAGACCTTCGCCTCGTAGCTGGACATCCCCAGCTCACCGAGGCGCTCGACCAGCCGTGTCAAACTCGCCATGTGCCATCCATCGCCCGAGAGCCAAGACCGACGCTGCGAGGGTACTCCCGTCGCTGCCCTGGCCGCCGGGCTCGGCCGATCGCGGCGGTCATCCCCCGACCGAATCGACGCTCGCCGGACGTGCCAGCGAGCCCAGTGCCGAGATCGTGATCCCGCCGTCCACCACCACCGTCTGGCCGGTCAGGTACGAAGCCCCCGAGCCGACGAGGAACAGCACCGTGGCGGCGACCTCTTCCGCCGTGCCGAGCCGGCTCAGCGGTATCCGGCCCTGCCGCTGCTCGCGCACCTGCCGGTCGGCGTAGATCGGCTCGGACATGCCCGCGTCGATCAGGCCGGGCGCGACGCAGTTGACCCGCAGGCCGAGCGGCGCCCACTCCAGCGCCATCTGCTGCGTCAGCATCACGATGGCTGCCTTGGACGAGCTGTAGCCGCCGGCGAACGGAGCGGCGGCGACGCCGTTGATCGACGCGATGTTGACCAGGCCCCCGCCGGCTCGGCTGGCGCCCGGCTGGTCAGCGCCCGGCTGGTCAGCGCCCGCGTCCCTGACCAGCCGGGCGAAGCACCGGCCGACGATGAAGCTGCCGGTCAGGTTGACGCGCAGTGCCTGTTCCCAGTCGCTCACCGAGACGTCGAGCAGCGGCCCGAACCGAACGATCCCGGCGTTGTTCACGACCGCGTCCGGCAGCGCGGGCAGCGCAGCGAATGCAGCGCGCACCGCGTCCTCGTCGGTCACGTCGACTCTGGCCGCCATGGCTCCGTCGCCGACCTGCCCGGCCGTGGCCGCCGCAGCCTCCTCGTCGGTGTCCCAGATGGCCACCGAGAAGCCTTCTTTCGCGGCTAGCCGGGCGATCACCGCCCCGATGCCCCGGGCACCGCCGGTAACGACCAGCCACTTCGCTGTCATGTCCGCTCTCCAGCCGTATCCGGTCTCAGCCGTATCCGGCGGTGTCCGGCGCGCCGCACTTTACGACGTCAGTTTCCTAACTACTCTTATCCTGCACCCTACCTGCCACCCCGCGCACCGTCCATGAGCACGCATGATGCACGGGGTAGCAGCGAGGGCTGATTGCGGGTTAGCCCAGCAGCAGCCGACTCGCCTCAAAGGTCGCTAGTGTAGGCACGACGTATAGGAAAGTGGGGCACCGTGGCCGGAATACCGGTGATCGACGTTCACGCGCATGCCGTCCTGCCTGCCTCGCTCGGAGCGGCCGGAGCGGCGGGCCCGGAACTCGGCGCGACGGACGGCGTGCCGTGGTTCCGGGTGGGCGAGTACCTGCTGCACGGCGTCCGCTACCGCGACAGCCCGTTCATGGACGTCGGCCTGCGCCTGCGCGAGATGGACCGGCACGGGATCGACATCCAGCTGCTCTCGCCCAATCCGCTGACCTACTTCGGCGACCTGGACGCAGCCTCGGCCGTGGCCTACTGCCGCGCGCACAACGACGACCTGGCGGCAATCGTCTCCGCTCATCCGGGCCGGCTGCTCGGCGCGGCCCAGTTGCCGATGCAGGACATCGACGCGGCGGTCGCCGAGCTCGGGCGTGCGGTCACCGAGCTTGGCCTGCGCGCGGCCTACATCGACACCGATCCGGGCCGCCCGCTCGACGACCCGGCCATGGACGACTTCTACACCGCCGTGACCGACCTGGACGTGCCGCTCTTCGTGCATCCGACCTCGATCAGCGACGGCGGGCCGCCGGCCGATCCCCGGCTGCGCAGGCTCGACCTGGACCTGCTGGTGGGCTTTGCCTACCAGGAGACCCTCGCCGTCGCGGCCCTGGTCATCGGGGGGGTGCTGGACCGGCATCCGCGACTGGACGTGTGCCTGAGCCACGGCGGCGGTGCGATCGGGTCGCTGGCCGGGCGGTTCGAGAGCGCTGCCCGAGCCCGGGCATGGTCGGGTGAACGGCTGCGGGCTGAGGGATTCACCAGCTACCTGCGCAGGCTATGGTTCGACACCCATGTCCACGGCGACCGCGTCCTGGCCGGGCTCGCCGAGCTCGTCGGTCCTGGCCAGCTGGTCTACGGCAGCAACTTCGCCGGATGGGACGCCGAGGAGCCTGGTAGCTTGCCGCAAGCTCCGGGCCTGGACCTCACCGCCAACGCCCGCCGCCTGCTGCGGCTGGGCTGACCGTCACCGCAGCAACTGGGCGTTGCCGGCTGGCCGGCCCGCGTGCAACTGGGCGCGCAGCATCGCCTGCCGCAACTCGTCGGTGGTGACGATGCCGACGATCTGCCTGTCCTGGACGACGACGGCGAGCAACTGGCCGCGCAGCGGTGACCTGGCCAGCACCGAGTCGGCGGCGGCGTCAGGGGCAGCGACATAGTCCGGCGGAACCGGCGTGGCGACCTGGCTGAGCCGTATCGTCGGCCGGTCCGCTGGCGGCACGCGCACGAGCCCTTCCGCGAAGACGACCCCGACCAGGTCGCCATCGAAACCGACCACGGGAAACACGGTCTGGCCGGTCCGGCCCGGCGCGATCACGATCCGCTCCGTGAAGTCAGCCACGTTGCTCCAGGCGGCCCCGACGTCCGGGTGGGCGAGCATGACATCGCGCACGGACATCCCGGCGAGCACGCCGCGGATCAGGTCTGATTGCTGTTCGGTACGAGCCATGGCGACGACGAACCAGCCGATCAGGACGAGCCACAGGCCTCCCAGGTCCCGCCAGGCGAGCAACTCCAGCAGGCCGACCATGCCCAGGGCGACGCCGAGTACCTGCCCGGCGCGGGTCGCGGCCTGGCTCGCGCGCTGCCGGTCGCCATAGCGCATCCACAACAACCCGCGCAGTATCCGCCCGCCGTCCAGCGGTGCACCGGGAAGCAGGTTGAAGACGGCCAGAATCCCGTTCATCAGCGCGAGCCAGCTCAGCACCGCTGTGAAGACCGCAGGGCTGTGCACGGAGTGGGCCAGCACCGCGGCGCCGCCGAAGACGACTCCGGCCGCCAGGCTCGTCGCCGGGCCTGCGACGGCGATCAGCACGTCGGCCTTTGCCGTCGGCGGATTCCCTTCGAGCTGAGCGACCCCGCCGAGCATCCACAGGGTGATCGAGCGCACCTTGATTCCATAGCGCCTGGCCACGACCGCATGCGCGATCTCGTGTGCCGCGAGGGCCACGACGAACAGGATCGACCCGGCTATGGCTACGGTCCAGTACAGGCCGACGGACTGGCGCGGGATGACCGCTGGCAGCACGCTGACAGCGAGGATGTCGGTGATCAGGGCAACGATCACCAGGACTGTCCAGTGCATCCCGATCGGGATGCCGGCTATCCGACCGAGCCGAATTGTCTGCTTCATCTGCGCCCGCTCTCTCACGCCTTCTTCTATTTCCGCGCCAGGGGGTGCCACCCGGACAGAGGCGTGTTTCCCGCGCTGGCGGGACGTTCGGTCTGCCAGCACGGCAGGTAAGGGATAACAGTCACATATGCACCGCGAGCAACTATCTCAGTCGCCAGCGGGATATCAGGGCTGACAGGATTGGGTACGGTCCGTCCGGTAGTAGTTCCGGTGGTAGTTCAGGCGCCTGGCGGATCCGCTGCGGCCACCAGCAGAAGACGGGAGGCGACGGCATGGACATCGGCAGCGACCGGCCCTGGGCTGGCAGTTACGCGCCCGGAGTGCCGCTGGACATCGAGATTCCCGACGAGTCGCTGGTCGACATGCTGGAAAAGTCCGTGCGGCGCTTCGGGTCAGGCACAGCCCTTGACTTCTTCGGTGCTGCCACCAGCTATGGCCAGCTTGGCGGCCAGGTGGCCCAGGCGGCGGAGGGCCTTCGCCGGCTGGGCGTACAAGCCGGCGACCGGGTCGCCCTGGTGTTGCCCAACTGCCCGCAGCACGTGGTTGCCTTCTACGCGGTTCTGCGGCTCGGCGCCGTCGTAGTCGAGCACAACCCGCTGTACACCAGCGACGAGCTGTCCTACCAGCTTGGCGACCACCGTCCGCGAGTGATCGTGGCCTGGGACAAGCTGGCACCGATGCTGGCGGATATCGCCAGGCGCTGCGGCGCGGAAACGGTACTCGCGGTGAACTTGCCGTCCGCCCTGCCGCGGCTCAGGCGCTGGGCGCTGCGGCTGCCGCTGCCCAAGGCGAGGAGGACCCGGGATGCGCTGACTGGCCGGGCTCCGGACATTCCGAGCTGGGAACGCATGGTGGCGCAGAGCCCGCCCCTCGCGGACGAGCATCCCCGCCCGAAACCCGGTGACGTCGCGCTCCTGCAGTACACCGGCGGCACGACCGGCAAGCCGAAGGCGGCCGTCCTCACCCACCGCAACCTGCGCGCGAACGCCGCGCAGGGCCAGGCGTGGGTACCCGGACTCGCCGAGGGTCACGAGGTAATCTACGCCGTCCTGCCGCTTTTCCACGCTTATGGCCTGACGCTGTGCCTTACCTTCGCCGTCGGCATCGGCGCGACGCTGGTCCTGCTGCCCCGCTTCGACGTGGACCTCACCCTGGCCGCCCAGCGACGGCGCCCTGCCACGTTCCTGCCGGCGGTCCCTCCCATCTACGAGCGGCTCGCGACCGCGGCACGTGAGCGCGGGACCGATCTCACCTCCATCCGGCATGCGATCTCTGGCGCCATGTCCCTGCCGGAACACACGGCAGAGCTGTGGAAGTCGGTCACCGGGAGCGAGCTGATGGAGGGGTACGGCATGACGGAGACTTCCCCGGTGGCACTGGGCAACCCGTTCGGGACGCCCCGGCGGCATGGTGCCGTGGGAGTGCCGTTCCCCTCGACCCAGGCCAGGGTCGTGAACCAGGACGACCCGACTATCGCCGTTGCCCCTGGACAGCCGGGAGAGCTACTGCTCCACGGCCCCCAGGTGTTCAGCGGCTACTGGGAACGCCCCGAGGAAACCGCCAAGGTGGTGCTGGCGGACGGGTGGATCCGGACCGGTGACATCGTCGTGATGGACGACGACGGCTTCTTCACCATCGTGGACCGGATCAAGGAACTGGTGATCACCGGCGGATTCAACGTCTACCCCTCAGAAGTCGAGGACGCGCTGCGGCAAGTGCGCGGTATCGCGAACGCGGCGGTGGTGGGACTGCCCTCGTCGCATAGCGGGGAGGAGGTAGCCGCGGCGGTGGTGCTCGAGCCAGGCGCGACCCTAGACGAGGACGCCGTCCGCGCGGCATGTAAAGAGCGCCTCGCCTCCTACAAGGTCCCGCGCCGCGTGTTCACGGTCGACGAGCTGCCGACCTCCATGATCGGCAAGGTGCTGCACCGCCAGATCCGGGACCAGCTCCTGGAGCGGGCCGGCACGCCGACACCGTAGCGGCTCAGCGCATTCTGGATCACCGACTAGCCGGGCTGGCTTCGGCGGCAGGACAGGACCACCAGCAGCGGCCATACCGCCTGCATGCCGCCAAGCACTCGCTCGGCCAGGCCGATGTGGCCGCCCCCGGCGAGGAGCTCGGCGGCAAACCACGCCAGGAGTCCGGCAAGTATCCCCGCGGCGCCGACGGAGACGGCCGGCCGCAGGCCCCAGGGCACCGATGGCCCGCGGCGCGCGGCACCGAGCGGCCAAGCCACCAGCGTCCCGAAACCGACAACCGCCCACAGCGCGTGCGCGGGCGAGAACACGCCTGCGGCCGGCTGCGGGCTCACCGCGACCAGCATCCCGGCCACGCCGCCGGCGATCAGCATCAGACGCCCGACCGCAGCGGCCGGGCGCAACGCCAGCCCGGTAGCGATATCGCAGGCCGCCACCACCACGAACGCGAAGGTCATCACCCACCGGTCAGAGGCTCCTACCGCCGCCAGGGAACTGACGCTCTCGGTCACCGCGTTGAACGAGCCCGGCTGCAACACGGCAGCGGTAACCCAGCCACAGGTCAGCAGTACCGGGGCGGCCGCCGACGAGACCAGGCCCCACCACGGCACGACCCGGACGGCTGCCACGACCACCACCGTAGGCGAGCGCCATCGCCAAGATCACACCGAGGCAGCTACGGGATCCAGGGGGGCGGCTGGCTCGCCCGATACCTTGGCGGTGCGGGCTAATCTACGGGTGGCCTGCGCGCATCCTGAACGGAGAGGACCTAGGAACGTGCGTCCATGGCGAGACCGGGTGATCGCGGAGTGCCACGCCAAGCCAGGTACGGTCGAGGACTATCCCTTCGGGGATGATGTCGCGGTGTTCAAGGTCGGCGGCAAGATGTTCGCGCTGGTATCGCTGGACCTGCCGCCGGGCAGCGTCAGCCTCAAATGCGATCCCGACCTCGCGGTCGGCCTTCGCACCCGGCACCCCGCCGTCACACCGGGCTATCACCTCAGCAAGCGGCACTGGAACACCGTCCGGCTCGACGGCTCGGTCCCCGGCGACGAGTTGTCCGAGCTGATCGATCACTCGTACGACCTTGTAGTCGCAGGCCTAACCAAAACAGAACGCAATAAACTGCACATTTGACCCCCGGTCCCCCGCAGGGCTCAACCGCATCGATGGCCCGTTGGTGCTGCTATAACGACACCAACGGGCCATCGATGCGCCTGGTGGGGCGCCCTGGTGGGGCGCCCTGGTGGGGCGCAGGTCAGGTGGCCAGTTTCTGCCACAGGAACTCCAGGACGAGTGCCCACTTCAGCGCGAGCTGCTCGTTGTCGGCCGCTGCGCCGTGCCCGCCCTCGATGTTCTCGTAGTAGCTGACGTCATAACCGTGCTCTCGCAGCAGTGCCGTCATCTTGCGTGCGTGACCAGGGTGCACGCGGTCGTCCCGGGTGGAGGTGAGCAGCAGCACGGGCGGATACGGCTGCCTGGCCGACACGTTGTGGTACGGCGAGTACGGCAGCAGGTAGGCCCGGTCAGCCTCCTCGCGCGGGTCGCCGTACTCCGCCATCCAGGACGCTCCGGCCAGCAATTCGTGATACCGCAGCATGTCCAGCAGCGGCACCTGGCCGACGATCGCGCCAAACTGGTGCGGATAGCGGGTCAGCATCACGCCCATCAGCAGCCCGCCGTTGCTGCCACCCTGGATGCCGAGTTGAGCGGGCGTGGTAATTCCCCTGCTGACGAGGTCGGCTGCCACTGCGGCGAAGTCCTCGTACACCAGATGCCGGTGTTCCTTGATCGCGCAGGTATGCCATCGCGGCCCGTACTCGCCGCCGCCCCGCAGATTGGCCACCGCGTAGGTTCCGCCGCGTGCCAGCCAGCCGCGGCCGATGATGCCGCTGTAGGACGGGGTGAGCGAGTTCTCGAAGCCGCCGTAGCCGGTGAGCAGCGTCGGCCCGGGCTGCGGATGGCCGGCGCCGACCACGAAATACGGGACCGCCGTGCCGTCCGCCGACGTGGCGAAGAACTGGCGCACCGACAGGCCTTCGGCATCGAAGAACGCCGGTGCCTGCTTGAGGTCTTCGGCAGCACCGCCGACAATGCCGTAACGCAACGTGCCGGGGCGGGTGAACCCGCTGGAGAGCAGCATGTACTCATCGCTGTCGTGCGAGTCGGCGGCCACTATGTCAGTGCTGGCGAACTCGGGCACGGCAGGCAGCGGCGCGCGGCGCCATTCGCCGTCGGCTGGCGTCAGCGCCTCCACCTCACTGCGGACGTCGCGCAGCACCTTCAGGAGCAGGTGGTTACGGGTCCAGGAGTAGTAGCTCAGTGCGGCGTGCCGGTCCGGCTCGAAGAGTACGGTCAGGTCCCTATCCCCCGCCAGGAATGCGTCGAGGCCGACGCCAAGCAGCGCTCCCGCCGGGTAGCTGACATCACCCGAAGACCAGGGCGACTTGAGCTCGATCAGCAGCCACTCCCGGTGCACATCGACAATCGCGTCGTCGGGGACCGCTACCCTGGCTAGCTCACCGCCGGAGCGCAGGTACCACTCGCTCCGCCAGAAATCGATCCTCCGCACGACGAAGTCGCGCTCGAAGCCCTCGGTCGGGTCACGGAACGCATGCACGACCATGTCGCCGGGTTTGCCTTCGTACACCACCGCCGCGCCGGACAACGCACTACCACGGCGCCACTCCTTCACGATCCGCGGGTAACCCGACGTAGTCAGCGACTCCGGGCCGAAGTCAGTGCCCACATAGATCCGATCGGCGTCAATCCAGCCGACGCTGGTCTTGGCTTCTGGCAGCTCGAACCCCTCCGCTACGAAGCGCCGTTCCCCCACGTCGAACTCCCGCACCACGCTCGCGTCCGCACCGCCGCGCGACAACTGCACGAGAGCCTTGCGGTAACCGCCGGGCCGCAAGACATCCGCGCCATGCCAGACCCAGCTCTCACCCTCCTCGCTGCCGAGCGCGTCGACATCGATCAGGATCTCCCAGTCGGGCCGCGCCCGCCGGTACTCCGCTAGCGTCGTGCGCCGCCACAGGCCACGCGGATGCGCCGCGTCCTGCCAGAAGTTGTAGAGGTACGCACCGCGCCGCCGGACGAACGGGATGCGGTCGTCGGCATCCAGCACCGCACGGAACCCGGCGCGCAGTTCGTCCAACCTGCGTCCGCCGAGCTTGCCGAGCGTCTCCGCGTTACGCTCCCGCACCCAGTCAAGCGCCGCGGTGGCGGTCACCTCCTCTAGCCACAGGTACGGGTCGTCAGCGACAGGATCATGCTCGTAGCTCATCCCGTCAGTCTCGCGGCCCGGAACAGTCCGCGCCAATCAGCCCGCCGACGGCCAGCGGGGCCAGCGCCACTTCTTCGCCGGCCTTGCACTCGTTCCCTGGTTGTCTACAATCTTGTGAATAATCCGGTGCGAAAGAGAGGGTCCGCATGACTGAGTCGCAGGGCAGCCTGGCCGACCGCACGAGCCGCGCCGACCGCACGAGCCGCGCCGACCACGCCAGCGAGCCGGGCAGCACCAGCGAGCCGGGCAGCACCAGCGCCGCGGCCCCCGGCGCTTCGCGCTCGCCATTTCGCGCCGATCACGTGGGCAGCTTGCTCCGGCCGCCCGAATTGCTGCGCGCGCGTGACGATTTCGCCGCCGGGCGGATCAGCGCGGACCAGCTACGCGCGATCGAAGACACGGCGATCCGCGAGGTCGTGCGGATGCAGGCCGAGGTCGGGCTGCCTCCGGCCACCGACGGGGAGCTGCGCCGGGAGTCGTGGCACATGGACTTCATCTACCAGCTCGGCGGCGTGCAGAAAGTGCGGGACGACACGATCAGGGTGGCGTTCCACAACGAGACCAAGAGCTATGAGTGGGCACCGCCGTCCGCGCACATCGTCGCCCCGGTGACCCTCCCGCATACGATCTTCGGCGACGCGTTCTCGTTCCTCGCGCGCGCGGTCACCACCGCAGTGCCGAAGCTGACGATCCCCTCGCTGTCCATGGTTCACTACCGCGGCGGGCGGTCGGCGATCGACGAGTCCGTCTACCCCGACCTCGGCCAGTTCTGGGCTGACCTGACCGCGGCCTACGCGCAAGAGGTGCGGCAACTGTACGACCTCGGCTGCCGCTACCTGCAGTTCGACGACACCAGCCTGGCCTACATGAATGACCCGGCGCAGCGCCAGCACGTCGCCGACATCGGCGGGGATCCGGAGCACCAGCACGAGCGCTACATCGCGAACATCAACAGGGCGCTGGCCGGCCGCCCGGCCGACCTGGCGGTGACCACGCACATGTGCCGGGGGAACAACCAGAGCATGTGGGCCGCCGAGGGCAGCTACGACTTTGTCGCCGAGGAACTGTTCAACACCCTGGAGGTCGACGGTTTCTTCTGCGAGTGGGACGACGAGCGATCCGGCGGCTTCGAGCCGCTGCGCTTCGTGCCGAAGGGCAAGCGAGTCGTGCTCGGGCTGGTCACGACCAAGCGCGGCGAGCTGGAGAGCAAGGATGACCTGAAACGGCGGATCGACCAGGCCGCCAGGTTCGTCGACGTCGACCAGCTCTGCCTGTCCCCACAGTGCGGCTTCTCCTCGACCAAGGAAGGTAACGACCTGACCGCTGATCAGCAGTGGGCCAAGCTCGCCCTGATCGTCCAGACGGCGCAAGAGGTCTGGGGCTCGCTGTGAGCTGGCGGGAGGCACGGTGAGCGCGAGCGAAGATCCTGGCAGCGGCCCGGTCCTCGTGGTGAGCGCCCACGCCGGTGATTTCGTCTGGCGGGCCGGCGGCGCGATGGCCCTGGCCTCGTCCCGAGGCGCCCAGGTGACGGTGCTGTGCCTGAGCTTCGGCGAGCGCGGTGAATCGGCGCGGGCCTGGCGCGAGGGCAAGAAGCTCGAGGAGATCAAGGCGATCAGGCGCGATGAAGCGGCGAAGGCCGCGCAGGTGCTCGGGGCCGCGATCGAGTTCCTGGATGCGGGCGACTACCCGCTGCGCGAGTCCGACGAGCTCACCGATCAGATCGTGCACTGGTTCCGCCGGATCAACCCGGCTGTGGTGCTCACCCATGCGCTGGCCGACCCGTACAACCCGGACCACCCGGCAGCCGCCCGGATGGCGCTGGCGGCCCGGGTCTTCGCACAGGCCGCGGGCTACGACGCACCTGGCGAGCCGCTCGGCGCACCGCCGGTGTTCCTGTTCGAGCCGCACCAGCCGGAGCTGTGCGACTTCAAGCCTCAGGTGCTGCTCGACATCACCGAGGTGTTCGGGCGCAAGCGCCAGGCTATGGAGTGCCTGCCCGCGCAGCAGCACATGTGGGAGTACTACACCGACCTGGCCAGGCGCCGTGGCGTCCAGTTGCGCCGGAACGCCGGGCCCAACCTCGGCCTGGCGCATGACACCATGGCGGAGGGGTACATGCGCGTGTACCCGCAGGTGACCAGGGTGCTGGCGTGAGGAACGTGGTCGTCACCGGCTGCCCGCGCGCTGACCTGGCCGAGGTAGACGCGCTCGTGCCGTTCGGCGTGGCGACAGTGCACGAGGCAATCGGGCGCACCGGCTACCTCGGACCGGAGATCCGTCCCGTCCACCTGGGACCGCGCGTCGGCGGCACGGCGGTCACGGCCCTGTGCTGGCCGGGAGACAACCTGATGATCCACGCCGCGGTCGAGCAGTGCCGGCCCGGCGACCTTCTGGTCGTGACCACCACTTCGCCATCGACCGACGGCTCGTTCGGCGAGTTGCTCGCCACCTCGCTGCGGCAGCGGGGAGTACGCGGGCTGGTGACCACCGGCGGCGTGCGCGATGTCGCCGAACTGCACGATCTGGGCTTCCCCGTATTCTGCGCCGCGGTCTCCGCGCAGGGAACGGTCAAGGCGACGGCCGGGGCCGTCAATGTCCCGGTGAGCATCAACGGGCAGCGCATAGCTCCGGGCGATGCCGTGATCGCGGACGACGACGGGGCCGTCGTGGTGCCCAGGCTGGACGTCTCGCGCGCCGTGACCGCCGCCAGGGAACGGGTCAAGAAGGAGGAGGTAGCCCGCGCCGCGTTCCGCCGCGGCGAGCTTGGTCTTGACTACTACGGATTGCGGGCGGTACTCGACCGGCTCGGCGTCGGGTACGTGCACTACGACTCCGCTACGGAGACCCGGTGAGCAGGCCGCCGGTCACGGCGACAGGCTCCGGTGACCAGCGAGGTAGCGGCCAGCACGCCGCCGCGAACCGGCGGGCGGCCGACGGCGTGC
>Ga0307372_10005062_pt1 | contig 19978 bp, 22 predicted proteins | sample OX1MG_FD_202533 | JGI IMG/M metagenome (GOLD analysis project Ga0307372, IMG submission 202533) | Soil microbial communities from Risofladan, Vaasa, Finland - OX-1 | ecosystem: Environmental > Terrestrial > Soil > Coastal area > Acid sulfate soil | place: Finland: Risofladan, Vaasa | collected...
CGTAATCCGGACACCGGTTGGGGTCCCATCATGAAGTCCGTCAGCTCCCGATTGGACCCCGCGCCGACTTGCTGCGAGAGGAAGACACCTCCCGGCCGCAGGACGCGGGCGATCTCCTGCCAGACGGTCACCGTCGGATGGCGGCTGATGACCAGTTCGAATCGGTCGGCGTCGAAGGGCAGGTCGGCGGCGTCGGGGACCTCGACCACGGTGACGCCGGAGGAGGCGAGCCGGCGACGGGCCAGACTGGCGTTCGGCCCCCACGACTCGGTGGCCTGCACGATCCCCGGGGGCCGGGGGATCTGGGCCAGCACGGCGGCGAGCGTCTCGCCACCGCCGGTCTGGATGTCGAGGACCGACCCGGCCGATGCCACTCGGGGCACCAGCTTGCTGGCGTAGCCCCACGACGGGCGTTCCTCCGTGGCCCGGCCTTCGAACCACGAGAAGTCCCAACCCTCCACGGGCTCCGCCTGGCCCTCGTCGAGCAGCTCGTCGAACGTCGTGGGCCGTTCCATCAGGACATCGTGGTCCGAATTCGGCAGACCGGCTGGTCAATCCGGCAGGAGATACTGGGGCCCCGAGCCCATGGTCGCGGCCACATCATCGGGGTTGGCCAACCGGCAGGTGCGGAGCGACAGGCAACCGCAACCGATGCAGCTGGTCAGCCCGCCCCGCAAGGCCTCGAGCACCTCGATGCGTTGATCGAGTCGCTCGCGCCAACCGGCGGTGAGGCGCTGCCAGTCACGGCGGGTCGGGGCGCGGTCGACCGGGAGCACCGCCAGCGCGGCGACGATCTCCTCGAGCGTCAGCCCGACCCGCTGGCCACTGGACGTCCGGTCGGCATGGATGAGCCCTTCCTTCCCGTAGAAGCGGATGGCCGACGCGGCCAGACCGCTGCGCTCGGCGACCTCTCCGATGCTGAGCAGTTCCTCCACCATGGTCGACACCTTTCCAAAGAATTGCTTGACTTAAACATTACTTTAACTCTTACGCTAGCGGCAAGGCACCAGAAGGGGTGCAGGACTGAGAGGTATCGATATGCCGGTCGCCGTCATCACAGGAGCATCACGAGGGTTCGGACGGGCGCTCGCCGTCGATCTCGCCAAGGACGGATGGGACCTGGTGGTCGACGGGCGCCACGCCGGGTCCCTCGATGACCTCGGCGAGGAGCTGCGTGGCCAGGGGATCCGACTGCGACTGATCCGGGGCGATGTCACCGACCCCGACCATCGGGCGGCCCTCGTCGAGTCGGCGGAGAGCATGGGCTCCCTGGACCTCATCGTCAACAACGCCAGCGCGCTCGGACCGAGCCCACTGCCGACGCTCGAGCAGTACCCACTCGATGCGCTGCGACAGCTCTACGAGGTCAACGTCGTTGCGCCTCTGGCCCTGCTCCAGGCGGCGCTCCCTCTGGTGCGCCGATCGGGGGGGATCGTGGTGTCGCTCTCCTCGGACGCCGCCGTCGAGGCCTATGAGGGGTGGGGCGGTTACGGTTCGTCCAAGGCCGCCCTCGATCAGCTGCACCAGGTACTGGCCGCCGAGGAGCCCCAACTGCGCATCTACCGGTTCGACCCCGGTGACATGCGAACGGAGATGCACCAGGCGGCGTTCCCCGGTGAGGACATCTCCGATCGACCGGAACCCGAGTCGGTGGTGCCCCAACTCCGCCGACTGCTCGAGTCCGGTGCTCCGAGCGGCCGCTACCAGGCCCACGAGTGGGTGGGCCCATGACCGTCGCCACCCCCGACCGCTATACCTACGATCTGCCGGCGGCTCTCGAGGCCTCGGAGCCGCCCGAGGCCCGGGGACTGACCCGTGACGCGGTCCGCATGCTCGTGACCTCCAAGGCCATCGGGTCCCAGGTCCCCAGCTCGTTCGTCTTCCTCCCGAGATTCCTCGAGCCCGGCGATCTGTTGGTCATCAACACCTCCGGCACCATCCCGGCCGCCATCGACGCTCGCGGCGATGACGGCACGGTGCTGGTCATCCATCTCTCCACCCGGTTGGACGGGAAGCGGTGGGTGGTCGAACCACGGCGGATGACCGGACGATCCACCGAACGGTGGATCGGCCCACCACCACCCCGTCGCCTGCATCTCGCCGGTGGTGCGTCGCTGACTCTCGACGAGCCCTACGGTGAGGTGGGTCGACTGTGGACCGCCACGCTCGACGTCGATCAACGGACTCTCAGCTGGCTGGCCAACCATGGCCGGCCCATCCGCTACGGCTACGTCGACCGGGCGTGGCCCATCGAGATGTACCAGAACGTCTATGCCACCGAGCCCGGGAGCGCCGAGATGCCGAGCGCGGGTCGGCCCTTCACGCCGGAGGGCATCACCCGACTGGTGGCCAAGGGAGTCGGCGTCGCCCCGCTGGTGTTGCACACCGGGGTGGCGTCGCTCGAGGCCGACGAGCTCCCGTACCCGGAGCGGGTGAAGGTGCCCGAGCCGACGGCCGAGCGGGTGAACGCCGCTCGTCGGGGCGGGCATCGGGTCATCGCGGTCGGAACGACCGTGGTGCGGGCGCTCGAGTCCTCGGTGGGTGCCGACGGGAACGCCCACGCCTTCAACGGGTGGACCGACCTGGTCATCTCACCCGAGCACGGCGTGCAGGTCACCGACGGGATGATCACCGGATGGCACGAGCCGGCGTCGTCCCATCTGATGATGCTCGAGGCGATCACCGGCCGCGACCTCCTGCGCGCCTCGTACGAGGCGGCCCTGGCCCAGGGCTATCGCTGGCACGAGTTCGGGGACGTGCACCTGATCGTCCCGTGACCTCGACGAACGTCGCCGCGACATCGCCGCGACAGTGGATCGACGGCGGAATTGTTCGGGCCCGTCGGCGGCCTTGGAGGTACATTGGGTCACGTGGCGAGTGATCGATTCGGCCCGATCGACTTCGACTGGTTCCATCGTGAGCAGCTGCCGAGGCTCCTGTCCGACCGGGGCCGAGTCTTCACCGACACCGACGCCACCATCGTCCGGCCGCTGGCGTTCCGGCTCGACGACGGGAGGGCCTACACCTATCTCCCGTCAGATCACTCCTTCGTCGTGGAGGAGGGTATTGACCATGCCCACACCGTGGTCGAGATGGCACTCGGACCGTGGTGCGCCTTCGCGTGGGACCTGCGGTCGTGCTTTGCGCTCCTCTACGCCGAGGAGCTGGCCGTCACCCAGGGGAGTTTCGGGCAGCTGGCCCGCTGGGAGCCGTCGCTGCGTGTGGCCTTCGACGGGCAGTCCATCTACGACGTCGACGAACCGCCGCCGGTGCTCGATGCGGCCGGCGAGCCGGTCGATTGCACCCGGTCGTTCACGCTCGACGAGCCCCAGGCCGCGATGGCGGACTTCCTGCGTCGAACCGGGTTCGTCCACCTCCGCCGGGTACTGGAGGCCGATGAGCTCCGGGCGCTCCGGGACGAGGTGGAGACAGCGGTGGCCGAGGCCCGGCCCGACGATCGTCGTTCGTGGTGGACCACGGTCGGGGATCGACAGGTCTGCAACCGGGTGAACTACCTCAACGACCGCTCGTCGCTCGTGGCGGGCCTCGGGGGCGACGAACGGTTCCTCCGCATCGCGGCGCTCGGAGGCGACGATCTCCGTGACGCCCGGGACCGGCTGGACGGCAACGGCGTGGTCATCAAGGTGCCGGGCTCGACCGGAGGCCTGGCCGACCTGCCCTGGCACCGCGACTGCGGCATGGGTGGCCACCCGGTGAAGTGCCCCATGCTCAATGTCGGCATCCAGCTCGATCCGGCGACGGCGGAGAACGGCCAGCTGCAGATGATCCCGGGCTCCCATCGCGGCACGTCCCGACTCCCCGGTCCCCGGGAGGCAGATGGACTCCCCGCCACTCCGATCTCGACGGAGCCCGGGGATGTGACCGTCCACTTCGGCCACACACTCCATGCCGCCCCACCGCCGAGTGATCCTGGTTCCCGAGGGCGCCGGGCGCTCTACCTCTCCTTCGTCCCTCCCATCACCTTCGACATGGTGGGCCCTGGCCAGGGGTACAACGACGTCCTGTTCACCCGCCAGGGCGGCAACGTGCAGCACGTCGATCAGCTGCGCTGAAGCGGCTCAGCCGGCGTCGGGGAAGAACCTCGGCAGGAAGTGGCGATTGGCGGCCAACAGGGTGTCGGCCAGTTCGGCGGCCAGCGGATACTGACCCACGAGCGGATTGGCCACCAGGGCCCGGATCATGGTGTCGCGGCTTCCGGACAGCGCGGCCTCGACGGCCAGCCGCTCGTAGGCCTTGCAGTGCGCCACCAGGCCCGACATGTCCGGGGGGAGCTCCCGTTGCGGCAGCGGGTGGGCCCCGTCGCGGTCGACGGTGCACGGGATCTCGACGACGGCGTCGTCGGGGAGCCCGGGGAGTTGCCCGTCGTTGCGCACATCGACCACCTGGACGTCACCGGTCCCGGCGTTGAGGGAGGCGATCAGGCGGACCGCGGCCTCGGAGTAGAAGGCCCCGCCCCGGTAGGAGAGCTTCTTCGGTTGGGTGACCAGTGACGGATCGCGGTACTCGTCGAGCAGCTCGGCTTCGAGCTTCGCCACCACCTCAGCTCTCGATCGCCAGCCGGGCGCCAGCTGCTCGGCCACCTCCTGGTTGAGGCAGTAGTAGTAGTGCAGGTAGTAGGAGGGCAACGCCCCGAGCAGCTGGAGGATCCCGGCTGGACACCCGCTCTCGAGCTCCAGCTCGGGGGTGAACCGGTCGAGCAGCTCAGGCAGCCGGTCGACGCCGTCGATGCGGGCCGACCGCACCCAGGTGAGGTGGTTGAGCCCCACGTGTTCGAGCTCGACGGTGTCCGGATCCACCCCGAGATAGTGCCCGATACGGCGCTGGACATGGATGGCCACATTGCACAGGCCGACGGCCCGGTGCCCCTCGTCGAGCAGCGCCTGGCTCACGATCCCGACCGGATTGGTGAAGTCCACCACCCAGGCCCCGGCGGCTCCCCGCTTGGCGGTCTCCTCGGCGATCTCGAGGACCAGGGGAACGGTGCGCAGGGCCTTGGCCAGTCCACCGGGCCCGGTGGTCTCCTGGCCGAGGCAGCCGAACCCGTGGGGCAGGGTCTCATCGGTGTGGCGCGCCGCCTGACCCCCCACCCGGAGCTGGATGATCACGAAATCGGCCCCATCGATGGCGCGCTGCCGGTCATCGGTGGTGACCAGGTCACCGGCCCATCCCCGCTGGCGCAGGATGCGCTCCGACAGGCCGCCGACGGCCTCCAGCCGACCCGGGTCCGGATCGAGCAGGACCAGTTCGTCGACCGCCACGCGATCCTCGTGGGCACAGAGGCTGTCGACGAGTTCCGGCGTGTAGGTGCTTCCACCACCGATGACGGCCACCTTCGTTCCCACGCCGCCAACGTAACATCAGCCTGTGGAAGCGAGCCGGGGGAGACCATGAGCCGGCCGGCGCCGGACGCCGAGGTGATGCTGGCCGTCGACGGAGGGGCGTCGAAGACCGATGTGTGGGTGGTGTCCGCCGATGGATCGATCCTCGGCACGGCGCGGGGAGGGGGGTCGAACCACCAGTTCTCCGGGCTCGATGGGGCCATGGAGACCCTCGGGTCCACCATCTCCGATGCCCGGACCGACGCTGGTCTCGGCATCGGCAGCGGTCGGGTCGCCAACCTGGGTGTGTACTGCCTGGCCGGCGTGGACCTGCCGGTGGACGACGAGCGGTTGGTCGAGGCCATCGGGTCGCACGGCTGGAGCACGACGGATCTCATCCGCAACGACTCATTGGCGGTGCTTCGGGCCGGCGCCCGGCAGGGGTGGGGGGTCGGCGTGGTGTGCGGCTCGGGCATCAACTGCGTCGGCCTCGGGCCCGACGGGTCCATCGTGCGGTTCCCGTCCCTCGGTGAGCTGTCCGGAGATATCGCGGCCGGCGGATCGTGGCTCGGGGTCCGTGCCCTCGGCCTGGCCGTGCGCTCGTGTGACGGTCGCGGTGGTCCGACCGTGCTGGCCGATCTCGTTCCCGCGCACTTCGAGCGGACGAGCCCCGAGGAGGTGGTGTCAGCCGTCTATACCGGGGCGATCGGCTACGGGCAGCTGTTCGAGTTGGCCGCGGTGTGCCTCGATGCCGCCGGTGCCGGAGATCCGGTGGCGTCGGAGGCGGTCGGGTTCCTGGCCGATGAGGTCGTCGCCATGGTCAACGCCACCACCGTGCGTCTCGGGGTCACCGACGTGGACGTCGAGGTGGTGCTCGGTGGCGGGCTGTTCGACAGCGGAAACGCCGCCTTCAGGGATCGGGTCGAGGCCGGGGTCCGCCCCGTCGCACCCCGGGCCAAATTCCGCCGGCTCGAAGCCGCTCCAGTGCTCGGAGCGGCACTGCTCGGACTCGATGCGCTGGGGTCGCCGAGTGAGGCGGTCACCCGTCTCAGGGCCTCGGCGCCGGCGACCGACCCAACGGACTCGACCTGAGAGCCGTTACTCCATCCGGAAGAGCCGTTCGGCGCCGGGCTCCAGCGATCGCCACAACATCCCGCCGAACACCTTCTCCAGCAGCGGCAGCTGTGACCGGTAGCAACCGGCGGCCCGCTTCTTCACCTCGCCGGTCGATGGAGGCGGAACCGGGTCCTCGGAGAGCGGCACGCCGGAGGCGACGATGGCATCGAGTTGGTCCCGCGCCGCCGCCTCGGACGCGATGGCGTAGGGGAGGTCGAGGTAGAGCGTGGTCCGGATGTTCGGTCGGGCCCGAAGGGAGTCGAGGGCGGCGCGTCGGGTGGCGATGTGATCCGGATGGAGCAGCCCTACCGGAATCAGGCACTCGTCCGGCCGGACCTCATCGAGCAGACCGTTGATGGAGCGACTCAGCTCTTCCTCGAACGAGCGGTTGGCACCAGGGTCCTCATGCGAACGGCCGGCCCGGGCCTTGTAGGCGCCGTCCAGAAACCCGAGCAGCCGTTGTTCGGCGCCCAGCATGCCGAGTGCCGCCAGATCCTCGGATCGTCGGGCCGTTGCCGCGTCATCGGCGCTGTCGAAGAGGGCCAGCGCGTCCCATGCCGGGTCAGCCGGAATACCCGCCCCCGGTGCTCCGGAGCACACGGTGGCCACGATGGCGCCCGGGTGGCGCTCCAGCCAGTCGGCGCAGCTGAGGACGGCGTCATCGAAATGAGGTGACAGGACCAGGGCAGTCACGGCGCGCAGGTGGGCAGGGGCTGCATCGGCCTCTCCGGAGGTGAGTGTGTCGGGGTGGCAGACACCAGCCCGCCCTCCTACCCTATGCCGGTGGCTGGCGACCTCATCGGTGCGGTCCCCGAGCCCGAGGACGGTCGGATCGCCGTCTCAGCGGACGGCCACGGTGTTCGCTGGTGTACTCGGCGGAGTACCCGCCGGGGTGCGCGGCGAGCGTCGAGGCCCATCGTCGGCGGGTGCACGGCCGCGGTGGTCGTGGCGTCGGTACTGCTTTCGGGCTGGTCCCGTCCAGTCGCGGCCGCGCAGTCAGCCAACCCTTTGTTCGCCAGTCACTTCACCGCCACGGTGAACCCGTACACCTTCGGGCAGGATCCGTCGTGGACGCCCAACGGTCGGGTCCTCTCCAGCGAGACCGAACCCTCCGGTCGGACCGGTGGGCTCAGAACGGCAGGGTTCGGGGCAGGCCGAAGCTGGGGAACACGTCGTTGTCGAACCGCGTCATCTCGGAGATCAGATTGCCGGCAAGGGTGAGGACCAGCAGCCCGTTGGCATGAAGGACCGTGGCGTGCGGGTCCTTGACGTAGAGGCCGAAGGCCGGTTGGTGGTTGGCTCTGGTGGGGACGAGCCGGAATTGACGACTCGACCGGAACGCCGCCGCCGCGTTGAAGAACTCGGTCGCCAGCTCGCATCCCTGGTACTCGAGGGGGACGGGCGGCATCCGTATCCAGACGTCGTCGGTCAGCAGCGCGATCACGCCGTCGAGGTCGTTGCTCTCGTAGGCGCGGCAGAGCTCTTCGACGATCTTCTGCTCGGCCGGTGAGTTCGGTGCGGGCGGCGGCTCCCGCTCGTCAGACGACGGGGCCTTCCGCTCCAGCGTGGCGCGGGCCCGCTTGAGGGCACTGGTCACCGACTCTTCGGTGGTGTCGAGGATGTCCGCCACCTCGCCGGCCCGAAAGCCGAGCACGTCGCGGAGGACGAGGACGGCGCGTTGACGGGGCGGCAGCAACTGCAGTGCGGTGATGAATGCCAGCGAGATGGCTTCCCGGGCTTCGTACCGGGCCTCTGGGCCGGCACTGCCATCGGAGAGCCCGTCGAGGAGCACATCCGGATACGGCTCGAGCCACACCGCCTCACCCATGCGGGTGGGCTCGGGGAGGCGAATCTCGAAGAGCGGTCCGTCCATCTTCGGGCGCCGGTTGGCGGACCGGAGCGCGTTCAGGCAGCGGCTCGTAGCGATCCGGTACAGCCAGGTCCGGATCGAGGAGCGTCCCTCGAACCCGCCGAGTCCCTGCCAGGCCGCCAGCAGGGTCTCCTGCAGCGCATCCTCGGCGTCGTGCGTGGAGCCGAGGATCCGGTAGCAGTGCACCTGTAGCTCGCGCCGATGAGGGTCGGTGAGCTGGGCGAACGCCTGCCCGTCGCCGGCGCGTGCCTGGGTCATCAGATCCGCGGTCACCAGTCCATCCTCGCATCCCCACTTCCTCCGAGCGTTGCAGGTCGTCATGGGTACTGACACCGCCCGGACCCGAAAGTGGGCGCTGGCCGCCGCCCAGTTTTGCGCTCACCCGGTGTCTACACAGTCGACCAACGTTCCGGCAGCGAGCCGGCCGACCAACAGGAGTGCACGCAATGACAACATTTCTCTTCTCGTACCGCATGCCGAAGGACTACACGCCGGGCCGCCCGGAGGCCGTCGCCGCCTGGACCGATTGGTTCGAGGACGTCGGTGGCAGCCTCGTGGACCGGGGCAATCCGGTCTTCGAGTCGAGCGCCCTCGGGAACTGCGGAACCGACACCGCGCTTGGTGGCTACTCGCTGGTGAGCGCCGAGGATCTCGAGGCCGCCGCCGCCCTGGCCAAGGGATGCCCGGCTCTGGCTGAGGGTGCCGGTGTCGAGGTCGGCGTGATCACCGTGCTGAGCAGTGGCACCGATGCCGGGCGGATCGGGGCGTGATGAGACCAGACGGCATGGTGACCAAGGCCGCGGATCCGTCGGTCACCGGATCCCCGAGTCGGGTGTTGACCGTGCTGTTGACATCGGTGGCGTATTTCATGGTGACCCTCGATGCGCTGGTGGTGGTCACCGCGCTTCCATCCATCCACCGTGATCTGGGTGGAGGCGTGGGGACGCTGCAGTGGACCGTCAGTGCCTACACCATCGCCTTCGGGGCGGGCATACTCACCGCGGCCGCCCTCGGCGACCGGCTCGGACGGCGGCGTATGTACGTGATCGGGCTGACGCTGTTCACCGTCGCATCAGCGGCGTGCGCCCTGGCGCCGACGGCGGACGCCCTCATTGCCTGCCGTGCCGTGCAGGGGATGGGCGCGGCCATCGTCATGCCGCTCGGTCTCACGCTGCTCACCGCGGCGTTCCCGTCGGAGCGCCGGGGGGCGGCGGTCGGGATCTGGGGCGGAATCGCCGGGCTGGCCGTGGCCTGCGGCCCACTCGTCGGGGGAGCGCTGACCCAGGAGTTGGACTGGCACTGGATCTTCTGGGTGAACGTTCCGATCGGCATCGCCGCGGCCATCGGTGCCCGGTCGCACCTCGAGGAGAGCTTCGGCCCCTGGGTCCGGCTCGACATTCCCGCACTGGTGCTGGTCACGGGCGGCATCGGGGTCCTCATCTGGGGACTGGTGCAAGGCGGCCAGGCGGGCTGGGGGAGCACCAATAACGTGGTCGGACTGATCCTCGGGATGGCGATGATCCTCGGGTTCATCATCCGGGAGTCACGGACGGCCGAGCCGATGATCCCGCTGGGGCTGTTTCGCAGGTCCACGTTCTCCGCTGCGGTGGTCACCCAGCTCCTGATGAGCGCGTCCATCTTTTCGGCGGCGTTCCTCACCAGCCAGTTCTTCCAGTTCGCCTTGGGGGATTCGCCGCTCGGAACCGGCATCCGATTCCTGCCGTGGACGGCGACGCCTCTGATCGTCGCGCCCATCGCCGGCGCCCTCTCGGACAAGATCGGGGCGCGTGCTCTCATCGTGCCCGGACTGTTCATGCAGGGGATCGGCTTCGCATGGATCGTCTGGCTCGCCGGCACCACCTCGGGATACGGAAGTTACGTGCTCTCATTCGTCATCGCCGGAACCGGGATCTCGATGGCGCTCCCTTGCGTGACGGCCGCCGGTCTGAACGCGGTTCCCCCGGCGCTCTTGGGCAAGGCGGCAGGGACACTCAACACCCTCCAGCAGTTCGGGGCGGTCGTCGGGGTGGCCATCGTCACGGCGGTCTTCAACTCGAAAGGCAATCTCACCAACCCGGCCGCAGTCACCAGTGGCTATCGTCCGGCCCTCGCCGTTGCCGCCGGCCTCTCGGTGCTCGGAGCCTGTGTGGCGGTGGGAATTCGTAGGACGACGCTTCTGGGTGCCGACCGCTCCGGCCGCCTGATCGAGATCCCACGTCCCGACGATCGAACGACATCGGAGATGGACATCGGCGGGGAGGTTCCGCTGAACGTCGGTCGATGAGCTCACCCGCCCAAGCTGTGACGCAAAGCGGTGAGTGAAGCGCTGAGCTCGTCGATCTGGTCCGTCAGCGCTGTCACCTGGGCCTCGAGGACGGTGACCCGTTCGGCGAGTTGGACCCCACCGGAGGCGGTGCCGCCCGACGGCATCACCACCTCCCGCTCCGATGGGCTCGCCGCGGTCGGCAACGTCGGCCCGGCCGGTTCCTCGACCAGCAACTGTTGCCAGCGGTCCTCCTTCTGGCCCGGTTGCCGGGGCACCAGCTGCACCAGAGGCTCCGGCTGCCCGGCAAGGACCTCGAGATCCGCCTGCACCGCACCCAGTGAGTCGAATTCAGCCATGCGACCGGTACGGGTCCGGAGCTCGGCAAGGGTCTGCGGCCCTCGGAGCACCAGCACCGCCATCACCGCCACCCGGCGGGTGTCGAGGCCGTAGGCCTCATCCAGCACGTGTCGGTACCGGGTGACCGACTTCCCGTGGGACGGCAGGACGAAGCGCACCAGGTGCGACTCCTTCAGGTCCTGAAGGGCCCGGACCACGGCCTCCTCCTCCATGGTCATCACCGGGTCGCGGCTGGTGGCCTGGTTGCAGGCCAGGGACAGGGCGTTCAGGGTGAGGGGGTACTGCTGGGGCGTGGTGAGCTGTTTCTCCACCAGGCAGCCGAGCACTCGGCCGCTTTCCGGAGGGATGGCCACGGAGCGAGGCTAACCCGAGGCGGACGGCGCTCCGGAACGGGCAAGCCCGGACATCGGACAACGGGCGAGGGCTCCCGCCCACTGGGCTCGCACGCGGTTCACGGGCCTAGACTCCCGAGTGATGTTGGTGACCGCGACGCCGGAGCTTCGGACGTATGTCGAGGAGCACGGCGGGTCGCTGTTCGTCCGCTGCCAACGGAGCCATCTGGGCCGCGGCGTCTCGTTCCTCCGGGCCAGCACCAAAGAGCCCCGGTCGCTGGCCGGCTACGAGGTGTTCGTGGTCGAGGGGATGGTGGTCCTCTCCAAGCTTCCGGCGCAGCTGCGTCCCAAGGAACTGCACCTGTCGATGGAGGGCCGCCGGAAGAAGCAGCCCGTCGCCTCATGGGACGGCTGCGCCTTCGTGGTCTGAGCCTGTCGCCGATGAGGAGTGATGGGGCCTTGCCCGTTGCCCGGGCGTTCGCCTATCCGGCCAGGTGTCGAGTTGCGTCCGGCGAGCCTTCGAAGCTCCTGCTGGTCGCCCGAGCCTCTTTCGCGTAGCGGGAGGCCAGTTGGCGTGAGAAGCCATAGTTCCGAGCCAGTTCGCCGATGGTCATGCCGTCTTCCAGCGCCACCTCGAACACCCTCAGGAGCATCCGGTGCCGGGCCCGTTCGAGGTGATTGAGCGCTTCGTCGACCTGAGGTCGGTGGCGGACCACCGGATTCGCCCGAAGGGTGTCGGCTGCGGGGACGCCACCGTCCTTACGTCTCAGGGCCTTTCGGGCCTGGACCTCCGCCACGCGGAGGGCACGCTGTGCTTCGCTGAGGGCGTCGGCCACTTCGTGGAGGGTGTCGATCGCGTCCTGGCGAGCATCAGTCATTCATGTCGATGGTACGCCCGCCTCGGAAGCGGTGCGTGGATTCCTGCTGCGTTCAGCCAGGGCAGGTCCCATCGGGTACTGGGTACAGTGAAACCCGGGAGGAGACAGGCCATTGACCGAGCACGGGAGCAGCATCGACAGGACCGACGAGTGGGATTCACTCAAGCGTCGTCACCTCCGGCCGCTGGGTGGACGACCGCCGTCATCGGCCAGGGGGCTCCATCACTTCGCCCTGCTCAGTAGCGACGTGGAGCGGACCATCACCTTTTACCAGGACCTGCTCGAGTTCCCCCTGGCCGAGCTGTTCGAGAACCGGGACTACCGCGGGTCCACCCACTTCTTCTTCGACGTGGGCAACGGCAACTATCTGGCGTACTTCGACTTTCCGGGGCTCGACCTCGGGGAGTACCGCGAGGTGCTCGGAGGGCTCCACCACATCGCCATCTCGGTGGCCCCCGAGCAGTGGGACCGGCTGGTGGCCAAGCTGCGAGCGGCGGGTATCGACCCTCTGATCGTGGACGGCACGTCGGCGTACTTTCCCGGTCCCGATGGTGAGCGGCTCGAGCTGCTCTCGTACCCGCTCAACGACATGTACGGCACCGTCGTCGGCTGAGGTGGCCGGGTGGCGTCGGAGGTAGGGTGGCCCATGCGTCGGGTCCGTTCACTGGTGACGACGGCCCTGGTGATCGTCGGTGTCGCGGGCTTGTGGGTCGGCGTGGCCCCGACCCAGGGAGCGTCGGCCGCGACCGTCCCGACCACCGTCTGGCTGTGTCGCCCCGGGTTGACTGACAACCCGTGTACCCCGAGCCTGACCACCACCGTCACCTCGCCGACGTTCCAGACCCTCGGCGTACGCAACGTGCGGCCGTCGAGCAACCCCAAGGTCGACTGCTTCTATGTCTATCCGACGGTCAGCGACCAGAAGACTCCCAACGCCGACCTCACCGTGGATCCGACCGAGCGATCCATCGCCCTGTACCAGGCCGCTCGATTCTCACGTCACTGCAGGGTCTTCGCACCGATGTACCGGCAGCTGACCATTTCGACCATCGGCGGTCACGCCACCGCCGCTGAGGCGGCGTTGGCCTATGGCGACGTCCGCACTGCGTGGCTCACCTACCTGCGCCAGTACAACCGGGGCCGGGGTGTCGTGCTCATCGGGCACTCCCAGGGCTCATTCGTATTACGCAAGCTCATCTCGACACAGATCGATCCGAAGCCGGCCGTGCGCCGACTGTTGGTGTCTGCCGTTCTGCTGGGTGGCAATGTCACGGTCAAGCAGGGATCGGATGTCGGTGGCGACTTCAAACACATCCGCGCCTGTCGATCCACGACCCAGTTGGGCTGTGTGATCGCCTTCTCGACCTTCGACGCCACCCCGCCCGCTGACTCGCTGTTCGGCCGGACCACGGCTCCGGGCCTCCAGGTCCTGTGCACCAATCCGGCCTCGCTGTCGGGGGGATCGGGCCGGCTCGACCCGGTCTTCCCGACCGCGCCCTTCGCCCCCAGGTCGACGCTCTCTGCTGGGATCGGCCTGTTGGGCATCACGATCCCGCCGGTCAGCACCCCCTGGGTGTCAACGCCCGGGGCCTACAGCGCGCGGTGTTCATCGGCGGGCGGTGCAACGGTCCTCGAGATCACCCCGCGGGAGGGTGCTCCCGTCATCCACCCGAGTCCCGACGCCAGCTGGGGGTTGCATCTGGTAGATGGGAACATCGCACTGGGGAATTTGACGAACATCGTGCAGTCCGAGGCCGCCGCCTACGCCAGAACCCACTGACCCGGATAGACGGTGCATACGAAGAGAGGAGCCTGACGATGCTCATACTGACGGAAGAGACCCGGGCCGCTCTCGAGGGCGGCCATCTCGCCCACCTGGCCACACTCAACAGCGACGGCAGTCCACAGGTGACGATCGTATGGGTGGGCCTGGATGGCGACGACATCGTCTCCGGTCACTTGGCCAGACGGAAGAAGCTGCGAAACGTGGCCCGCGACCCGAGGGTCACGCTGTCGATGGAGACCGGGGGAACCGCGTCCAACGGCCTGGCCGAGTACCTGGTGATCGATGGGCTGGCTCGAGTCACCGAGGGTGGAGCGCCGGAGCTGTTACAGCGTCTGGCCCACACCTACCTGGGATCGGATGTGCGCTTTCCGCCCATGTCCGATCCACCCGACGGCTTTGTTCTGCGCATCACCCCGGTGACCGTCGGCGGTGAGGGCCCTTGGGCGGGCGGATCCTGAACCACAGGCCTCAATTGCTCCCGTCCAACGATGTTTCCGGGCAATTCGGGCCATGTGGGGCGGTCATCGCGCCGATGAGTGACATCGGGTGGTGTATTATGGTGTCATGGGTAGGACGCAAATCTACCTCGGCGACGAGGAGCTCCAGCTTCTGGACCGGGTCGGCAGGTCCACCGGAGCGTCTCGGTCCGAGCTGATCCGAAGGGCCATACGCAGGACATTCGGAGAACGGACCAAAGCCGAGGAGCTCCAGCCGTCGCGGCGATCTCAATACCCGCCTCGTCGATGGCGGTGTCGATGGCGGATGAAGCTTCTCGACACCAGCGTCGCCATTGATCATCTACGAGGCGTGCAACCTGCCGTCGACCTGTTGAACCACATCGTGAGCAAGGGCGAGCCGGTCGTTGCCAGTGAGATCGTTCGCTTCGAACTGTTGGCCGGAGTCCGAGAGAAGGAACTGGACGACCTCGAGCTGTTCTGCTCGGCGATCGCTTGGGTTGCGGTCGACGAGAGCGTGGTTCGAAGGGCCGGCTCGTTGGCGCGGGAGCACCGACGGGCGTACAGCGGTATCGACGACGCCGACTACCTCATCGCCGCCACCGCGTTGATTCTCGACGCAGATCTACTGACGATGAATGTTCGACACTTCCCGATGTTGGGTGGACTACTGCCCGCCTACTGAACCGAAATTGTGGATGGCGCCCACTGTCGGCTGCTTAGGCAGTGCCGGCGAGGCCGCCGGCCTGTTTCGCCAGGTATCGAGGCAACTGACCGAACAGAAGAGCGTCAACTCCCCACGACCATTGGCTGCCGTCTCTTCTGCCGTCGCAGCAGACATCGGAAGGCCACAGATCGGGTCGAGGAGGCGTTCCGGCCCGACGGCGGCCATGGCGATGCTCGAAGGAGACACCGGCCTCTCGATACCACGCAGCGCAATGTCCTTGTGTCCATGGGCAGCACCCCAGCGGGGTAGCTCCTCGATCACGGAGGGGTCGGCGAGTGCTTCACCGCCTTCGGCCAGATCACAAAGCCGGGCCGCGAGATTGACGCAATGTCCGATGTAGTCGTCGCCCTCCATCAGGATCACGTCGCCTGACGTGATCCCGGATCGAATCGAGACCGTTTGGATCAGACCCGATGCCTCACACACGACATGCTGGAGCTCGAGGATCGTGGCGAGCAACGGTCGGGTCTCGACACAGACGAGCATGACGCCGTCACCGAGCCATTTGGCAATGCGGACACCCCGCCGCGCACAGATGTCGCGCAAGAGCGCCCGGAACGCAGTGAGGATCTCGACTGCGTGCTCGTCACCTTCGCGCTCGGTCAGGGCGGTAAAGCCCGACACATCGACAAAAGCAAAGCTGCGATGAACCCGCATGCAACGATCGTGACACGTTGATGAACGAACGTCCCAATCGGGGCGAGCTCACTAGTCAGGAACGCGGGCGACAGCCAGCAGATGTCCGCTGAGCCCGAGGAGCGACGGTTCGTGTTCAATGGCGCGAGCCGAGTAGAGGATGGCGTCTCTGCCTTCTTCGGTGTCCCAGTGGTCACCGAGGTCACCCAGCCAACCGGCGAGACCCTCGAGGCCGACGAGATCCAGCAACGTAAGCCCGACGCTCGTGATCTCCTGTCGGAGCTGTTCCGGATGGTGGAGATAGGCGGTGGTGAACCAGTGCTCCCGATGGTCAGGATTGCGATGCTGTCCTTCTGCCAGATCTCGGTTGACGATGGGTCGGAACTCCGGATCGAAGAGGAAGCCCCGGGCAAGACCATCGAACAAGGAGGCAAATCTGCTGATAGCGGCGAGGGCAATGACGCCCGACGGACGGACGACGCGCACGGCCTCTCGAAGCGCTTGGATCCGTTGCGCACGCTCGGTGAGGTGGTACAGCGGGCCGAGAAGCAACACGCAGTCGAAGCTGTCGTCCGACTGCCGCAGTTGTCTGGCGTCGCCAACCTCAGCGGTTACCCCGCGGGATCCAAGATCGTGCACCACCTTCTCGACGTGCCGGAGCGTGAGGTCCACGACATGTACCTGATAGCCCTCCGCCATGAGCCATGCAGCATGCACACCTGTCCCGCCGCCGACATCGAGAATGCCGGCCGGCGCCGCCGGCAGATGCCGACGAAGGACCTCCTGGGTCCGCAGAAGCTCCAACCGACGGAGTCCACCGGCGATTCGGTCCTCTTCACGGACGGACTCGTAGTGTCCGGCGATCGCCTCGGAGTCGTCCATCGCTCAGACGATATCCGGGGGGCTCGTTCAGGCGGCCAGATGTGCCACGACCAGCCTCCCGATGAAGGCATAGCCCTTGGAGTTGGCGTGGATATTGCCCTGCGAGCAGAAATAGGTCAGCTTGCAGATCTCCCACACTGCAGGCGGGATCTTGCCGTAGGGAGGGGTGTTGACCAGCGGAAGGGCGAGCGCAGCGGCATCCGAATCATCACCGGCGACGGCCTTCTTGTAGGGCGCCTGGGTGACGTTGACGAAGTTCGCCGATCCGTAGGCCGCCTGCAAGGCCGGATTGATCAGGCCGTCGAAGGCCGCCACCGAGAGGCCGGCCAAATTCTGGTTGGGTGAGCCACTTGGATAGACCCAATCGCCGAGGATCACGTCCGGATAGGTCAGACCGACGATGTGGGCACTGTCTCCCGCAGCGGTGAGGGCCGCATGGAGTGACGACACCAGCGATGTGACATTGCTGGTGATGGCAGTGTCGGCTGCTTCGACGCAGGCCAGGATGGCCCCGGTGCTGCCAGCCCGGGCGCAGCTGGTGACATCGTTGCCCCCTATGGAGATGGTGATGAGGCCGACCTTTCCCTGGTTGGCAGGATTGGCGATGAAATCGAGGGCCGCCTGTTCCTGCGTCGTCGTCGGATAGGGGACGGCGTCAGTGGCGGCCACGGGTCCGAATCCCGACTCGGTACACCCGATGGCCGTGATGATCGAGGTCGTCGTGGCTCCGCCACAGCCGAAATTCTCGAGTTGCATCTTCAGCTTCTTGGCCACATGGCCTGTGTAGCCGGTCGTGGCGCTGCCACCGGGCCCTCCTACATTGGGTTGGAAGCCGACCGAGTACGAGTCACCCAGGGCCATGTAGAAGGGGCGTGGCGCTTTGGCGTGCTTGGCTGCCTGGCTCACGCCGGGGGCCACCACCAGCCCGAATGCTCCGACGCACGTCGCAACGAGCACTGACCTGACGGCATACATCCATGTCCGTTGACGCATTTCGATTCCCCCAGTTCACCTCGATGACACACGAGGAGTCCGCCTGTGTTACCACAGTCCACGGTCTGGGGGTCAGAGTCTCGCCACGAGTGGTCGCCGACCACGGAGGGTGGTGCCGCTGACACAGCTGGCTGCAGGGGTCAGGCCCAGTTGTCGACGAGCCCTGACTGTTGCAGGCCGATCCAGGTGTCGCGCTCGGCGGATACGCCGACGGTGCCGCTGTGGTCTACGCCGACCACATCAGCCTGCAGGGTCGCCGCCGGCGGCGTGACCGGGCACGCCGCCCCAACGAACGGGCCGAGGGTCGGAAGCAACGGTGGCACCTTCGAACTGGGAGTCGTGAAGTTGAGGAGGGTCGCAAGATTGCCAGGATCGGTCGACGCCGTCGAGTTGTCGCGCTGCGTCATCGCCTTCAGGCCCCAGCGCCATTCAATGAGCTTGAGGACTGACGTGTGGTCATAGAAGCCATGGGCCACCGGTGCGCTCCCTGCCTCCACGTTCGTAAAGGGGGAGGCGACGATGCATGGCACCCGTAACCCGATGAGGACGTTGCCGTTGGCGTCGAGGTCTTGATCGATCCCCGTGCTGGGACTGGCTCCGATCGGGACTCCCGCGGTGACCCGAGACGGTGGGACGTGATCGAAGAACCCGCCCCACTCGTCGTAGTTGATGATGAGAACGGTGTTCCCCCATCCCGGCCCGGATGCCACGGCGTGAAAGATCTGGGACAGAAAGGCATCGCCGGCGCGGATGTCGGCCAGAGGGTGATCGTCATTGGACACCCCGTTCCCCTCGCCGACAAAGCCCGGGTCGACAAAGGAAACATTGGGAAGGGTTCCGGCCTGCGCATCGATGAGGAACTGGGGGATCCTGGCTGCGATGGATGTGTACTTCGCACCCCAGAGGGCGACGATGGGCAGGTCGGAGTAGTAGTAACGACCGGTTGGACCGCCCGACTGGTTCAGCTGGTCCCAGATCGTGGGAAGGGTTGACGTCGTGAACGTATTCGAGAGACGGTCGGTCTGACCGGCGTGTTGGAAGATGCGATTGGGAAAGGTCGGTCCGAGTATCGAGCAGAAGTAACGGTCACATGAGGTGTAGTGCCGGGCCAGGCTGCCCATGAACGGACGGTCATCATGGCGGTAGTAACTGATGGCGTACGAGTCGTTGGCGGTGTCGGTCAGGAACCCATCCATCTTCCCGCCGTTGTACTGAATCCGGCCGCCTTCGTAGGAGTGGTCGGGGTCGTTGAACCCGCAACCGTTCAGTTGTCGCTGGTGGAATGTTCGGTGACGCTTCCCGTTCGGATCGCGGTAGAAGAGTCCACCTTGGCGACCGTCAGCCCCGGGCAGCCAGCCGAGGAAGTGGTCGAAGCTCCTGTTCTCCATCATGACGACGATGACGTGCTCGATACCCGAGGCGCCCGGGTTGGGCAGCGCAACATTGGGAACCGAGTAGCTCGCCAGCTCCATCGGTGTCGATGCTCGCGGTTCGAGGCTGCGCCCCAAGATCACAGCACCGGAAGCGCCAAGCGCACCCTTGACGAACGTTCGCCGGTCAAAGTTCATCTCGTCGACCCTTCTGCTCGGTCCGCCGACAGTGGCACGATGGGATCTGCTCAGGACCGATTTGGATCGTATCCTCCGAGCGTGTACAAAACTTCACGAGATTCTTATCTGCCAGTGAACGGCGGGTGGCACTCGACATCCGGCCCATATGGCCTGGTCATGACCAGTGGTGGGCGAGCGCACGTGGGCAGGGTGCCGTAGGCTCATGTGCCTGTCGCCCCATGTGGCGACAATCGGAGGATGACCATGGCTCATGCAGTGGTGATGCAGGTCAAGCTGCCCCAGGACGGCAATCCTGATGATGCGCAGCGAATGCTCGAGGAGATCGTGGTTCCGTTGGCGAAGTCTCAACCCGGGTTCAAGGACGGCACGTGGATGCACGACGGTAAGGGAAACGGGATGGGCGTCGTGGTGTTCGCCGCGCCGGAAGTGGCAGAAGCAGCCCAAGGCAATCTCAAGCCGCCTCCGAAGGGCCTCAACTGATCTCGAGCGAAATCTACGAGGTCCGCGCTCAAGCCTGACGGTTGTCGGCGGCAATGGGCTCAGCGCGCCCGGACGAATTGAACCAGTCCAAGTAGGGGCGCGCTTCGGTTCCCAAATCGACGCGCCGCTGCCGAAGGCGCGGGTGGAGCGTCACGGTCGCGTGCGCATCGCCGAAGCTTTCCTGAACGACCGTTCGTTTGGGCGACCATGCTCGGTACTCAGCGGTCGACGAACCTAGTGATCGGCACATGCAGGATGATGCCGAGTGAAATAGTCTGGCGACGAATAGC
>Ga0307372_10005063_pt1 | contig 19976 bp, 15 predicted proteins | sample OX1MG_FD_202533 | JGI IMG/M metagenome (GOLD analysis project Ga0307372, IMG submission 202533) | Soil microbial communities from Risofladan, Vaasa, Finland - OX-1 | ecosystem: Environmental > Terrestrial > Soil > Coastal area > Acid sulfate soil | place: Finland: Risofladan, Vaasa | collected...
CCCTCCTCGGTGTGATCGAGCGGCCGTCGTGGGGTCGGGTCATCGCCAGCGGTCTGCTGATCTTGTGTTCAAATTTCGACCGGGCGACTACGGGATGGGCGTGTGTCGTAGGCGCCGTTCTCGTTGCCGGGTGGTTCTTGCTCGGCTTCGGTGGGAATGAGAACCGACGGTGGTTCGTGCCCGTGCTGGCAACGGGTCTGATCCCGCTTGTCCTGGCGTGCGCACTGAACTACGCAAAGTTTGGTATCCCGTTCGGCGTTCCGATCCCGGACCAGGTGTGGTCCCACGTCAATGCCTATCGACAGAGATTTCTCGCGGCCAACCACAACTCTGAGGTAGGGATCGCGTTCCTGCCGACCAATGTCGTCACCTACCTGCGGCCTGACAACCTGAGCTTCAGCAGTGTATTTCCTTTCGTCACGCTGCCGACGAGTCCTCCCACGGCACTCGGTGGCGTACTTTTCGACAAGCTGTACCGCACTGCGAGCGTCCCGGCGTCGACTCCCCTCCTCTTCCTCTTGGGCATCTGGGGTCTGGTGACGGCCTTTCGACCCAGGGCGGTCGCGCTGGTGGCGCGTACCCGCCTCCTGTTGTTGGCCGCGGGCAGTGCGGGTGCTGCGCTCCTGTTGTGGGGCTACATCGGTCCGAGATATCTCGGTGACTTCGTTCCGTTCCTGGTGTTGGCAAGTGCCGTGGGTCTGGCTGACATCTTTCGTCGCCTGGGTGGGCGGCAGCGGCGCACGCGCGTCGCCTGGGTGGGAGTCGTCGCGGTGCTCGCGCTCTTCAGCATCGCCGCCAACCTCGGTATGGCCATTGTTCCCAATGAAGAGTGGACCAGCAGCCAAGCCCTGAGCTACGTCAGCGCCCAGAAAGCAATCAGCGACGTCACCGGACATCCGCTGCAAGGCCGCGTCAACCGTGGCAGCTCACTCCCTCCATGGGCTCCAGCCGGCCAGTTATACGTCGTCGGAGACTGCAGCGGTCTCTACATATCGAACGGGGAGAACTATTCGACCGTACCGAGTCAGCAATACACACGAACGACCTGGCTCACAGTGCAACTCGGCCGGCCCTTTCAGCACACGTTTGATTTGACCGTGAACGTTCCTCGAACAAAGACGAGGGAATCGGTACCGGTGCTCAGGACGGGGAACTACGCCGTGACGGCGATTGAGGTGCCGATCGATCCGCAGCGCGTTGACATGACGTTCGCCATCAGCGGCGGGACCAAAACGGTGGAGGCAGCATCGTTCGTGGTCGGGACCCGCACGACACACACCGTGGTCGTCAGCACCGATCCCGTCAAACACGCTCTGGCGGTGCAAATGGACGGGGTCATCCGCATATCCTCGACGTTCACGGATCGACACGTCGACGTCGCCCCCATCACTTCGCAACCGCCGGGTCAGCAACACGTCTTGGCGTTCACGAGGGTGCAGACCCAACCAACGCTGTGTCGGAGCCTCATTCACTGACCTGCCTGCTGGCGTCAGACAGGCCGATCTGCCGGTCGCACCGAACCTGGCGAGCGAGCGTTCCGAGTGCATGGTTCCAACGCCGGTTGCGGGTTCAGAGACAACCCTGATCTTCTGTGCGGCGACCATCAATTTCTTCACAATTCCTATTTCCGCCTCCCGGAGCCCGGATCGCGTCCTCGTCCCCCCTTCGCAACGGAGCCGGGCCCGCACACCTGGCACAAACCTGACGACGCAGTAAAGTCGGCCCAGGGCAGGAGGCCCCAAGGATTGACTGGAGGGGTGGCCCTGTCGAGCGTGACACCGAACGACCTCAACCGCTGGATGCGTGCTACACACAAGGGCGCACGCTCACGAGGAACGGCAATTCGGATTCGGCGGCGATACCAGGGAGGCAGGACCCAGATGCCCGTCGGCACCCGAGCGGAGACGCACACAGGATGAGTCTCCAAAACGAGATCCAAACGCCCACACCAGTCCTTGACATCGATCGCCTGGAGCGGGACGCCGAGCGCCTCCGCGTCGAGTATCAGTCCGCCGAACCATACCCGCACATCGTGATCGATCAATTCCTCGAGCCGGACGCTGCGAAGGCAGCGGTCGCAGAGTTCCCACCTCTCGACCCCGAACGGTGGAACAACTACCTCCACATCAACGAACGCAAGTTCAGCCATACCGATGCGACGACATGGGGACCCACCCTGCAGCGCATTCTCGAGGAGCTCAATTCGCCGCGCTTCGTGCAGTTCATCGGCACGCTGCTCGGGGTGGACGAACTGATCGCCGACCCCTCCTTGGAGGGCGGAGGTCTCCACCAATCGGCGAGAGGTGGGTTCCTCAACATGCACGCCGATTTCACCGTCCATCCTCACAACCGCAATTGGCAGCGTCGTGCCAACCTCATCCTCTACCTCAATGAGGATTGGAAACCCGAATACGGTGGAGATCTCGAGTTGTGGAGCACCGACATGAAAAGGTGCGTCGAAAAGGTCAGCCCCATAGCCAATCGGGTCCTGATCTTTTCGACCGATGCGACGTCGTTCCACGGCCACCCGGAGCCGATGCGCTGTCCCGAGGGGACTGCGAGACGTTCGTTGGCGCTCTATTACTTCAGCGTCGAGGTGGACCCCACTGTCCGCTCAACCGAATACCGGGCGCGACCTGGCGACGGGGTCCACGCCATCCCGATATTCGTCGATCGGCAGATGCTCAGGGCGTACGACTGGGCGAAACGGCACCTGGGGCTCTCCGATGAACTGGCCAGCAGGTTCCTCGGATACCGGGACCGCATCCGGCGAAAGAGTCGCGATGGCTAGCAACGTGAACTCTGGTGCCGACGGCCGCCACAAGACGATGCGCCCGGTTGCATCGTCTTGTGTGACACCCTCGTCCGACACCAACGTCGTGGTGCTCGACATCCCGCCTGATGGACCTCCCGCGCGACGCCGTGGCCGTAGCCGGAGCCGCTGGACGCTCCGGCTCCACCGTGCGTGCGACCCGAACAAGAGCTCTTCGACTCGGCTCGCGGCCCACGCAGACATGCGACCCCGGCAACAGGGGATCGTCCAGTGAATCGACTCCCCCATTTCGCTCTGCTCCGCCACTGGTTATGCTGGGTCGAAGCGGCTGAGTGTTGGTCGTCGCGTACAACGCAGCGACGACACTCGCGAAGGTTCTCGACCGTATCCCGGCTGAACTGAGAGCTGACATCGAAGAGGTGATCGTCAGTGACGATCACAGCCAGGACTCGACCTATCTCGTGGGCCTCGGCTACCAGCAGCTGTCCGACTTGCCGATCACCTTAATCAGGCAACCCACGAATCTCGGCTACGGTGGCAACCAGAAAGCCGGGTACAAGCTCGCCATCGAGCACGGGCTCGACATTGTGGTCATGCTGCACGGCGATGGCCAGTATGCGCCTGAGTCGCTGCCCGAGATTCTCGCTCCCCTGTTGGCCGACGAAGCCGATGCGGTATTCGGTTCGCGCACCATGATCAAAGGCGCCGCACGCGAGGGCGGGATGCCGATGTACAAGTTCGTCGGGAACCGGATTCTTTCTCGCTTCGAGAATGCGGCACTCGGCACCAACTTGTCCGAGTTCCATTCCGGATACCGCGCGTACTCCGTGGCCGCTCTGAAGCAACTTCCCTTCGAGAGGAACTCCGACGGGTTCAACTTCGATACGCAGATCATCATCCAGCTGCATGATGCGGGCATGCGTATTGCCGAGGTTCCAATACCCACCTACTACGGCGACGAGATCTGCTACGTGGATGGTTTGGGATACGCGGCTGATGTGACAAAGGACGTCATCCTCTACCGGCTGCAAAAGGCCGGCTTCGGAGACGGCAGCCGAATCGCGCTTGTCGAGGAGTACCAGCTCAAGCCGAGCGAGGACAGCTCACACGGCAGGATCACCAAGCTCCTGCAACATCGACCGCAGAGCCGAATCCTGGACCTTGGGTGTTCAGGCGGGTTGCTTGATGAGCGGTTACGGGGTCTGGGTCACCACGTCGTTGGCGTTGACGTCAACGACATCGACGGGGTCAGAGAGCGAACCGATTACTTCGTCAAGGCCGACCTCAACGAGGGAATCCCATCAAAGGTTGGCTCGGGCTTCGACGTTGTTCTGGCGGCTGATGTGCTCGAACATGTCCTCAGTCCCGGAACTCTGATCTCTCAGGTGAGGGACGTCCTCTCGCCGAGCGGGACAGCCATCTTCTGCGTTCCGAACATGGCCCACTGGTACCCGAGGATCCGGGCGGCCCTCGGGATGTTCGATTACGACCAGCGGGGCATTCTGGATGCGACTCACCTGAGGTTCTTCACCCGCCGCAGTCTGACCAAGCTGATCGAAAGCCGCGGCTTCGCCATCCAGCGGATTGAGCCGGTTGGCCTGCCCCTTGACGCATTGGGCATCGACGGCAACAAGGCTCGAACTCTCCGGCTCGCCGATCGGCTGTTGTCGAATACGTGGCCGACGATGTTCGGCTACCAGTTCATCGTTGAAGCCACGCCGGTAAGAGACTGAAGCAGCCGCGCCGCGACCGGATCGAAGGAGTTCCGTCTCCCCGAATTACGGGGTCGTCGAGCCGCCAGTCCCCGCGTCAGGTCCGGATGTCGATCCGTCCGGAGTGACCTTCGGACGTCGTGCTGGCATCCCGAAGAAAACGGCGATGGCCAGGAGCACGATCCCGATGACGCCCACGAGTAGGGCGCGCTTGTGGTAGTGACCGCCGTTCCCCACCTCCTTGCCGGGGACGAAACCCGGGAGAGAATGGATCGGCACTGAGAGGTAGATCACCGCATAAATCAGTGCGATCACACCCAAGACGGCGAAGACCAAACAGATCACCCATCTGGCAGTAGACGACACTTTTCCCACCTCCACAGATCGAGCAGCTCTCCCCGACGGAGCCTCGACTCCGACAGCTGCCGCGATGGTAGCCCCCATCCATACCACTTTGCCATCTCGTCACCGCTTTGCCATCTCGTCTGATGTCGATCCGACCAGCGGAACGCGTCAGTGGCGACGAGATACCATGTCGCCATCGCGGTCGTATCACCATCTGTGAGGTGGACTGCCACCGCAGGGCGTTCGGAGGCGATGGCGAAGGCGATGGACTCGAGCACTGGGAACGGCGTGGTGCTTCGCAGCGGGACCGAAGATGACGCCGCCGCGGCCGCCGCCCTTCACGTCGGGCAGATCACCGAGGGGTTCTTGACCTTTCTCGGCGCCAGGTTCCTGCGCCGGCTTTACCGACGGGTGACCCGGACGCCCGGTTCCTTCCTGTTCATTGCGGAGACCGAAGGGGCCACGGTGGGATTTCTCGCGGGTTCCGTCGACGTGGCCGCCCTCTACCGAGCCTTCGTGCGTCGTGACGGTGCGGCCGCCGTGGGCGCATGCGGCGGTCGGCTCCTCCGGTCGCCGGGTCGGGTCATCGAGACCCTTCGCCACGGCACCGGCGGTGCCGGTGAGGGTGCGGAGTTGCTGGCCGTGGCGGTCGATCCGTCAGCACGCGGACGCGGGGCCGGGACACTCTTGGTGGAGGAATTTCTCACCGAGATTCTTAGGCGTCGGCATGATGCCGCACACGTTGTGGTCGCTGCGGACAACAGCGCGGCAACCGCTCTGTACCAGAGGGCCGGCTTCACGACGGTCGAGCGGTTCGAGATGCATCACGGGACCGAGTCGCTCCTCATGCAGTGGCGGACACCGTCCGACCGAGGGTCGTGACGACGGAGACCCTCTTGGTGGCGATCGCCGCTCTCGGCGCCACGGCCATCACGGTGCCGGCGTGCATCGCCATCGCCCGCCGTTGGGACGTCATGGACCGGCCCGGGCAGCTCAAGGCGCACGAGACGCCCGTGCCCTATCTGGGTGGGATCGCCGTCTTCACTGGTTTGACCATCGGCGTGTGCGTCGGCCGGCCCATCGCCCTCGTGCCGTTGGCGGTTGCTCTGGCCCTCGGGGTCAGCGACGACCGATTCGATTTGCCCGCGCCGGCGCGGCTCGTCGCCCAACTGGGGATAGGTGCCGTCATCGCCGTCACCCAGCCTGTCCACCTGCCGGCTTGGATCGGCGTACCCCTCGTGATGGCGGTCACGGTTGTCCTGATCAACGGCTTCAATTTTCTGGACGGACTCGACATGTTGGCCGCCGGTGTCGGTGCTGCGGCCGGCTTCGGATTCGCATGCATACTGTCGGGGCCCGGTCGTCTCGCCGCCGGAGCGCTGGTCGGAACGCTGGTCGCATTCCTCCTGTACAACCGACCTCCGGCCCGCATCTATCTCGGCGACGGGGGCTCCTACCTGATCGGCGCCTCCATGGCCGTGCTCCTTACCTATGCCTGGGGTGTCGGCGTCCCCCCGGCCATGGGTGTGCTCGCCCTGGCCCTGCTGGTGGTTCCGGTGACGGAGGTGGCCTGCGCCGTGGTTCGCCGTCGCCGCGCGGGCCGCTCGCTGCTGGCCGGCGATCGCTCCCATCCCTACGACCTCCTCGTGGCGCGCGGCTGGACCCGAACTACGGCCAGCGCGAGCTACATCGCGGTCGAGGTGGCGGTCGCTATCGTGGTCGTGGTGGGCCGCCACGGGACCATGGCGGCTGCCATCGGAATTGACCTCGCCGTCACAGTGGTCACCCTGGGTGGTGCGGCCCTTGTGGGCGGCCTGCACGATCCGGCCGAGACGGGCGCATGAACCGCGTCTTCCTTTCGCCGCCCGATGTCGGTGCCGAGGAACGGCGCATGCTGCTTTCGGCGTTCGACTCGAACTGGATCGCGCCGACGGGGCCGGATCTCGATGCTTTCGAGCAGGAACTGGCCGACAAGACCGGCATGGCGCATGCCGTGGCGCTCTCCAGCGGAACGGCGGCGCTGCACCTCGCTCTCTTGTTGGCCGGAGTGGAGCGCGGGGACGAGGTTCTCGTTCCATCCTTCACGTTCATTGCGAGCGCGGCGGCCGCCACCTATGTGGGTGCCCGCCCGGTGTTCGTCGACTGTTCGGCCGACAGTTGGAATCTGGACCCGTCCCTCGTCGAAGAGGCGTTGGTCGAAAGGGCCGCACGTGGTCGGCTCCCTGCTGCGGTGGTCACCGTCGATCTCTACGGGGAGACCGCCGACTACGCGGCGTTGGAGCCGATCTGCCATCGCTTCGGGGTGCCGCTCATCGAGGACTCGGCCGAAGCACTCGGATCGACGTATCGCGGTCGCGCTGCAGGCTCCTTCGGCGTCGCCGGAATCTTCTCGTTCAACGGCAACAAGATCATCACGACGAGCGGAGGGGGGATGCTCGTCACCGGTTCGGAGGATCTGGCGGAGCGGGCACGCCATTTGGCGACGCAGGCCAGGGAGCCGTTCTCCCACTACGAGCACACCGAGGTGGGGTACAACTACCGCCTTTCCAACCTTCTCGCCGCATTGGGCAGAGCCCAGCTCCGCGGGCTCGAGAGCCGCGTGGAGCGCCGCAGGGAGATCGATTCGGTGTACACGGCCGAGCTGGCCGGCCTACCCGGGGTGTCGCCGATGCCTCGCACTATGGAGGGCTCTTCCAATTACTGGCTGACGTGTGTCCTCATCGATCCGGCATCTTTCGGCGCGGATCGCGAGCAGGTCCGCCTGGCACTCGAGGCCGCGAACATCGAGTCCCGTCCGACGTGGAAGCCCCTTCATCTCCAACCGGCGTTCTCCGGGGCCACACTCTTGGGGCCGGGGAACTGCGCCCGTGTCTTCGAGCAGGGCCTGTGCCTGCCGACCGGCTCGGCGCTCTCATCCGCCGACCAGTCCCGAGTGATCGAGGTCGTGACGGGGCAAGCCGGCGTCTGAGCTGGGACGCGGAGCGCATCTATCGTAATCTTGGCGCCATGACCTCCACCGGGAGCTCCAACTTCACAGCGGGCAAGCCCAAGGCCCTCGCCTTCTACCTTCCTCAGTACCACCCAATTCCAGAGAACGACGAATGGTGGGGCAAGGGCTTCACCGAGTGGCACAACGTGACGAAGGCTCGGCCTCTGTTTCCCGGGCACTATCAACCACATCTCCCCGGCGAGCTCGGCTATTACGACTTGCGGGTTCCCGAAGTGCGGGCGGCACAAGCAGAGTTGGCCCGCGCACACGGCGTGCACGGGTTCGTGTACTACCACTACTGGTTTCAGGGTCGCAGGCTGTTGGAGCGCCCGTTCGAAGAGGTCCTGGCGTCCGGCTCACCGGACTTCCCTTTCGCCCTGTGCTGGGCCAACGAGGAATGGACGCGTGGTTGGGACTCACAGACGGGCCGGGTGCTCGTGCGCCAAGAATTCAGCGAAGCCGACGATCGTGCTCACATTCGCGACCTTCTGCGGGCGTTCAGGGATCCTCGCTACATCACCATCGACGGTCGCCCGCTCATGCTCATCTACCGACCCACGCTGATTCCCGATCTCGTCCGAACCAGCGAAATCTGGCGATCCGAAGTGCAGCGTGCCGGTTTCCCCGACTTGTACCTGTGCTGGGTTGAATCATGGGGGGTTCCTCCCGGCGGCCACGGTCCGAAGCCCTTCGGGTTGGACGCTTCCGTGGGATTCATGCCGGTATTGGGTGAACGATTGCACCCCGCGCTGGGAACACTCAGCGGGCACCGGATCCTCGACTACGAATCTGCGGTCGAGTCGTCCATAGAGCTCCTCGACTGCTCATGGAAGCGATTCCCCTCCGTGATGGTCGGATGGGACAACACCGCCCGGCGGGCTCGCGGCGCCACCATCTACCACGGCGCCACTCCGGAACGCTACGAGGAATGGCTCAGGATCACCGCCGACTCGTTGGCCAATGTGCGGGACGAGGAGAACTATCTCTTCATCTTGGCGTGGAACGAGTGGGCTGAGGGCAATCACCTGGAACCAGACCAACGCTATGGTCGGGCCTTTCTCGAGGCGACTCGCTCGGTGCTCGTCGATGATCCGCCGGTCCTCGTCCCCGACCATCCCGTCTCTGCCCGAAAGGCGGCCGAGACTGAAGAGTCGCCGCGGACCGGTGCGGCGCACCAACACATCCGTGGCGAGGTGCTTGGCAATGTCGCCACGCTGCTCGTTCACGCCCAGGTGCCCGCGCATCGACAGGTGATCGACCTGGTGGAACCTGAGTTCGGTATGCAGCGGACTCCGCTTCGGTACGATGGATCTCAGGCGGCATGCGCGACGTTCACCGACGTGACCTCCCTGAAGGCGACCCTCGACGGCATGGACGAGATCGGGGCAATGCTCCTGATCGACTCGCTTCAGCATTTCGCCGAGCCACAGGAACTCTTGACAGCGTTGTCCGTCTGGTCGTTGGGGCATGGATCGCCCCCGCTCATCCTCACCGTCCCCCACGTCGCCCATATGGACATGGCCCTCAAGGTCCTGTCCGGTCAATTCGACGCCCAGGAAACAGGCCCGCTCGACCCGGCCAACCTGCGTTTCTTCACTGAGATTACGCTGCAACGCCTGGTCGATCATTCAGGATGGCGCGTGATCGGCAGAGACGATCTCCACTCTCTCTATTCCGAGTCGTACGACCCAGCATTGCGCGATGGCCTCCCGGAGGAGATGGTGGGCGCGCTCGACGCCGCCGCTCAGGCACTCAATCCCAATTGGTCCGTCAGCCACTTCGTTTGGGCGCTTGCGCCGTGCGCGATCGACATGGCGCCCAGTACCTACGGAGAGTCCGTTGCACCGGATCCGGCATCGTCGACCTCATCGGTCGACCCGAAGGCCACTTCGGCAGTGGCCGACTACTTGGCTTCCGTCGGACTCGTCGTGAGTGAGACCAACCGGCGGGCTGTCCTTGCGCACCGCGCTGCGCCGGGGCTCTCCCCCTACAGGCCGAAGGGATTGGTGCTGAAGTTCGTCTACGCCTCACCCCGGCGAGCTGCTGCCTTTCAGCGCGTGTACGCTCGGCTGCGCTGATCGACGTACCGGAGAGCGCTTTCCGCACACAGACCATGAGCACCCCACCGTTCGTTCCAGAAGAAGCCATGCCGGCCGGACCATGGGTACTCGTGGTGGGCATGCATCGAAGCGGCACCTCTGCGGTCACGGGTGCTCTTGGACGACTCGGATTGGCGGTGCCCATCGAATCGGACCGGTGGGAACCATCGGAGGACAATCCTGACCACTTCGAGAGTCGCGCCCTTGCGCTCCATTGCGACAGGCTGCTCGAGCGGCTGGGGGGCACGTGGGACCGCCCCCCCGACCCGGATTCCGAGTGGGACCCCGACCTGGTCCTCGCCCTCGAAGAGCTCGGCGACCCGGCCGGACCAGCCAGCGCGGCCTTTCCGGATGCAGGGCCGGTCGTGTGGAAGGACCCGCGCACGTGCCTGCTCTTGCCTTACTGGTTGGCCCACCTCCCGAAGCCGGTTGCTGCTGTGTTCATCTGGCGCTCGCCGATCTCGGTGGCCCGTTCGCTCCAGACACGGGACCGCCTGCATCTGGCCGATGGGGTGGCACTCTGGGAGCGCTACAATCGATGCGGACTCGCCGGCCTCGCCGGCGTCGACACATTCATCACCCGATACGAGTCGATCGTCGAGAACCCGCTCGGCAAGCTGCGTGATCTTGCCACCTGGTTGGGCAGCCTCCCGCAGTTCGCTGCTCAGTCTTCCGATTGGGACATCGACGGCGCGGTCGCCAGTATTTCCCCCCAGCTCCTCAGAGAGAGGGGCTCCGACGGATCAGATTTGTTGCTCGACGAACACCGGCATTTGGCCGAGCTGCTCCGCTCGCTCGATGGCCCGAACCCTTCGTTGGCCCCTCCAGCGTTGGGCGGCGAATCCCCTTGGACGACGGCCTTGTTGGGCGATCGCCATCAGCTTGCCGTGCTGTCGATTCAGCGCGACACGCTCCGTGAGACGGTCAGGCTCCAAGAATGGAAGACCAACGAATTGAACGCTCGAAGGGATGCACTCAAGGTCGACCTCGACCGAGCCATGGCCGCCTTGACCGACATGACCGAGCTGTACGAGCGGATGCAGGCTTCGACGAGTTGGCGGGTCACCCGACCACTTCGCCAGATAGCAAGCTTTGGAGGCCAATGAGGCGCAATCGGCGGCGGTGGACCTGTAAGCCCGGCCTCGCAGGCCGGGCGGCAGAAATAGCCTCCTTCCCGGCTCTGGAATGGCAGGCCGGCCTAGCAGCCGGCTAGGACCGCAGGCGCAACCGACGAGCGAGCGAACGCAATCCTCGGGGTTTCGTGGACCTCGGCCGGGTCTGGCGAGCCACCAGAAGACCGATCTCGACGTGCGTTCCCGGCCAAGCGCGAACGGTCTCTTGAAGGAAAACTTCGAGGCCGACCTGGGCGCACTCCTCGATAACGTCGGGCAGGCTGCCGTGGAGTGCGGGGTCATCCACCTCGACTCCCAGGTTCATGTTCCATAGTTCGTCTGTGCCCGGCACCAGGTCGATGGTGAGAACGACGAGACCGCCGAGGCGAGTGTGCAACGAGACGCCATCGAGGAGCATCCGCCGATCAGGGGCTGCGACGTGCTCAATGACGCTGATCGAGTAGATGCCGTCGTAGGACGACGCCTCGGGCAGCTCATCCAGTGTGCAGTTCCACGATCGGCGAGCAAGGCCGGCAGATCCGTAATCGAGATAGTGCCACTCGTTCCACTCCTTGTGATCGCTCCAGTCGCGATGGACCGGGGAGGGGTCGAGGGTATCGACCACGTAGCCGCGACTCGTCAGGAAGGGTGCCAGCGGGGATACGCCGGCACCGATGTCCAGGAGCTGACTGCCTGGCGGGAGGTGCCCTTCGATCAGATTGGCGACCACCGGGTACTCCCACAAACGCGGCGAATGATCGGGATAGAAGCCGGTGGTCCGCCGGGCGTGCATCCGCATCTCCATGAGCTTCGCCGGGTCGGGGTGGCGCTTCACCAGTGGCGCCAGCGTGGTCTGGGAAAAGTCCCGCGGGTGGCCGTCGGGCACGGCTCTCAGCACCGTGAACGTGGTCAGCGGGCCGTCAGTGGCGATCGGGTAGATTTCGGCACTCGGCGCAACCCGACTCAAGGTCGACGAAAGTGCTTCGTGGTAGGTCGCTCGTGGATCGACGTCCCCTGGGGGAGCGTCGTAGCCGGAGACCACCATGGCCTGCTTCGCTGACTGCCACAGCAGCTCCGCCGTTCGCCGGTAGTCGGTATCGGAGACCGTCTCGGTCAGGACTTCGAGCCCCAGTACGAGATCGGCCTCGACCGGTTGGTCGAAGGACCCGACGACGAACTCACCGCGGGGGTACTTCAGGCGTGCCTGCTCCACTGCCTCCGAAGAAGCATCAATACCGACATAGCGTCCCAGAGGTTGGCCTTCGGTAAGGTCCCCCTCACCGCATCCGACCTCCAGCACCGAGTCCGGTTGCGCCATGGCGATGAGCCGTCCGACCATGGCTCGTTGTTGCTCGCGAACAGTGTGGGACGTCATCGTCGGGCCCAGCTCGGACAGCCACTCTTGGTAGGTCTCATCGGGCGACGCTGCGCTCCAGATCCGCTCGATGGCTTCATTCGCTGCCGCGATACGTTCGTCGATCGATGACGCACCAACCGGGCGGATCCGGCCATTGCGGTCGACCTGCTGGTGATAATGGAGCACGGCGGGCATCGGCGGTTCGGACGGGATCCTCGTCAAGTCGTGGGTCGGCGTGTTCCATCGGACCTCGATGGGGTACGACCCGACAGCCTCCGAAGCCAGACCGAGCGCCATCGCCACCTGGTCGACGTGGACACTCCACTCCTTGAGGAGCTCCGCTCGGTCGAGGAGCCAGGAGGCCCACCTTGCCCACGCTCCGGCAACCCGTGCCAGGAGGGCTCCGGGCACCAGATAGAGGCCCCCGTTGCTGTTCCCGCTCACGGTCCACTGGTCCGGACCCCATGGCAGGGCCACGACGGGGGGAACGGCCACTCCTGCGGCCTCGAAGATGCCCGTGACGACGTCGAGGGGTGGCAGCGGAGCGTCGACCGTCTTGGCGCCGATGGAGCCGGGGGGAACTGCCAGTCGACGCGGATCCTCGAGCACGGCGATGTCGGTGTCGCAGAGCGCGATCAGCCCCTCCGGGCGATCCTCGGCCAGACGGAGTGCTCCTGAGATCTTGTTGCAATGGGGCGACCGCGCGTCGAACCGGTCGACCGAGCGGACTGCCACCTCTTGGGCCTCGAGGAACTCGAGCACGTCCGAAGAGGTCCGACCAACGACGTGGACGACAAGGGCGCGCGGGTCCACTCCGGCCACTTCGGTGAGACAGGCAAACCAGCGAAGCGCCTCGAGGTGGAATCGAGGATGTTCATCGACCACACAACTGAAGAGCCCCGGGGGGCTGCCGAAATCGTTGGGCCGGGCGGCTTTCCCATCCGCCCCCTCGGCACCTGAGTCGCCGGTCGTCACCGCCACGCTTCACCGCTCATCGATCTGCGAGACGGGATCCAGGTGCCCGAGTCTTCGGATGCCGGGCTCACCGACGTGTCACCCATCCCCAACCCCTCCCGAATACCCTCACGGGAGCGAAGCTAGCAGCCGCTCCTGCCAACGAACCAGGAGACGGTCACCCGCATGCGGGCCACAACAGGGTGGTGACGCGTGGTGCGCCATTCTGGGCCTCTGCAGGGCACTTTGTGCGTGAGAGCACCCCGTCCCGTCTCTTATCGTGCGCGTCCGAGCCGTGTCGACCAGACGAGCCTGCGCTGAACCTTCCTTCACGGCCGAAGAGACGGGAGGGCAATCGTTCAGTTCCGCCGCCTGGCGAGAAGACCACCCGCCCAACGGCGTAGCCGCACCCCCCACAGCCCCGCCAGATACGTCTCGAGTGTCGAGATCCGCCGGTCTCCATCGGTGACGCGTTGCTCGAGGTAGGACTGGTAGTCGGCCCGTAGGTCGAGTGGACCCTCGGGAGGATCGGCCGACCGCGGGACCGGCGTGTCGCCGACTGCGGCACCGGCCGCCGCGGGACGAGGCGATGTTGCGCCGGCACTTCTCCGCTTGATCGCCCGCTCCATTGCGGCGTCGAATACAGGCCCCGAATCCTTGGGCGGCCGTGGCTCGAACTGGTCAAGAGCCTGACCCCATTTCTCGACAAGCCGCTTCTGATTCCGTGACAAGAGGAAATCTCGATACAGCCTCGTCGTGCTCTGGCTCCCCCGGTGAATGACCCGAGCCTCGGGCTCATAGCGGATCCGTAAACCATGTGCGGCCAAGGCAAGGCACAGGTCGACGTCCTCGAAATAGGCGGGAAAGTACCGTTCGTCGAACCCGCCCACCACGTCCCACGCGCTGCGGGTGACGAGCAAACCGTTCGCTGACGCGTAGTCCACGTCCCGTGGCTCCAGATATGCATCGGACCCAGGGGGCAGCCCCTCCCCCACATGGGCCGCCGACCCGTCACGCCAGAGAACCGATCCGGCCTCCTGCAAGCTGCCATCGACCGACATGATGCGGGACCCCACAGCACCGACGGCAGGGTCGTCCGATACGACGCGGATCAGCGCTGCGAGGCATCCCTCGGCGACAGTGCTGTCGTCGTTGAGGAAGACGAGGATGGGGGCCCTTGCCACGGAGGCAGCCTGATTGCATCCGGCGGAGAAACCCAGATTCTCCCGATTCACCACCAGCACGACGTCCTCGTGCCCCGCGAGACGATCGAGCTGGTCCGGGGATGTGCCATTCGCAACGACGACGAGCTCAGTCCCGGTTGGACTGGCACCCGGTCGCCGCAGAGCATCAAGGCAGTCCATCGCCAGCTGCGCATGCTCGAGCACCAGTATGCAGACCGACACACTGGGATCGTTTGGCACCCGATCCCCTCTCCGCACCATGGATTCGGACCAACCAGGTCCGACGGTTGGCACGGCCTCGTTCACGGGCGGTGCGCGAGCACGAACCAACCCGTCTCATCACGTGCGGCATCAACCACGAGGCCGGCGTCTCTGAACCATGGCTCGAGCTCCGCCCAGGTGTAACGATGCTCGACCGGCGCGCTGAGCCGGTCGAACGTGTCCAGAACAAGGCTCCGAAACGGCTTGTCCCGATACGTGCTCATCGGCAGACGACTCAGAGCACCGCTGTGCAGACGATCTCCCCAACGACCCGGAAGCACTACCCCAGCGAAGAGCAGCGCAGCGATGGGTCCGCTCAGTGCCTTGAGGAGCGGATGCGGCAGCCTCACGGTCGCACGTCGGAGAACCGAAGCGCCGGCCAAGCCCATCGCCCGCGCGGTCAGCGTCTCGGGGCGGCTGTAGAGGTAGACGAGTATCTGGCCTCCCGGCGCCAGATACTGGGTGAGATGAAGAAAACCCTGCCGCGGGTCATCGAGGTGATGGAGCACTCCCAGGCTCGAAATGAAATCGAAACCGCCAGGGTCGAATAGGGGGAGGCGCAGATCGGCCCGGACCACGCCGATGTTCCCCTGGTCCGCAAGGTTATGGACGGCGGCGAGCACCGCATCGGAGCCGTCGAGGGCCACCATCGTATTCAGGTGCCGGGCCAGCACACGGGTGAATCGGCCCTTTCCGCATCCGGCGTCGAGGCCTACTCGCCCCGCCAAGCTCGCGAGGTCGAGATCCTTGAAGTAGATGGCAGCGAACGACTCGTCCTCGTCACGGATTGCGTCAAAGGCGTTCCACTCATAACCAAAACTGGAAAGGGTGCGCGCCGTCGTCCCGTCAGCTCGCGATTCGGCCGAGAAATCGAGATACCCGGACCGTTCTGGAAACCGATGATGCTGTGCGCAGGAGACGCCGGCGGGCTCGGCCACGAACGACGCACCGCACCGCGGGCACCGCAGGTGCTCGACGATCCGCATCCAGGATGACGACCCGCTTTCCCTGGCCACAGCCACCGCCACTCGCCTCCCCAACGTGCTCTGCTCTGCTCTCTGTCATCCGGACGCGCCGACACTACTCGTCGTCAAGGGGCAGAATCGCCCGGCCTCTCCCGCCCTGGGCCTCAGCCGAGGAGGGGATTCCATCGGTCGATCCACGATTGTAGGACCAGCACGTCCCAGAGCTCGTAGCCCAGGTCCCGTCGACCGGAGCGGTGGAGTTCCCAGGCCCGGCGAATGGGAGTCGGGTCCAACAACCCCTGGGCCTGCAGGCGTCGTTCGTCCAGAAGGTGCTCGGCCCACGGGGAGAGCCCGCCGCGCAACCATGATCCGATGGGAAGGCCAAACCCCATTTTCGGGCGTTCGACCAGCACTGCGGGCACATGGCGTCCGAGCACCTGACGCAACAACCACTTGGTCTGACCTCCCCGCAGCTTGACATCGAGAGGCAGGCTCCACGCCAGATCGAGAACCCGTCGATCGAGAAACGGGACACGGGTTTCGAGAGAGACCGCCATGGCAGCCCGATCGAGTTTGACCAGAATGTCGTCAGGTAGGTAGCGGACGAGGTCGAACCAGAGCATCTGCTCGGTGATGCCGCCCCCGGCGACGGGTGATCCGATGCTGTCATCGGAGCCGTTCACTTCGACCCCGAGCACCATCGAACTCGCGTCGGTCCAGTGCGTCGTCAGAGCCCGGTAGGCGTCCTCCGGGTCCGACGCGGTCAGGACCCGGGCCAGCTTGACCATCTTGTTCGACGGGTTGCGCACCCGCCAGCGTGCCGGGAGGACGGAAGTGGCCCGGCCCGCCCCCTCGACCAAGGAAGGCGGGATTCGCTCGAGGGCTGACCCTAAGGACAGACGGGCCCCGGCCGGCACGGCGGCCGCCCCCCTCCACACCCGGTCGAGCCAGGCGTGCCGGTTGTAACCGGCGAAGAGCTCGTCCCCCCCGTCCCCGGACAACGACACGGTCACTTGTTGACGCGCGACCTGACTGACCAAATACGTGGGGATCTGAGAAACGTCAGAGAAGGGCTCGTCCCAGATTTCGGGGAGGCGGGTGATCACCTCGACCGCCTCGGCATCGCCGACGTTGACGGCGGTGTGGTCCGTCCCGAGATACGCCGCGACCGCGGCCGCCTCCGCGGACTCGTCGAAGGAGCGATCCGCGAATCCCACGGTGAAGGTCCGCACCGAACCAGTGGCCCGCTGCTGCATCAGCGCCACGATGGTGCTCGAATCGATACCGCCGGAGAGGAACGCCCCCACCGGGACGTCCGCAACCATCCGCGTCGCCACCGCCTCCGATAGTGCGTCTTCGAGCTGGTCGGTCATCTCCTTGACCGAGGCGGTCAGCGGATGCTGCCGTGCCCGTGCCACCGCGTCTGCAGCGGACCAATAGCAGCGTTGCGCCGGCAAGACCCCCGGTGGCGGAGATTCCGGCAGCGTCACCAGGTGACCCGGCAGCAGCTTGCGAACACCACGCCAAATGGTGTCCGGAGCGGGGATGCAATTGAAGCGAAGGTAGCTGGCGACGGCTCCTCGATCCAGCTCCGCCACAAACCCTGGCAGCGTGCTCAGTGCCTTCAACTCGGAACCGAATGCGAAGGCCGTCCCTACCCACCCGAAGTAGAGCGGCTTCTCTCCGAATCGGTCCCGCAGCAGGTGGAGCTCGTGCTCGTTTCTGTCCCACAGGGCAGCGGCAAACATCCCCTCGCAGGCATCGAGTGCCCGATCGATTCCCCAAAGCTCGATGGCCGCCAGCAAGACCTCCGTATCGGAACTGCCGCGGAACCGCGTCCCGGCTAGCTCCAACCGCCGCCGGAGATCGCCATGGTTGTAAACCTCTCCGTTGTAGGCGATCACCCACCGGCCACCGGCCGAGACCATGGGTTGTGCTCCGGCGGGCCCCAGGTCGATGACGGCCAGACGCCGGTGACCGAAAGCCACGCCGGCATTGGCATCGACCCAGACGTCGCCTGCGTCTGGACCGCGATGCTCCAGTGAAGAGGCCATGGTCGAAGCCAAAGCGCCGAGACGATCGGCGCTGGTGGACGCGTCAGGGTCGAGAAGGCCGGCGATCCCGCACATGCCGCGTCAGCCCACTACTCGCGGGCTCTGGTGCGACGCTCGGGCCAGTGGGCTGAAGAGCGGCTGCCCCCATGGTGCCGCGTGCGACATCTTCGGCACCCGCAGATCATGCGTGGTTCCTGGGTGCCGGTCAAGCACGTAGCGGCGGGCGCCCGTCCGAGCGGTACCAGCCAACGTCAACGACATGGAGGGCGGGGGCCATCGTTCGCAGCAGCGTGCTCGCCCTCGGTCCGGCCATAGTCGGAGTTCTCGCCGAAGCGGCACCTGACTCCGTCCCATAGGCCATGGAGAATCGCTCTGCGTTCCTCGCGCCCTGTCGCCTTCTGCAGATGCCGGACGGTGTAGGCCAGTTGCCAGGCGTGCCAGGAAGGGCGGCCGTACCGCCTCGCCAAATGGATGGAGTTGCGCGCGTGGTAGTAGGACCGCCAGGTTTCGCGCTCGTCGGTCGGGCGATGCTGTCGAAGGGCTTCCGCACGGCCGGCCGAGGTCTGCTCGTCGGCCACCGCGCGCGCTGCCACGGCGTCGACCAGCACGTCGAATCCTCTGCGTCGAACCCGACAGAAGAAGTCGAAGTCCTCGAGACCGAAGAACCATTGCGGGTCCGGGACGATGCCGGCGTCGAAGACCGATCGAGCCACCAGCGTCGCCCCCCAACTGGCCACATCGACCGTTGCCAACTCGTCCGCGGAGCCCTCGGGAGGAACCAGATTGACGGCGTGGGAGCCTCGCCCCACAAACCGTCGCCCATAGGCCACGACCGCCCCCACCGGCCTCCCGGACAGCCGTCCGTGCTCCTCGGCCCGGCTGAGGACGTCCGCCAACCTGGGGCTGGGAAGTGAGAATAATCCGACGTCGTCCTCGCACAGATAGGCCCAACGCACGGAGGGGTCGGCGAAGGCTGCCTCCATCCCGGCGCCGAATCCGCCGGCCGGACCGAGGTTGCGCGGGAGTCGGAGCAGTCGGACGTTGCCCTCCAATGTTGCGTCGTCGAGACCTCCGGGCCCGTTGACCACCACGATCACACGACCCGGAGGGAGACCTTCTCGCTCGATGAGGGAGCGCACCACCTCGGTAGCCAGTCGCGGTCGCCGATGAGTGAGCACCACGGCCGAGACCGACGCCGGCACCGGGGGCGCCGGTGCAGTCGTCCCAAGCGCCAGGTCCGGCCGGTTCCTCACGCAATCCCCATCTCGATAGGCTAACAATGAAAGTGGAGGACTTCAGCGTGGCGGACGAACAAGACGCAATTCATCGTCCGTTGATCAGTGTGGTGATGCCAGTCCGAAACGGCATGCCGTGGATGGAGCACCAACTCCGGGCTCTCTTGGCCCAAGACTTTTTGGGCGACTGGGAGCTCGTTGTGGCCGACAACGGCTCCGTAGACGGTACCCGGCGCTGCGCGGACGAGTGGTCCGAGCGCGATGCACGTGTGCGGGTGATCGACGCCTCGGCGCGTCGGGGGGCGGGGGCGGCTCGCAACCAGGGCGTCCAATCAGCCCTTGGCCTCAATTTGGCCTTCTGCGATGCCGACGACGTGGTACAGCCAGGTTGGCTGTCGGCCATGCTGGCGGCGCTGGCAGACGCAGATCTGGTTGCTGGCGTCTTCGACTTCAGTTCGCTGGAAGGCGGTCCGAAATCGGATCCCACACCCGCGTCGACCCAGCAGTTGGGATTCCTTCCATTTGCGCTGGGCGCTAATCTGGCCGTCCGCAGACATGCGTTCGACGAAGTTCAGGGATTCTGCGAGACGCTTCCGGCGGGAGAGGATGTCGATCTGTCCTGGCGACTGCAACTCGCCGGCCATAGTTTTGCCATATCCACCGAAGCTCTGGTGGCCAAACGCGAACACGTCGGAAGCAAGGCAACTTTCGATGCGGCCTGGGCGTACGGACAATGTGCCGCTCCGTTGTATGTCCGCTACCGCGCCGAAGGCATGCGGCGCAAACTTCTGGGAGCAGCGAAGGCGTGGATCTGGTTGGTCGCTACCAGCCCTGGCCTTGTGAAACCGGCGCGACGCCATCAGTGGGTGCGGACGCTCGGCATCCGGGCCGGGCGCGTGGCCGGATCGGTGCGACACTGCGCATTCTTCCCTTAGC
>Ga0307372_10005067_pt1 | contig 19967 bp, 20 predicted proteins | sample OX1MG_FD_202533 | JGI IMG/M metagenome (GOLD analysis project Ga0307372, IMG submission 202533) | Soil microbial communities from Risofladan, Vaasa, Finland - OX-1 | ecosystem: Environmental > Terrestrial > Soil > Coastal area > Acid sulfate soil | place: Finland: Risofladan, Vaasa | collected...
GTTGCCGTTGTGCTCGCGCAGGGCATTTTCGGCCAGCTTGATCTTGTACTCGCGGAGCTGGCGCTCGAAGGAGCCTCCGGGGGTGCAGTCGGCCTCGTTGGCCACCAGCTCCTCGCGCAGATTGCGGGGCAGGTCTTCGGCGCGCAGAATGCTGCCCGGGGCCAGGATGATGGCGCGCTGGATAACGTTTTCAAGCTCGCGCACATTGCCCGGCCATGGGTACTCATGGAGAAGGGCGAGGGCGCGGGGCTCGATGTCGATCATCGGCTTCTGGAACAGCGCCGAGTAGTGCCGCAGGAAGTGCAGCGCGATCTGGGGAACATCGTCGGCGCGCTCCTGAAGGGTTGGCACCTCGATTTTCATTACGTTGATGCGGTAATAGAGATCCTGGCGGAACTTGCCTTCGGCAACCATCTGGCCGAGATCGCGGTGGGTGGCGAATACAACCCGGGCACGAAGGGGGACGAGCTTGTTGGATCCCAGGCGGCTGAACTCGCGCTGCTGGAGGACGCGCAGGAGCTTGACCTGAACGTAAGGGGTGAGCTCGCCGATCTCGTCCAGGAAGAGGGTGCCGTCGGCGGCTTGTTCGAAGAAGCCCTCGCGGGCGGCGACGGTGCCGGTGAAAGCGCCTTTTTCATGGCCGAAGAGCTCGGCTTCGATCAAGGTTTCCGGAATAGCGCCGCAGGCCACTGCGACAAAGGGACGCCGGGCGCGTGGCCCGCTGTCATGGATGGCGCGGGCGATCAGCTCCTTGCCGGTGCCGCTTTCGCCGCAGATCAGCACCGAGGCATCGATGCCGGCCACGCGGCCAATGAGGTCGTGGACTTCGACCATGGCGGGGCTGCTGCCCACCATCTGGTTGCGCTCGGTGAACTCGGCGATACGCTGATTTTCGGCGCCGAATTCGCGCCGGCGCATGGTCTTGTCGTGGGCGTTGCGCAGGGTGACGCGGAGATCGCGCAGCGACGGGGGGCGGCGGCAGTAGGCAAACGCTCCTTCGCGAACCAGCTCGTTGGCGGCAATCCGCAAAGCGTCGTCCGCGAGCACAACCACGGGGATGCTGCCGGCGATCAGACGGCGCGCGGCTTCCAGGCGCGGCTTCAGCCCCGGCTCGTTCGAGTTCAGGTCCACGATGATGACCGTACAATCTGCGTCTTCGACCTGTTCCTTGACTCCGGTCTCGCTGGATTGGAGATAGATTTCAAACTCGTTTCCCAGGCCTGATGCCAGGAGCGGCTGGAGGGCCGAGTCCTGAGACAGGAGTCCGACACGGATCATCTGAGCAGCGAGTGTCATGCGTAAGCGAGAGGGTAAAGGAGATCATAACGGAAGTAAATACAACAAACGAGGTCCGGTAACCAGAATTCTCACTCTATGGTAATCAACCGGATTGTTTTCGCTTGCCCCTCCGCGGTTGTATACGGGCGGGTACACCTCATCCCTGGGCATCGGGTTAACCTGCTTCGATTGTTTGGTTTCGCGCGGATTTTAGTTTGGAATCCAGATTGCACTCCTGAGGCCACAGAGGGTCCAGGAGGTCGGACTTGCGGCGCGCACAGCAACCGGGCCGGACGGAGGATCTCCGGAGAAATCGTTCGGGCGGACCAGAAACGGTAAACCACAGGAACCTGACATGGCGCAAAACGTGGCAAGAATCCAGCCGGGATGCCGAGGGCGGAGTCTGGCCCAGACTCCAAGCCGGATGCAGACCAGCGCCAGATCGGCCGGGCTTGAACTTGCAGAAAAGAGTGAGGCGGAAAGCCTCGCGGGTGCTCCGTTTTCGCCGAAGGAACCGGAATTTCTTCCCCCCATGTACGTGCCCCAAGCGGAACACAAGACCATAGACACAATGCTTTCAGGTAGCGTAGAGAAATACACTTTGCAGATGAGTACGTCACAGCAGGCTGAAGGACTGGGATCCAATCTTCTGTCGGTGATGCTGATCGGCCCCGACGGGAGGCGGCGTCTTGCTGTGGAGGAGGCTCTGGCCGGATCGCCGTGCCAGCTCAGCGGACAGATGGCGTCCTACCCCGATCTGGACCAGGCCGCCCAGCTTCAGGAAGACGTCGTGATCCTCGACCTGGACAGCGACGTGGAGCCGGCGCTGGAGCTGGTGGAGACCATCTGCGGAAACTCCAACGCGACCGTGATGGTGTACTCGGCCAATCTGGACCCCGAAATGATGCTGCGCAGCATGCGCGCCGGGGCCCGCGAATTTCTGACCTATCCCCTGAAGCAGAGCGCGCTGGCGGATGCCATTGTGCGCGCGGCGGCGCGCCGTTCCACGATACGCTCGCCCCGCAAAGCAGAAGGGCGGCTGCACGTGTTCTGCGGCGCCAAGGGTGGAACCGGGGTGACCACCATTGCCACCAATTTCGCCGTCACCGCGGCGCGGGAGGGCGGCAACAAGGTGTTGCTGATCGATCTCGACATGCCCCTCGGCGATGCCGCCCTGCAACTGGGCATCACGCCCCAATACTCCACCGCGGACGCGCTGCAGAACGTGGGGCGCCTCGATGCCAATTTCCTGCCTCGCCTGCTGGCAAAGCACGAGTCGGGGCTGTGGCTGCTGGCGGCGCCCGGCACCTTCGCCTCGTATCAACTGAATGCGGAGACGGTGACCAAGCTGCTCCAGGTAGCTCGCCAGGAGTTCGACGTGGTCATTGTCGACGCCGGATCCAGCTTCCAGTTGCACGGCACCTCCTTGTTCGACCCCGACGCCGTGGTGTACCTGGTCACCGATGTGGGAGTCTCGGAGCTGCGCAACGCCAACCGGATTGTCTGCGAGCTGTTCCCTTCGGCGCGGCCCAAACTGGAGGTCATCCTGAATCGCTTCATGCCCTCCACCCTGGGCATGGACGAAGAGCATATTACCCGCGCCTTGACCCGGCCGGCGCAGTGGCGCATTCCCGAGGACAAGGCCACCGTGAGAGAGATGCAGAACACGGCCACGCCGCTCGCCGCTCGCGATACTCCGGTGTCGCGGGCCATCCGCCAACTGGCGCGGGCGGCTTGTGGCCTGACCGCGGAGCCCGAGAAGAAGAAGAAGATTCTCGGCCTGTTTTAGAGCGCGCACGGAACGCGCAGAGTTTGACCGACGCACGAATTCGATGAGAAAGGAGAACGAACCATGGCCAACGCTACGATCATTCGGATTGTTGCCGGAGTTCTGTTTGTGCTGGTGCTGGGCCTGTTGGTACAGCGCCGCCGCTCTCGCGTAAAGTAAGGGCCGTCCTCGCAAGCCGGCGCCCCGCATCGCGCGTTGCCACCGGGCAACGCGTACGCCAGTGATGCGGGGGACGGGAACGCGCCCCGCGCGCCTCTCGCCTCCGCTTCATTTTTGCTGCCGGGCCGCTGGCCATTGCGCGGCCGTCGCTGAACCACGGCGCCGCCGGCTGCCGCGCCCGCAACTCGCTGAGATCGCCTCGACAGAGTTCGAGTAAAAAGAAGTCGAGAGGGATCGAAGATCGACGCATCAACAAGGAATCGCTCGCACCGATTCAATTGCCTGGCTGAACCACATTAGAAACGAGGGTCTGCGATATGAATAGTCGGCGCTATTGCGTTTATAACCAGACGAACGAGTGCTTCCTCAGCCTGGGAGTCGCCGCCGCCCGCACCGTCGTGGAGCGGATCAAGAGCATGCTGGAAAAGCGGCCGCCCGGAAACCTGGAAGGATACTGGATCGACGGTTCGCACCGGTTGCGTACGCTCGCGTTCTTTACTCCCCGCGATCTTATCTACCTGGATGAAGGCAAACAGGTCATCCACACCATCGAGTCCTTGCCCCCGCGGCGCTTTGCCCATTTCCGCGGGCGCGCCGCCAGCGTGCTGGCCCTGCCCCCCGGCACCATCCAGTCTTCGCAGACCCAGACCGGCAACCAGATCGAGGTGTGCGAAGCCGAAGAAATGGTGTTCCGCCTGCGCGCCAGTTCAAAACCCAATGCGGTCGCCGGCCGCGCCCCGTCAGCAGCGCTGCCCACCCGCGAATCCTCGGTCAAAGAGAGGCGGATCGCCCCACGCCGGCGATGGCCCCACCTCGCCGCTTTCGACGACGAAGGCGAATCCCTCGCCCTTCACGGCATCCGCGACATCAGCTCCACCGGGCTCTACGTGATGACCCACGAACGTTGGCCGATCGGAACCCAGGTGCGGCTCACCCTGCAGCGCACCGATGGCCTCGACGACAGTTCCATGATTCCTACCACCCTGGAGCTGCGCGTCACCCGTTGGGGCGAGGATGGAGTTGGGCTGGAATTCACCAAGCCTGATCCCGTGCAAGCGGCCTTGGTGTCGATGCACGTTCGATGACCATACCGCGCCTGCCTTCCGGCAGCGCCCTCGTGCCTTTCCCTTCCCAGACTCCAGGCGCATCTCCCCATTCCTCACGATGCTTTCTGCCTGAGGCAAAAGATCAATTCCAAACCAGCCCCCGCATCTACTTTGGCAATGCAATTGCACTCCATCTGGGCAATCTACGCCTCACTGAATTTGCTCCGGGGATCCTGGGGAGCCGTGTGCCGGAAGGGAGAGGCGAAATCGGGGTAGAGAAAATGCCGACAAGAATGGCGCAGCTTCGCTTCGCAGAAGTTCCCTCGCATGCCATCGCGCCGCAATTGCGGCGAAGGGTCACGGGCCAGGCCGGCCGGGCCATGAGTATCCTTGCCCACGCCGTGGAGTATCTTTCCGACGAGTCGATGATCGGCGATGATACCGAACCCTCATTCCGCGCCCGTCTGGAGGCCATCGCATTGCTTATGGCGATGAATCGCGGCATCTACCTGGAATGCCCGGAAGTGCCCACTGCGGCCGCGCGCTGCCGCGCCATCTTCCGGCGCTGCTTCAATCTTCGCCACCACCGGGCAGACGCCGCCCGCCAGAGCGTCTGAGCTCGGGCGCGCCCGCCCATCGTGCCAGGTCTCATCGCAGCATCCTTGTTTCCGTGCTGGGTCCCGCTGTCTCAACCACGGAGCGCGGCGGCGCTTTGCGCCTCTCCGCGCTCTTCCGGGCCACCCCTCGCGCCGGCCCTGTGTGCACCGCTCGGCACGTTTGTAGACACGGCTTGTTCACAGGCGTGCACAGTCCGCGCTCGCACCCGCCGAATAAGTCTCCTATCTGAGCAGTTTGACCGCTTTAGCCGTTTTGGCAACGGGATTGCAGTCTCTATCCACGCCGGCCGATGCCGACAATTCACACTTCATGGGGGGAAAACACGCAATGAAGGACTTGATGCTCAAGCTCTACGTCAAAGCTCAGAACTTGCTCTCGAGCGACGAAGGCCAGGACCTGGTGGAATACGCCCTGGTGCTCGCGCTGGTTGCCCTGGGCGCCACCGCAGGCATGAAAACGCTGGCATCCGACATCAGCGCCGCGTTCTCGACCGTCGGCACCACCCTCAACGCGGACATCTAACCCTGCCGGCTTACCCGGCATGCTCCCCATCTTTTTGCGTTTGCGGCCGGAGGTGGCATCGCAAGACTCGAAACTGCGATGCTCCTGGAGTTCCGTTCCAGCCGGCCAGATTTTTCCCGAATGGGAGGAATGGAAATGACTCGCGAACTTACGCGATTCGTCAAGGCGCTCTGCAAGCTCGTCGCCCGCCAGGATGGTCAGGACCTGGTGGAATACGCGCTGGTCATTGCGCTCATCGCTCTGGCTGCTACCGCCGGCATGAACACGCTGGCATCCGACATCGGCGCGGCGTTCTCGACCGTTGGAACCACCCTCAACGCGGACGTCTAACCTCGATCGTCGCATCGATCGGGCCGGCAAATTTTTCGCGAGACGGCGAGTTCAGGCAGGCAGAAATCATGCGGCATTGACCTGCGCCGCCGGCTCGCCTTCCCCGTTCCGATTCTCTGTACGGAGAAGAACTATGGCCAAACCGCTTCTGAAATTCGCGAAGGCCCTTTGGAAACTGGCTGTGCGGCAAGACGGCCAGGACCTGGTGGAATATGCCCTGGTGCTGGCGCTGGTCGCACTGGGCGCCACCGCGGGCATGAAGACACTTGCCAGCGACATCGACGCCGCGTTCTCTCACAACGCGTTGACGTTCGCCAGCACTCTCAATCTCCAGTAAGATTCACGGCCGCAGCGGCTGCGCCTCTCGCTCCGATCCGTTCAGGGCTCAGACCGTTCCATTGCAACTTGTGCTTCCGTTAGGATGTAGCCCTCCCCCACACGTCTCCCAGCTGTCTCTCTAGGTGGGCGTCGCAGGCTCCCCAGCCTGCGACGCATTTTTTCAGGGGCCTTGCCGCGTGGCCGCCGATCACACCAGCCTGGCGTCGAGCTCGATGCTAGTGTTGTTGGCGAACAATTTGGAAATGGGGCAGCCGGTCTTGGCTTCGGCCGCCGCCTTGTCGAACTGCTCCTTGCTCGCGCCCGGAACCTTGGCCGTGGTCGTGAGTGCAATCTTGGTCACCGCAAATCCGGAATCCGTCTTGGCCAGGGTGACCGCCGCGTGGGTTTCGATCCGCTCCGGCGTCAGCCCCGCGCCGCCGAGCTGCGCGCCCAGCGCCATCGAATAGCAGCTTGCGTGCGCCGCCGCAATCATCTCCTCCGGCGTGGTGCCCGACTCCGCGCCTTCAAACCGCGTCGCAAACGAGTAGTTGGCGTTGTTCAACACGCCGGTGGCCGTCGAAAACGTGCCCTTGCCTTCCTTCAGCGATCCAGTCCAGACCGCGCTTGCCTTGCTTGCCATGTGCAATCCTCCTTTGGGGGTGAAAAAGTATCCCGTGGTTGGGTTCCGGTTTCCGCTCGCACCCACTCTTCGGGGATACCAGAACTGCGGGCGGTGCGACCAACGGAACCGGGGAATGATGCCGCGGGCTCATCGCACGACACCGGCGGGTGCCCCATCCACTCGCGCAGCCGTATCGCGCCCATGGGTGGGAAACAAGCCGGGCCGCATCCGCCACTTTCCCGCGGCTGCGGAGCCCTCACTTCCATGCTAACCTCTTACCCATGCTGCCCCAGCGCCCCGCTTCCCTTGACCCCGAATGGAACCAGTCCATAGCGCCCAGGACGGAAGCTCCCGCAGCGGAATCCGCGCCGCCGGATCACCCTTGCCAGATTTGCCCCACCTGCGGCCGGCGCCTCTCCGGCCACCGCTGCAAGCTGGTCTGCAGCCAGTGCGGCTATTACATGAGCTGCGCCGACTACTACTGAGATCCGGTTTTTCCCTGCTCTTGTTTTCGCTTTCGTCCGCGGTCTACCTTCCGCCATTCCGCCATGGAATCCGCTTTTGCTCTTGCTTTTGCTTTTGCTTTTCTTTCTGTCATTCCCGCAGGGAATCTGCTTTTGCCTTTGTTCTTGCCTTTGTTCTTGCCTTTGTTCTTGCCTTTGTTCTTGCCTTTGCTTTTGCTTTTGCTCTTGCTTTTGCTTTTGCCTTTGCCTTTGCTTTTGCTTTTGCCCTTGCCTTTCTTTCTGTCATTCCCGAAGGGAATCCGCTTTTGCCTTTGTTCTTGCCTGTGCTTTTGCTCTTGCTTTTGCTCTTGCTTTTGCTTTTGCCCTTGCCTTTCTTTCTGTCATTCCCGAAGGGAATCTGCTTTTGCTCTTGCTCTTGCTTTTGCTCTTGCTTTTGCTTTTGCCCTTGCCTTTCTTTTTGTCATTCCCGCAGGGAATCCGCTTTTGCTTTTGCTCTTGCTCTTGCTTTTGCTCTTGCTTTTGTTCTTGCTTTCGCTTTTGCCCTTGCCTTTCTTTCTGTCATTCCCGCAGGGAATCTGCTTTTTCTGTTGTCCTTGCCATTGCCCTTGCCTTTCTTTCTGTCATTCCCGAAGGGAATCTGCTTTTTCTGTTGTCCTTGCCATTGCCCTTGCCTTTCTTTCTGTCATTCCCGAAGGGAATCTGCTTTTTCTGTTGTCCTTGCCATTGCCCTTGCTTTTCTTTCTGTCATTCCCGCAGGGAATCCGCTTTTCGGCCTCTCGACGGCGCATCCCGCGCCGTAGGCGCAGCGGTTGTTAGTCCCGCGTTTCAACGTGGGGTAGGAAGCCAATGAACGGGCCCGGAGTCCCGTAGGGACGGCGCCGAATGGCACACACGTACGCGAGTAATTTCATTCACTGCATCTTCAGCACAAAGGAACGCAAACCAACCCTTGCCGTGGACCGGATGGCGGATTTGTATGCGTACCTTGGCGGAATTGCGCGGAGCGAAGGGCTCACTCTGATTGCTGCAGGCGGAACCGCCAATCACCTGCATCTGCTCATCGTTCTGCCGCCAACTGCGAGGCTGGCGACTGCGATCCAGAAACTCAAAGGCAGCTCATCGCGGTGTTAGGGTGGGATACCACGAAGCTCCCCGCGCTGACTCGCTGATCCGCCAACTCAAATCACATTCCTGCCCTCAATCCCGAAGTGCCCAGCCGCAGCCAGCAGGTGCACATCGTTCGAGTAGACGGCGCGGAAACCCGCCTCAGCCGCGGTCGCCAGATGAATCGCGTCGGCTCCGCGCAGGAACACGGATGCGGGCAGTTTTCGATACACGTCGCGGACCCGCGAGAGAACCACCCCATCCTGCGTGGGTCTCTATCTTGTTCTCAGGTACTCTGAAGGCGCAATAATGCGCGTCCCTTTGTACACGCCTAGAGTCAACAAGTCCTTATCGCCCGCAATCAGCAAATCCGCTTTCGCAACCGCGCCGCACTCCAGGAACATATCGTCGCCCGGATCGCGGCATAACCTTACCGCGCCCCGAATCTCCACGCGGACGCCACGCGCCTGAATCGAAAGCAGCGCTGATATCGCCCGGTGTTGTTCCCAGGAGAACTTTTCCGTCAGAACGCGCACGATCTCCGCATCGATCTCGTCGCAGGTGGCAATCACGTCTTCGCTCATCGCTCTTTCGAGCGCCAAAGTCGGCGTGCCTCGGCGTTTCGCAAACTGAAGTGCGGAGATCCAGACGCTCGTATCGATAACGACTGTCATCCGTGGGACTGTACCTTACGGCGGCGCGGCTTCTCAGCACGCGCCTCTTTGATGAGCCGGGACACATCGGCCTCGGTGTAGCCTTTGGGGTTGCGGCCTGCCGCATACTCGCCCAGTTCATCCAGCGTCCTTCGCGCCTGCTGTGCGGAATAGGTCCGGAAGGCTTCACGGAACAGCTCGCTCATGGTGCGGCTATCTCTCTGAGCCATCGCCTCGGCCCTTTGCGCAAGCTCGGGCGGCAGGCTGATCGTATAGACCTTCGATTTCCTTTGAGTAGCGGTAGCCATACCTGAATATTACAGCGTAATGGATTCCATTACAACCAGCGGGCCGGGTGCCCATCCTAACCGCGCTTTCTGCGGTTAGGGCGGGATACCACAAACTCCGCACGCTGACTCGCTGACCTGCTGACTCGCTACTTCTTCCGCTCTTCAATCAGCGCCGCCTGCAGCATCGCCTTCGCGTACGCAATGTCGTACACGTCCCCCGTATAACCGCCCCCGCCCGGATACCCGCGTATCGGCCCGCGCGCGCGATCGTAGTCGAGCGCCCGCGGATGCTCCGGATAAATCTCGCGCGTGTACCCCACCCGTACCAGCTCCTGCATCACCGCGAACATGTTTACGTCGCCCTCGTCGATGAACCCCTCGTCGTATTGCACAGACGGCTTCATCACGTGCGGATTGCGATAGTGCATGTGGTTGATCCGGTCGCGCGTCCCAAACCAGCGGCACACCTCCACCGGGTCCTCGCCCAGCTCCCGCGTCACCCCGCAGTCAAACGTGATCCCGTTGGCCGGGCTGTCCACAATCCCCACCAGGTGCTTCCACCCGTCGAGCGTCGCCATGATCTGCTCGGAGCCCCGGCTCGTGGGGAATGGCGGATCGTTGGGATGCAGCGCCAGCCTCACGTTGGCCTTCTCCGCTATTGGAATCACAGCTTTGAGGAAGTAGGTGATGTTCGCCCACATCTCATCGAGCGTGTGCGCGCCTTCAGCGGGCAGCGGCGGCAGGTCCTTCATGCGGCCGTAGTCCACGCCCGTCAGGCCGGCGCCGCCGCGTCCGGTCTCCTCAAAATAGCCTTCCATGGCGCGGTGGGCGTAGAAGTTGTACTCCACCACCGGCAGCCCCACCTTGCCCGCCGCCTCAATCGACTGCCGCACCTTCTCGATCTCTTCATCTCGCCCGGGCCGCCCGTACAGGGTCTTCGGGAACCCGTCGATCATCAGGTTCCCGAGGGTCACGCCGGCGGCCTTCAGCCTGTCCATCAGCGGCTGTAACTCACTCACAGTCCAGGGGATAGGCGGACCGCCGGACAGCACGTGGGTCACGCCAAGCTGGGTCACGCCGCGGATCGCCTCGTCCGTGACGCCATGCCCGAGGTCGATGGCGCAGGCGATCTTCGGCGTTGCAGCGCTCTCCTGCGGCATGCCATCGCCCAGCCACCACGGCTTCTTCTCCTGACCAAGCATCGCCAGCGGCCGCAGCGCGCCAGCCACCGCCGCCGCTCCCGCGCTCTGCATCATCGTTCTGCGCGTAATCCTTAACTCATTCGGAACCATAGCCTTGCATTCTTCCACCAACCCGCAGGTCGCGTCTACACGGTTGTCGGTTAAGATGGGTGCGCTCCTGACTCGCTGACCTGCTGGCTCGCTAACTTGCTCACCCGCTGTAACTTGGAGATCCCATGCCGACCACTCGCCTGAACCGCCGCAATCTGCTCAAGTCCTCTGCCGCCCTGCTTGCCGGCAGCGCCGTTGCCTCTGCCGCCCCCATTGAGGCTGAAATCAAAGGGGTTAACACTGCCTCCAGTCCCTCCACGCTCAAGATCACCGACATGCGCTACGCGGTGATCGTCAAGCCCGGACCGAGCCCCTGCGTCATCATCCGAATCGACACAAACCAGGGGGTTTACGGGCTGGGCGAGGTGCGCGACATCGCCGGCCCGCAGTACGCACTGGTGCTCAAGAGCCGCCTCCTCGGCGAGAACCCCTTGCGGATCGACTACTTATTCCAGAAGATTCAACAGTTTGGGGGCAACGCACGCCAGGCCGGCGGGGTCTGCGCCGTCGAAATGGCGCTGTGGGATATTGCGGGGAAGGTCTATAACATCCCTATTTATCAGATGCTTGGGGGCAAGTGGCGCGACAAGGTCCGCATTTACGCCGACACCACCGAATCCCGGGAGCCTGCCGAGTACGGACTACGCGCTAAAGAGCGGAAAGCAATGGGGTTAACGTGGATGAAGATGGACCTCGGCATCAACGTACTGGAAGGCATGGACGGCATGGTGATGGAGCCCGCCGGGATGAGCCGCTGGGAGCTGCGCGACCAGCCGCATCCCTTTGTCGCCACTGAGGTTACGGACAAGGGAATCGACCGGCTGTGCGAGTATGTGGCCGCCGTGCGCGACAACATCGGCTACGACATGCCGCTCTCCATGGACCACCTCGGCCACATCGGCGTGAAGTCGTGTATCCGGTTGGGTAAAGCCTATGAGAAGTACAACTTAGAGTGGATGGAGGACGTGATCCCCTGGTACTACACCGACCTGCTGAAGGAGATTCACGAGGCCAGCCCCACGCCCATCCTCACCGGCGAGGATATCTATAAGATTGAGGACTTTGAGACCCTTTGCCGGGAGCATGCGGTGGACAAGATCCATCCCGACCTGGCCACCAGCGGAGGCATCTTGCAGACGCATCGTATTGGAAACATGGCATTTAACTACGGCGTGCCCATGGCGATGCACATGGCGGGAACGCCGGTGGCGAACGCCGCCAGCGTACATTGCGCCGCGGCGACGAGGAACTTCCTGGCGCTGGAGAACCACTCGCTGGACGTGCCGTGGTGGCAGGACCTGGTGGAGGGACCCGTAAAGCCCATCGTTGAAAGGGGTTACATCGCGGTTCCGGAGGGCCCGGGGCTGGGTGTGACGCTGAACGAGGAGGTCTGCAGGCAGCACCTGAAGCCGGGGACGGAGTGGTTTGCGCCCACGCCACAGTGGAACGAGGCGCAGTCGTGGGACGACGCGATTTTCAGCTAACTGGTGATCCAGCTCACAAAAAGCGTGAGACAACTCGGGGGTAGTTGTATACCCCGTCTAAGACAACTCGGGCAGAGTTGTAAACCCCGTCTTAGACAACTGGGGGGGAGTTATTCGGGTAGTCCTGCCATGTGACGTGGCTCACCGAACGAGCACACCAATCCGGGATGAAATGTCATTGACGGCAGGAGCAAGGGCGGAGCGGCTTGTTCCCCGTCAGGATATTTCGGGGGGTGCTGTGTGCGGGGACCGATGGGTGTGAAGGCACGGGAAAAGCTGGTGGCGGAGTTGGACAAGGAGGGCCGCTGGCTCCAGAAGGCCGTCCGGCAGTATCGGACGCGGCAATGGGTGAGGGATATGCGGAGGGCACTGGGGATCGGGCTGGCATATCTTGTGGACGAAACGAAGGTGAGCCGGGCGACGCTGAACCTGGCGGAGCGGCGGGAGAAGGCGGGGGCGATCCAGATTGCGGAGCTGGAGGCGCTGGCGGAGGCGATGGAGTGCAAGCTGGTGTACGCGCTGGTGCCGGAGCGGGGCACGGTGGCGGAGCTGGCGGAGCGGCGCCGGGAGCATCCGCGGAAGACGCGCACGCAGAGAGAGAAGGAGACCAAGGAGTACGAGGAGTGGTATGCGAAGGAGGTGGAGCGCGCGCGCAAGGAGGATCCGAGGAATTGGTCGCCTGAGAAATTGCGGAAGGAACAAGGGATTGAGATGGAAAGCACCGGGGAACGAGGGATTGAGTGGACGGGGTTAGATGGGCGAGGACCGGTTCGGCGGGTGCACTCAGCGGGGGTGCAGAAGCTGGCGGACGATATTGCGGGTAAGCATGGGGAAGCGGTGGAGAAGGTGAAGCGGGACGCGGCGGAAAAGGGAAAAGGGAGTGGGGAGTAGGGCGCGAACGGCGCGGGTCGAGAGACCCGCGTTACAGCCGGTCTGGAGACCGGCGGTACGTTCGGGTTGAGGGCAGGATCCTGGGTTTCTGGGACAGCGGCTTGCGAGTATGCCAGTTTTTTTATGCGGGCTTTTCCCCGGGTTCCCGCGGCACGTCCACGGGGCTATTCTCGCGTCGCCCCTCCGGGGCTGTTTTGGAACCGAATGACAAAAGCAGCGAGTTAGCGCGGCTTCGCCGCATGGCGAGTTAGCAAGTTAGCGGGATTCGCCGCATCCTGAAAAGCCCGAGTCCATGATTTGCGGCCTGGCGCGAGCATGCCGAAGTCCTTTTTGTGGGCTTTTCTCTGGGTTCCCGTGCCGCTTCGTGCCGCGTCCACCGGGGCTATTCTCGCGTTGCCCCGGGGCTTTTTTGCAGGGACGAACTTGCGTGAGTTCTGGGAAGTTGAAAGCATAGCCGTATGAAGCCGCTCGTACAGATGGGGGTTCAGCCAGTGACATCTCGGGTCGAGTGTCCTTCAGAGCCGCGGCGCGCGCTGCTTCTGTGCTTCTGTTTGCTCTGGCTGTGGTTGTGACGGGAGCAGCCATTGCATCTTTGGTTCTCAGGCTGCGCCCGGAATCAAGCCGCGCCGGCATTGCCATCACCATCGCAGCACTGGTTGCCATGCCGGCGCTGGCGTGGATGAAGCGCCGCGAAGCCCGCCGGCTCGGGAACGCCGCCCTGGCCGCGGACGCGGCGCAGTCGGCGACCTGCGCCTACCTTGCGTTGATCACGCTGGCGGGGCTCTCAGTGAACGCGCTGTTTCATATCGCCTGGTTCGATTCGGCGGCGGCGCTGGTTGCGGTGCCTGTCCTTCTGAAAGAAGGTAAGTCGGCATGGGATGGAAAGAGCTGCGGGTGCTGCTGAGTTGGTCGGGTTCTTTCGCCCGCTAAAGCGGGCTGGGCGAGGCGGGTGCTCGTTCCGAGGGGTCCGAAAAGCAGATTCCCTGCGGGAATGACAGAAAGAAAGGCTAGGGCAAAGGCAAAGACAACAGCAAAAGCAGATTCCCTGGCGGGAATGACAGAAAGAAAAGCAAAAGCAAAGGCAAGGGCAAAGGCAAAGACAAAGGCAAAGGCAAGGGCAAAGACAACAGCAAAAGCAGATTCCCTGCGGGAATGACAGAAAGAAAAGCAAAAGCAAAGCCAAGGGCAAAGGCAAAGACAAAGGCAAAGGCAAGGGCAAAGACAACAGCAAAGGCAAAGGCAAGGGCAAGGGCAAGGGCAAAGGCAAAGGCAAAGGCAAAAGCCAAGGCGGGGTTAGTTGCGGGGTGGGAGTTCGGTGGCGGGGAGGGTTTCGTCGGCCCAGAGGGCGGCGCTCAGGTAGCAGTCGACGAGGTCGGCGGGGAGGGCGCCGCAGCGGGCGGCGATCTGGTGGCAGCGGGGCCAGTCGCGGCGCTCTTCGGACTCGATCCAGTCGAGGGGGGCGCGGACGGCGGTGTCGCCGTCATCGCCGAGGAGGGCGTCCTGCACCTCGCGGCGGAGGGGGAGGGCGAGGAGGATCTCCTTCATGGGGACGCGGAGCATGGTGGGGAGCAGGCTGAAGAGGCCGATGAGGTATTGCTCGGCGGGGTCGAGGCGGCAGTGGATGGCGGCGAGCTCGCAGAAGCGGGCGCGGAGGAAGGCCATGCGGAGGATTTCGGTGGATTCGCCGCTGGAGAGTTCGCTGGCGATGGCGAGGGAGGCGAGGCGGCGGAACTGGTCGTCGCCGATGGCGAGCAGGGCGGTCTCGATGGAGCGGACCTCCTGGCGGAAGGCGCAGGCGGGGGAGTTGACGAGGCGGAGGAGGCGGTAGGTGAGGCCGGGATCGCGCTTGATCAACTGACTGAGCTTGTGGATATCGATGGGGTCCTGCTGGAGGAGCTCGAGGAGCAGGAGGTGACAGATCTTGTTGGCGGGAATCCTGGAGACGCGGAGCATGGCGGGGGCGCAGAAGTAGTAGCCCTGGAAGAGGGAGAAGCCTTCGGCGCGGGCGGTATCGAAGTCGGCGCGGGTCTCGACTTTTTCGGCGATGAGGCGGGGCGCGGAGGGGAGCCGGGAGAGCAGGAGGCTGCGTTCGGCGGCGGGGGACTGGAGGAAGTCGATTTTGATGTAGTCGGCCAGCGAGACCAGGGGCTGGAGGGAGGAGTGCCAGGTGAAGTCGTCGAGGGCGATGCGAAAGCCGAGGGACTTGAGGTGGATGCAGGCCTGGATGATCTCCGGAGTAGGCGCGACGGTTTCGAGGATTTCGAGCACGGTCATGCGGGGAGGCAGGACGCGCACCTGCTCCTCAATGAGGACTTCGGGGGTGCAGTTGACGAAGGCGGGGAGGCCGCGAGCGAGGGTTTCCAGGCCGAAGACGATGGAGTTGTCGAGGATGGTGCGGGTGGCGGTATCGTCGTCGCCGTCGAAGGCGTTGCGGCTGCCGGAGCGGAAGAGGAGCTCGTAGGCGTGGACCTGGCCGCGGGCATCGAGGATGGGCTGGCGGGCGAGGTAGCGCACGGCGCGGGGCTGGTTGGGCACTTCTATGGCGGGCGCCAGGGCGCAGGTTTCGGCTTGCATGGGCGTTCTTTCCCCTGGGAAGGTTCATCGGCAGCGTCAGGCGGGAACTTGACGTTACCGGGGAGTGAGGGGAGGCCGGCCGGGGATATCGGAGTTGGTGCAGTCCTCAGACTGAATCGGCTTCCCGGCCTTTCCGCGGAAAAAGCGGAAAGGAGGGGCACGGAAGGTCAATGGCAAAACAGAAATTGCCCTGGCCCGGCCGGTTCTATGCGTGCGTCATTTGTCGGCGTGCTGCTTGGCGTTGGCTAACAAGTCGTCGAACTCGCTTCTTGGCATCTTCAGTCTTTCGGGGTGCTGGTCGATCCATTTTTGAAAGGCTTCGTATTTGGCTCGGGTCCAGCCGCCTTCGAACTGGGCGCCGTTGGCACCGGATTTGTTGAGGTCGAAGTTAAAGTCGTCGGTCAGGGCGGTGAACTCGGCGTGGGCGATGGCGGCTTCAGCGAGGATGGCGGGGATGAAGAGGACGCCTTCGGGCTTGGCGAGGACGAGGTCGCCGGGAAGCACCACGGCGCGGCCGATGCGGAGGGGGACGTCGATGCCGGTGAGCTCCATCTCGCGCCAGAAGCTGGGGTCGTAGCCGCGGTAGAAGCCGTTGAAGTTGGGGATCTCGCGGTTCTCGGCCTGATCGCGGATGCCGGCGTCAAAGACGAAGCCGGTGTGGGTGTGGGCGGCGACGGCGTTGCCGAGGTTGGAGCCGATGAGGGTGCCGTCGACGATTTTGCCGAAGCCGTCGGCCACGTAGACGTCGCCGTTCTGGAGCTCGGCGATGGGCCAGGAGTTGGTGTCGCCGGTGCGGCCCTCCTGCTTGCCCTCGGCCATGATGGCCTGGTGCATGTCAGGGCGCGTGGGCAGGTATTGCGCGGTGAGGGCGCGGCCGACGAAGGACTTTTCAATGTGCAGCGCCTGCCAGCCGCCCTCGAACTGGTTGCGGTAGCCGTGCTCGCGCAGGAATTCCCAGACGTCCTCGATGGTCATGGCTTTGGCGCGGTCTAGCAGGGAATCGGGCAGCTTGGGGCGGCCGTCGGGGAAGCGGTCGCCGTGCCACTCGGAGGTGTAGAAGAGGATCTGGTCGCGGGTCTGCTTGACCTGGGCGTGGGCGGGCAGGGCGGCGAAGGCGGCGAGGGCGACAATGAGGATTCGATTCATGGGGGTGCGGGGCTCCTGGTTGGGGCATTGCCATTCTAGTGCAGTGGTTGGCGGGGATCGTCGACTTGGGATTCGCGGGGGCACCTGGTCGCGGAGCACGAAAAGCAGATTCCCTTCGGGAATGACAGAAAGAAAGGCAAGAACAAAGGCAAAGGCAAGAACAAAGGCAAAGGCAAGAACAAAAGCAAAGGCAAGAACAAAGGCAACAGCAGATTCCCTTCGGGAATGACAGAAAGAAAGGCAAGAACAAAAGCAAAGGCAAGAACAAAGGCAAAGGCAAGAACAAAGGCAACAGCAGATTCCCTTCGGGAATGACAGAAAGAAAGGCAAGAACAAAGGCAAAGGCAAGAACAAAGGCAAAGGCAAGAACAAAGGCAACAGCTGATTCCCTTCGGGAATGACAGAAAGAAAGGCAAGAACAAGAGCAAAGGCAAGAACAAAGGCAACAGCAGATTCCCTTCGGGAATGACAGAAAGAAAGGCAAGAACAAAAGCAAAGGCAAGAACAAAGGCAACAGCGGATTCCCTTCGGGAATGACAGAAAGAAAAGCAAGAACAAAGGCAAAGGCAAGAACAAAGGCAACAGCAGATTCCCTTCGGGAATGACAGAAAGAAAGGCAAGAACAAAAGCAAAGGCAAGAACAAAGGCAACAGCAGATTCCCTTCGGGAATGACAGAAAGAAAGGCAAGAACAAGAGCAAAGGCAAGAACAAAGGCAACAGCAAAGGCAAGCGGCGTCCCAGGCGGGAGGAAGGCCGTGGGCGGGGCTGGCGGTAGAGCTAGAAAATCTGATAACAGCTTTTAATTGTGATAGTTACAAGTAGATGAAGAATCTTAGCAAAAAACACTAAACTTTTATGAATCACATGTGCTATAGTATTCATCAGATAGGTTGAAAGGGTTCGGAAGGAGCGCCTTTCTGAGCCCTCCCGAGAATTCAGAATTATCTGTCTGGAGGAAATTGAAATGGCAATCAATCGTTGGGATCCGTTCCGTGAAGTGATGGCATTGCAGAACCGCGTGAACTCGCTGTTCCGCGAGATGAACGAGGGCGACAACCCGCTGACGACGGCCAGCTTTGTGCCGGCAGTGGATATCTATGAGGACAACAAAAAGGTGGTGCTCAAGCTCGAGGTTCCGGGGATGGAAGAGAAGGACCTGGACGTGCGGGTGGAGAACAACACGCTGACGGTGAAGGGCGAGCGCAAGTTCGAGAAGGACGAGAAGGAAGAGAACTTCCATCGCATCGAGCGGCGCTACGGGAGCTTTTATCGCGCCTTCACGCTGCCGCAGACGGTGGACTCGGAGCACATCAACGCCAGCTACAACGCCGGCGTGCTGAAGCTGGAGCTCGCGAAGAAGCCCGAAGCGCAGCCCAAGCAGATCAAGGTGAACGTGGCGGGCGAGCAGAAGCTCGAGGCCCACAAGGAAGAGCCGGAGCTGGTGGGGGCGCGGTAAGGCAGCTGCTAGCTGCTAGCTTCTAGCCTCTAGCAGCCCGTGGTGAAAGTCCGGTTTTGAAAGGGCACGACTTTAGTCGTGCCGCAAGTGCCGCAAAATCAACTGGGCTTCAGCCCCTGAGGGACGGTTTCCCTCGCCATTCGACTTGCACCACAGGCTGCTAGCTTTGCGGCAGAGGCTGGAGCGTGAAACTCAGCGCCGGGCGTGAAGATCGCGTACCGGCGCTGAATTGCGTTGCGGGCAATGCAAGATCAAAATCATCTTAATGACGACCTGTACTTTTGGCCTCGCGAAGAAGAAGCTAGAGGCTGGAAGCTAGAGGCTAGGAGCTGTTCTTATGGCCATTCGCTGGGAAAAACTTACGGTGAAGTCGCAGCAGGCGGTGGAGCAGGCGCAGCGGCGCGCGGGCGAGCTGGGCAATCCGGAGATGCTGCCGGTGCATTTGTTGCTGGCGCTGGTGGAGGATCGCGAGGGCGTGATTCCGTCGGTGCTGGGCAAGATCGGTGTGCCGATTGAGCGGCTGGAGAGCGATCTGCATGCGCTTGAGGAGAAGCTGCCGCGGGTTTCCGGAGCTTCCGCCCAGCCGAACATGAGCAACGCGCTGAACAGGGTTTTCGATCAGGCGTTCAAGGAAGCGGCGAACTTCAAGGACGAGTATGTTTCGACCGAGCATCTACTTTTGGGCGTGGCGCACCAGAAGGGCGATGCGGCGCGCGACGCGCTGGTGGCGCTGGGGGCGACGCACGAGGCGATCCTGAAGGCGCTGACGGCGGTGCGGGGGTCGCAGCGGGTGACGGACCAGAATCCCGAGGGGAAGTTCCAGGCGCTGGAGAAGTACGCGAAGGACCTGACGGAGCTGGCGCGGCGGGGCAAGCTGGACCCGGTGATCGGGCGCGACGAGGAGATTCGGCGGGTGATCCAAGTGCTGAGCCGGCGGACGAAGAACAACCCGGTGCTGATTGGCGAGCCGGGTGTGGGCAAGACGGCGATTGTGGAGGGGTTGGCGCGGAGGATTGCCTCGGGCGACGTGCCGGAGAACCTGAAGGACAAGCGGGTAATCTCGCTGGACCTGGGGTCGATGCTGGCGGGGGCGAAGTACCGCGGCGAATTTGAGGACCGGCTGAAGGCGGTGCTGAAGGAGATTGAGGAGTCGAACGGGCAGGTGGTGCTGTTCATCGACGAGCTGCACACGCTGGTAGGCGCGGGCGCGGCGGAGGGCGCGATTGACGCGAGCAACATGCTGAAGCCGGCGCTGGCGCGCGGGGAGCTGCGGGCCATTGGGGCGACGACGCTGAACGAGTACCGCAAGTACATCGAGAAGGACGCTGCGCTGGAGCGGCGGTTCCAGATTGTGTACGTGGGCGAGCCCAACGTGGAGGACACGATTGCGATTCTGCGCGGGCTGAAGGAGCGCTACGAGGCGCACCACAATGTGCGCATCAAGGATGCGGCGATTGTGGCGGCGGCTACGCTGTCGCATCGGTATATCAGCGACCGATTTCTGCCGGACAAGGCGATTGACCTGGTGGACGAGGCGGCGGCATCGCTGGCGATCCAGATTGGATCGGTGCCCACGGAGATCGATCAACTGGAGCGGCAGGCTACGTCGCTGGAGATTGAGCGGGCGGCGCTGAAGCGGGAGACCGATGCCAACAGCAAGGAGCGCATGGAGGAAGTGGAGCGCGAGCTGGCGACGCTCAAGGAGAACATCACCGCGCTGCGGTCGCGCTGGAACCAGGAGCGCGAGGCGATCACGCGCATCAGCGAGCTGAAGAAGCAGATTGAAGCGCTGCGGTTCGAGGCGGAGGAGCAGACGCGCAAGGGGCAGCTCGACCGCGCCGCGCAGATCCAATATGGCGAGCTGCCGCGGCTGGAGGCGGAGCTGAAGAAGCTGAACACGGCGCAGGAGACTGCGGCCAGCGGGTCGGGC
>Ga0307372_10005068_pt1 | contig 19965 bp, 22 predicted proteins | sample OX1MG_FD_202533 | JGI IMG/M metagenome (GOLD analysis project Ga0307372, IMG submission 202533) | Soil microbial communities from Risofladan, Vaasa, Finland - OX-1 | ecosystem: Environmental > Terrestrial > Soil > Coastal area > Acid sulfate soil | place: Finland: Risofladan, Vaasa | collected...
TCTGGTGGCGACGTTTGTTCTCGCCGGTCCCTCCAGTGCGGCCAAATCAAAACACCCTCCCAAGCACGGCAGGCATCACGCACATTCCGCCGTCCGGCATCAAGCGCACCCAGCCGCCCGGCATCGAGCGTCTAATCGTCACAAGGCGCATCCGCGCTCGTAATCCGGTTCCTACGACGGTTCCATGCCTGACGGATATGCTTCCGCAGTGGCTTCCGCTGTGGTCTCCTCCGCCGCATTGATCTCATCACTCTGCGCTGTGGCGTGAGGAGCCTCGATCGCTGCTTCGCGCGAAGGGCGCGGCACGTTGTGGCTCAGATGAACCGTCACCGGCGCGTCTCCCGCGCCCGCTCGCACCGGCGGCTCCAGCACGCGCGTGCATTCCTTCAGAACATCCACCAGCAACTTCTCGGCTCCGGCGATCGGTTTGTTCTGGCCGGTGGTGAGTTTTTCCACCACGCCTGCATAATTCTCCGCGATGGCTCGCTCATCGAGCCCCGCTTTTCGCATCGCGTCGCCCAGCCGCACTCGCTTCCGCCGCCGAGCGCGCCGCGGCATGTTCTTGTCGCCCGCCTTAGCGGCTGTTCCGGTCGCGCCCTCTTCCGTCGCCGGAAAGATTCGCGGTTTCGCAGCCTTCGCCGGGTGCGGTGCCTGTTTTTTACCCACGCTCGATACAGGCACTTTTGCTTTCGCGTTTCGCACCTTGTTTCGCTCCGTGGGTGCTTTTTCGCTTTCTTTTCTTTTTTTCATCGGAAGGCTCGGTCGAATGGAAAAGCCCCAGGATCGCTCCATCGAGCGAATCCCGGTGCTCCTGGCAAAATCGTTCGCCCTCCATCCGGGGGCGCGTGCAGGGGGCCCACGCCTTATCGGTATTGCGCGAACGAATGAACCCGGCACAAGGTGGCTTCATCGCAAGATGCGGAGCGGCACGAACTCCACTGGACGCGGACGATGCCTCCGGCGGAGCCACGTAAATTATTTTTCTCAGGTTGAATCGAGTGGCAGTAGGCTTTTCTACGGTTTGGACGGCGCGGGCTGCGGAGCGGCTGGCGTCGCGGGCGGAATCGTCACGGTCGTCCGCGCGGCAGGGAGACTGGATTCCTTGCCGCCTGCATTCTCCGCCGTGACCGCGATGAAATGCGTTCCCGGTTCAAACACGCGCGGCGGGCTCGTGCCGGAAATGCCTTTCACGATTCCCTTCGCATCGGCCGGCGCGGGAATCGAGAACAGCTTGAACTTCCCTCCCGAAACGTCGTAGACGTCGAACTGCTTGATGCACGTCTTCGCCTTCTCCTTCGTCGAGCAGGCCCGGTTCTTCGTAAAATCGTAATCGAATTGCACGCGCACCGTATGTGTGTGGGGCGAAGGCACTGCCTGCGGAGTGGGTGCAGAAGTCGTCTGAGTCGAATCGGCCGGCGAGTGCGTCGATTGCGATGGCTGCCACTCCAGCGGCCGCCGTGCCGCGCGGCTGCTTCCGCCCCATGGGACGATCGCCAGAGAAACCGCCAGCAGCGCAAAAGGTTTCATCGCCGCACGCCTTCGAAATGGCCGCCGTGCAATCTCTATTTTAGAACGATTAGCCCAGCACTTGCACGGTAATCCCGGAGCCGCCCGTGATCGACGAAATCTTGGCGCGAACAAATCTCGCCCGCACGTTCGCCGCCACGCGCGTTTCCCCACCCGTGGCCGTCGACGTGTCGATCGTCGCGTACTGCGCGTCCACATCGTTCATCGCCGTTTGCAGCGCCACGCTTACCGCCGACGGCGCGCTGCCGTAGATTGTTTGCCAGGTGATCGTTCGGCCGTTGTCCGGCATCCCCGCATAGCTCGGCAAGGCATATTGCTGGCTCGCCTGCCCGGCCGACGGTCCTTCGCTGTTGAAGGCCAGCGCCACATCGCCAGGAAAAATCGAATACGGCGGTACCTGAGTGTTGTAATTCGGCATGTTGCCTCCGATAAAATTTAGGCAGCCCCCGGCCCTCGAACGCGCGGAGGCGAAAAGGAACTACCTGAAAGAATGATTTGGTCTGTGCGCTGCTTCAGGCTCTGGCTTCATGCGCCGTCGTACGGAAGGTTCGTCGTTCTCGCTTGCAGTCAAGCGTCAGTTCCACGCATTGTCATCCTGAAGACCGGCGTTATTGGCCCGAAGGGATCTCTCTTCGCTTGTTTGAAAATGATTGCTGAAAATTCCCGTGGGGCTTGCTACACAATTCGAGGTTAACGAAATACTTTGTACGCTTCCGCGAAATTCCGTTCAAGTCCTTGTTCGTGTGGTGAAAACTCGTCCAAGGCGATTCCCGCCGCAAGCCATCGTTTCGTGTGCCTCTGTTCCATTGGAAGCGCTGCGCCTCTCTCTCAATCGTCCGAATCGTTCCATCGGTCGCTCCGTCTGGCCTGTCTTGAACTCAGGTGCAGCCTCGTACCGTCACAGCGCCGTCATCCTAAAGGTCAGTTATCGGCTTGAAGAATCTCTCTTGGTCTGCTCTAAAATGATTGCTGAAAATTCCCGCGGGGCTTGCTACACAATTCGAGGTTAACGAAATACTTTGTACGCTTCCGCGAAATTCCGTTCAAGTCCTTGTTCGTGTGGTGAAAACTCGTCCAAGGCGATTTCCGCCATAGGCCATCGTTCGAGTGTGCCCGCGCGCTCCCGCTCTACATCTACGGATTCGGCTGCTCTTGTGGCGCGGGCGACGGGGCTGGCTGTTCGGGCTGCGGCGGCTGTTCCTGATTCTCCTGCGGATTTTGCTGTTCTTGCTCTTGCAGGTACTCTTGCATTGGTGCATTGCGCAGGACGAAGCGGAAGCCTCGCTGCGTATTGGTGTCCACGGTCTTCTGCATGTCAAGCTGATCCAGGTCGATCACCTGCTCGGTCGTTCCGTTGTTGTCCGCGTTCGGAGTTGTGAAGTGCAATTCCCCGCCTTCGAGCCAGTAATCGGTGACGTCATACACGGTGCCGTCTTTCAGAATTAACTCGGCGAGCTCCCGTTGCGAACTCCCCGCCGGCGGTTCGTAGACGAACGGGCCGTAGTTCGGCTGCGTTTCTGGTTGCGTCTGCTCGAAATTTTCATTGGGCGCGTAATTCGGCGCCTCGTACGTGCCGAAATTGTCGTAGCCGTACCCGCCATAACCATATCCGTACGCCAGCGAGTTGCATCCGAAGCCCCATGCCCAGTAAGGACCGCAGCTCGGCCCCCACAACGAATTGAATCCGCCGTAGAAGCCGTTAAAACCAAGGAAGGGCGAGCCAAATCCGAAGCCGAAGCCAAAAATCGGCGCGCTAAAAATCACGGGGCTGCTGAAGATGGGCCTAACGGGACGCGGCCGTCGCGGCATGTACTCCGCGCCGGCATTCACTCCGGCCGGTGGCTTGCCCGCAAAGGCTGCGGACGAGGAGCTTCGGCTGGCCGCAATGGCATTCGTCGAGCGGATGCGCGCCGAGGAACTGGGTGAATTCTGCCAGATAACATGTCCTTCCCCGGAAAAGCTCATGGCGCTTCCGCCGTTCACTTTCCACATCTCTCGTTCGCTTGGCGGAAATCCAATCGTCGTGTGCGGCGGCGGAACGAAGTGTGGCGGGTTCACGAAGTGCGGCGGGGTAATCATGATCGGGGCGGCCACGTGATTGCCAATCACCGGATGCGCTTCTCCCGGCCGGGCCGAAAAATGGACCGATGGTTGTGGTCTCGCTCCAAAACCGCGCGTCCCGGCGCGCGCTGCCGGAGGCGCAGCCATCCTCACTGGCGGAGGGCTAAAGTGTGGAGGCGGCGCGGCAAAGTGCGTGGGGGGAGCGGCCATATGGGGCGCGCTCCCGGCGGCATGTCCTCCGCCGAAGTGTCCTCCACCATGTTGCGCCCAGAGTGGCGACGGCGCGACGGCCAAAATTGCCGCCGCTGCGGTGCCAAGCGCAATTTGTAGAAGAATCGAACTGTAAGGAACGGAGCGCTTCATTTCTGCACCCTCCTTCCAAGTGTTCGAGTGCAGCCTGTGCTAATTCTACTTTATTAGACGACGCTCGGCTCTGTTTAGTTGCGCTTATCTTCTTGACATACATTTCCGGCACTCTTGCTCAGTCCTAGTACATTCGTACTCTTCGCGCCGCCCTTCGACAATGTACCGATCGGGCTCGCCATGGAACTGGATGAAAATCCGTTCTTCGCAGGTGCTATCGAATGCCATGAAAGTTCCACTGTTTGCGAGCCTCATCCGGTTCGATGCGCTAGCCTCCCGCCCGCGCCCAGATCAAAATCTTGCGGTGGCGTTCGCCAGCAGTCGCCAGCGAAACGCAGCCGCCGTGTATACTCTCTGTTCGTGATTCCGTTCCTGCATGTCGGTCGGCTTCTGATTCCCACGTTTGGCCTGATGGTGGCCACGGCCATGGTCTGCGCCTATTTCGTTCTACGCGCAGACCTTCTCCGCCGCGGACTCGCGCCCGATAAGCCGTCCGCCGCTGCCACCGCCGAGGCTTTCATCGCCGTCCCTTGCCTTGCCGGCATCATTGGAGCGAAGCTCTACCACGACCTGCAATCGCCCGCCGATTTTTTCGCGCATCCGTTCCAGCAACTCTTCAGTGCCTATGGATTCGCCTGGTTCGGCGGGTTGCTCGCGGGATTCACGGCATTCGTCTTGCTCGCGAAGCTTCGCCGCATTCCCCTGCTCGAAATTCTCGACGCCGGGTCGCCTGCCGCAGCGCTCGGATATGGAATCGGCCGCATTGGATGCCTGCTCTCGGGCGACGGCGATTACGGCATCCCCACTTCGCTGCCCTGGGGCATGAGCTTTCCCAATGGACTCGTGCCCACCACGCAGCGCGTCCATCCCACGCCGATCTACGAGCTCATCGCCGCCTGCGCGATTGCCTGGTGGCTCTGGCGCTTGGGCGCTCGACAGGTCGCCGCCCGTCGGGCCGCGGCCTCGGCTCGCGCTCCGCAAAGCACTGTGTTGCATCCGCCTGGCGAAATCTTTGCCGCCTATTTGCTGTTCACCGGCGCGGAGCGTTTCCTCGTCGAATTCATCCGCATCAACCCAAGATCGTTTTTGGGCATGTCCAACGCGCAGGCGGCCGGCGTCCTCTCGATGCTCGCCGGTGCGGCATTGTGGTGGTATTTCGCCAGGCACCAGCGTGTCGTCGCCACCGCACCCGTCCTGCGGCAGCAGTCGCAGCGCCGTCGTGGCAAGCGTTGACGTAAGCGCAGTATGGTTTTCGGGGAATTCGGCGTTACGGATTATTTCGGGGAAAGAGGCGCGGCGAAAAGCCGCTGCGCTTTTGTCTTGACGGTTTGCCACCACGATCCCGGCGCGCACGTTAGGATTTTTCTTCTCGCCACGCCTTTGTCCCACGCGCCATCCGCGGCGCGGTCTTGCCGGCGCAACGAATATCCGCTCTTCGCCTTTGGCATGCGGATGGCCAGCAGGCCGTTCGCCAGCACGGCAATGGATTGGATCGGATTCACCTCGGCAGGCAGCGAAAGCACGCAGAAGGTCTGCGACAGCGCCCGAGCGTGCGAGTCTGCGGTTTCTGTCATGATGCTGCCGCCCTCTCTCCTCGCTGACGGAAGAACCATCGTGGGATGGAACCCGCATCCATCCGGGCTTTCTTCGTCCTCCCGGTTCGCCAGGATCGCCAGCCAGAAAGGCTCGACTCCCACGCGAATATCCGAGCCTCTAAACCCTGGGGCGCTCGCCAGCGCGCGGACGAATCCATCCGACTCCTCGAAATTCACCGTGAGCCACGGCATCACCTCCCTTTCGATTCTTCGCGCGTCCTCGTGTTTCGTGCTGAACTTCGTCCCGCGTGCCAGGAACATTTCATCGGCCAGCCTCGAGGCACACTCATAGGACTCGCTTAGACAGTCGGTCAGGCCGCGTAGTGGCACTCGTTCCCACAGCGCGGCGGGGCCGTCGCGCATCGAGCGCTTTGGCCGCGGGATTGAACGCACGGTCGAGATTGCCGGCTTCATGTTCGCGCTCCTTCCGCTTCTTGTCGTTCGTGTCGCGCTCTGGCGTCCGCCCGGCGGATGCGAAGTTCGCGGGAAATTCGCCGCGTCGCATCCACCGAAGGTTTCAGTGGAGGAAAGCCCCGGCAATCATATCTGGCATGGTGGCAATCGTCGTCGTGATGTGCCGTGTCGGTTATGGCCCCGTCTCTGTATTGAGAACCCGCCGCCTCATGCCACTTTCCGTGTCCTGGCGGTCAGAACCGCCTCTAATTCCACCTGCAACGCGTTTCCGCAAACGGCCCTTCATCTAACTTCGTTTGGCCCGCGATCCATGCGTGAGGCGTATGCTGTAGTCCTGCCTGCGAGAATGATGAGCATTACCATGATAGTAATCGCCACCGCACCCGGTGGCTGCGACCGTCCGCTACCGTACAGTATGATCCTTCCCGTTACAACCAAAAAATGTGCTATTTATCCACACCTCTTGTGACTTACTGTCACTTGCAAGCTGATTCCGAGTGAAAGGAGCGTCTCGCTCAGCCGGACCCTGCGGCAGATGTGTTCGGTATCCTACAAACAAAACCGAACCATTCCTTCGGCCGCATAATGCGAGACTGCCGTGCAACCCGGCTGGGCGAGCAACCACTCTGAGGCTCCCGATATGCCTTCATCGGGCGACACCGTACACAACGTTAGATACATCTTCCCTTCCAGCTTGATGGAGAAGTTAGCCTATCGTTTCGAGGTGTTCAATTCGGAACAGTACGCATGCAACTTCGGTCTTTCCTATCTCATGGCAGTAATTCTTGCTGCGCCATTTTCCTTGACACCATTTTTACCGAGTAGTAATGTCAGCCGTTTCCTGCTCCAGGCATGAACACTCTGCGGGAAAATCGCATCGCGTCCGTAACACTTGTGTTGCCATGAGACGAGGCCCGGAAAAATCCAAACACAACGTTTCACATCCTGGGACAACCACGAACCGGCCTTCCACCAATCCGCCACTCTCCCATCCGCTCGGCGGCACGCGTCAAAAAAATCCGGCTGCTTCGAGCGGCCCTGCACCCTCGTCACCGCCTCCGCTGGACCAGTCTCTCAACGAGTTCATCTTTGTCCTCGATTCCGAGGGCATCATTCGCACGCTCTGGACCGGGAACGACGCCATTCTTAAAAAACAGAACATCTTCCTGCTTGGACAGCGGTTTGACGATGCCATCGGCGAAAAGGCCTGCGCATCATTCAAGAATTTATTTCGGCAGGTTCTTGCGAGCCGGCAACCGGCCGCCAGTGAGTTCCCTTGTGTGCTCGCCAACGGAGCCCTCCGCGCACTGCGGGTGCTCATGATCCCTGTCCTGGACGAAAAGCGAGCGGTCGTGCGTCTCGTTGGAACCGCACGGGACGTCACCGGGCGCCAGGATGCCGAGCGGCGCTTGCGCCACAAGGAAGCGATCCTTGCCCAGGCGGAGCAGCTTGCAAACATGGGAAGCTGGGAACGGAATCTTCAGACGGGCGAATTGATTTGGTCCGAGCAGCGCTACCGCATGGCGGGACTGGATCCTTATAACCCTCCGGTGACTCTCGAAATCCTGCGGCAGCTCGTCCATCCCGATGATCGCGCCCGCGTGTGGAGCGACATCGACCGCGCCATCGACCGCCGCGAAATCGCCGACACGGAATACCGCATCGTGCTTCCCGGCGGACAAATCCGCACGATGCATCGCCGCGCCGTGCCCGTCTGTGACGAAGAGGGAAACCCGGTGCGCCTGGTGGGAATGACGCAGGATATCACCGAGCGCAAGGCCGAGGAGGACCGGCTGCGCAAGAGCGAGGCCCTGCTCGCTCAGGCCGAGCAAATCGCGCGAATGGGCAGCTTCGTTCTCGACATTCCGTCGAATACCCTCGATTGGTCCGATCAGCTCTACCGAAACGTGGGGTTAACCAGAGACTCCGGCCCGATTCATCCGGAAATTTTCCGGAGGATGGTCCATCCAGACGATCGAGAGCGCGTCGTGGCTGAAATCGACGAAGCCGTCGCCCGGAGCGAGACGATCGAGAGCGAATTTCGCGTCATTCTTCCCAACGGAGAAATCCGCGCCCTGCATCGCCGCGCTGTGCCCATCCGCGACGATTCAGGGAAGGCCGTGAGGCTTGTCGGCGTTGCACAAGATGTCACCGAGCGCAAAGCCGAAGGGGAACGGCTCCGGCGCAGCGAGGATCTCCTCTCACAGGCGGAGGAGATCGCCAATTTCGGAAGCTGGGAATATAACTTCGAGACTCGAAGATATACGCTATCTCGCCAGCTTCTTGCCATGTACGGGTTTGAATCCGAACAGCAGTGGGACGAAGATGCCTACTGGCATCGCCTGGCTCCGGGCGACCGCGAACTCGCGCGCGAAATTTCCGGCCGCGGCATCGCCGAATGCAAGCCGTACGAGTTCGTCGCGCGCTATCGCATGCCCGACGGAACATCGCGCATCTATCACAGCCAGGCGGTGCCAATTCCTGGGAAGGACGGCACGCCCGCGCGTGTGAGAGGCGTGGTCCGCGACATCACCGAGCAAACCCGCGTCGAAGACGATCTGCACCGGCTGTCTCAGGAATTGATCCGCCTGCGCGACGCCGAGCGCCGCCAGCTCGCGCACGAACTCCACGAATCGGCCGGCCAGACCCTCGCCTCGCTCAAGATGATCCTCGGAAACCTTGGCGAGATGCTGCCTGAAGACGGCGCGGCGCGCGAAATCCTGCAAACCGCCCGCCAGTTCGCCGACGATGCCGTCCGCGAAATTCGCGTGGTTTCCTACCTCATGCATCCGGCCATGCTGGACGAATCGGGCCTCGGGCCCGCGCTCCGCTGGTACTCCAAGGGGTTTTCCGAACGCAGCGGCATCGCCACGACGGTCGAAGTCCCGGAGAATTTCGGCCGCCAGCGCCAGGAAATTGAGATGACCATCTTCCGCATCGTTCAGGAAGCCCTTACCAACGTGCATCGCTACTCCGGCAGCCAGACGGCTACTGTCCGGCTGGCCCTCGAGAGCGCTCGGCTTCTGGTGTCAATCGAGGATGAGGGTTGCGGCCTGCCCTCGCCTGGCTCTTTGGCCCCGCGGAACGCTCCTTTCGGAGTCGGCATCGCCGGAATGCGCGAGCGTGTAAAGCAGCTCCACGGAATCTTCGAGATCGAAAGCGTTCCCGGTCGCGGCACCACCGTCCGCGCCATTCTTCCACTCTCGCCCGACGGTGAGCCCGACTCCTGGATCGTATCGAACCAAAACGACCGCCAGGATCGGCCGGTCGCAAAGGAAGAGCCCTGCCTGGAAGGCGGACTATGATTCCCAAAACCTATCGCGTTCTTGTTGCCGACGATCACCCGATCGTTCGGCGTGGGGTCCGTGCGCTGCTCCAGTCGCAACCCGGCATTGAAGTGTGCTGGGAAGCTTCCAATGGCGTCGAAACGATGCAGTACGTCAAGAAGGAGAAGCCGGACCTCCTGGTGCTGGATCTCACCATGCCCGAAATGAACGGCCTCGAAGTGGTGCAAATCGTTCGCAAGGAATCGCCCGCCACCGACGTGCTGATCCTCACCATGCACTTTTCCGAGGAGCTGGCGCGCGAGGTGCTCCGCTCCGGTGCTCTGGCGTACGTGCTCAAGTCCGACGCGGACACCGACCTGCTCGCGGCGGTCGACCACGTGCGCCATCATCAGCCCTATTTCACCAGCCAGCTCACCGTTTCCATGACCAATAACTTTTTGAATCCTTCGAGCGCCACACAGGAGAGTTTGCTCCCGGGCACTCCCCTCACCGCGCGCGAAATCGAGGTGGTGCAATCGCTGGCCGAGGGAAAGAGCAACAAGGAGGTCGCCTCCGCCCTGGGCGTTTCCACACGGACCATCGAAAGCCATCGCAACCACATCATGCACAAGATGAAATTCACCAGCTTCAGCGAGCTCGTTCGCTTCGCTATCCGCAACAACCTCGTCGAACCCTGACGCGGCCCCGTTACCCGCGCCACGGCATGGCGGGAACGCATGACTCGCGTTTTGCCGTAGCTTCCTTTGCTTTTGCAGTTCCCTCCTTTGTGCCCACTTTTGCCGTTCCCGTCGTTGCGCCGTTCGCCGTGTCCGCTTTTGCCGCTGCCTCGATTGCTCGCTTTTTGAACGATCGATCCCTCTTCGTGAAAATATTGGGAAAAAACAGAGATTCTTCGGACCAGAGGCGCCCCTCGGAATGATACGTGGCATCTTTCAACAAGCTGTTAGAACGCGAACGGCTTTCGTTTTGAGTTTCGGTGCGATGGAGAAAATCTTGCCTCGGCGGGAGTCGTCTGTGCGGAGATCATCCCAGGGTCAATTATGTGTACATGCCGGGGATGACTCCGCCGGAACGACGGGTAGACGTAGATTAGGACGCTTTCTTGACTGCCTTGCGACGGCCGCGACGGCGCGTCGGCTTTTCGGCTGGAGGCTCCCCGATCAGTTCGGCGCTCCAAATCGAGGTGACGAACCTCTTTACTCCGTGATCGTCGAAATCAATCGTGGTGCGCTCATTATTCGATTCGGTAACGATACCGACTCCATACTGTTGATGACGAATTGTTTGACCTTCCACCAAAATCTGCACGGTTCCTCCTTCCCACGGAAACGAAAAAGACCTTCAAAGAAGACGCAAATAAACACGATGAAGACACCAATGAGGATTCTCCCACAGCGCCTCCCGCCGCTGCCGGGCGGAGCGGATCTCAAGCCGACAAATCACCCCGGTTCTGCACGGGCGATGGCTGGGGCCATTCCGTCGAACCGAAAAAAACTTCCGCATCACTTCACGCGGGACGCGATAACGAACAACCCGGCCAAAAACAGTTACAGGCCGACGACTCTCTCTGCCTGCAATCCCTTCGGGCCCTGCTTCACTTCAAACTCCACCGCTTGGCCTTCATTCAGGCTTTTATACCCGTCCGCCTCGATTGCCGAGAAGTGAACGAATACGTCTTCACCCGACTGCCGCTGAATGAACCCATAGCCCTTGGCTGCATTGAACCACTTGACTGTACCTTGCTCTTTGGCCACTTCTGCTGCTCCTAGTTGATTCACTGGGCGGCAGTTAGCCACCCGGAAGGCTGTTCGTGCCGCGATTCGCTTCGACCTTCACAAAAAAAGGCCGCAGGGCAGACTCCCGGCAGCCAATTGCATGGGTCAAAAGGGATTCATGAGCAACAAACGCGCACCTACAGTATCACAAATACGCGCTTTCTGCAATGCATTCACGCGGATAGCTATCCAATCCCGCTCAATCTCAGTCCTCTGGCGCGTACGTTCAAATTATGGCAAGCTCTCGGCATGGGTAACAAGGATGCACGAAGACGCGAAGTAAGAAAGCCGAAAAAGCAGAAACCCAAGCCGGACCTCGCTCCGCGGGCGGTGGTTGTGAAGCCGATCGCGACTCGTCCCTAAGCGTCGCCAAATACGGCGAGCGAACGCGCGTTTACTCGTAGTAGGGGTACGGCATGCCGTGTCCGCTTCCTTTGCGGCCGCCCATGTTGTTCCTGCCCCGAGTCCCGCTTTGCCGTGCCCGCTTCCTTTGCGGCCGCCGTGCCCGCATTTATATCTGCTTTCGCTGTTCCCGCCGCTGTCCCCGCTGACCCTAAAAGCTCGTTTTGATTGTCATTCTGAGCGGAACGAAGTGCTGTTTTCGATTCGCTCGCTTTTTGAGCAATCAATCCCTCTTCGTGAAAATGTTAGGAAAAGCAAAAATGCTTCGGGGCAAAGGCGTCCCTCGGAATGATGCGCGGCATTTTTCAACAGGCCGCTAAAGAATGGCCCGCACCACTCCGCCATCCACGCGAACCGCCGCGCCGGTCGTTGCCGAAGCGAGAGGACTGCACAAGTACACGATCATGCTCGCGACTTCCTCGATCGTCGCAAATCTCTTCAAAAGAGATGTGGGGCGAGCCGTCTTAAAAAAATCCGCTTCGAAGCTCGCGGCATCCCCGCTGCTCTGCGCTCCCATCCGCTCGATGAAAGTCTCCACTCCCTCGGAGCGGGTCGGCCCAGCCAGCACGCTGTTCACCGTAATGCCCGTTCCCGCGACGGTCTCCGCAATCCCTCGCGCCACGGCAACCTGCGCCGTCTTCGTCATCCCGTAGTGAATCATCTCGGCGGGAATCTGCACGGCGGATTCGCTCGAGACGAATAGAATTCGGCCCCAGTTCTTTTCGCGCATGCCCGCAAGATAGTGCCGGGAAAGCCGCACCCCGCTCATCACGTTGGCCTCGAATATGTGCAGCCAGTCCGCGTCCGGAATCTTTTCAAACGGCTTCGGCTCGAAGATGCCCATGTTGTTCACCAGCACATCCACTCCCTCCGCCGCCTGCGCCAGCTTTTCGCAGCCCGCCGCGTTCGACACATCGCTCGCCACGCCCCGCACATCCGCCCCGGGATGCAGTTTCCGAATTTCACGGACGGCGGCGTCCACGCGCGCCTGTCCCCTTCCGTTCACGATCACCGGCGCGCCTTCCGCCGCGAGAGCGCGCGCCGTCGCAAAGCCAATCCCCGCCGTCGAGCCCGTCACCAGCGCCTTCTTGCTCTTCAGTTGTAGATCCATCAGCCCTTTCCTTCCGTCCGCATCGCGCAACTCCTTCCGTCATGCAGCTTCTTTGTAGCGCGCACTTGCGTCGCGGTTCGCAAACACTTTGCAGCCCGCCCTATCCGCGGCGCGCACCTGCTTTGCGGCTTGCCTCGCTCCGCCAATCGTTTAGTCGGGTATGTAACGTAAGCCCCTGGCATGCCGATCAGGCTCGCCACATTGAACAGGCCGATTCCCAAAATAGTAGCATTGCTCGAAAGTTTGTCTTACATTAGGCCTACGAAATATGGATACATTCGATCCTGACCAACGCAGCGAGATAATGCGCCGGGTTCGGTCCAGTGGCACAAAGCCCGAGATGATTGTGCGCGGTATTGTGGGGCGAATGGGAGTGAAATACCGTAGCTGTCCGCGCAACTTGCCGGGAAAACCCGACCTGGTAACAGTCGGCCAACGAAAGGCCATTCTCGTGCATGGATGTTTTTGGCACGGCTTGTGCGAGGCTTGCCTTTAAAACATGGAACTATGCTCCCAGAGAATTGCTACTCGCGAAAAACTAATACTGGTTGGCTTATATCTTTCCAAGTACGATTCGCTTGGCTTACAGCGCCTTGGTTTTGACAGCTTCGTAGAAGCGTTCAATGTTATTGGATACGCGATGGGGTCAAAGCCTGCGTCCATAAAGAACTATCGCGACGAATTCGATCCGTTATTTCCGAATCATCGGAAGGGCTGGCATAAGCGTAAGACTCGCAACTACTGCCTGAGAGTATTTGAGGAATACGGGAACTTAGACCTAGAATCATTTACCGGCTTGGTCGAATCCTTCGTCGGATACGACGAAAACGCTTGGAGTGAGTTCCACCCTAGAAAAAAGAAGTCTGGTAGCCCCAAGTCATATTTTGCTCAGCGATTGATAACCGGTTTGGCTGCGGAGCAATACTTTGAGTCAGTTCGACCCAGCCTTTCTGAGTTCAAAGGATATGCTGTGCGGAACACCACGAGCCTTGGATGCGGGTACGATTTTCGGCTGGAGGCCGAGCCTAGCAAGGACTTCCTGGTCGTCGAGGTCAAGGGCTTGAACGGGGTAACGGGGAATTTGTCGTTGACGCCTAAAGAATATGAGATCGCGATGACACTGAAAGATCGCTTCTTCCTTTTCGTCGTAAGAAACTTCCGAGAGTCGCCATTTCATGAAATCTTCCAAAATCCACTCTCAGGTAGTCTGAGATTTAGAAAGAAGGAAAGAGTTATGGTTCAAGTTTCATGGTTCGCCAATGTGTAGGCCGGAAGGCTTACGGGAAGCGGAGCGCAATGCGGGCCGCTTCCGCGAAGCGTGGCAGCGGTGGTCGCGTCGTCTAATCTAATCAGCCATTGCGAATGCCACCCGTACGGCAGAGGTGGAGATCGCAACGAATGGCATCGCCGAGATTCGGATGGCAATAAAGGAGATCAATGTCCATGAAAAAACAGATGAGCAACGCACGTCGCGCCGCTCTTGTGCGCCAGGCTCGCGCCGGATTGATTCCGGCGTCTGACGACATGGCAAATGAGAAACGCGCACGAATGAATCGCACAGCGCGTGTCGCCCGCACCGTGAAAGCTTACGAGAGGCTACATATATGTGGTTCGAAGGATTTAGCGATCACGCACATCCTCGCTGACCTAAGACATTACTGCGACTGCAAGGGGCTGGCGTTTCACAGGTTCCAGACGGCCGCATACGCGCTCTATTCGGAAGAGAAAGCAGATGAGTTCTCGTAACCTGCTCCACTCGGGAATCATTAAACACGCAACGTCTCGGCTATCCGACTTGCCGGGAGTAGAAACCCGGCCAACTGATTCGGCGGATGTTAGTGCGTCCTTCGCATCAAGCTTCACCAAAACAGATGGTGAAACGACACGCCCCAGCGACCGAAACGGCGCAATTAGGGTAGAATGGAACCAGCGAATTCCCCGTTTTAGCAGCCGGGTGGGATGGCAGGAATATTCGCAAAATCACACGAGGAGTAATTTGAACATGCCATATGGTGGCCGCGAGAAACCAGAACGCAAGACGGGACGAGCCGGATTCGTGCAAGCCCGCCTCGAAGAGCTTCGACGCCGCTGGGAAGCAGCAACCGACGAGCGCGAGAAGGCCGAAGTCTCCGAACAAATCCGCGAGTGGCAGGCGTTCCGGCCAGAGCGGTCCGCACCCTCCGGCGGCAGGCGATAAGAGCTTCTGTAACGAAGTCAGTTGGGCGCAGCACGCTATTCCCCACTGAATCCAGCGGAGCCGTCGCCTGCACATCACCGCGCGCGCAAACGCATCCTGCACCGAGCGCGCGGCAGGACAAAAAACAAACATGGACTCATTCGAAGCCTTTAAGGCCGTACAGAAGCAAGGCTGGGCGCATTTCGCGCCGCTGGAGATGGCTACCACGATTCCGGCGGCGCGTCTGGTGAAGTTCGCCGGCGTTCGTGCCGGCCAGCGAGTGCTCGATGTGGCTTGCGGCACGGGTGTAGTGGCCACCACCGCGGCGCGTGCCGGAGCCAAGGTTACCGGGCTCGACCTCACGCCAGAACTCCTCGAACGCGCGCGTTACAACTCGCAGACTGCGGGAGTGGAAATCGACTGGCACGAAGGAGACGTCGAGAAGCTGCCCTTCCCCGACGCCGCCTTCGATGTCGTGCTAAGCCAATTCGGCCATATCTTCGCCCCCAGGCCCGCCGTCGCTCTCGCGGAAATGCTGCGTGTGCTGAAGCCTGGCGGCACCATCGCCTTCTCCACGTGGCCCCCGGACCGCTTCTTCGGACGCACGTTCTCTTTGGTGGGCCGTTATATGCCGCCTCCGCCTCCCGGCGTCGCTCCGCCGGTGCAATGGGGAGATCAAGCCATCGTGAAGCAACGCCTCGGCGGCGCGGTGAGCGGCATCGCGTTCGACACCTCGACCATGCTCAGCCCGGCCCTCAGTACGCGGCACTTCCAAACCATCACCGAACGGACCGCCGCCCCTCTCATTAAGCTGGTCGAAACGCTATCGGCCAGCGATCCGCAAAAGCTCGCCGCTTTTCGCGCTGAGTGGGACACCATCGTCGCCGAATACTTCCACGAGAATACGATCCAGCAGGACTTCCTCATGACCCGCGCAACGAAGAATTGACATAAACAGAACTGCTTGCAGGCCCGAATGCGGACGGATCACGTCCTCGCACGGCTACACTTCAACGGCTATTTTCGCGCAAAGGTCTGAACGGAATATTGTCCCGGCACGGAACCGCTTGACGTTTGGCACGCCATGACGCCTCGAATGAATTCATCGGGAATCGCTGGCTTGCCAACTCTTAAAAAAATAAGGCCGGAGTTTCCTCCGGCCCCCTCTGTACTACTTTAGTTTTTTTGAAACCGATCGTTAGAAGATCAGTCTCAAGCCCAGCTGCATCGCGCGCGGACCGCCCGATCCAAGCACCCGGGTTGGAACTGGTCACGTCCGGCGTCTGCGGCCGGAACCCGAAGCTCCCGCCAGGATTGCCTGCCGCCGCTGGCCCGGCGATTGCGATTGCAGCCCGTGGCAATTCCTTCCGCCAAGCCCGCCGAATTAGCGGATGCAATTCGTTCGGACCCGGCGGCGAATATTCTGGTCGTATGGCATGCCGATTCGTTTCCGGGGATCTTGCGCAGTCTGGGCGGTCCGGAGATTGCGCCGATCGGGCGCGACGAATACGACCAGCTTTTCATTCTTACGCTGGATGGCAACGCGAAGGATTCCCCCGCGGGATTCACCGTTTTGCGCTATTGCGGTAGCGCGAAATAGCCGCGGAATGCCATTGCCCCTTCGCGTCGCTCCAGGAAACACCCTTGCAACAGCTGGTTGCTATCGACCGAAGGTTCCGACGTAGGCGGACTTCCCGATCACGTGCCCGTCCATCGCCTTCAGCATCTCGGCGCGGCTGGAACCAGCCGGCAGGTCCAGCTTCGTATTCAGGGCGAAGATTTCAATGATGTAGTGGTGCGGAAAAGCGCCGGGAGGCGGGCACGGCGGCTGATAGCCGTTCACCTTCCGGATATTCTCCCCTTGCACGATTCCGTCCGGCGAAGTGCCGGGTTTCACGGCAGGCTGGAGGGAAGTCGCGCTCGCGGGCACGTTCCAAAAAATCCAGTGCGTCACGTCCATCGACCCCTTGGCGGGAGCTCCATCGGCATCGTGCATGATTACCGCGAAGCTCATCGTGCCCTCTGGAGGATTGCTCCACTGCAGCTCGGGTGAGGACCCGTTGGGATCCGCGCACGTGTATTGGGTCGGTATTGCGCCTCCGTCGGAATACGCCGGGGTCGTCAACTGGAATTTAGACGGTGGCCGCGGAGCCGGCTTTTGAGCCGCCGCGCTGCCAAAGCCTGCCGCCATCAGAAATGCCGCCACTGCGAGCCCTTGCACCGCATTCATTCGCATTGCGATTTGTTCCTCCTCTTTCTTTGGTCTTCAGCTCTTGGTCTTTCAACGATGTCTGAAAAATAGTTTTGCCGCGCGGCCCCATTCCGCTATGCCGTTGCGCTCTTGACCTCCGGCGCATCTTGCAGCAGCAACCGAAGCTGCTTGCGCAGCTCGTGCGGATCTTCCTGGCCGTGAGTCAGGATGGCATGAATCACCGCCAGGTCGAGCACTTCTTCCTCGCTGCCTGAGATGGTCAGCGTGCATTGCTTCTCGCTCGGCAATTGACTGCAATCGATCAATTTGCGAGACATGGGCATCCTCCTGTAGTGCGCGAGAATAATCTCTTCCGCCACCAATGTAAAATGGAAACTCCTCTTCCGCTTTCTGCGCCCATTCTTTCCAGGCCGCAATACAGTCTTTCATCTTTCGGAACGGGTATACGGACACCAGCCCGGGACCGGAGCTCGGACTTCCCCCCCCCCCATTATGGTTCGCACTCGATGCGGCGGGCTGGATGGGCCGCATCCGCTGCACTCTCCCAACTACAGGGTGGGTGATTGATGAAGCAAGCGGGAGCATTCGATGAATGCCATTCCCGCGGAGGTAAGTTGTGAGGAGCCAGAAAGATTCAACAATAAATGGAAACGCAGCCCTGGGCTAGCCCGCAGTTCGCGCGCGCACTCCTCCCATCGCGCAGAAAGACATCTGCCGTTCGGCCCCCCCTCGCGCTATTGCGAGACGGTCGCGGTCAGCACTTGCTCTCCCTCGGGCATGCGAACCTGAGCCGACTGCTCCGGAGTCACAAAAATGGAGAACTGTTTATAGGGAGTCGAGCCCTTGAATTCACCATTCAGGTTGTCGTCAACCATCAACTCTCCCTGATTTTCCGCCGAGTGGCCGTTCGCCTGGATCCAAACCACGTAAACAATTGCGGACGGCGTCAGTGCGCTGGGATGCGCGAGATGCTGGACTTTCATGTCGACTTTCGTGTTGTTGTTGCGGTCGTGACCGGTGGTCACGGTCCCTTTGGCGCTCGGAACCGATGAAGCGGAGGTCATTACGATCTTGTGCCCTCCGCCGAACGGCCACCAAACCAATCCCATCGCCAAAAAGAGCGGCAGTACCGCGATAAAGAAACCCCGAGGACGACCCATTGCGGCGGGTTCGGACCGCGAGTCCGGCTTCCTTTTGCTTATAATTCGAGTCACGGATGTCATGGAATTCCCCTCTCAGAGGACAACAGGCTGACACGGCAAAAGCCGCGCTAGACTTGTAACCAATGATTAGATCAGCAGGGCGAGCGAGACACCATCGGGGCTTTACTGTGTTTTGATGGGAATTAAAACGATCCGATTAAAGAACCACGCAAGAGAAATCCAATGGTACTGACGAAGCAGCGGGGATCCGCTTCGTCAGGTGCTGATCACTCAATTACACAGTGGCAATCAACGAGATTCGGCCTGACGCGTACGGTAATAACCTACGCCGACTAGGCCAACCAAACCCACGCCCAGGAGAGCCAGGGTGCCCGGCTCGGGAACGGTCGTGGAATCCTTTTTGTTCTTCTTGTTTTTGTATTTATTATTATTGTTGTTATTGTTGTAGTTGTTATTGTTGTAGTAACCGTTGTTATATTGATTGTAATTATTGTTGTTATTTTGGTTGTTGTTGTGCGCCTTCACCGGCATCACATACAGCGCCAGGGCCAGCACGGCAAACATCGTTAATTTCTTGAGCATTGTCTACCTTCCCTTTGCGATAAAAACTCACTCGTAGGCAACGAGTATATGGAGTGATTGATCTCATAGCAATATATGTTTTTACTCATGTTCCATACTTGCATCTTTATGATCGAACAGAGCGGCGCACGGAAAGCGACTGGGCAAATATGGTAACTATTTGCACTTAAATTCCACTTAAGATCTCCGGAGTGCGCCATTTTTTGTCATTTTTTGACCGCGTTTACACCATGGAAGCCGAGGTTCTCATGTCGAGCGCGAACCTATCGTCCGACGACGAGAAGCGAAAACGTGCCGGGAACGATGGGCGGGCGCGGCTGGGGATCGGCTGCGGTGGGCGCGGGACGCGGTCCGAAATCCGCCACGGAAAGATAGACGGTGCCGGTCTTGCGATCGAGCGCCATGGTGCGGGCGCCGGGCAGCGTTTTCACCTCTTGCACGAGTGAATATTTGTCGGGACTATCCTCGTGGAAAATCGAGAGAGCGCCATCGCCGCCGCCGGTGGAAAAGTAGACCAGGCCGCGTTTGGCGTCGAATTCGGTGGCGTCCACGCCCTTGCCGATGGGCTGCGTGGCGATCACCTTCCCCGAAGCGCCATCCACGACGGCCATCACGCCGCTGCGGCAACCGATGAAGACGCGCTCGTGCGCGCGGTCCATGTCCATGCTGCTGGGCTGGCCGCAGCCGGGGAGCGGCCAGGTATCGGTCACCTTCAGCGACTGCGCATCGATGCGCAGCATGGTGTTGCGGTCCTGCAGGTTCAGGAAGATGTGACCGGCGTCGTCGGACGCGAGGTGTTCGGTCCTTCCGCCAAGATTGTCGATCGCGCCGGCAATCTTGCCGGTCTTCGCGTCGATCGCGGTGAGGCGTTTGCTGCCACGGTCGGCGCTAAAAACGCGCCTGGTATAGGGATCGTAGATGATGCCGTTGGGATCGTCGCCCACGCGCACCTTGCCGAGCACGGCGAGTGTCTTGAGATTGAAGATGGTGACCGAGCCTGGATCGGTGGCGCTGATGTAGCCGCGTCCGAATTCACGGGCGATGGCCGTGCCGTGCATGTCCGGGCCGCCGGAAATTTTTCCCACGATGGCGCCGGAATCGAGATCGAGCGCAACCACTTCAGTGTCATGCGACACGTAGAGCCGGCGGCCTTCCGTGTCGGCGGTGAGATAGTCCCACCCTCCCTTGCCGGAGATGGGAATGCGCTTGACCACACGATAGGCGCCGGCGGCCGCCATGGTGGACGCGAGCGCGGCGGCCAGCGCGATCCAGCGAAGACTCGAACCGAACAAGGATG
>Ga0307372_10005072_pt1 | contig 19955 bp, 22 predicted proteins | sample OX1MG_FD_202533 | JGI IMG/M metagenome (GOLD analysis project Ga0307372, IMG submission 202533) | Soil microbial communities from Risofladan, Vaasa, Finland - OX-1 | ecosystem: Environmental > Terrestrial > Soil > Coastal area > Acid sulfate soil | place: Finland: Risofladan, Vaasa | collected...
CAACCGCCAGCGACGTCACAGCTCGATCGGAATGCTTACTCCCATCGAATATGAGATGCTCGATTTGTCCCAACAGCCAGTGGCATGAATTCCAGCATGCTGACGCTGAGAAACCCAAGGCACATCAGGTGGGCCGATCACCGGGGTCTAGTCCCGAAGCGACGGGTCAGCTGCATTGTGGACAGCGCCGATCGACTTCCTGGCTTCTGCCTCAGGAACAAGGTTCTTCGTATGTGAACCCGAGCGATACCGATGGACCAGGAGCCCGATCGCGGCGAACACGACGCCTGCGGCGATCACGTACCCCACGACGCCGAGCGCAGCCACCATCTTGTTCCAACTGTCGCCGAGCGCGTAGCCGATGCTCGTGAGCAGAGCGACCCAGATCGACACCCCGATCGCAGTAAAGGTCGCAAACTTCGCGACGTTCATCTCGGCCATGCCAGCCGGAAGTGAGATGAAGGTGCGGATGAACGGGAGTACCCGTCCATAGAGCACCATCCACTCACCTCGCCGGGAGAACCACCGCTCGGTCTTGTCGAGATCGGCGTGTGAGAGCAGGACGTACTTCCCGTAGCGATCGACCAGTGCCCGCCCCCCGGTGCGACCGACCGCGTACGCGAGTAGCGAGCCTAGGATCGAGCCCGCGATCCCCGCGAGGATGACAAGTCCCAGCTTGAGGCTGACGTGGGAACCCCCGATGACAGCACCGCTCGCCAGAGCGCCGCTCAGGCCCAGCGTCACCTCGGACGGGATCGGCACACATGCTGACTCAAGCACTGTGAGGACGAAGACCGCGAGGTAACCCCAGGATTCCAGAAAATGCTGTATGGCTAAGAGTCTCGCAGCTCAATCTGACGCTTCCATTACAGGCTGGTATCCCGTAGCAAGGCGATCCATCTGAGATAGAGATCGCCCACCCACGGCACGAGCATCGCAACGTCGACAGTCGTGCGGCCTTTCCCATCCGGGCCGACACCGCTGTCACTAGGTGAAGTAGATGGCGCAGGAGGTGCCCATGAACAGGCAGTAGATCGAGAAGGGCCAGAGGGTCGCCGTATTGGAGCGGCGCAATGAGATCGGGCTCCGACGCGCCCTCGGGGCCACCAAGACCCCACGTCGCGTTCCAATGCGTCTCCGAAGCCGCGCTCCTGGCCCTGATCGGCGGAGCAGTTGGAGCAATATCCGGTGGATTCTTCACGACAATCTACGCAGCAGCGCGCCGTTGGTACGCCGTCATCCCGCGGGCGGCCCTAGGCGGAGCGACGGCCGCCGCAGTCGTCGTGGGTGCCGTGGCCGGTGTATACCCGGCCATTCGCGCTGCAGCCTGGCGCCTTCCGAGGCGCTTCGCACCGTTTAGACCAGGGTCGGCGTTTTCCAGGTCACGTTGTGGGAGCACGATGACACGGACCGCCATGCGGATTGGACAGCGGGGTGCAAGAACCGCGGCCGACGCGAGAGAAGTCCGTCTCGACGCGTTGCCTGCACCCCGCCATGACCCCCGGAGCGGGGGGGACCCTAACCCCGAAGGACGCCCACCCATGACGGTACGCCCGATGGTGGAGCCCGTCTATAGCGCATGGGCGGCCGGGACACGGAAGCGCCATCGGCTCACACCCGATTCGTCTGGGGTGCTACCCGTGCCCCGCCACCACTGAGCGCTCCTGATGCCATGGAGGTGTGCGTCAACCCTCCCGGAGTCACCCGAACGCCACCGTATGCGGGGGGAAGGGGCCTGCCTATGGACCTTCGGCCCTATTATTGGGGTGCTCGCCGAGGTGCCAAGGCGTATCCGAGACGGATAACGCGAAGCGGGAGGGCCGAAGGCCCTCCCATCTCGGCTTAAGCGGTTCAATACCCCCACTGGGTCCCTGATGTGACCGTAGGCACGGCGAGACCGCGGCCACCGGTGACCAGCGAGTAAATCAGCCCCGCAGGATGCCCCTGAGCAGCTTCCCGAGGGCTCCGTTCGTCTTGGCGTACACCTTGCGTCTCACCACGCGGCGTCCGTAGGCCGTGGGACCCTTGGAGGCGGCCTCGACGTTCCCGAGGTCTCGGGCTGCTCGGTAGAGCTGGCTACGGAGTGATCTGCGGCGTGCCATCAAGCCATCGTATCCATCTCGCGTATTCGAGACCGAAGAGCTTCAGGCCCTTGGGCAGGCTGACCTTCTTCCACTTCAGCGAAGTGACGTGGGGGTTGGTGCTGACTCCGAGGTTGGTTGCCTGGAGTGTCGCCGCGGCATAGGCCCGCGCCTGGTGTAGTTGCCGAGAGGTTCGAGGTGGCGATGTCGAAGTCAGTCGTGGTGATAGTCACCGACGGGGTCGCCGTATCGTCCCACTGCGTGGCAAAGGCCGGATAGTTGGAACCGCCACTTCCACCGGCGCCACCATCCGTCTTGAAGATGATCCGGGCCCGCTATCCAGACACCCACATCTCGGTCGTCCAGGACAACGTGTCCTCGCACTGGACAACAGAAGTGCGAACCGTCGCCCGTCAGCTGGGGATCACGCTCGTGGCCACTCCCACCCAGGCCTCGTGGATGAACCGCATCGAGTGCCAGTTCAGGTTGATGGTGAAGGCCGTCTTCGCCGGTTCGGGCAGCGCCGGGCCACCTAGCAGGCCCGCCGGCGCAAACGGCTGGCCGATCGGCGCCTTCGAGCCGCCTCTGACCGACCCCGTAGCATCGGCGCGGTGACCATCCCAGCTCACCGATGCCCGGGTCCGCTTCCGCAACCCTACGCCTACATCGAAGCGACCCTGCCTGACGGCTTTGACCAGCCGCTCTTTCTCCCCGTGGACCGGCCACGGGGAGAACAACTCCCGACATCCTGGAAGCAGCGACACGAGCCATGTTCGAGAGCTATGTCTCCCGGGTGCTAGTGCCATGACCGGCAACGTTGGAGGGTCGCGTCCACCACTCTGATCTCCGGAGCGCGCAGAATTTGATCGTCTCTGACGAGGAGGTCATGTGCGCGACGGGATACGCGATCGAGAGATCAGCAACGCGGAGGGCAACCGCCTGTTGCGGATCGTCCGGCGGTCCTCGGGATCGGTGGTGACGTGGCGGAGAGCCCAGATGGTGTTGTTATCGGCCCAGGGCATGGACGTGGCTCAGATCGCCCAGGTGGCGTTCACCTCGCCTGACCGGGTCCGGGCTGTGCTCCACAACTTCAACGACGACGGGTTCGACTCATTGGTGCCCAAGTACGCAGGCGGTCGGCCACCGACGTTCACGTTGCCCGAGCGACGGGAGATCAAGAAGGTCGCTCTCAGCCGGCCCGTCGATCATGGCCTGCCCTTTTCGACCTGGAGCCTGACCAAGCTGGCCGAGTTCTTGGTGGCTGAGGGGGTGGTCGACGACATCAGCCACGAAGGACTTCGTCTGCTCCTCCGAGAGGAGGGCGTCTCGTTTCAAGTGATCAAGACCTGGAGGCAGTCCAACGACCCGGACTTCGAGACCAAGAAGAACCGGGTCCTCGAGCTCTACGACATCGCAGGTGGGAAGTCCAAACTGAAGAGAGGCGAGCCACGGTGATCATCTGCATGGACGAGTTCGGGCCCCTCAACCTGCTGCCCCGGCCGGGCTGGCCGTCAGAGCAGACGCCGACACCAAAAGGTCGCGTCGCCGGCGACGTCGAGACACCTACACCCGCCATGCCGGGGTCCGGCACCTCATGGCCGCCTACGACCTGAACGAAGACAAGATCTACGGTCACATCAAGACCAAGAAGGACCGCACCACATTCCTGGCCGCGCCAGTGGACAGCTCGCGTCCGGGCCGAGTGAATTCGCAAGGCGACCGGGACTTCCGGATATCGCACGAAGCTCGGTCCCTCCCGGTTACGGCGAGGGACGGACGATCGGCTTGTAGCCACGCTCCTTCAGGAACCCGGCGTTCCCGCAGTAGAACCCGGTGGGCGGGGTCGGGGCCACCCGCTTGATCGCTCCGTGCTGGACCTGGGCCAGGAGAAAGCAGCCCGAGGGCACCCCGGCGGCGGGGTCGCTCGGTGGGGTCAGTCCCCCATCGTTGAACAAGGTCACCTTGTTCAACGCACGCAAAAGGCCGAGCCGGGTCGGTGGGTTACCCGCCTGGGCCAGGGCCTGGACGAACAGCTCAGCCGAGGTCCAGCCGAAGACCGACTCGATCTCGAAGTTGGCTTTCGAGTCGACCTTCTTCATCCATTCATTGAAGAGCCGCACCGCTGGCACGGTCTCGGCGTCCTGGCCGAGGTAGAGGGCATAGCTCTGCTCGATGTACACGTTGTTGGCGGCGCTACCCGCCAGCTTCAGGAATTGATCGGAGTATGCGGCGGCCTCGATGTTCATGGCCTTGAAGCTCTGCTGCTGGAACTGCTTGGCCAGCGTCGCCGCGTAGTTGTCGGGCAACTCTGTCGAGAAGAACAACCTCACACCCTTGTGCTTCATGGCGATGATGTCGGGCAGGAAGTCGGTGTCAAAGGGTCCGACGCCGTGGTCATAGACGATCCCCCAGCCCGCCGCCTTCATGCCCGATTCCACCGCGTCTTCGTTTGCCTTGGTGGAAGCAGTGGCGTTCTCCCAGATGATGCCGACCTTCTTTACCGCCTGCGGATATTTGCTGGCGAAGTACTTGAAGAAGTTCAGGGGGTAATTGCCGATGGGGTTCGGAACGGGGCTGTAGAGGTTTGGATCGGTTGCCAGTCCCGGGTTGAGCGAGATGCCCACGTCGGGCATGTGGGCCAGATCGATGATGGGCTGCTCGGCCTGGTCCAGCAGGGTGAACCCACCGACCAGGGCAAAGTCACTTCTTGTTTGGGCGGCGGTCGCCGTCGCCACCTGGCCACCCTGGAAGGTGCTGTCTTGGGCGTCAAGGTAGATCTTCCTGCCGTTCACACCGCCTTTGGAGTTGACGTAGGCGAAGTACGCCTCGGTTCCGTCCTCGGCCCCCTTGAAGAGCCCCGGGATAGGAGACGACAGATCGTCGACCTGGCCCACTCTGATCGACGTGGTCTTGACCCCCGGCGAGGGTCCGGTGCCGCCCGAACCCTGCGAAGCCGAGGTGGCCGAAGCGGCTCCGGGGTTGGCCGAGGTCGTTGGTGTCGAGCTGGACGTGGAGGAGCAAGAGGCTAGTCCCAGCGCGAGCACGCACAACCCGGCCACAAGGGCACGCCGTGGGGTGACTCCGCCAACCCGCCGACCTGCCGCGCGCCTGCGGTTGAGCCCTCGGTTCACATCCACTCCGCCCCCTCAGTGTCCCCGGCTCCAGAGAATGCACACCACTCTGGGGCCCTCCCAGCTTGTCATCCTCGTCTGCCTCTTGTTCGATCCCAGCATCGTCAGCAGGAGTTCGAAGGGATTTTCATCGAATTCCGAGAGGTCGTTCACATCGCAGCTTTCCCACCAGGAACGACGGCGGGCCATGCAGCCTGGCCGCTGACCTGATCCTTGCTGCAGAGATCGCCCGCCCGGTCGCCGAGGTTGACTGCCTCGAGGGCGTCGTGGATTCGCCGCTCGAGCTGATGAAGACCGTAGAGGCCGGCGAAGTACTCGAGGTTTCGGTGACTGTCAGTCGAAGATAAAGGCCTGGTGCTTCGGGCATGATCGCAATACGCCGACGGATCTCCACTCCGTTCTCAGCACTGAGCGGGATCCCCGCCACGGTGGCCGAGCCGGAAGTCGGCGCGATCAATGTTCCGAGTGTGCGGACCGTGGTCGACTTCAAAAGATACTTCCGAGAAGGCCGTCCGTGTCCCGAAATGCTTGGTCAGCTGGCTGACGGCGAGAGCAGGCGGATCAATTGGTGGCATTCGTCGAGAAGTACCGGTCGTCCGCTGGAGCGGACACCTCCTTCGGCCGAGCGCAACGTGCCGAGCTAGCCAGTCCCCTTCACGACGTGAAGATGCGAGACCGGCGAACCCGAAAACGAGCTGTCAAGGACTTGACACGCTGGTCGGTTGCCTCCCTACCGGGCCGGGCCCGGTTCTGTCCCCGGGCAGGTTCCGTACTCGATCATCCTCGGAGAGGGTCCGACGCTCCGGATTAGGATCGGGGTCGAGCGACGACTTGCGTTCGAAACCATCTTCGAGCCCTCGCTCGTGGAGCGCTCAGGAAGACAAAGGGGGAGGACATGTCGGAAAACCTTCGGGTCCTCGGGAAGTACAGCGCGGCGATGGAGTCCGGTGACGGGACAGCGGTCTACGAGTTCTTCTCCGAGGACTTCCATAGTCACGTTGCCGAACGCGTGAGCCCCGAACGAGTCGGCACCGATATCCGCGGCGAAGAGCAGCAGTGGTGGCAGCAGGCCCGATCGGCGTTCCCGGATATGACCTTTACCGTCGACCTGCTCATCGAGTCGGATGATCTCGTGGTGTCGAATTGGACAGTCCAAGGCACCCACACCGGGACGCCCTTCTACGAGGTTCCTCCATCGGGACACCCCGTCACCATCAACGGCACGGCGATCTTACGGATCCGAGACGGACAGATCGTCGAGCACTGGGGCGGACCCCATTGCCAGAAGGGTCTCGGTCTGATCGCCTGAATTCAGGCCTTGGAAGGTCATTGGCGACCTGCAGGAGCACCTTTCGAGCTTCCCCAATCCAACGATTGCAGCCTCACCTCCACACGGATACGACATCCCGAGCACGCCGATGTTCATGATCATCCAGACACAGGCCGGGGGCTCGGGGAGGACACCCAATGATGCTGAGTTACCTGCGGTGTTGAAAGTTTCCAACGTCACGGTGACCCAGTCCTAGGCAAGGTGCTCTCGCCGATCCATCGGCGTCGGGGTCGGGTGCCGGGAGGGCCGGCGCCCCCGGGCCGATGAGCGCCGGAGGTCAACCTTCCACGATCTCGCGGACCTCAGCAGTAACGGTCCAGTGGGTTTCGTGGATCTGCAAGAACCGGTTGGTCCAATCAAGCGCCTCGGCCTTGTCCTTGGCCTGGAGGATGGCGTAGCCGCCGACGACCTCCTTGCTCTCAGTGAAGGGGCCGTCTGTGTACCTGAGCTTGCCTTCGGACCACGTGACCCGAGTCCCCTCGGAGGTCGGGGTGAGCCCTGCGGTATCCACCATGACACCCGCTTTGGTGACCTCCTCCAACAGGGCACCCATCCGCTCGGAGAACTCAGGGCTGGGGACCTCGGCGGGAAGATTCTGCTCGTCGATGCGGATCATCGTCAGGTAACGCGGCATGGTGTGCTCCTCGGTCCGGTCGGCGGGGCTCTCCCAGCCTCTCACCCCTACGTCGAACGGAGGAGGGCCGGATCGACAACTCCCCCAGGATTCCTCCAAGAATCCTTCGACGCTGCGCCCGGAGGGAGCCCGCGGCTTCCGAGCCCGACGGTCACCGGCTGTCACCCGCCACAAGGAAGGGACCACCCTTCCGCCACGAGCATGGGACCACCTCGTCCCCATTCGTGCCGGCCGACCGTGATGCTGGTTGACCGGCACGGCCCATGTCAACCGTTGGGCTTGCGCCGTGTCCGACGAGGCTCATCCCCCGGTGACGGTGGCGTTGTCTGAGGCTTCTGCCGCTTGCGGTAGGACTCGCCTTCTATGACGAGTTCGTAGGCCGCGCTCTGGACCCGGTCGACGGCCGACTGGGCCAAGAGCGGATCGGCCATCTGGGCCAGGAACTCGCTCGGGTCGCGGTTCGAGGTGATCACCGTGGCCCCCTTCTGGTGGCGTTCGACGACCAACTCGTAGAAGTCGTTGGTCTCGGTGACGTCCAGCGGATGAAGGGCGAAGTCGTCGATCAGCAACAGATCGACACCGACCAGTTTGCGCATCTCGGCTTCCACACTGTTGTCCAGACGGGCCGCTTTCAATCGCTTGAACATCTTGTCAGCCCGTTCGAAGTGGACGCGATAACGACGCCGACAGGCGATATGGCCGAGGGCAGTGGCGAGGAAAGTCTTCCCCACGCCGACCGGCCCGAGGAGCAAGGCGTTGTGGTTGTCATCGACGAAGCGCAACGTGGTGAGCTCCGACCACACGGACCGGTCGAAGGTGACGGCGGCGGTGTCGTCCCACGCCTCGAGCACCATGGTGGGATCGAGGTGGGCTGCCTTCGAGCGCACACCGGCCGAGGTCTGGTCCCGACGGGCCACCTCGTCGGTGAGCACCATCTCCAAGAAGTCGACATGGGGCATCGAGCTTTGCCGGGCTGTCACCAGACGTTCGGGCAAGGTGGCGGTCATCTGCCCGAGCTTCAACCTTGACAAGATGCTCTTGAGTTCGGCCGAGACGCCCGGGGCGGGGGCGCTCACTTGCCCGTCTCCTTGCTGGCGGCGAACTCCGACGGGTCCCGGGCGAAACGACCCTGGACGACATTGGGTTGCGGTGGAGCATCATGCTTCTCGGCTTCGGTGGCCCGGTCGATCATGCGGGCGATGAGGTTGACGCTGATGGACTCGGCCTCGAGCGCTTTGGCACAGGCCAGCTCCACCTTCTCGGGCCCCCACTTCTTCACCAGGCCGAGCAGCCGGTAAGCCTGGCGCATCTTGGTCCAGGGCAGCGGGTGATCGAGGACGGCTTCGACGTAGAGGCCGACGAACTGCCCGTGACTGCGGCCGATCTTGATCAGGTGGTCGATGTCCCGCAAGGCATAGGTCGTGCGCTCGGACGGGAGATCGTCCGGATCCGTGCTGCGTCCTCCGGGAGCCTGGCGGGGGTGGACTTTTATGAGCTGACCCCGGGCCAAGAGCTTGACCACACTGCGGTTGGCCCGGGCCGTGATGGTCTGTCCGATGAGGTTCCCGGGCACCGAGTAGATGGCCCGCACAACCTCTACATGATGATCCCGGTGGACCTTGGGGTGGCTGAACACGGGGACGTCGTAGGGGGCCGTCGGGGCCGGGAGCAGGAGCCCTTGTTCGTTGGCCCGGAACGCCTCGATGGGTCGGCACCGGGTGGTGCCGTGGATGCGCATGCCCGCACCCTCTGTGCACCACCGCTCCGCTCGACGCTGGGCGTCGGCCAGATCGACGAACTCCTCACCGGCGAAGAAGCGCCGCCGGACGTGGGGGACTTGGCGCTCCACCCGCGGTTTGGACAGAGTCGTGGAATGCATCTGGTGAGGCAGGTGCGCGACCCCGGGTGCGGATCACCCATCCGTTCCACCCGCTCGCCGGGCGCGAGTTCGATTTCGCGTTCGTGCGCCAGAACTGGGGCGAGGACCGGGTCTACTTCTTCCTCGAAGACGGCGAGCTGAAGGGCCTTCCCGCAGGTTGGACCAACGCTGGCCCGGTTGACGCGTTCGTTGCTCTCTCGGCCGGGCGCTCAGCATTTCGCATCGAGGACCTGCTCGCCCTCGCAGACCTGCTCACCGGATTGAGGCCAGTGGCGCCGAAGCGGCGTGTAAAGAGAACTTTGCCGGAAGTGTAAAGGGCATTCCGCCAATCGCCGGGACCGATCGAGGGATAACGATTCTAGATCTGACCAAATACTCCCAGATAGGGGATCAACTCGGCCAGTTCTATTCTTGACACCGAGATATGTTGCGGCATAATAATACTTACAACCGTGTCATTCAGGAGGAGATCCGGTGGCCAAGCGCAGGATCGAGGACCCGAAGGTGCAGGCGCTGCGGGAGGCTCGTTCGCTTAACCCCCGGCCCGACGACGTCACCGACGCCGCCTTCGCCGCCGAGGCGTTCCTCGATGCCCGGGACCTCGTTCAGGTGAAGTACGAGATGGTGCGCCGGGTGCGGGTTGAAGGTGAGGCGGTGTCGGAGGCATCGGCCAAGTTCGGATTCTCCCGCCCGAGCTGGTACGCGGCCGCCGAGGCCCTCGACACCTCGGGGCTTCCCGGGCTGGTGCCGGCCCGGCCGGGACCGCGCCGGGCGCACAAGCTCACCGAGGAGATCGTCGACTTCATGAGCCAGTCCGTGGCCGACGATCCGTCGCTTCGCCCAGACAACCTGGCGTCCATGGTGGCGAACCGCTTCGCTGTCACCGTTCATCCCCGCTCGGTCGAGCGAGCCCTCGCCCGCCGGCGGGGGCCCAAAAGTGGACGATGACCGCGCTCCACGAGAAGCCGGTGCCGGCGACGGACTGGCGGCTCGCTATGAAGAGCTGCGCCACGCCGCCTCATCGGACGCCACCGGGGGCGGTCACGGCTTCGCCCTGTTCACGACCAAAGGGATGGTGCATTGGATGTCCGCGTGGCGCCAGCTCGATATCACACCTGAGCTACACGTGTCGCGGCCTATTGGCGGTCCGCCGACGGACGCCGTGGTGGCTGTGCTCGCCTCCATGGCGGTGGCGTGTCTGTGAGGGAGGTCACCAATGAGTGTCGAAGCCGCTGACAAGATCGGGGCCGACCACCTTCGGCGTGACGCCTATCTGTATGTCCGCCAGTCGACGATGCGTCAGGTGGTCGAGAACACGACCTCCACTGAACGCCAATACGGGTTGCAGCAAAGGGCTCTGGCCCTTGGGTGGCCAGCCGAACAGATCGTGGTCATCGACGACGACCTGGGCCGATCCGGTGCCTCGACCGAGGGTCGGGAGGGCTTCCAGCGACTCGTCGCCGACGTGGGCATGGGCAAGGCCGGGATCGTCATCGGCTTGGAGGTCTCCCGCCTGGCACGCAACAACGCCGACTGGCACCGACTCCTCGAGATCTGTGCGCTGTCGGAGACCCTCATCCTCGATGAGGACGGCCTCTATGACCCGTGCGCCTTCAACGACAGGCTGCTGCTCGGACTGAAGGGGCAGATGTCGGAGGCCGAGCTTCATCTGCTGCGGGCCCGGATGCGCGGCGGGGTGCTGTCCAAGGCTCGGCGTGGCGAGCTCGCGTCCCCTCTCCCGGTCGGTTTTCTCTATGACCCCGCCGACAAGGTGACCCTCGATCCGGACACCAGCGTGCAGAACGCCATCCGCCATTTCTTCGCCACCTTCGCCCGCACCGGGTCGGCCCGGGCCACGGTGAAGGCCTTCGCCGAGGAGGGGTTGCTCTTCCCGTTGCGCATCCGCACCGGTCCCAACAAGGGACAACTCACCTGGACGCCCCTGCAGCACCACCGGGTCCTCCAAGTCCTGCACAACCCGCGCTACGCCGGCGCCTTCTGCTTCGGCCGCCACAAGCACCGCCGACTCGCCAACGGGTCCACGCGCTCCGAGATACTGCCTCGTGATCAATGGATCGCGCTCATCCCCGACGCCCACGCCGGCTACATCACCTGGGCCGAGTTCGAGGCCAACCAGGCGCGCCTGGCCGAGCAGGCACAGGCGCGCGGTCTCGACCGCCGGGCCAGCCCACCGCGCGAGGGGCCGGCACTGCTGCAAGGGATCGTGCTGTGCGGCCGCTGTGGCGACCGCATGACGGTGCGTTATCGGAGCCGGCGCGGCAACACGATCCCGATCTATGCCTGTCAGCGCAAAGGAATCGAGAACGCCGAGACGATCTGCCAAGTGATCACCGGCGACGTCATCGATCGTGCCGTGGGCGAGCTGCTCGTGGAGACGGTCACCCCACTGTCGCTCGAAGTGGCTCTCGCCGTGCAGTCTGAGCTCGAGTCACGCTCCGACGAGGCGGACCAGTTGCGCAAGGCGAACGTCGAACGTGCCCGCCATGCGGCGGAGCTCGCCCGGCGGCGCTACCTGACCGTCGATCCCGACAACCGGCTCGTGGCCGCCACCCTCGAGGCCGACTGGAACGATTCCCTGCGCCAGCTGTCCATCGCCGCCGAGCACTACGAGCACCAGAGCCAGAGTGCGGCCATGCTCGACGACGAGCAGCGCGCCAAGATCGCATCGATCGCCGCCGACTTCCCGTCGCTGTGGTCCGATCCCCGCACTCCACAACGGGAGCGCAAGCGCATGGTGCGCCTGTTGCTCGCCGACGTCACTCTGAAGCGCGACGGGGAGATTGGCGTGCATGTCCGTTTCAAGGGAGGACAGACCGTGAGTCTCGATCTTCCACCGTTGCTCACTGCACCCGATCTGCGCCGCACACCGGCCGCAGTGATCTCCGAGATCGACCGTCTGCTCGACGAGACCACCGACGCCGGGATCGCCGACGCTCTCAACAAAGCGGGTGTGGCCTCGGGAACCGGCCAACCCTTCAGCGCCGCTAAGGTGCGCCACATCCGGATCGCGCATGGCTTGGCCAGCCGGGAGCAGCGCCTCCGGGCTCGGGGCCTCGTCGACCTGAACGAGGTGGCGAAGCGGCTCGGTGTCTGCACCGATTCGATCAAACGGTGGGCGATCGAGGGCCGGATCGCCTCCGAGGTGCTTCACGACCGGGGCGACCGTCTCTACCAAGTGCCGGCGGTTGCCCCGTTCAAGCCGATCGGAAGACCTCCCGGACCAGGGCAATCGAAGAAAGCTGCCATGCAAGACTCATAGGAGGTGCAGTGTGGCGATAACCCCTTGTCTTTGGGATGACGGACCCTCGCCGCGTCGATCAGGAAACCCCGGTCCTGGGCGTACTCCACGAACGTGTCGTTGAACCGGGGTTCGACGGAATCGGCTGTGGTCACCACCGGCGACAAGTTGTCGGGGATAAGGATGGGGAACACGCCCCCGAAGAAGGCCCACGCCGCGTCCAACCCGGAGATCACGTCGTCGGTGCGCTGCCCGAAGGTGAGCCAGAAGAACATGTGACGCGACCACACGGCCACCACGATGAGGGCGTGGACCACCCGGCGTCGCTCGGTGTGGGGATCGAACATGACACCCATGCGGCCGAAGTCGGTCTGGAGTTCTTGGCCCGGTTCCCCGTCGGCCACCCGGACCGTCGTCGTCTGGCGTCCTGCTCCACAGCGCTCGGCGCAGAATCGCTGCAGCGTGCGTTCGGGGACACAGATGCCACGGCGGACGAGCAGGTCACCGATCTTGGCCACGGTGAGGTCGCTGTTGACCCAGGCCTTAATCGTGTCCTCGTGGGATGCGAGCAGCTCCCACGGCGCCCCGTGACCATAGGGACGCGACGGGCGCACCGCCTCACAGACGGCGCCGATCAGCCCGTCGGTGAGTTGACCTTCACCGCCGTCACGATCGAGCCCGAGGGCCTCGGCCGCCTCGACGTAGCGTCGAGCCGTCTTGCGGTCGACGCCGGCTCCGAGGGCCACCGAGCGCAGCCCCTCGTCTCCCCGCAGCCAGCGGCGTAATACCTCTTTGACCTGGACCACCGATACCTCCCTGAAAGTCACGGGGCACGCCTCCCGTCGTGGATGGACGTGCCCAGCCGAGTATTTGCCCGGCCGGAGGTGGTGGATTCAGGGGTGGTCCCATAACTGGCGGAAGGGTGGTCCCATGACGGTGGCGGAACTACCCGTCAGTGGTCCCATCCTCGTGGCGGCTGACAGTCGAATTTGCGGTTTCTCCTAGCAGTCAGCCACGGTGTGGCCCTTCGGATCGAAGGTTGCTTCGTCCAGAGTGAGCCGGATGCATCCATGAATGCACACAATTCGTGATTCTGGATTGAAGTCGTTGAGACCTCGGACCCCGGTGCCTCGTCTGACATCGGCTCCAGACTTGGCGGCGGGGCGTACTTCGCGGCCGGTCTCCGACCGTAGAACACGTCTGAGGATCCTTCGTCGAAGCAGTTTTCGTATCGCACAAGGCCTGACATCGCTCCAGGGTGCTCCCGTGTTACAGCCACGTCGCGACCCGGCATGACATTGATTGGACTACTCATCCATATGTGCAGCCCAGTCTGATCAGGGTACGAATTTGCTCAGTACCGACACTGTCGGCGCCGTGGCACTCGAGCTGCCGGGAATCTCTCCAGAAGCGGAGGGGTCAAAGGTCATGGTGAAGGAGTTAGATCCCGTGATGCCGCCGCAGGCGACAATCTGGCCCGTCATGGACGGGGCATTGGCGTACTTGACCTGGCCCGGCGAGTAGATGAAGACGCTCAGACTCGATGCGAAGCTGGCCGAGTTCGAGATCTGCACGTCGACGTTGGCGGTACTACATGTCGTCCCGGGACTCGCCAGCACCGAGAAGTCATGGTGTGTCGCTGATGTCGATTGGAAGGTGTCGGAGTTCGCAGTCGTGAGGGACTGCACTTCGAGGACGGTGTCAGCGCTGAAGCTGAACGTCTGGGCTCGGGTGTACGAAGGAGCGCAGGTGGGAGCGTAGAAGACGGTCTTTGTGATGAGCGTAGTGATGTCGGTTTGGAAAGGGTCAGCAGCCCCGCTGCTGTTGCTCTTGAAGTACGAGGCGCACGTTTGGGCGACGCCGTTGATCGTTCCTGGGATCTGGACCACGTTCCAGCCCTGCCCCTGCCAGGTGGCGGTGCTCGGATTGAGCACCGGGAAGCTCACTGCCGCCGGCATGGTCTGCGACCCAAGGGCGCCGTCATTGGGGGTCTGGGTACCATTGATGGAGGCCCCCCCGGCGATGGAGATGGCCCCCGACGCCAGGGCATTCCCCACGATCTTCGCCGAGCCTGACAGGTTGATGGCACCACTCGTCTCGGTGGCGGTCCCGGTGACCTTGGTAGATCCGCTCATCGCGATGGGCCCTCCGTAGGAGGTGAGGTCGCCATTGACCGTGGCACTGTTCCCGAGCGTCACGGGACCTGAGGCCGTGAGACCTGCGATGGTGCAGGAGCCGCTGAAGTTCACCGTCCCGTAAGTCGTGACCGCGCCGGGAACGACGTCGCCGTTCCCGCACTTCATCGTCCCACCCGAGTAAACGTTGGCGGTGCTACCGGAGCTGATGAGCGTCGCCGCACCAGTGAGGTTCAGGGCGTTCGTGGTGAACAACGCATACCCGAGCGCCTGGGCCGGCGTGCTCGTGGTGGCGATCGCGACCTGCTCCTGCATAGTCGCTGGCGACCCCTGCGGAGCAGTGCCTGTGGACAAGATGGTTGCTGTCGCCGGAGCCGTGCTCCCCCCAAGCGTCGACCCGCTACAGGTCAGAGCGCTGGGATTGGACCCCGACGGATAGTACGTCACCGTCCCCGAGTACGAGGAGGTGGCGCCGGTTGCGGTCAACGCGCCACTGAAGGTCCCGCAGGGAAGGCTGGTGTAGAGGACGGCGGCGCGCATGGTACTGAGCTCGACCGCCAGCCCGCTCTGCGCGGCCAGCGAGGCCTGGTTGGTGCCGCCGTAGCGCGTCGACAGCGTACCGGCGTAGTCGCTCGTGCTGATCGCCAAGGCGAGGATGCCCATGAGAAGTACCGAAAGCACGAGCACGAGGACGATCACTCCCCCACGATCGTCCGAACGAGACCGGATGCGAAACCGAGTCATGTCCAGCTCTCCTGCGTCGGGGCGGTGGCGCACGCGACAGGGGGATTGGATGTGTACGGCGTACTGAAGACTGCGATCGAGGTCTTGAGCTCTGCTATCTGAGTCTTGTTCCCGTAGCTTTCCGATACTTGGAAGTCGGCGGAGAGGGTCTGCGGAGAGCCTGTGGCTACGGTGGGGAGTGCGAAGGGCGCCGTCGAAGAATTCACGATGGCCGTGGCAATCGTGTTCCAGGAAGGCACCGCATTACCCGTGGTCCAGGTCGTCGACCATTCCTGCTCCTGCAACTGGTGCGTGGTGGTGTTCAACATCCACTGGTCCCACAGCGACTTGCCGAAGGCTTGAGTCTGTACTCGGACGGCGAAGCCGGCACTCACCGTGGGGCCAACGGTGGTCATTTGGGTCGGCAGGCAGATTTGGGTGGCGGACTGCACCCGGTATTGCAGGTCTTGCACCGCCGCCCTCGCCTGGACCGAGCCTGTCGTGGTTCCCTTTGCATAGGAATTCGCGTCCGACACAGCCGAGATGGCGCTAGGGACGATCGTCAAGAGCATCATGGTGATCAACAGGGCTATGGCGAGCTCGATGAGGGTGAACCCCTCGGAATCTCGGCGCACTCTCCCTTCGGCGCACCCTCTGGACAACAAAGCGCGTGTCACGGTGCTGCCAGCTGTGTCTCGCCCACGACTTGGCCGGTACCACCTAGGGCGGAATGCCACGTCACTACGACGACGACGGTGATAGCACCAGACGAGATCAGCTGGGGGTACGTGGCGACCTTGTACGGGATTCCGTTGGTCGTCGTGGTGATGTGCGGGACAAGCGGGCTTTCGGATGTGTTGGAGTTCGAAGTGGCGAGGGTCGCTCCGGTCAGCTTCAAGACATAGGTGGCGCCGACTGTCTGGATGTTGGAGTCGCTCGCCAGCGAGTCCACGGTGGGGTTTAGCCCTGCCGTTAGGTCGGCGAATGGGAGAGCGGTCAGGTTGGCGATGTCAGCCGAAACGAGGGTATAGGCGACTGAGCGCTGTTGGGCGACCGACGCTGAGGCTGTCGTGAACAAGGTCCCGGTCCCAGTCGCCAGGATGACGACAGCGAAGAGCGAGAAGGCGATCAGAACCTCGAGCAGCATTGAGCCCTCGTCGCCCAGGGAACGAGACAGCCCGAAACGATTTCGGCGCACTCTGAATTCACGCTGCCTCGAACACCGTTTCACGCCTTAGCATCGACACCCTGAGCGCCCTGCTTGAATTGTTTGAACGTTGTGTTGGGTTGCTCCTCCAAAAAACTCGATGTTGCGGCGGCTTCCTGACCTGGGACAATGCGAACGGGTGGTTGTGTCTGCGTGGCGAGCCTGTGTCAGATTTCCCACGTGCTTGCTACCGCAATCAACTTGAGAAATCCAGGCCTGCGGCCCGGATCCGTTCTTGGCACCCGCACTTTGCGAAGAACAGGCCAATGGACCCTGTTGGAGCCCTACGCGACAGTGGCACCGTCGCTATATGCAGAGGGCCGATGTCGACGCTCGTCACGGGACATGTCGAGCCGGGCGCGTCGAGCGATCGGCGGGGGTTCCGAGCCAACGCATCGCAGCCCTTGAAGGGGCGGGCCCCGAAGTGGATCCGGCGCTGCGTTTCAATGGAGTCGTGCGTCGCTATGGCACGCACGTCGCCCTCGACCATCTGAATCTCCAAGTGGCTCGAGGGGAGACTGTTGCACTCCTCGGCCCCAACGGGGCCGGGAAGTCCACGACGATCTCGCTCCTCCTGGGCCTACTGCGCCCGCACGCGGGTTTCGTTGAGGTGCTGGGAACGAGCGCCCGCCAAGCGGTTGCCCGGGGCAGGGTGGGGGCAATGCTCCAGACGGGATCCGGCAGCGGGTTGCCGCCAGGCGTTCGTGTGTCGAGCGTCCTACAACTGGTGCGCCGGCTCTACCGGTGTCCTGCTCCTTTCGACGTCACCGTAGAGCGAGCTGGGATCGAGGATCTCCTTGACCGCTCGACGCATCGCCTATCGGGCGGGCAGGCCCAGCGGGTGCGCTTTGCCGTAGCCATCGCCGGAGATCCTGAGCTCGTCTTCTTGGACGAGCCCACTGCCGCCATGGACGTGGATAGCCAGCGCTCGTTCTGGCGCATGATGCGTCAGTTCGGAGAAGAAGGTCGGACCATCGTCTTCGCCACACATCATTTGCAGGAGGCCGACGTCATCGCTGACCGGGTGGTGGTCATCAATCGTGGTCGGGTGGTGGCGAACGGCCCCGGAGCGACGCTCAAGGCCGCAGTGGCCACTCGGCAGGTCCGCTTCGTGACCGATGATCCAGACGAGGTCGTGCTCGACCAAATGGACGGAGTGACCGATGTTGTGGTTCGCGGCATCGGCGTCACTCTCAACTCGCTCGATGCCGATGCCACCGTCAAAGCCTTGGTGCGCCACGGGATGGACTTCAGCGATCTCGAGGTGACGGGGGCAGGCCTTGAAGAGGCCTTCTTGGCGCTCACCGGGCGCGACCCGACATTGAACGAAAAGCGGGAATTGTGACCGGGCTGCTGGCCTTCGGGCGATTCGAGGTGGCGCGCCTGCTCCGCAGTTGGAAGTTCCTGGGCATCACGGTTGGCTTCCCTGTGATCTTCTACATGCTGTTCCTAAGCGATCACAGCCCGGGGAAGGTGATCGACGGCGCTGTGCCGTGGCGCGTCTACCTGATGGTGTCCATGTGCTCGTTTGGAGCCTTGGTCGCCGCACTCAACGCCGGAGGAAGCCGACTGTCGACGGAACGGGCTTCGGGGTGGGCGCGTCAGGTGCGGGTCACCCCCATCCCAGCGTGGTCATACGTTGCAACCAAGATGACCGCAAGCATGCTGGTGGTCCTCCCCGTGCTGGTCTTGGTCGAGGTCGTGGGCATTGCTTTCGGAGATGTGCGGCTCGACCTCTCCACCTGGGTCGAGCTCACTGCCCTGCTGTGGGTGACCGCGGTCCCCTTCGCAGTGCTCGGGGTATTCGTGGGCTTCACGGTAAACGCCGAAACGGCATATCCGGTTGTGACCGCCCTCATGTTCGTGCTCGGGTATTTCGGAGGACTGTTCAACCCTGTGCGCAGCATGCCCCAGGCGATGCAGACAGCGGCCCGGGCCCTGCCAAGCTTCCACCACGCCTCGCTAGGCCTGGCGCTCTTGGACGGGCACGGTTTCGGGATACAAGATGCCCTGGTTCTGGCGGCATATTCGGGGGTGCTCAGCCTCGCGGTCCTCTGGAAGCATCGGGTCGAGGAATCACGGGGACTCGCGTAGTGCCTCACCCACGGGGTTCCTGATAGGGCGGTGTGCTTGACGCCGCCGGCAATGGATCGCTCTTGGCACTTTGCCCTCGCCACCTGGGCAACCCCCACGGGCCGGCCCTGGACAGCGACCCGGCGATTCCCGCTACGTGGTCCCCTGGCGGAGCACGTCGCGCAGTCCCTCGGGTGTGAATTCGCCGGGCTCCGTGGTGTGCAGGAAGTCCTTCAGGACTTCGACGAAGCGGATCGGATCCTCGACGTGGGGGAAATGGCCGACACCCTCCATCACCTCCAATCGACTGTCGGGGATGGCCTCGTGTGCTTTGTAGGCATGGACGAGAGGGATGATCCGGTCATTGCTACCCCAGACGATGAGCGTGGGCATGTGTGCAGCCAGATACAGACGGTCCAGGGCACTCACCGATTGTCCACCCGGGTCAATGACGGCCCGCATGGTACGGACGAACGCCTGTCGATTCTCCGGCTCGGTCAACGACCGGTAGGAGCGCCAAATCTCGGCGCCCCCGGCGTTGCGGATGCCCAGGCGGCCGAGAAATCTGGAGACCGAGTCCCCCCAACTCCGCATGAACACCGGGAACACGACTGGTAGCACGTATTCGGCCGCAGGCAGGGTGACGAGGCGGAGGATCCAGTTCACCTCGCGTCCCAGCCCGCCGGCGTCGACGAGGACCAGGCGCTCGCAACGCTCGGGAAACTGGTAAGCGAACTGCAGGGCCACCCCACCTCCGAAGGACTGTCCCACCACGGTGGCCCGGTCGAATCCCAATAGGTGCAGGAAATCGCGCATCGAGCTGGCATGGTTGCCAAGGGAGTAGTCGCCGAGAGGCTTGGCCGACTTCCCGTGGCCGAGGAAGTCCGGAGCCAACATCGTGAACTCGCTCTGCAACAACTCCATGACGGGAATCCACGTGCGAGAGCTGCCAGCGATTCCGTGGAGTAGCAATAGCACGGGCCCTTCGCCGGCACGCCTGTAGCTCATGCGATGACCGTGGAGGGAGAGGTGCTCGATCGGGAACTGCTCCGCCGCCGCGATCGGCTCCGTCGTTTCCATAGGATCGAATTCCTCCCTCCGGCGCCGAGGGACAGTGAGACAGCCCACCTTCGCCGACGGTCGTGGACCGATAGCTCGTATTCATAGCTTAGAAGGACATTGTCATTGCCCAGACCCTCAGGTCTAGGGCCGAAGGTCAAGACCCAGGCAGATTGGATCCGAGAATGGGTTCGGCAAGGGACAGTTTCAGCTCGGGCCCCCTCGCACGCCTACGTTGTCCGTGCGTCGATCCGTTCGTTCGTTTCCGTTGAATCGGTGGTTGGCCACTTCCCACGCTATTGCGGGTGATTTCCCACAAAACCTAAGCTTGCGATTAAACCTCAGCCCGCCTCGCGGGCGGTCTGTTCGAGCATGAGCTGCTGGGCTTTCCCAGCCACTTCGCGCATCTGGGCGATCAGGGCGCGGACCGAACGATCGTTTCCG